>LNFM01001312.1_pt1 | contig 104780 bp, 123 predicted proteins | sample 596031 | NCBI WGS metagenome assembly LNFM01 (sample SAMN04254537, study PRJNA301005) | activated carbon metagenome | isolation source: dual media filters at the Ann Arbor, Michigan drinking water treatment plant | place: USA: Ann Arbor
CCGCCTCAACGAACGCCCGCGGAAAACGCTGGACTTCCGCACCCCCGCAGAGCGATTTAGTGAGTGTGTTGCGTCGATCGGTTGAGGCCGCAGCGAATTGCTGCCGGATGCCGATAGATTGCGCAACGTCCGCTTGAGGGCGGAAGCAGACTCAACCCCGCCCCCGCAATCCCTCAACACGGCAACGGATCGCTTCTTTCGGAGTGATGATCCAATCCAGATGTGCATCGTGCGGGCCGGTTGGCACGGCGTCCATTTCTTGTTCGGCGTAGGCCAAACCAGCGGCGATGGCGCCGTGGGCGCGATAGAGCGAGATGATGCGGTCGTAGTGGCCGCCGCCCTGCCCCAGGCGCCCGCCGCGCCGGTCGAACGCGAGCAGCGGCACGAGGAAAAGCCGCGGCGAAAGATCGGCGCCGGTTGCGGGCGGCGATGGCACGCCGAACGCGTCGGCGGTGAGTGGTTCAGTGCCGCGCCAGGCGAGGAAACGCGCGGGGCCGGTGCGGTTTTCCATACGCGGCAGCGCGACGGTGCGGCCGGCTTTGGCGAGCGCGGCGAGCAAGGGGCGGCCATCGATCTCGCCGCCGACCGGCCAATAGCCGGCGACGGGTGAGAGGCGCGCAAGTTCGAGTGGGAAGTTTTCGATGAGCTTGAGCGAGGCATCGCCCGGCTCAAGCGCGCTGCGCTCGGCCCGCATCATCATGCGCGCGTCGGCCTTGGCGGATTCGAGGGCGGGGTCAGTCATTGGGCGCGACCCTGCTCGCCCTTGATGGGCGAGCTGTCGTGGCGCGCAGCGACATGACTGAGTGGGTGACTGCGCCGATGCCCTGAAGAGTGAGCTGACCACCCACTCCGTCTCGCGTGCCCTGCACGCGATCCACCTCGCCCATCGAGGGCGAGGAGAAAAGAGCGGTTGGGCGGAAACCACATGCGCCGGAAGGAATGCTCATCCTCTCGAACCCTAACAAGTTAGGTGGGCGCCAGGTGCTGCAGACCAGGGTCCGCGACAGAGCCAGCTCCCGAGAGAGATGATACGGTCCCTGGGATGAAAGCGCCTCTCGAACGCCGCAGTAACCGCCCGCGTTGAATCTAGGGTGTCTGGGCGTCGCGCTCAAGCAGCGCCTTGGGCGACACGCAGCGCATCGACGCGGCCGCGCTCATCAATCACAGGCTGGCCGGCCTTGGCGGCCTCGATCTGGGCTTCGACGACCATGTCGCTCAGACGCTCGATCTCATTGCGGGCGCGCACGAGGGCGGCGCTGGCGGCTTGGTTCTGATCCAGGAGCGAGAGCGCGGTGACGACGAGGCGGCGCATGGCGTCATCGTCGCCGGAAAAGCTGGCGAGGCGCGTGTTCAGGGTGGCGGCCAAATCCTCGAGCCGGCGGCAATCGCCTTCGACGCACTCGATGGTGAAATCGCGGTTCAGTATGTTGACGACTTTTTGCATCAGCCGACCGCCTCCCGTGCGGCGGCGCCCAAAGCGCGGACCGGCTCCGCGAGCGCCTTTTCGATAAGCTCCGGCGCCGCGCCTGGTTCCAGCTGGTCCAGGCGTCTTTCCAGTTCGTCCAAAGCGGCGCCCAGCCCTTCGGCTCCTGCGCGCGCGGATGGGGAATCGCTCACCATTGCGACCAAATGTTACGCCCGCGGCCGATTCGGTGAAAGCCTGCAATGCGGTTCCGGACGTGGACGCAAGCGCCCTTTGCAGCTATCCCAGCCGCACAAAATCAGGAGCAAGTTCATGAGCGTGAAGGTGGCGATCAACGGGTTCGGGCGCATTGGCCGGAACGTTCTGCGGGCGATCCATGAAAGCGGCCGCAAGGACATCGAAGTCGTCGCCATCAACGATCTCGGGCCGGTCGCCACGAATGCGCACCTGATGCGCTTTGACAGCGTCCACGGCCGATTCCCAGGCGAGGTGAAGTCGGGCGAGGATTGGATCGATATCGGCCGCGGCAAGATCAAGGTTACGGCGATCAAGAACCCGGCCGAACTGCCGCACAAGGATTTGGGCGTCGAGATCGCGCTGGAATGCACCGGCATCTTCACGGCGCGCGATGAGGCGGCGCTGCATTTGGACGGCGGCGCCAAGCGCGTGATCGTCTCGGCCCCGGCGGATGGCGCGGACTTCACCGTTGTGTACGGCGTCAACCATCAGCAGCTGACGAAGGATCACATCGTGATCTCGAACGCGAGCTGCACGACCAATTGCCTCGCGCCAGTGGTGAGCGTGCTGCATGACGCTATCGGCATCGATCACGGCATGATGACGACGATCCACTCCTACACCGGCGACCAGCCGACTTTGGATACGCTGCACAAGGATCTCTATCGCGGCCGCGCGGCGGCGCTGAATATGATCCCGACGTCAACGGGCGCGGCGAAGGCGATTGGCCTCGTGATCCCGGATCTGAAAGGCAAGCTCGACGGCATCTCGATCCGCGTGCCGACGCCGAATGTCTCGGTGGTGGACTTCAAGTTCGTGGCGAAGAAGGCGACGACGAAGGAAGAGATCAACGCCGCAATCAAGGCCGCCGCTGACGGCCCGCTCAAGGGCATTCTCGGCTACACCGACGCGCCGAACGTCTCGATGGATTTCAACCACGATCCGCACTCGTCGGTCTTCCACAACGACCAGACCAAAGTGATGGAAGGCAAGTTCTGCTCGATCCTCAGCTGGTACGATAACGAGTGGGGCTTCTCGAACCGCATGGCCGATACGGCTGTGGCGATGGGCAAGTTGATTTAGGAGCGAGCGGGAGGCGAACAATGAAATTCCGCCTCCCCCACCTGACGCCAGTCGCCAAAGGACAGCTTTGGGGAATGGCTCTGGGGTTTGCGCTGGCGCTGCTGGCGTGTGAGCGGATGGGGCTCTCCTATGGGATCTTCATCATCGGCATGCTGGCGGCTTGGGTGGCGAGCGAGCGTTATCTCGCGCCGCGGCTGACCGGCTCCGACGGCCCAAGCATCGCGCTCGCGATTGGCAGCGGCTTTGCGTTTCCGTGGGCGGGGTTTGCGATGGCGTGGCTGCTGAACGCATTGCGTTAATCGCTCGCCTGCGCGGTGAGAAACGCACACGTCAGTTGAAGGCGCGCGCCAAGCTGCGGTGATTGTGGCTGCATGTGCGCCATGCGCTCACGCCGCAGACCCGACGATCTCGCAGTTGCGTTTGGCGATCTTTTCTTCGCCATCGCAATATTCGCATGCGGCCTTTTCAACAGCCCGCTGTGGACGGCGGGGCTGGCGGCGTTCGGCATGCTGGCCTATTGGAGCTGGACACGCCGCGCGGTCCTGAACAGGTTGCGCGGCAAAGCGTGGGTAAGCCAAACGTCGCTCGCCATCGCTGTGCTTCTCGCCATCCTCGGCGGCGCCTATTGGTTGGGCCTCGGCATGGGTGGTTCTTTCTAGGGGACCCATCCAATGACGAAGCTTTCCATGCACGCGATCAGCGCGCCCGTATTCGTGCGCATGCTCAACAATCTTTCCGCGATCCTGACCAAAGCCGAAAATCACGCGAAGGCGAAGGACATCGATCCCGCGACTTTGCTGAATGCGCGGCTTGCGCCGGACATGTTTCCGCTGATGCGCCAGGTGCAGATCGCCACCGATCACGCCAAGGGCGCGGCTGCGCGCCTCACCGGCCACCAGATCGAAGCGATCGAAGATACGGAAACAACGTTCGCGGAGCTGCAAGCGCGCATCCGCCGCGTCATCGGCATCGTCGAAAGCTTCAAGCCGGACGCGTATGACGGCGCTGAGAGCCGCGAGATCAGCGTGAAAATTCCAAACGCCGAACTGAAATTCTCAGGCCTCGACTACGTCAATCAATGGGCGATGCCGAACTTCTATTTCCACGCCACCACTGCGTACGCGATCCTGCGGGCGAACGGCGTTGAGCTGGGCAAGCGCGATTTTCTGATGAGCTAAGCCGATGATGCGGCGCCCGAACATCAGCTCTGCTTTCACCGATCTCGCGTTCGCGGCGCTGGCGTTCATCGCTGGCATCGCCAACGCTCCGGCGGCATATGCAGCGCTGATTGCGCTTGGCGCTGTGATCAGCTGGGCATGGACGCGGCGTGCGCCGCTGGCGGCGATGCCGCTTGCCCGGCGCGCGACAAACGCGCTGCTGGCGCTTGTCATGATTGGCGCGGTATTGGGCGTGCTGTATTGGATCGGCCTCGCCACGGGAGGGCATTTGTGAGTTTCCGCCGCATAGCAGACGCGCCGTCGAATAAGACCGCCCTCGTCCGTGTCGATTTCAACGTGCCGATGGCCGATGGCGCTGTCAGCGACGACACGCGCCTGCGCGCAGCGTTGCCGACGATCCAGGCGCTGACCGCAAAGGGCTGCAAGGTCGCGCTGCTGGCGCACTTCGATCGGCCCAAGGGCAAGCGCGTGCCGGGGATGTCGCTGCAGCCGCTCGCCGCGCCGCTTTCGGCGCTGCTCGGCGCGCCGGTGGCGTTTGCGGACGATTGCATCGGCGAGCCCGCGGCGAGCGCGATCGCAGCGCTGGCGCCCGGCGGCGTCGTGCTGTTGGAGAACACGCGCTTTCATGCCGGCGAAGAAAAGAATGATCCGGACTTGGTCAAAGCGCTCGCGCAGCTCGGTGATTTTTACGTCAACGACGCATTCTCCGCGGCGCACCGCGCGCATGCCAGCACCGAAGGGCTCGCGCATGCGTTGCCAGCCTATGCGGGCAAGGCGATGGAAGCGGAACTCGATGCGCTTGATGCAGCGCTCGGCAATCCGCGCCGGCCGGTGCTCGGCATCGTCGGCGGCTCGAAAGTGTCGACCAAGATCGATCTGTTGAAGAACCTCGTCACCAAGCTCGACAAGCTGGCGATCGGCGGAGCTATGGCGAACACGTTCTTGCACGCGCAAGGTTGGGAAGTCGGCGCCTCGTATTGCGAGAAGGACCTGGCCGACACCGCGCGCGAAATCATGCGCCTTGCCGGCAAGCACAAGTGCGAGCTGCTGCTGCCGATCGATACGATCGTGGCGGAAAAGCTCGACGCGCGCGCGCCCGCGTTCGTGCGTGGCCTGGGCGACATCGATGATGACGAGCGCATCCTGGATGCCGGCCCTGAAACCATCGCGCGGCTGACCAAGGCCATGGATGAATCGAACACGCTGATCTGGAACGGGCCGCTGGGCGTGTTCGAGACGCCGCCGTTCGATCACGGCACGGTCGCGGCGGCGCGTCACGCAGCGGCGCGCGCCAAGAACGGCAAGCTGATCGCGGTGGCCGGCGGCGGCGACACGGTCGCGGCGCTGAACCATGCCGGCGTGGGCGGGGATATGACGTTCGTTTCGACCGCGGGCGGCGCGTTTTTGGAGTGGATGGAAGGAAAGCCGTTGCCAGGGGTGGAAGCGCTTAGGGGGTGAGGCTTCCATCACCGCATAGGCGGTTTGCTGGCAAAGTTTTCCCCATGTCCCTGCCCGGCGTGGCGTTTTTCCCCAACCCGCGCTAGACACCCGCCATCCAATCAGTTGCGGGGCCGGACACGTGAATCTCGAAGCATTGAACAAAGTCGCTGACGATATGGTGCAGCCGGGCAAGGGAATCCTGGCCGCCGACGAAAGCACCGGCACGATCAAGAAGCGCTTCGATGCGATCGGCGTTGAGAACACGGAAGAGAACCGCCGCGATTATCGCGAGCTGATGTTCCGCGCCAAGGAAGCGATGAGCTACGTTTCGGGCGTCATCCTGTTCGAAGAGACGCTCTTCCAGGATGCCGCCGACGGCACGCCGCTGGTCGATATCATCGCCGCCAATGGCGCCATCCCCGGCATCAAGGTCGACAAGGGCGCCAGCAAGATGGCCGGCTTCCCGAACGAGACGGTGACCAAGGGCCTCGACGGCCTCTCAAAGCGCCTGCGCAGCTATTATGAGCGCGGCGCGCGGTTCGCGAAGTGGCGCGCGGTGATCGATATCGCCGACGGCATCCCGACCTGGGCCTGTGTCAAATCAAACGCCCACGCTTTGGCCCGCTATGCGCGCATCTGCCAACAAGAGCAGATCGTGCCGATCGTCGAGCCGGAAGTTTTGATGGACGGGACGCACGACGCAGCGCGTTGTGACGAGGTTACGCGTTGGGTGCTGCAAACCGTGTTCAGCGAATTGGCTGAGCAGCGGGTGGCGCTGGAAGGCATCGTGCTGAAGCCAAACATGATCGTCTCCGGCAAAGGCAGCGTGCGCCAAGCCAGCGTCGACGAAGTCGCCGAGCGCACGATTGCGGCGCTGAAGGCCACCGTGCCGAGCGCGGTGCCAGGCATCGCGTATCTTTCTGGCGGCCAGTCGGATGAGGTCGCGACGGCGCACCTGTCGCGCATGAACGAGATTGGCGGCTTCCCGTGGCAGATGACGTTCTCTTACGGCCGCGCGCTGCAAGCGGCGCCGCAAAAAGCATGGAGCGGAAAGCCTGAAAACGTCGCCGCTGCGCAAGCTGCGTTCTTGCACCGTGCGCGCATGAATGGCCTCGCCTCGCAGGGCAAGTGGAACGAATTGCTCGAGCGCCAGAAGGCGGCTTAAGTTTGAGCCGCGAACGCTGCCGCCTTTACCTGATCACGCCGCCAACATTCGAGTTGGCGGCGTTTTCGCAGGCGCTTGGCGATGCGCTGGCCGGCGGCGATGTCGCGTGCGTGCAGTTGCGCTTGAAGGATAAGCCGGACGCGGAAGTGTTGCGGATCGGCGCAGCGTTGATGCCGATCGTGCACGCAGCTGACGCCGCTTTCATCTTGAACGACCGGCCGGACCTTGCGGCTAAGCTCGGCGCCGACGGCGTGCACGTCGGGCAGAGCGACGCGAGTTATGCGGAGGCGCGCGCGCTGATGGGTCGGGACCGCATCGTCGGCGTCACGGCGCATAATTCGCGCGATCTCGCCTACGACGCGGCGGAGGCTGGCGCTGATTATGTGGCGTTCGGGGCGTTCTATCCGACGGGGACCAAAGAGCCGCTGCATTGGGCTGAGCCTGAGATTCTCGAGATCTGGCAGGAGACGATGGAGACGCCCTGCGTCGCCATCGGCGGCATTAATGTTGAGAACGCCGAGCCTTTGGTGCGCGCGGGCGCCGACTTCATTGCGGTGTCGGCGGGCGTGTGGGCGCACGCGGGCGGCCCAGGCGCGGCGGTGGCGGCGTTCAACGCGGTTTTTGACCGGGCGCACGACGCGCGCGGCGACAAGCGCTAGGCTGGCGCCGCAGTTTTGCGGAGCAGCCAATGTCCAACGCCTCAGAAATTCTAGAGCAATTGCGTCTTGAGGCATTGAGACGGAGGCAGACGCCGCCTGATCTCGACAAGCCACGCTCATGGGGCGACCAGGCTGCCGATGGGCTGACGGCGCTAGTGGGATCGTGGCGCTTTATCCTGGTGCAATCGGCGCTTTTGGTGGCGTGGCTGTTGTTCAACGCGCTGAGCAGTTCGCGGGTCGATCCCTACCCGTTCATTCTGTTGAACCTGCTGCTCTCGTTCCAAGCGGCCTACACGGCGCCGATCATCATGATGAGCCAGAACCGGCAGGCCGATCTCGATCGGCGGCGCAGCATTGACGATTACGAGATCAACCGCAAAGCCGAGCTTGAGATCGAAACGCTGCACGAGAAGATCGATCTCTTGCGCGAGCAAGAAATCGCAGCGCTCACTGCAGCTGTTGAGCGGCTGACGCGGATCCTGGAGGAGAAGCGCGCTTAGCCCGTCTGATCTTGGGGCCAATCATAATTGCGCACGTCAGCGAGGTGGCGCTCGAACACGAGCCGTTCGAGATCATTGCCTCTGCCCTTCAAGAAGACGTGCTTTTGCCAATAGCCCTTCCCCGGCCTGCCAGTCGTGGCGCTGACCACTTGCACCGCCAGCGGCGGCTCGCGGCGACTTCGGTTTTGATCGGTAATGGCGTCGAGCGCGCCCCAGAGCGCGTGCTGGTCGAATTCGCTGATCAGTAGGCCCTGCTGGTCTGCGTGCCGCTTCAATTCGCGTTGAGCGGCGGTGTAGGTGAGCGGCGGACCTTTTGCGCGCGCGAGATCGACGAGCAGCGCACGCAGCGCGTCCACGAGGATCGGTTGCTGACCGCCAGCGCGCAGCTTGGCGTTACGAGCGATGTTGCGTTGGCCGAGCAGCACCTCGATGCGCTGAAGCATCTTCAAAAGCTCTGGATGATCTTCGTTGCCGCTCCAATTGGTGAGATCGGCGATTTGAAAGCTATTGAACGGCTGCGGGAGTTCGACGCTGTCGAAGCGCACCGGCGCGATGATGCTGCGTTCGCAAGCAATCTCCGCTTCTTTGCGCACATAAGGCGATTGCGCAGCGGCGTGCGACCAGCACACGACGATCGCCTTGGCGTCGCGGAGCTGCTTCTCCAGACGCGGCTCCCAGGCTTCGCCGATAGGTAAGCGGGCGTCGAACCAGGACGAGACGTGGAGATCGAGCAAAAGCGCGTGCAGCGCTTCGGCGCGATCACGTTCCTCGCGCTTGTAGGAGATAAAGACGTCGCTCATCGCCCCTCGTTGACGGCACCCTAGGACGACTCAGCAAAAATCGGAACATCGCGCACGCGCTTCCGTTCTCCTGGCCTACCCACAACCAAGGAGACGAACATGGCGCATCAGCTTGCCGGCAAAAGAGTCGCCGTATTGGCGACAGACGGTTTCGAGCAGTCGGAACTCACGGACCCCGTAAAGGCGCTGAAGAACGCGGGCGCGACCGTTGAGATCGTCTCGCCCAAGTCGGGCGATATTCAAGGCATGAAGCACGACCAGAAGGGCGACAAGACCAAGGTCGATACGCTGCTCTCAGCAGCCGACGCCTCCACCTACGATGCGCTGGTGCTGCCGGGCGGCGTCGCCAATCCGGACAGCTTGCGCATCGAGCCGGAGGCGATCGCCTTTATCCGCCGCTTTGTGGAAGACGATAAACCGATCGCGGCGATCTGCCATGGTCCGTGGACGCTGATCGACGCCGGCGGCGTAGAGGGCCGGAAGGTCACGTCGTGGCCGTCGCTGAAGATGGATCTCACCAATGCTGGCGCGACGTGGGTCGACGAAGAGGTCGTGGTCGATCGCGGCTTGGTCACATCGCGCAAGCCGGACGATCTGCCGGCCTTCTGCGCCAAGATGATCGAAGAGATCGCCGAGGGCCGCCACAGCGATCGTGCCGGCCGGACCAACAGCGCCGAACGCCGCCCGAACTAGCGCGCTTCAGTCGCCGTCCGGCTCGGTTTCCACCGGCTGGGCGGCGTCGTCGGCGTCTTCGCTATACCCCGCGTCAGCCCCTGGATTCGGGGTCCCGCTCATGAAGGGGGTCACCGCCGCCAGGGCAAACGCCGCAATAACCAGTAATTGCATGACCATCCTCCGCGAGCCGGAATTTTCCGCCCCGATTGCGACCGAAATCAGCCCTGTAGATGGGGACGCCTCCCGGACTAGGAAATCGGGCCGAACCCGCCTACCTGTGAGCCGATATCAGGAGCCCTTCCCCAGATGACCTACCGCCTGGACGACGAAGACAAAGACAAGAACCCCGCCGACGGCCGCAATGCCCCCGACGTGATCGAAAAGGCGCTATTCGAGGCGCGCGTGGTGATGCTCACCGGCGAGATCAACGACATCCAGGCGCGTCGCGTGACCGAGCGCCTGTTTGCGCTCTCCTCACAAAATTCGAAGCCGATCACGTTCGTGATCTCCTCGCCCGGCGGCCACGTCGAGAGCGGCGACATGATTCACGACGCCATTCGCTTCATTGATGCGCCGGTGCAGATGCTCGGCACCGGGTGGGTCGCCAGCGCAGGTGCGCTGATCTATTGCGCGGTGCCGCGCGAGCGCCGGCTCTGCCTGCCGAACACGCGTTTCTTGCTCCATGAACCGCGCGGCGGCGTCGGCGGCATGGCGAGCGATGTCGAGATTCAGGCGCGGGAAATCCTGCGCATGCGCGAGCGCCTGAACCGTATCTTCGCGGAGGCGACAGGCCAGCCGCCTGAGAAGATCAAGAAGGACGTGGACCGCGACTATTGGATGATGGCCGAGGAAGCGAAGACTTATGGTCTCGTTGGCCGCATCGTGAAAAGCCAAAGCGAGCTGCGCTAATCACGCGATCACGCGCGAGACTACACCACACAGTTCACGGGCGGAGGCTTCGGTCTCCGCCCGTGAACTGTGTGGGAACACGCGCAGCTCGAAGCATTTAGGTTCCCAACCTTGCTGAATGCTAAGGTAAACGAGGCGGGATCAGGCGCTTGCGCCGCCTCCTCGTCCCATTTCCGCCCTGTGGAGAAGTAGAAGGGCGCTTGTGTCCAACACGCGCTGCGGGGCGGACGCGACCAACTTCTTTTCATGGCACGGCCGTTGGCCAAGACCCGACGCGCCGCGAACTAGAGAGACCAAGATGGCCGCTCGATGGATCGGACTCGCTCGCTCCGACAATAAGAAAACCGCCCGCGCCGCTGTAAAACGTAGCGCCGGACATTCCATTCACGCGCTCGGCGCGACGAGCGTTCTCGTCATGGCCGCGGCGTTCAATTTCGCGCTCCATCCCGAAGCGCTGGCTGATGTTCTAACAGGCGAACATCACATCGTCGGATTCGTTCCCGAGCAAATCGCGGCGCCTGCAGTTGATGCGCTGTCGTCGGACGTCGTCGTCAACGACGCTGAAGCGCGGCTGCTGGCCGCCACCATTTGGGGCGAAGCGCGCAGCGAGGGCGAGCACGGCATGCGCGCCGTTGCACACGTGATGCTGAACCGCGTTGGTTCGCGCTTCGGCGAGAACCTCGAAACTGTGATCATGACGCCGTACCAATTCTCAGTCTGGAATCGCGGCGATCCAAACCGGCGCCTGGTCACCAATCCGGAACGCTACGCGACCGGCGGCATCGCGCTGGAGACCTGGGAGCAAGCACAGCGCATCGCGCGCGAAGTGCTCTCTGGCCAATCGGTCGATCCCACCGGCGGCGCACTCTTCTATCACACGCGCGCTATCCGCCCCTCTTGGTCGAGCCATGGCGTCGGCCGCCAAGAGATCGGCGCACACGTATTTTACGCCGATGTGCCCGATAGCGGCGTTCGGCGTACGCCGCGCACGCTGACCCGCGTGACCGAGGTGGCGCAGACGTTCGCGCAGCCGATGGCCATCGATGTGGCGTCAGCGGAGGGCCCGCGTGCCGGACGCGTCAATGGCGTGATCCAACGGGCGTCGGAGTCGCTGGCGCGCCAGCCGCTGCCGAGCGAGACAATCAACGTCAACGCTGCAGCGACGCCGACGCTGAATGGCGTGCCGGTGACGGGTACAACGTCGCTGCGCTAAGCGAAGCGTGCATCGGTGAAGACACGAGCCGCTCGGTCAGAGCGGCTCGTTTGCTTTTTCGCCATCCCAATAGTCCAAACTCTCGCCGTGCCGCAGGACGAGACGATCCAGATTTGAGACTTTGATCTTGCCGCTATCGGGATAGACGCAGACCTCGTTCGGCGCGCGATCGCCGATGATCATGAACTTGAAGGGCGTGTCGCCTTCATTGACCAGGCAGTGGCCGGCGCGCTGGCCGGCGGGAAACGCAATATAGTCGCCAGCTTTGATCGGATAGCGCTCGTCGCCGAGGCGCAGCGTGGCTTGCCCTTCGAGGCCGACAATGTGTTCCTCTTCCACCATGTGATAATGGTGCGGACAGCTTTGCTTGCCGGGCTGCAGCACTTCGATCGCGATGCCGATCTTGCGGTTGCCGGCGTTGGTGTCGGACAGCACGGTGACGCGGCCGCCGTAGCGGACGCCTTGGCTCCACTCTTCCGCCGGCAGTGACTCGATCGAAACAGGGCCGCGCGGTTTATCGCTCATGTCAGGTCCAGATGCTGATGAACTCATTCATGTTCGGCAGCACGTCGACGAGGCCGTGCAGCAGAACCACCAGCAGCAAAGACTTGGTGCGCGCATAGATCAAGCCAAACAGCAGGCCCATGGGCGCGAGAACCGCGAACGTGTAGGCGATGACTTGGATGAGATCGGCCGAAGATCCGTGGATGTCGGCGCCGCCGCGCAGGTAAAGGCCCGGCGCGTGCGCCACCGCGAACACCAGCGCCGAGACGAACACGCCGGCCCAGGGCGAGCGGAACAGCGCCTGCAGGCGGGTTTGCAGCACGGCGCGGAAGAGGAATTCCTCGTTCAGCCCGGCTTCGATGGCGATCCAGATGAAGCTCACCGGCGCCACCCACGCCAATGTCGCGAACGCGGTATTGGTTTCGGCGATGTTTTGTAGGCTGGGGCTGATGACGCAGAGCAGGCCAAGAATGATGAGGCCCAGTACGATCAAAGTGCGCCAGAACTTTCGGCCGCTGAGCCCCGCCTGGAAGAGCGGCGCGAGCTTTGCGCCGAGCATCACTAGAATAAGCGCCGGCAGCACGATGTGGGCGACGAGCTTCAGACCCATCACCAACAGTTCTTGGGTTAGGCCCTCCGGCACGGCCTCGCGCGCGGCGCTCATGCCGAAACCGGTGAACAGCACCGCGTAGAGCGCGAGATAGATAACGATAGCGCCGCTCTCGAGCGCTGGGCGCTTCACTTCGATGGGCGGCGCTTTGGCGCCAATCGTCAACGCCCAGGCTAGGCCGGACATGGCGATGCCGAAGATACCCATGACGAAAAGCGCGGTGATCCAGTCCTCACCGCCCTTGGCGTAGAGATAATAGACCGAGCCCGCCCAGATCGCGGCAAAGCCAAGCACGGCGGCAATGGCCGCGCTCCTGTTGCTGACGGCTGACATGAAAAACGCACCCTCCTGTTCCCAGGAGGATGCGTTTCAATGTTCCCTTGGATGCGGGAGCTTAGTGGCTCTCGTTCCGCCAGACTTGCTTGTAGGCGAAGTAGAGCAGCGCCGTCAGGACCAGCAGGAAGCCGAGTACGACGATGCCGAGGCGCTTGCGCTCTTCCATGTGCGGATCGGCCGCCCATTGCAGGAAGTGCGTCACGTCAGCGGCGTATTGCTCGACCGTTTGCGGCGTGTTCGGGTCCGTGTACGGGACCACGCCTTCGCCGAGCGGTGGCGGCATGGCGATGAGATGGCCCGGGAAGTACGGGTTCTCGTAGAGCAAGCCTTGGCTTTCGCCGGTGTAGCCGGTCAGCAGCGCATAAATGTAATCGGCGCCGCCGTGACGGGCCGAGGTGATCACTGACAGATCGACCGGATAGGCGCCGCCATTGGACGCGCGCGCCGCGATCTCGTTCGGGAACGGACGGCGGAAACGATCCGAGATACGGCCTGGACGATCTGTGAGCTGACCGGAGTTCGGATCGACAGCAGTGATGGTTTGCTCGGATGCGATTTGGCGCACCCACGGATTCTCGGTGACGTCGACGAATGTGCCGCCGTGCTCCGGGCGCCGCACGACCATCTCCATCTCGCCGGTATCATGGCTGCGCACCATGTAAGCCGCGAACGGACCGCCCTGCTCGCCGAGGTGGCGATAAGAGAGGTGGTCCATGCTGTGGCAGCTGGCGCAAACCTGCTGGTAGACTTGGAAGCCGCGCTGAACGGCGGCCATGTCGTAACTGCCGACAGGGCTATCGAAGCTGAACGCGTGATCGTGCGGATGCTCGGCTTTGCCAGCCGCGAACGCGACCCCAGCGCCGAGAACGAATACCGCCGCCGCGGCTGTAAGAGCGCGCAACATTACGAAGCCCCCTGCGCTTTGCCGTCAATCACCGGCTTGGCGATCGTGTCCGGCACGCGGCCCGGCTTTTCACGCAAGCCTAGCAGCGGCAGAATCACGAGGAAGAAAAGAAAGTAATAGAGCGTCAGCACCTGCGAGAGGTTGGTGACGGTGAACGTCGGCGGCAGCCGGCGCTCGACAGTGAAGAACGGCGCAGCTTGGCCGACTTCCACCTTGGCGGCGCCAATGGCGGTTTCGAGCGCATCCACGGTTTCAGCTGTGACTACGCGCGACTGCACTGCGCCGCCGGCAACTGTACGGAGCGAGCCGGTGCTGGCGCCGGTGCGGTTCACCGCCGTCATCGTGGCGCCCTGCTCGCGCGCCGCGGCTTCGGCCGTGTCAGCTGCTTCCTGCCACTGCGATTCACCAGCGGCCTGGATCGGCGCCTGCGAAACCGTACCGCCTTCAACCCATTCCAGCGTCGCCGAGAACGGACCAGCCTTGGCGAGAATGTTGCCCGGGTTCTGACCGCCGCACCAACCGAGGAAGATGCAAACGACGACGAAGATCAGGAAGAACTGACGCGCAATCGGGCGATAGCGCATCGAGCGCACGCGCGAGGTGTCGAGCCACGGCAGAATGAAGAGCACGCCGATTGCCGCGAACATGGCAAGCACACCGCCGAGCTTTGAATCGATCGGACCGATGTTGAAATCGATGGCGCGCAGGATCGCGTAGAACGGCAGCAGGTACCATTCGGGCACGATTTCCGGCGGCGTCTGCAACGGGTTGGCCGGAATGAAGTTGTCGGCGTGGCCGAGCGCGTCCGGCATGTAGAAGATGAAGGTCGCGAACAGGATCAGGAAGAGACCCATCGCGAACAGGTCTTTCATGGTCGCGTGCGGCGTGAACGGCACCGTGTCGGCCTTCGACTTCACATCGACGCCGGCCGGATTGTTCTGACCCGCTTCGTGCAGCGCCCAAACGTGCAGCGCGACAACGCCGGCGATCACGAACGGCAACAGATAATGCAGCGAGAAGAAGCGGTTCAGCGTCGGTTGATCGACCGAGAAGCCGCCCATCAGCCAATTCTTGATCGGCTCGCCAATCAGAGGCAGCGCGCCAAGCAGGTTGGTGATGACGGTCGCGCCCCAGAACGACATCTGCCCCCATGGCAGCGTGTAGCCAAGGAACGCAGTGGCGACCATGAGCAGATAGATCACGCAGCCGAGAATCCAGAGCAGCTCGCGCGGCGCCTTGTACGACCCGTAATAGAGGCCGCGGAACATGTGGATGTAGACCGCGAGGAAGAACATCGACGCGCCAACGGCGTGCATGTTCTGGATCAGCCAGCCGAACGGCACGTCGCGCTCGATGCGCTGCACCGAAGCGAAGGCCATGTCGATGTGCGGCACGTAGTGCATCGCCAGCACGACGCCGGTGATGATCTGCACAACGAGGCAGAGGCTCAGCATGGCGCCGAACGTCCACCAGTAGTTCAGATTGCGCGGCGTCGGGTAAGCGACGAAGCTGTCATAGCCGAGCCGCACGATTGGCAAACGCCGGTCAAGCCAGCGTGTGAAAGCCGTTTTCGGCTCGTAGGTCGAAGGTCCACTCACTTAAGACGCTCCAAGCTTAGCCGATACGAATGGCTGTCGGGCCGGTGAAAACATACGGCGCGATGTCAAGATTGCGCGGCGCGGGGCCGCGGCGAATACGGCCCGACGTGTCGTAGTCGGAACCGTGGCACGGGCAGAACCAACCGCCGAAAGCCGAGCCTTCAGCGAATGTCGGCACGCAACCCAAGTGCGTGCAGCTGGCTTGCAGAACGATCCACTCAGGCTGGCCGGCTTGGCCGTCTTCCTGAATGAGGCGATCAGCGTCGGCCTGCGGATCTTTCAGGTTTGCGAAGTCGTCGCGTTGCGCGGCGGCGATTTCCTCGGCGGTGCGGTGACGCACGAACACCGGCTTGCCCTGCCACATCACTTTGATCTGCTGACCGAGTTCGACGGCGCTGAGATCAACCTCCGTGGTCGACAGCGCCCGTGTGTCGGCGGCCGGGTTCATCTGATTGATGAACGGCCAGATCGTCGCCGCAGCGCCAACCGCCGCCGCCGATCCGGCAGCGATAAAAATAAAGTCGCGACGGGTGGATTCGTCCCCCGCGTGCGCGTCGCCTGCTGCTTCAGCCACCGCTGATATCTCCCGGCTTGGTTCGCCGGCGAAGCTAGGCTAGTCCGGGGTTGTAAGCGCGCGGCGCGTCGCCGCACGCACGTCAGACCAATTCCCCGATTCGCCCGTCTTTCCGGCGCCGAGGCCTTACCGTGCGGCTCGCTCTCTATCAACCTGACATCCCGCAGAATCTCGGCGCGGCACTTCGCCTCTGCGCCTGCCTTGGCGTCGCGTTAGACATCATCGAACCCTGCGGCTTTCCCCTCACCGACGCCGCCATGAAGCGCGCCGCCCTCGATTACGGTGGTAAGGCGCATGCGACCCGGCACGCGAGCCTAGCGGCGTTTCGTTCGGCGCCGGAACGAGAGGCGGGCCGGTTAGTGCTGGTCGAGACCGATGGCGCGGTGCTGTTTCAGGATTTTTCGTTCTCGACCGGCGACACGCTCGTGCTGGGACGTGAAAGCGCGGGCTCCCCAGGGGAACTCTACGCGGCGGCTGAGGCCAGCGTGCGTATCCCGATGCTGCGGGACTTGCGCTCACTCAATGTGATCACCGCCGCAACAGTGGTTCTAACCGAGGCGATGCGCCAAACAGGGGCCTGGGAGAAACTGACGTGACTGACGACCGCAAAGCCCGCGCGAAAGCCTGGTTCGAAGACTTGCGCGATTTGATCTGCGCGGAGTTCGAGCGGCTGGAGGACGAGGCGCCGGCCGGCCTCTATCCGGGCGCGCCGGGACGGTTTGAGAAAAAGCCCTGGCGGCGCGGCGATGGCAGCGCCGACCATGGCGGCGGCGTCGCCGGCATGATGCGTGGGCGCTTCTTTGAAAAGGTTGGCGTCCACGTCAGCACCGTGCACGGCGAATTCTCACCGGACTTTGCCAAGAACGTTCCTGGCGCTGCCGACGATCCGCGTTTTTGGGCGAGTGGTATTTCGCTGATCGCGCACATGCGCAATCCACACTGCCCCGCGGCGCACATGAACACGCGCCATATCACGACGACGCAATGGTGGTTCGGCGGCGGCGGCGATCTCACGCCCACGCAAAGCTATCAGCGCGATGATTCGAGCGCCGACACGAAAGCGTTTCACGCGCCCTATCGCGCCGCCTGTGAAGCGCACGAAACTGGGCTTTATGATCGCTACAAGAAGTGGGCGGACGAATATTTCTGGCTGCCGCATCGGGGCGAGCCGCGCGGCGTCGGCGGCATTTTCTATGATCATCACAATAGTGGGCGCGAAAGCGGCGCTGACAGTTGGGAGCGCGACTTTGCGTTTACGCAAGCGGTTGGGCGGGCGTTTCTCGATGCTTATCCGCCGCTGCTGCGCAAATACATGGAAACGCCATGGAGCGAAGCAGACCGCGAAGAGCAACTCATCCAGCGCGGGCGCTACGTTGAGTACAATCTGCTCTACGATCGCGGGACGATGTTTGGTCTGAAGACGGGCGGCAATGTTGAGAGCATTCTTTCAAGCATGCCGCCAGTGGTGAAGTGGCCTTGAGCGACTAGCGTGCTTGCACGTTCTCGCGCAGCCACGCTGCGAACCCAGCGTCATCAATCTCATCCGCCGCGAGCGACAGACATTGCACGATCACCTCCGCTTCGTCGGCGACGATCTCCAGTCCGTTCACGTACAAAAACGCGTACCCAGCCAGGAACCCGGTGCGCTTGTTGCCGTCGACGAAGGGGTGATTGCGCATGATGCCGGCTGCATAGAGCGCGGCCAAAGCGACGAGGTCGCTCTGGCCGTAGCTCCATGCGTTGTGCGGGCGGGCGAGCGCCGATTCCATCAGACCCAAATCGCGCACGCCAGCCGCGCCGCCGTGCTCGGCGAGCTGCTCTTCGTGCATGACCAAAACTGCATCGACGCCAAGCCACTTGGGCTCGGCCGTCATTTCGCCAACTCACGCAGCGCGTTGCGATAGCGCTTCATGCCCCGGCGCGCGGCCTCGATCTGCTCCTGGAATTCGGCGTCGCTCCGCTCAAGCGCCACGCCGTCCGGCGTTTCGGTGACGCTGAGTTCGTCGCCTTCGCTGACTTTGAGCTTGGCCAGGACGTCCTTGGGCAAAACGACGCCTAGCGAGTTGCCGATCTTGCGGACCTTCAGGGTGCGGCCGCCCGGCTTCGCGGGCGCTTGCGCCTGGAAGTTTTGCTGTTCGGTATCGGCGACGCCTTTGGGGCCGGGCTTTTTGGGATCATCGGTCATGTCTTTTGCGATGTAAGTTATAACGCGCGTTATAACAAGCCCCGGCGGCTCGGCCTTTTTCTTGCGTGGGGCGAGTGATCATGACCCAACTCGCCTACCCGCAAGACCTTAAACCGCTGACTTCACTGCGTTTTATCGCAGCGTTCTGGGTGCTTTTGTACCATTTCAAGGACCATCTCGGGCTCAATATGGGCCAGATGGGCCTGGTCGCGGACGGCTATTTGGGCGTCGATCTCTTTTTCACGCTCTCCGGCTTCATTCTGGCGCACGTCTATCTGACCACGCTTGAGGACGGGCGCTTTGGCTATGGCGGCTTCCTTAAGAACCGGCTGGCGCGGGTCTACCCGATGCACCTTGCCGCCCTGGCGGCGATGATCGTGCTGTTCGTAGGGGCCTCGGCTTTGGGCGCGGGGGTCGGTTCGCCGGAGGCGTTCACGCTCTCTGACTTGCCGGCGCATCTCCTGATGATCCACGCCTGGGGCGCGACCGAGGCTGTCGGTTGGAATTTCCCGTCTTGGTCGATCAGCGCTGAATGGGCGGCATATCTGCTCTTCCCGCTGGTGGCTGGCCTCGTATTGAAAACCAAGCGCTGGTCGGGCGCGGTTGCGCTGGGCGCGCTGGCGCTGTGCCTTGCGAGCTTCTGGGCGCTTTCGAATTTGCATCTTGTGATGCCCGGCGTCGGCCGCGACTTCTCGCAGATGACAGCGCAGATCGGCGCGCTGCGGATTTTGCCGTCGTTCCTGCTCGGCGTCGCGCTCTACGCTTTCGGCCGCAATCACGCCGCGCCGAAGAGCTGGGCTTGGCCGATCGTCGCGGTGAGCGCTGGCTGGATCGTCGCGGTGACGATGCTGAATTGGTGGGAAGGCCTCGTTTGGTTTGGCCTTGCCGGCTTGCTGTACGGCTTAGCGGAAACCTCGCGCCATCAGATCGATGCGCCGATGTCTGGCCGCGTGTTCGTGTTCTTGGGCGCAGCGAGCTACGCGCTTTATATGATCCATCTGCCGATCGACATCGTGTGGTTTCACGCGTTGGAGCGGTTTGGCGTGACCGAAGCGAGCGATCTGACGGTGCGCGTTGGCGCGATGGTCGGCGTGTTCGTCGTCAGCATTATCGCGTCGGTATTCGCGTATCTCGTAATCGAAGAACCGGCGCGGAAGTGGATACGGAAGCTGGAATTACCTAAGCCATCCCCTGCGCCACAGCCTTCAAGCGCTCGATCACGCTGAGTTTGTCGTCAGGGAAATCGGCGTCGATCCACCAGTCTTCGACTTCGCGCAGAACGAGGCCAACCTTCGGCCCGGCTGGTACGCCGGCGGCCATCACTTCATCGCCGGAAAGCGGCAGTTTCGGCGGCGTCCACATTTGGCCGTGGACGACGAGCGCGCGCCATTGCTGGGCTTTATCGCCAGCGGCAGCCCACGCGAGCTTCACGCGATCGCCGAAGGCTTCGTTGCCGAGTTTGTAAATAGCGCGACGCATTTCGCGCAGCGACATGTAAGACGTGATCTTCCCGTCATCGCCCAGCGCCGCAACTAGACGATCTCGCTCTTCGTTCGAGAGTTTCAAACGCCGCGCTAATGCTTTGGCGCTTTCTTGATCCGGCAGCGCCGCTGCGACGCGCGTCATCGGATCGACGTTGAGCATCAGGTCCACTTCCAGCGTACACAGCGCATCGAGCCGCGCTTCGTTACTCAATTCCGGCAGCGCCCGCGCCCGCGCTTCGATCGCTTTCATCGCTTCCCACGATGCGCGCGGATCGGGCGCGGCGAGCATCTTTTTCACTTCCTTCCAGACGCGCTCGACTGAAAGCGTATCGAGGCCTGCAACGAGATCGGCGCAGGCTGAGAGGCCCGTCGGATCGAGCGGGCCGCGCGCGTACCAGGCGTTGAAGCGGAAGAAGCGCAGGATGCGGAGGTAATCTTCGCGGATGCGCGTGTGCGCGTCGCCGATGAAAATGACGCGGCCCTTGCGCACGTCGTCGAGACCGCCGCCGGTGGGGTCGTGGACCGCGCCCGTCGCATCGGCGTAGAGCGCGTTCATGCGGAAGTCGCGCCGCTCGGCGTCCTCCTCCCAGCTTTCGGTGAAGGCGACGGTGGCGCGGCGGCCATCGGTGCTGACGTCGCGGCGGAGCGTGGTGACTTCGAACGGCTTATGATTGACGACAACGGTGACGGTGCCGTGCTCAATGCCAGTCGGGTGCGCGGCGAAGTTCGCGGCTTTGCAAACAGCGATCACCTCATCCGGCGTGAGCTGCGTGGCGACGTCGATGTCATCGACCGCGCGGCCCATCAACGTGTTGCGCACGCAGCCGCCGACGAAGCGCGAGCCGCCGGCGCGCGCAACTTCGAGCGCGGCGATCAGCTTTTGGGTTTCTGCGGCTTTGAGCCAGGGGGCGTGGGTGATGGCGGTCATTCACGCCGTCTTCGCGCAGTTTGCGCGCGCCTTCAACCGGCGCGCTACATCTTCTCGCCCGGCAGCTTGCTGGCTTGTTTGACCCAGGCGGTGAATTGTTTTTCGTCGAGTTCGCCTTCGTGGATGTCGTAATAGCGCACGGCGGGATATTTTGACTTTTTCTCCGGCGGCGGCTTCAGCGAAGCGCCCTGGAAGAAGGCGACTTGCACGTATTTGGCGTAGACGTGGATGCTGAGGAACCAGACATTGTCCGACATGCCGTAGAACGGCGAATTCCATTTCACCGCTTTGCGCACGCGCGGCACGGCGGCTGTGATGAGCGCATCGAGGCGTTCGCCGACCTCGCGCTTCCAGCCAGGCATGGCGGCGATGTATTCCTTGATCGGCGCTTCGCCGTAGCCCTTGGCGATTTGCGGATTGCCGCCGGAGAGCAGCTTGGGCTCTTTCGCCGCCGTCTTCTTCGGTGCGACTTTCTTCTTTGCCGCTTTCTTAGCTGTTTTCGCCACTGCGTTAGCTCGCCTTCGTCAGTCGCGCTTTGGCGACATAGGGTTGGAAGAACATGCAGAGCCCGGTGATCATGAGCAAGCCGAGAGGCAAGAGCGGCGCGTAATAGATCCATTGCGCCGGCTGTTGGCCCAGGCCCAACATGGCGAAGATGGCGATGACGACCAGCATGAAAGTCAGCGACGTCCAGCGGTGAAATTGGCGGATAAATGTGCTCACGCGGGCCTCCTGTTGAGCGTGCTGAATAAAGTGCGCGTACATCAGCGCGCCTCGACCATTTTCCAGGCATTGCCGGAGGGATCGCGGAGATTGGCGTCGACGCTGCCGAAGCGCGCGATCGGTTCTTGCGTGAACTCCACGCCCTTGGCCTTCAGCGCCTCGTACGCGGCGCGGCAATCTTCGACCACGAACACCAATGGCGGCATCGCGCCCTTCGCCACCATTTCACGCATCGTCTGCGCCGTCGCCGCCTCGAGCACCGGTTCTTGCGGCTCGAGTAAGCCGAGTTCGAAGCCGGGTTGGTTCGCGTGCTTCACGGTAAGCCAGCGGAACGTGCCGTTCTTGACGTCGGCCTGGATCTCGAAGCCTAGCTTGTTGACGTAGAAATCGAGCGCCTCGTCCTGATCGTGCATATAGAGCCCAATCACATTGATGCCTTTGATCATTGCCGCCTCCTTAGAACTATTCGTCTTCGGCGGACTTCTTATCCGCGGCTTCCTGGCGGCGCTTCTCCGAAACTGCTGACTTGAGGTTCGGCCGGTAAGCGGCGCTGATAAAGCAATGCGGAACTTGATCGAGCGCCTGGGCGCTCGCCTGCTCGGCGGCGCGCAGTTCGCTTGGGCTTTGGCCGGTGACGTCCTTGAACACGCGGCCGAAGGTGCCGAGACTTTGCCAGCCTGTATCGAGCGCGATGTCGAGGATCGGCATATCGGTGTCGCGCAGCAGCGCCTTGGCGCGTTCGATGCGGCGGGTCAGCAGATAGCGATGCGGCGGTGTGCCGAACGCGTCTTTGAAGCTGCGCGCGAAGTGCGCTTCGGAGACGCCGCTGACGGAAGCCAAGCGCTCGACGGGCCAATCCTCGTGCGATGCTGCGTCCATGCGATCTTTGGCGCGCAGGAGTCGGCGGAGAAGCGCGGGGTCTTGGTTAGGCATCGCTACTTGTATTTCCGTAGCTCAAGAAAGAAGCCTAGCGCTAAGCCGGTCGCTGAGAGGATGCCCGCAACACCCAGCATCTCCACATCGACGTAACCGTTGAAAAGCCACATCATCAGAGCTGAGAACGCAACCATCATCGGCACGAAAAACACCGTGAACAACATTGCGCGGTAGGCGTTTCGCGAATGACGCGACGAGCGCTCCTGCTCGGTCTCAGGCGCCGACGGCCCTTCAAATATACAGCCGCTCATAGAGCGCGCGGATCATGCCGGCGGTGGCGCCCCAGATGTTATGGCCTTGCCACGGGATCGCGTAATAATAGCGTGTGCGGCCTTGCCATAAAGCTTCGCGTTTTTCGTGGTTGGCCGGGTTCATCAGGAAATCGAGCGGTGCTTCGAACACGCTCGCCACTTCGCGCGGATCGAGCGTGAGCTCAAAGCCCGGATCGACGAGGCCGACGATCGGCGTGACGCGAAAGCCGGTGATGGTGTCGTAGCGATCCCAGGCGCCGATCGGTTCGATGAAACGGCGCGCGATGCCCACCTCTTCGAAGGTTTCGCGCAGCGCCGTATCGACCGCGCTCGTATCGCTCGCCTGCACGCGCCCGCCGGGAAACGAGATTTGCCCCGGATGCGCCGGCGTCTCGACCGAGCGCTCGGTGAACAACATGGTCCACCCGCTGGCGCGCTTGATGATCGGCGCCAATACCGCTGCGGGACGCTGCTCGGGATGATTATCCCAATCCGGATTGAGATCGTTATCGCTACGCGTGCGCGCCGTTTCATCCGCGACGATGTCGAGCGGATCGAGGCGCTGGCGGAGGAGGGATTCTACGGATGCAGACACGGGGATGGCGTAGGGGGCGATCGTCACACGCGCAATCGGCGCATGCGGCGGCACCCGGCTTTCATGGGCGCGTCGGCGACTTTCGTCCGAGCCTAACAAAAGAGAGCTTGACCGATTATTACTAATGCATTATGCATAAATAATAATTTTTTAGGAGGTAGTTATGAACGTCACACAGGCGATTGCGCGCATCAAAGCGGCCATCAACGATGCACCGCGAAACGACTACATCGCCGAATTTCACATTCAGGTGATAAAATATGCCGACGTCCTGCAAACAACTACCGGGCGTGAGTTCTGCGAGTTGATGAAGATTGGCCCCGCCTTCGGAACTGAATTCGCGAAGATGCGAAAAATTGCGGCTCGGCTGAGAAAAGCCGGATTGGATACCGCGAAGCTCTAAGAAGCCTCTAAGCGCTAGAGCAGCCGATGCGTATCAAAATTCGACCTTGACTCAGCATTACGCCGTGGGAACACAAAATGACCGACGCAGAGAAGCGAGCGCTGTCCATCATCGGGACGCTGACGGATGAAACCGCGCTCCTAAAGATGGCCGAGAACGCTCGTCGAGCCAAGTCCACAATCGTTGAACGTGCTGCGCTTCGCCGCCTGAGCGAGGCTTCCGCCAAGAACGCGCCGGGAACTGTCGAGCATGCGTGTTGGCAGATGGTCATCGCCGTAGAGACTCTTCGGCGGCTCAATGGGCGTAAGGTGGCGCGCATGAACAGAATGAGACGGAAAATCGAGAGAGATGGAGAGATCGCCTCGCTTGAATATTGTGCACTGAAGCAGACCGATGGCTTTGACGAAGTCATGGACTACGGCACGCCGGAGCTTACCGCAGAGGCGATTGTACTGAGACACTCAGCCATTTTAGCGCCGCAGCATTAACAGCTGCACGAGAGCGCTTGGAGCGACGAGGCGTTCACATCGACCTACAAGGCAACATCATTTCGGCGAACTAAACACACACCGCCGGCTGACCATCAGAATCTTCGTCGATGGCGAAGGGCTGCTTCCATTTTTACAGGCGCGCGTGATCGCGAGTGTGGGATGTGGCGTCTCGCGCCGCACCGAGTCTGAACTTCGCGTTGAACCTTTGCCTAAGGGCGGAACTTACCGCATTCTAGTGACATGGCGGAACAGATTCTGTTTTGGACCCAGGTTTCTGCGATCGGGCAAGTGGCTGGCGCCCTCGCCACCGCCACCGCCGTTATCGTGTCACTCTGGGTGGTGCTCTCGGATCGGACGCCCCGCATCAAGGCAACCGCTGGCATTCGATTGGTGGTTGGAGGCGGCGTCCCCGCAATTGATGTGATGACTTTTACGCTCACCAACATCGGCACTCGGACTGCAGTGATTGGCGGCATCGGCTGGCGCATGGGATGGTTTCCCGTCGGGCCGAAATGGTTGAAGCATTCGTACGCCGTTCAAACGCTAGGACCACCGGTTACAATGCCTGGTTCCTCCGTGCCGCCATTCGAGTTGGCACCGGGCGAACGCAAATCAATCACCATACTGCTTGATCGCTATGAGGCCCACAAACGCAACGACAGAGTTTTTACGCGCAAGATTCCGTTCGTCAAAGCTCCAGTACCCGGAAACATCCATTTGTTGGTTGAGATCGTCGCTGCAAGAACGACGCTGGTGAATGCGCCAAATTTCTGGCCACCGGAAAAATTGAAAAGGGAGCGATGCACTTCAACGCTCTTGCATCCAAATCGAACTAGTCGCGTCCACCGCACTTACTGCTGCCCCAGCTCCCACCACGCCCCACCACTCCAAACACCGAGCCTCCCCTCTTTCGGCTCAGCCCATTCCACCAGCTCATAAAACGGCGCGCGAAGCACACGCGCCTCCAAGCGCCCCCGCACACGCACGTATGGGCGCGGTTCATCTCCGCGCCGCTCCACGCGCAGCGGATGCTCCGGGCCGGCGGTGATGATGTCACCGACATTGGTGGTGAAGACGATGGTTTGGTCGCGCCCCGCCCCGTGACGATCGGCGCGGATGGCGACGAAGGGTGCGTCCTCGACGCGGACGATGATCTTCTCGACCGGCGTCACGAGATAGGTCGCCCCGTCTTCGTCCTTGCGCAGGATCGAGGCGAAGAGCTTGACCAGCGACTCGCGCGTGATCCGCGCGCCCTCGTGCTTCCATGTGCCGTCGGCCAGGATTTCCATGCCGATGTCGCCGCAATGGGCGGGGTTCCATTTGTCGACGGGCGGCGGCCCTCGGTCGCCAGAGCCGGCTTGGGCCTTGAGCGCAGCCAGCAATTGCTCCAGGGACGATGTGTTTTCAGGGTCTGCCATAATGTGGCCCCCAACTAAGCGAGCTTCGCCCCCATGAGCAATCACGACACTCCAGAAGCGATGGTGGCCGAGGCGGAGGCCGCCGGGGAAGCTTTAACGCGCGTGCGGACCGAAATCGGCAAAGCCGTGTTCGGCCAAGAGCGGGTGATCGAGCTGACTTTGGCAGCGGTGCTCGCCGGAGGCCACGTGCTGCTGGTCGGCGCGCCGGGCTTGGCGAAGACGCGGCTGGTGGAAGCGACGGCGCGGGTGCTGGGGCTCGATTGGGGCCGCGTGCAATTTACGCCGGACCTGATGCCGGCGGATATTCTGGGCTCTGAAGTCCTGGATCAGGACGAAGCTGGCCGTCGGCACTTCCGGTTCGTGAAGGGGCCGATCTTCACGCAGCTCTTGATGGCGGACGAAATCAACCGCGCTTCGCCGCGTACGCAATCGGCGCTTCTGCAAGCGATGCAAGAGCATCACGTCACCGTCGCCGGCGCCGCTTACGATGTGCCGCGCCCGTTCCATGTGCTGGCGACGCAAAACCCGATCGAACATGAAGGCGCCTATCCGCTGCCGGAAGCGCAGCTCGATCGCTTCCTGTTGCAAGTCGATGTGCCGTATCCGGATGCGGAGATCGAACGGAAGATTTTGATCGAAACGACGGGGCTCGACCATCAACAGCCGCAGCCGATTTTGAATGCCGAAACTCTGATGCGGTTGCAGCGTCTGGTGCGCGCGATGCCAGTAGGCGAAAAAGTGCTGGCGTCGATCTTGGAATTGGTGCGCTCGGCGCGGCCGGGCTCAAGCACTGATCCGCGCGTGAATCAGCACGTCGCATGGGGCCCTGGGCCGCGTGCGGGGCAAGCTTTGATGCTCGCCGTGCGGGCGCGGGCGTTGCTGCGCGGGCGCTTGGCGCCGGCGGTGGATGATGTCGCGGCATTGGCGCGGCCGGCTTTGGTACACCGCATGCAGCTCAGCTTCGGCGCGCGCGCGGAAGGTTTGGATATTGACTCGCTCGTCGATGAACTCGCGGAGCGCGCAGCTTGAGCAATGCGGCGCGCCTCGACGCGCTGAACCTCGCTGGCGATCTGCCGGGCATTTTGCTTGATGCAAAGCGCCTCGCGGCGAGCGCGCCTGGCGTGCACGGTCGCCGCCGCGCCGGGCAAGGCGAAGATTTCTGGCAATATCGCGATCACCGCGCCGAAGACGGCGCGCGTTTGGTGGACTGGCGCCGGTCCGCGCGCGGCGATCGCTATTACGTACGCGAGCGCGAACGCGAAGCGGCGCAAACCGCGTGGTTCTGGATCGATAGCGATGCCGGCTTCAACTGGACCAGCAATACAGCGCGGCCAACAAAACTTTATCGCGCCCGCGTGATAGCTTTAGCGCTGGCGACATTGCTCGCGCGCGGCGGCGAGCGCATCGGCGCATTAGGTATGCAACCACGCGCCGGCGCCCGTGCGGTGGATCGGCTCGCGGTCGATCTCACCACACCGCAAGGCGAGTTCGAGCCGCCGAACAATGCCTGCATCATCTTCATCAGCGACTTTTACGCGCCGATCGAAATCTGGCGCCAACGTCTGCTCGCTTCGGCTCGCGTCGGCGCGAGCGGCGCGCTTGTGATGATCGCCGACCCGGCGGAAGAGGATTTTCCGTTTCGTGGCCGCACATTGTTTCAATCGCCGGGGCGCGGCGGCGAAGTTTTGATCGGCCGCGCCGAGAACGCGCAAGCTGCTTATGTGGAGCGACTGGCGCAACAGCGCCGAGAACTGCGCGCGCTTGGGGCCGAGCTTGGTTTCCCAGCGCTGCTGCACCGCACCGATCATAGCGCATCGCCGGCGCTGTCGATGCTCATGGCGTTCGTCTCGGAGCGCTACGGGTGACATTGGGCCCGATCCTCTTCGGCGCGCCGTGGGCGCTGGCGGCGCTGCTGGCTCTGCCGGCGCTGTGGTGGATCATGCGCGCGACGCCGCCGCCGCCGCAGCGCACGCAGTTTCCGCCGACGCGCCTGCTCGAAGGCGTGCGCACCGAAGATCAAAGCCGCGAACGCGCGCCGTGGTGGCTGCTTTTGTTTCGCGCACTCGCCGCAGCGTTGCTGATCATCGCGTTCGCACGCCCTGCTTTGGCGCCGAGCGCGAGCGAAAGCGCGCAAGGCGGGCGGACGCTGATCGTGATCGATGATGGCTGGACCTCGGCGCCGTTCTGGGCCGATGTCCGCACCGCAGGAAGCGCCGCCGCGACACAAGCCGAACGCACCGGCGCGCCGGTGTTCCTGCTGCTCACCGCGCCGAACCAACGCGCGCGCGATCCCGGCGAAGCGCTGACCGCCGCCGATGCACGCGCCGCGATCAGCCGGCTCGAGCCGCAAGCCTGGCGGCCAGATCGCGCACAGGCGGCGGAACGATTAGCGCAAACGCAAGGGCGCTTCGATCGCATCGTCTGGATCACGGACGGCCTCAACGATGATGGCGCGCGCGCGCTCGCGGCGGAGCTACAACAGCGCGGACCAGTCACCGCACGCCTGCCGCCGCAAACGGCGCGCGCGATTGTCTCGGGTGCAGTGACGTCCGAAGGCGTGGTTGCCGATATTCGCCGCGCAACCTCAGGCTCGTCCATCGTCGCGATCGCGGCGGAAACCTCGGAAGGCCGCTCACTCGGCGCCGCCGAAGCGCGCTTTGCGGGGGATGCGACCAGCGCCACCGCACGCATCGACTTGCCGCCGGAGATTGCAGCACGCGCGGCGCGCATCAGGATTATCGGCGAACAGAGCGCAGGCGCGGTGAAGCTTCTGCCGGCCGGCGCTGGGCGGCCGTTTGTGGGTTTGGTCGATGCAGGCGGCGCAAGTCAGCCGCTGCTGTCAGAACTTTTCTATGCTGATCGCGCGCTGCAGCCCTACGCCAGCTTGCAGCGCGGCGGCGTGCGCGAATTGATTGACGCGCGTGCGCAAGCCTTGATCCTGCCCGACACGAGCCGCATTGCGCCCGCCGATCTCGGCGCGCTGGAACGCTGGCTGCAGAATGGCGGGCTCTTGGTGCGGTTCGCCGGCCCGCGTCTCGCCAACGATGCTGACGAATTGCTACCGGTGCGCCTGCGCCCGGGGTCGCGCACTTTGGGCGGCGCGCTGGCTTGGGAAACACCTCTCGCTATCGCACCGTTCGCGGCGGACTCGCCGTTTGCGGGCATCACACCGCCGAGCGACGTCAATGTGCGCCGGCAGGTTTTGGCCGAGCCTGCATCGCTAGAAGAAGCGCGCGTGTGGGCGACGCTTTCGGACAATTCGCCGTTCGTCACCGCGCAAGCGCGTGGACGCGGGCTGATTGTATTTTTCCACATCAGCGCGACGCCGGACTGGTCAGACGTGCCGCTTTCTGGACTCTTCGTTGAAATGCTGCGCCGAACGTTGGCGTTCGCGGCGCGGCCCGATGGCGCGGGAGAGCGCGAGATCAGTGGCGGGCCGTTCATCGCACAGAGCGCACTTGATGGCTTCGGTACGCTTTCAGCTGCGCCGCCTGACGCCGCGCCGATAGCGCCAGATGCGTTCGCACTGGCGATCGCGTCGCCACAAACGCCGCCGGGCCTGTACGAGCGCGCGGGTGTCAGCGCTGCGATCGATGCAGCAGGCGCGGACGAAACCCTGAACCCGCTCGCGCTGCCGAACGGCATCGGTCGCGAAGGCCTAACAGGCGCAATCGAACAGCCTTTAGCCGGGTGGCTCTTTGGGGCCACTGCAATTCTCTTGGCGATTGATCTCATGATTGCGCTTTATCTGTTCGGCAAACTGCCGCGCTTCGTCCGTACCGGCGCCGCGGCGATGCTTGCGCTTGCCGTCTTCGGCGGCGGGGATGCGCATGGGCAAAATTCTGATCCCACGCAGACGTTGCGCTTAGCGTACGTCCGAACCGGCGATGCACGGGTCGATCGGACATCCGCCGCTGGGCTAGCGGCGTTGAGCAACATTCTGACGGAGCGAACGTCCGTTGAGCCGGGCGATCCTGTCGGCATCGATCTCGCGCGCGATAATTTGGCGGCTTATCCGTTTCTCTACTGGCCCGCCCCCTCTTCGCCGCAGCGGCTTTCGGATGCGGCGCTCGCCAACATTGATCGCTATCTTGCGATAGGCGGGCTGCTCCTTGTCGACACGCGTGATGCGGGCGCAGCAACGGGGCGCGGGCGGCCGGCGCAGACAATGCTGACAGGCATCGACGTGCCGCCGCTCGAATTGGTCACTACTGAACATGTGTTGGCGCGCGCGTTTTATTTGATGCGGAGTTTTCCGGGCCGCGCGCAATCAACGCAGCTCTGGGCCGAGGATCCGAACGCCGCACAATCACGCGACGGCGTCGCTTCGCTCTTCATCGGCGATGGCGATTGGGCGGCGGCTTGGGCGGGTGAAGGCCAAACCAGCGGCCGCCAACGCGAGCTTTCGCTGCGCTTCGGCGTCAACATCGTGATGGTGGCGCTCACCGGCAATTATAAAGCCGATCAAGTACACGTGCCGGCCCTGCTCGAACGCATGGGCCGCGAATGATCGGCGCGTGGCGCATCGGGTTTGATCCGGCGCTGCCAAGTGCGGCGCTGATTGCGCTTGGCGTTTTGGCGGCGGCGTCGTTCGGCTTTTATTTGTGGCGACGCGGCGGCGCGCCGATTTTGCGCGGACTTGGGATCGCGTTCGTATTCCTCGGCCTGATGCAGCCGCAATGGGTGAGTGAGACGCGCGAACCGGCCGAAGATATTGCGCTCATCGTCGTTGATCAGAGCGAAAGCCTTGGCCTCGCCGGGCGCCGCGACGCCGCGCGTGCCGCCGCCGATGCGATGGCTGCGGCGATGGCGCGCGAGCCCGGTCTTGAAGTGCGGCTGCGCGAAACCCGCGGCGGCGCCGACGGGACGATGATCACCTCGGTGATCGAGGATGCGCTGAGCGATGTGGCGCGCGACCGCATTGGCGGCGTGGTCGTCATCACCGATGGGCAAGCCGCCGATCCGCCGGACGAGCCCGGCCGATTGCGCGAGTTGGGACCGGCGCACATTCTAATCGTCGGCGATCCTAATAGAGGCGACCGAAGACTTGAACTGGTGTCAGCGCCGACGTTCGGCATTGTCGGTGAGCCGATGCGCATCACTGCGCGCGTGATCGATGAGGGCAATAACGTGTCAGTGCGCGTCCGCGTCAGCATTGATGGAGTGCGGGTGCGCGAGACCGTGGTGCGGGCGAACCAGGAATTTTCCGTCGATGTGCAATTGCCGCAGCGCGGCCGCAATATGGTTGTCGTCGAGGCGGATGAAGGTCCGCGCGAGATCACGCTGGCCAACAACCGCGCCGCGTTCGCCGCCAATGGCGTGCGCGATCGGTTGCGGGTTTTGCTGATCACCGGCGAGCCGCATCAAGGCGCGCGCGTTTGGCGAAATTTGCTGAAGAGCGATCCGGCTGTTGATCTGGTGCACTTTTCCATTCTGCGGCCGCCGGACAAACAGGATTTCACCCCGCTCAGCGAATTGGCGCTTATCCCCTTTCCGACTGAAGAATTGTTCGAACGGCGCCTCAACGAGTTCGATCTCATCATCTTCGATCGCTATCGCCAGCGCGGCATTTTGCAGGCCTATTATTTCGCGTCGATTGCGCGGCGCGTTGAGCAAGGTGGCGCGCTGCTGATAACGGCAGGCGAAGCTGAAGCCGGACTTGATGGCATACATCGCACCGCGCTCGCCGGCATTTTGCCGGCGCAACCCACCGGCGCGGTGACGACAACTCCGTATCGCCCGGCGCCGACCGCGCTTGGACGCCGTCACCCAGTCGTGCGCGGCTTGCCGTCGCCGGAGCGCTGGGGGCGCTGGACGATGCAAGTTCAAGCGCAGGCGTCGGGTGGGCAAACGGTGCTGCAGGGCGCGAATGGCGCGCCGCTCTTGGTGCTCGATCGCGCGGGGCAAGGACGCGTTGCGCAATTGTGGTCGGACCAGCCGTGGCTTTGGGCGCGCGGCTATGATGGCGGCGGCCCGCATGGCGAATTGCTCCGCCGGCTCGCGCATTGGCTGATGCAGGAGCCGGAGCTTGAAGATGAGCGGCTGACGCTTGAGCCTGGCCCGCGTGGCTTGGAAATTGAGCGCTCAACATTGGCGGCCGCTGTCGGCGACATCGAACTGATCGCGCCATCGGGCGAACGCAGCACGGTGGCGCTCGGCGAAAACGCGCCGGGCTTGTTCAGCGGCGAAGCACCGGCAAGTGAGCAAGGTCTCTACGAAGCGCGCAGCGGGAATTTGCGCGCGTTCGCCGCCGTCGGCCCGCTCAATCCGCGCGAAGCGGCGGCGCTTGCGGCAAACCCGGATATCCTCCGCCCATTCGCGAATGCTACGGGCGGCAGCGTTGTGCTGACCGGCGAAGACGGACGGCGCTTACCTGAAATCCGCCGCGTCGATCGCGGCGCCAACGCCCGCGGCAATGATTGGATCGGCATCGAGCGCAATGGCGCTTATGTCGTCCGCGCCGCCCGCGCGAGTCCGCTTGGGCCTGGCTGGTTGTGGGCGCTTATTGGGATGGCGCTGCTGATGCTCGGGTGGCGACGCGAAAGCGCTTAATACGAGCGCCGGCGCGCCAGCGAGAAGAACACCAGCGCGATCAGCAGAAGGCCGATGCCGATCCACGGCAAATACTCGCGCGCCATCTCTTGCACAGGGCCCGGCTGGGCGACTTCGGTGTGCGTCTGAGTTTGAGTTTGCGCTGGCGGTGTATCGGTCGTCGTCGGCGCCGGCGTTGGCGCTTCGGTATTGGCCGGCGTTTGCGCTTCGTTGACCGGCGGCGTTTGCGTCTCGCCTGTCGTTGGCGCGGGCGTGCTGGTGTCCGCGGGCTGATCTGCAGGCGGCGGCGTTTCGTCGCCGCCTAGTATTTGCGCGCCGGCGAGCGCACCGCCGCCAACTGTGGTGGTGATCGCGCCGGCGCCGCCGAGAGCCGTGCCTGCTGTGCTGCGCTCGCGCTCGGGCAGCGGCACGAATTCGCCGTCGGACTGCCCATTTCTGCGCTGCACGGAATTAGCGAGCTGAACGTACGTCGTTGCGTCGACTTCGCCATTGCCAGCCATACCACAGCTCAACTGGAAACTGCGCACGGCGTTGGCGGAGCCCGAACCGAACTTGCCATCGACGCCGCTTTGCGGATCGAGCAAGCCAAGATCGGCGAGCAATTGCTGCACGTGGCGATCGCGGCCTTCAGCGATCACGGCGCGGCGGGCTTTGACGACGCCGAGCCCTGCGGGATCGACGCGGAACACTGGATCGTCGAACCAGCTCGGGCTGAAATCCCATGCGGTCAGATTGAAGCGGAAGCCATTGAGTTGCAGGCTGAGCGGCAACGCCAGCGCCCAAGCTTCCTGACGCACCAGATCAAGGAAGCAATCCATCCGATAGACGGTGCGCGGCAGTAGTGCGTTGCTATGGCCTGCAAGCCAAGCGCGGCGGGTGTTGAGATACGCGACGACCCATTGCTTTTCATTTTCGGCGCTGGGCTCGCCTGCAGTTTGGCTCGTCCGTGCTTTGATATTGTCCCACGAGCCGTGGATCATGCTGTCATAAACGACAGCGTGGCCAAGCGGCGTAACGAAACCCATCGCGGCGGCCTCGCGTAAAGCGGGGCCCATATAATGTTGGTTGAAATACTCATCCTGCGTGCGCTGCATCACCGGGTCGTTGGCGGCTTCGCGCAGAATTTCGACGAGTGTATCGTCGCGATCGAGCGCGCGGTCTTCGGCTTGCATGCGCGGCAGATAAGGCTGCAAGCGCCCAGAAAACGCTGCGCCTTCCGCTTCGCAATAGCGCGAGATCAAGCGATGCAGTGAACCGCTGACGAGCGCTGCTTGGTGCTTGCCATAACTCAGGCCGCCACGATCTTGCGCACTCCGGGCGATGGCGTCGTACTTGGCCGGAGAATTGGTCTCGAACAGCGAGACGATCGCGTCGATGGTCAACAATTCCAGCGGCGAAAGACGTGTCGACTCTTCGGACATCGCGACTCCCCCGAATTGCGCGTATGGTTAATCTATATTAAGACTTGTGGCGCGCCAACGCGGAAGTTGGGCGGCCCTGAAGTGGCCGGCGATGGCGTGGCGCGGAGGGGGGATCCATGCTCGACAGCCCGTTATTTCAAATGGCGCTGGCGCTTTTGCTGGTGTTTTTGGTCATGGCGGCGATCGTCAGCCTGATCCAGCAATTCATCGTCGAAGGCTTTCGCATGCGCGCACGCAATCTGCGGCGCAGCATTTTCAGGCTGTTGAGCGACAAAACTTACAAGGACGAGATCGCCAAGCGCTTCTATCGCCATCCGATGACAGCCGCGCTTTCGGGCGGGCGCGCTGAAGTCACCCACATGGAGCCAGACACGTTCATAACGGCGCTTGCCAGCGCCGTGCAGCCGAACTGGTCAAATGGCGACGCAATCTTGGCCCTGCCCGCCTCTGTCGCGGCGCTGAAGGACGGCGAGCTGAAGCAGAGATTACAACTCATTTTGCCGCCGCCTGGCGCGACGCGCGAAGAGATCGCCGCGGCAGTGCGGGCTTGGTTCGACACGTCCGCGCAGAAAATGCAGGAGCGGTTCAAGGCTGATTGCGTTGCGCTGTCTTGGGGCGTGGCCGCTATGGTGACGATCGGGCTCAATGTTAGCGCCATCGAAATTGGGCGCCGCCTTCAAGACAATGACAATCTGCGCAGCGCGCTTGCCTCGGTAACGCCGGAGCTTGTGCAATCGAGCACAGTTGCGACGCTGGCGGTTGCACCCGGAGGAAGCGAAACCGCCGCGCAAGCGGGCGATGCTGCGGCGGGGCTTAATCCGAACGAAGTCGTGACACTGCTCACGGTTGTGCGCTGCGCGACCGGAGATAGCGATATTCCAGTCGGTTGGGATTGGATGGCGGCGACGATCCAGAGCGTGAGCGAAAGAACGGCGGCAAACTCCAATAACGCGTGCGCCGATGCGCAGCAGCGCGTCGGCGATAATCCAGCGCTGCAGCAGCGCTTAGCTGTGCTGGAAGCACGCGCGCCACAAGTGGCGCTTGTGTCGACGGCCGACGCGGCTGAGCCTGATGCTGCGGCGACCGAGGAAACCGCCCCGACGCAACGCGCAACATCGACTGCGGAAGCCACGGCGCTGTACGGGCCGACGTTCGAGCGCAACGGCATTTGGGAAACGCTGCTGGGCTGGCTGATCGTCATCGTCGCGGCCGCCCAAGGCGCGCCGTTCTGGTTCAATGCCATCCGGCGGATCGTTGGCCGCTCCTAATGGCTCGGCGCTTTCAGCTCGCCGTGCACTTTGTCGAATCCGCCGGGGCGGATTTCGAGCCAGAGCAAGCGCTTGGGATCGACCGGGCCTGGAAGTGACACGCGCTCTGCCGGCACGAGCGTAAAGCCTGCTGGGCGAAAGAAGCGCTCGGCGCCGACGAGTACGATACCGGAAGCGCCAACGGCGCGGCAGGCGGCGACGCAATCTTGCACCATCTGCAAACCGAGCCCAGCCGATTGCGCGGCGGGATCAACTGCGAGCGGGCCAAGGAAATAGAGCGGCGCACCGGCTTCGACGCGCCAGATACGGCAAACGCCAATCACCTCTCCGTCCGCGTTCAAAGCGACGCGTGAAAGCCTTGGCTCGGGCGCAGCGCCTCGTTCGCGGACACGCTCGCTGGTTTTCGCGAACCGGCCTGGACCGAAGGCGCGATCGAGCACCCGCTCGATCGCTTCGGCGTGTTCGGGTTTTTCGGCGGAGAGCGTGGCGGCCATTGGGCGCGAGCGCTTAGGGCCGACAGGCTAAAGCGTCAATCGCGCGGGTGTGACGCTGTTGCGACTCGACCGGCTGGGGCGCATGGTCCGGCCCGCTTGGCCTCCCTCCGCATCCCATCCCTCGACATCTTCCGTCACAGGCTGTTCGCCCAGTATTGGGCGGGCCGATGGCTCGCGACTATGGCGGTGCAAATCCAAGCCACCGCGATGGGCTGGCAGATGTACGACGCCGCCCGCGCGCAAGGCGCATCGATCGCCGAAGGCGCGTTCATGCTGGGGCTTGTGGGCCTTGCGCAGTTCTTGCCGCTGCTGGTGCTGTCGCTGTTCGGCGGGCAAGCGGCGGATCGCTATAATCGCCGGCTGATCTTGACGGCATGTATTGTCGCTAAAGCGGCGATCATGTTCGGGCTTGCGATCGCAGCGAACGCACCGCCCGCGATTATCATTCCCGTGATCTTCACCGCGGCGATCAGCGCCGGGATGATCAATGCCTTTATGCCGCCGGCGGCGAGCGCGCTTTTGCCGATGCTATTGCCGCGCGCAGAACTGCCGCAAGGCATCGCGTGGAGTTCGCTGGCGTTTCAATCTTCGCTGGTCGTGGGGCCGGCGATCGGCGGTTTGCTGTACGGCGCGGGCGCGCCTGTGCCCTACTCGGTGGCGTTCGTGCTGCTGGTGATTTCGGCGGTGCTGATGTTCGTGCTGAAGCCGCCGGCGCAAGAGCCGGTAAAAGATGCGCGCACTGTCGGCATGATCATGGAGGGTCTCCGCTACGTGTGGGCCAACAAGATCGTGCTGGGCGCGATTTCACTCGATCTCGTTGTTGTTCTGCTGGCTGGCGCCGTTGCGCTGTTGCCGGTGTTCGCGCGCGACATTTTGCATGCGGGGCCGGGCGAGCTTGGAGTTTTGCGCTCGGCGATGGGTGTTGGCGCCGCGAGCGTTGCGCTTTGGCTGGCGGTCGCGCCGTTGCGGCGGCGCGTTGGGCTTTGGATGTTCGGCTCGACCATCGTGTTCGGGCTGATGACCATCGTGTTTGGGCTCTCGGAATATTTGTGGCTGACGGCGGCGGCTTTGGCGATTGCGGGCGGGGTCGACATGATCTCTGTTTATGTGCGCCAGAGCTTGATCCAACTCGCTACGCCGGACCCGATGCGCGGACGCGTGGCGGCGGTGAGCTTTGTTTTCATCTCGGCCTCGAACGAGTTTGGTGATTTCGAAGCTGGCGTGATGGCGCGCATTTTCGGACCGGTGATGGCGGTGACGTTGGGAGGCGTTGCCGCTGTGATGGCGTCGGCATGGTGGATGCGGTTGTTTCCGGCCTTAGCGAAAGCCGATGGCTTTGAGACGCTGCCGCCGGAAGCGCAGAGCGCTGTCGAGCTCACGAAGGAAGCCGAGAAGTCGTGAGCTAGCCCGCCAGCGATTCCAACGGCGCAAACAACGTCGCGCCGACGAACCAAGCGACGAGCGCCGCACCCAACAACATGCCCCAACCGGGGCGCTCTGGATTCCCGCGATCGAAAAGAAAGCCGAGAAACACGACAACACAGATCAGCATGATGAAAGCGAGCAGCGCGCGAAATAGCAGTTCGCCAATAATGCCGATCCAGGTTTGGCGCGCGAGCCAGAGATCGAGGCGGTCAAGATCGAAGCCGAGCGCAACCAGGAACGAGCCGATCACGGTAAACAGCAGGATAAAGAACATGGCGAGCACGGCGCTATTGCTGCCGGTGCGCAAACCCATTCCCGGATCGGGCCAAAACCGCGCCATGCCCCAGAGACGCCGCAGGAAGTCCATTTCGGGATGCGACGCTCACAGGCGCGAAGCGTCAAGGGCAAAACGGGACAGTCGAGCACGCTTCACGCGGCCTGCCACAGGGGCTAAAGGCTCCACCCTTCGGAGGATTCCCATGGGCGTTTTGGACGGAAAAGTCGTCGTCGTGACCGGCGGCGGCAACGGCATTGGCAAAGAGTGCGCGCTGCTGGCTGGCCGCGAAGGCGCGTCCGTGCTTGTCAACGACCTGGGCGGCGGGCTGAAAGGCGAAGATGCGGGCTCGGCCGGCCCGGCTGAGCAAGTAGCGCAGGAAATCCGCGCTGCGGGCGGCAAGGCGATCTCCAACTCCGACAGCGTCAGCGATTACGACGCCGTGGTCGCTATGATGGAGCAGGCGAAGAAGGAATTCGGTGGGCTTCACGCGGTCATTAACCCGGCCGGAATCTTGCGAGACGGCATGTTCCACAAGATGGCGCCGGAGGATTGGAAGGCGGTTATCGATGTCCACCTCCACGGGGCTTTCAACGTAACGCGAGCTACAATTGAGCACTTTCGTGAGCAGCAGGACGGCAGCTACGTTCTGTTCACATCCACTTCAGGTCTGATCGGAAATATCGGCCAAGCCAACTACGCTGCCGCGAAACTAGGTGTGATGGGACTGTCACGGATCATTGCCATGGAGAACGCGCAGAAAAACGTGCGCTCCAACATCATCGCGCCGTTCGCGTGGACGCGGATGATCGCTTCGATCCCGGTGAAGGACGAAGCCAGCGCGGCGCGCGTGGAACGCTTCCAGCGATCGATGCGCGCCGATCAGGTCGCGCAAGTGGCGGTGGCCCTGGCGGCTGACGGCGCCAAGGATACGACAGGTCAGATTTTCGCTGTGCGTGGCAATGAGGTTTTCCTGTTCAACCAGCCCCGCCCGGTGCGCGGCATGGCCAAAGTCGAAGGCTGGTCGCCGACCAGCATCATCGAACATGCGCTGCCGGCGATGAAGGCGAACTACACTGACGTAGGCGCCAGCGCCTCAGTGTTTCCGTGGGATCCGGTTTGATGCGCGCGCTTGCCGCTCTCGTTCTTGGTCTGACGCTGGCCGCGTGCGCGACGGCTGCGGCGCCGCAGGCTGAGAGCGGGACTGCGTCGTATCTCGCCGGCACCAGTTGGCGGCGCGTCGATGACATGAACGCCAACCCGCACGGCGCGACGATGGCGTTCACCGCTGAAGGCGCGTCAGGCTATGCAGGCTGCAATCAATGGTTCTCCTCGGTGACGCATTCGGGCGAGGCTTTGCGCTTCGGCACTATCGGCACGACGCGGCGCGCGTGCACGAGCGAGCTGCAAGCCGGCACAGAGCGGAGCTTCCTCGAAGCGCTGCGCGCCACGCGCTATGCGCACTACGATCAGGGCGCGTTGGTGCTGCTTGATCAACAACAGCAAGTCATTGCGAGGTTCGACGCGGAATGATCCGTTCGCTTGCTCTCGCATTGGTGCTTGCTGTGGCGGCCTGCGCCGAACGGCCGGAGGTTCAGGCCGCGCCGCCTGAGAACGTGCCGCTTAATCGCACGCAGTGGACGTCTGCGGACGGCGGCTGGAACGCGCCGACTTTGGAATTCGTCGATAGCCGAGCCAATGGCTTCACCGGCTGCAACCGCTTCTTCGCGCAAGTCGAGCAGAACGGGCCGGCTTTGACCTTCACCGGTGTCGGCACGACGCGGCGTGCGTGCTCGCCTGATCTGATGCAGGTGGAGCAGAATTTCGTGACGATGCTCGAAGGCACGCGCGCGGCGCGGCTTGAAGGCGATACGCTGGTTCTGCTCGACGTCAACGACGTCGAGATCGCGCGCCTGCAGCGCAAGGTTTAAAGAATAGCGGGGCGCAACGGCCCCGCTCTTCTCAGCTTATTGAGCCGGCGCTGTCGGGCCAACTTCGACCAGCGGCAGGTTGCGCGGGCAGCGGGTGACGCTGCCGTTGCCGCCGCAATTGGCGACTTGCACGGCCGTCGCGCCCGGCGCGAAGGCGACGATCCATTGTTGCGCCGGATCCATCGCCGTCATGCTGCGCAATTCACCGCACTGCACCGCGATCACCATCGAACCAGCGAACGGCGCATAGGCGCTGTTGGGGTCGATGTTTGGCGGAATGATCCCGCGCGATTCGGTGCCGCGGATGGCGCTGCAAACCGGTTGCGAGTCCGAGTTGGCTTGCTGGTAAGCGGCGAGCTGCGTGGTGGCGAACACCAGACGCTGCTCTTCGGACATCGCCTGCACCTGCTCCAGCAAGCCTTGCGGCGCGGGCGGCGCTTCCGGTGTTTCGGTTTCGGCGGGCTGGCCGCAAGCAGCGAGAGCGAGCGCGGCGGCGCAGATGATGGCGTGGATCGGCTTCATGTAGGGTTCCCCTTTGCCGGGGGTTGTGAGACGGGCGGCGCGTTTCCGTCAAGCGGGTGTGCGACGGGCGGTGTCAAAGCTGTGCCTTGAGGCGAAAAAGCCGGCCGCCCACATGAAACGGCGAGAGGTGAACCATGATCGAGAAACGCAGTTTCGACAGTTTGGGCCGGCATGACGCCGATTGGCTCGCCGCCCGGTACCATTTCAGTTTCGCCGGCTATCATGATCCCGCCCGCGTCCATTGGGGCGCGCTCAGGGTGTGGAACGACGACACCATCCAGCCCAAGACGGGCTTCCCACCGCATCCGCACAGCGACATGGAGATTATCACGTACGTCCGCTCGGGCGCGATCTCGCACCAGGACTCGCTCGGCAATAAGGGCCGTACGGTCGCGGGCGATGTGCAGGTGATGAGTGCGGGCTCGGGCGTGACGCACGCGGAGTACAATCTCGAAGACGAAGCCACGACGATCTATCAGATCTGGATCATCCCGAGGGAACGCGGCGGCGCGCCGTTCTGGGGCTCAGCGGAATTTCCAAAGGGTGAGCGGTCTGGCTCGCTGGTTACGCTGGCTTCGGGCTATGCAGATGATCAGAGCGCTGGCGCTTTGCCGATCCGCCAAGACGCGCGTGTATTGGCGGCTACGCTTACACCAGGCCAAAGCGTCGAATATCCGATCGCCACGGGACGGCACGCTTATCTTGCGGTCGCGAAAGGCAAAGCACGGGTGAACGGGGTCGAGCTTGGCGCCCGCGATGGCGCCGCAATCCGCGAAGAAGAGTGCATTCGCGTAGAAGCCGACGACGAGACAGAAATCGTCCTCGTGGATGCGCCATAAAGTTGAACAAGTCGTCAGGTTCGAGAAGTAAACGGTAGCAATCGCGAACCTGACGACTTTCATACGACGCTACCGCAACAAATTTACCCGGCGTTTGCTCATCCTGGTGTCTCTTTGGCCCTTCTGGGGGCAGAGATTTACATGGCGTCGTTGAGCGATCTTCATTTGCTCGTCGTCGATGACAACGCGCAGATGCGCCACCTCCTGAAAGCCTTGCTCCGTGCCGGCGGCATCCACCGCGTCAGCGAAGCCGAGACAGCGCCCGACGCGCTGGCGATTATGCGCGCGCATCCGATCGACCTTGTGCTGCTCGATTGGAAGATGGCGCCGATCGACGGCCTTGCCTTCGCGCGCATGGTGCGCTGGGACTCGCGCAGCCCAAATCCTTACATCCCGATCCTGATGCTGACGGCGCACACGGAAGCATCACGTGTCGAGGCAGCGCGGGACGCGGGCGTTACCGGTTTTGTGAAAAAGCCGATCAGTGCGCGGCTTTTGTTTGAACGACTGACCAGCGCGCTGACTGATACACGCATGTTCGTGCGCAGCGACGATTTCTTTGGGCCAGACCGGCGGCACGCCGCGGTGGCGGACTATACCGGCCCCTGGCGGCGCAGCAGCGACCGCGCTGCCGAAGCGGGCGACACGTTCGATCTCGACGACATGCGCTTTCGCGCCTGATCTGCAGCTGGCTCTTGCACCGCAAAATCGCTGCGCGCATCGTCGCGCCGCGGTCGAACGGGTGGGAACATAGATGATCCGGATCATTGCTGTTGCGCTTATGCTGGCGCCGTTGAGCGCTTGCTTGGCGACCGCGGTCGTCGGCACAGCCGTTAGCGTCACCGGCGCTGTCATCGGCGGCACGGTGAAAACCACGGGCGCCGTGGTCGACGCTGTCATCCCTGACGGCGACGACGATGAGGATGACGACGACCGCGATTGACCACGGCTTGCTGTGACGAGAACGTGAGTGGCGCCAGCGCGATGTGCGCGGCATAGTAATGTTCGCCCGTTCATATCGAAGGAGCGCTTCGATGCGTGTCACCTCCCTGCTCGCTGGCCTTGCAGCGCTTGCGTTTTCACAGGCCGCTTTTGCAGCGTCGGTGAATGTCGCGCCGGTTTCGTATTCGCCGGAGTTTCAGGAAGCGCTGAATGACGATCTGGGCGCACGCGAAGGCGAGTATCTCAGCCGCGCAGTTCATGAGGCCGTTGCAAATGCACTGGCGGAGCGCGGAGCCACGCTCGGCGGCGGAGAGCTGACGATCGAGATTTCGATCATTGACGCTGATCCGAACCGGCCAACAATGCAGCAATTGGCCAATCAACCGGGCCTCGATCCGATCCGTTCGGTTTCGATCGGCGGCGCCGAATTGCGCGCAGTGCTGCGCAACAGCAGCGGCGATGTGGTGAGCGAAGTCACGCATCGGCGCTACAATCACAGCCTCGCCGATCTCAACGGCGCATCGACGACTTGGACTGAAGCGAACCGCGCCATTCGGCAGTTCGCCCGCAAAGTCGCCGACGCTTACACTGAGAACGCGCGCTAAATTCAACGTTTCAGAACGAAACGCAGAGCTTTCCGTTTGTCGCCTCGCGAAAACGGATGGGCGGCTGCGAACGCCTGGGCCCCAGCCGTCGGCGTTTGCAGCCGTTTTTCAAATTATTTCGCGCGCCACTGCGCCCAGCCTTTGGCGCGCAGGTCGCAGGCCGGACACGCGCCGCAGCCATAGCCCCAGTCGTGCCGTTGCGTGCGGTCGCCCTCGTAGCAGGTGTGGCTTTGCTCAACGATGACATCGACTAGAGAGTCGCCGCCAAGGTCGTGCGCGAGCGACCAAGTTTGCGCTTTGCTCAAATGCATCAGCGGCGTCTGCACATCGATCTCGCGATCGAGGCCGAGTGAAAGCGCGCGCTGCATGGCGTCGAGCGTATCGCGCCGGCAATCGGGATAGCCGGAATAATCGGTCTCACACATGCCGCCGATCAGCGTATCGGCGCCTATGCGATACGCGTGCGCGGCTGCGATGCTCAGAAATACGAGATTGCGGCCAGGCACGAATGTGCTCGGCAAGCCGCTGGCTTCGAATTCAATCGCGCGGTCGCTGGTGAGCGCGCTTTCGGCGAGTGCGCCGTAACCCGCGATATCCACAATGCGATCTCCCCCGAGCTTCGGCGTCCATGATGGCCTCAAAGCCGCGATAGCGTCGCGAAGTGGCGCGCGCTGCGTCATTTCCACCGCATGACGCTGGCCATAGAAGAAGCCAATGGTTTCGACACGCTCGCATTGGTCTAATGCCCAGGCTAGGCAGGTGGCCGAGTCTTGGCCGGCAGAAAACAGGACGAGCGCGGTGGTGGTCATTGCCGCACCGTAGCGCAGCGAATCGCCTGCTCCTATGCAACCAAAGAATGCCCGGGACCACACGAACGCGCCGGCTCATATGCCCTTCGGGCTAACGTTAGGTCACAATTGCCCTTAAGGAACTGTGGCCAGCTTGTCGCATGAGGCTGTTGGTATGACGCGAGCGTCAAGTTATGCGGCGAAGTCCCGTTGACACACCCCTGCCCCCTGCCTGCTATAGGGCCAGGACAGGTAGGGTTACGGGGAGCTCCGCTCGCACCGGCCCTCTTTGCCGATTGGTTGGCCGGCCCGCTCTAAAGAAGGCGGGGGCCGGCACTGGGAGGACGGCGATGAGCAAAAAATTGAATTGGACTCGGATTCTGCTTTCGAGCGCGTCGCTCGCGGCAATGGGCGTAACGCCCGCGCTGGCGCAGGATGATGTGGAAGTATCTGACGAAATCGTCGTTACAGCGACGGGTCGTGCAGCGGCTATTCAGGATGTTCCCCTGGCCGTGACCGCCGTTGGCGGCGATCAACTTGAGAACTCCGGCGCGCGCGATCTTCGCGACGTGACGCAAGTGGCTCCGTCCCTCGAAATGGGCACGGGCCAATCGAATTCTTCCGGCACCACGGCCCGCATCCGCGGCATCGGCACCGGCGCTGACAACCCAGGCTTCGAAGCCGCTGTCGGCATCTTCATCGACGGCGTCTATCGCGCCCGCGCCGGCGCCGCGCTGACCGACCTTCCGGAACTTGAGCGCGTCGAAGTTCTGCGCGGCCCGCAAGGCACGCTGTTCGGCCGCAACACCTCGGCAGGCGCGATCAGCGTCATCACCTCGGGTCCGGATTTCGATCCGGGCATCTATCTCGAAACCACGTTTGGCGTGGATGATCTGGAAGAAGTCGGCGCCCGTGGCGGCGTCAACATCCCGGTCACCGACTCGCTGGCTTTCCGCTTCGACGGCTCGGTCCGTGCGCGCGAAGGCTACATCACTGACGTGATCTCGGGCGACGACATCAACGACCGCAACCGTGGCTCGCTCCGCGGCCAAATGCTGTGGGACATCAACCCGGACGCTTCGCTCCGCGTGATCGTCGATGCAGCCAACACGGATGAAGTCTGCTGCGGCGTCACCCCGCTGACCTACACGCCGAACAATTACGGCGGACCGCCATCGGGCCCGACCCAAGGCGCGATTTCGCTGATCACCGGCGGCGCCGGCACGATCACGCCGAACGTGGAAGAGCGCAACATGACCGTGACCCCAGGCCGGGGCTACGGTGAAAGCACTGAAGAAGAAGGCATCTCGGGTGAACTGACCTGGGATCTCGGCGGCGTGAACTTCACGTCGATCACCGCCTATCGCGACTGGAGCGCCGTGCGCGACCAGGACGTCGACTTCAACGCGGCGGACATCGCCTATCGTGACGGCCTCGAAGTCAGCTTCGAGAATTTCACGCAGGAATTCCGCTTCCAAGGTGAAGCGGGCCGCCTGAACTGGCTCGTTGGCCTCTTCTACGGCGACGAGAACCTCGACACGACCGACCGTATCCAAATCGGCGCGACTTCGAGCCTCTACACCAACTTGGTGACGATCGGCGGCTCGACCTGCGAACTGTACGACTTCACCGCCGCCAACTCGATCTTCCAGTGCACGGCGGCAACGAGCTTCGCCGCGTTCCCGGCGGTTGCTGCGGCAGTGCAAACGGCCAACCTTGGCTACGTGCTGCCGAACTCCACCGGCCAAGGCCAACAGAGCGACAATTGGCGCGTGAACACGGAGAGCCTCGGCATCTTCACGCATAACGAGTTCGCGCTCACTGACGACCTGATCCTGACGGTTGGCGTTCGCTACAGCCAAGAAACCAAGGACCTCAACGCCAACCTCAACGCCACGTCGACGAGCTGCGATGCTCTTCGTCTGATGGAAACCAACACGGCGGCGGCGACCCCGACCCCGGGTGGTATCGTTGCGGCGATCCAAGGCTCGGCTGGCGGTTCGCAACTGATGAACCTGGCGTGCAACCCGGCGGTCAACCCGATCGCCAACGGCACGTACGCCGACTCGAGCGAAGAGGAAGAATTCAGCGGCACCGCGTCGCTGGCCTATCACCTCAGCGACAGCACGATGCTCTATGGCGGCTACTCACGCGGCTATAAGGCGGGCGGCTTCAACGTCGACCGCTCGGGCTTCGCGATCACGCCGGCAACCACTGCGGTGGGCAGCTGCGCAGTCGCCAACCCGCTCGGCCGCGTCTGCACCGACGATCTGCAGTTCAACCCGGAATTCACCGACGCCTACGAAATCGGTCTGAAGACGACCATTCTCGGCGGCACCACCACGGTGAACATCGCGGGCTTCTACCAGCAGATCCAAGACTACCAGCTGAACGCCTTCAACGGCTTCAACTTCATCACCCGCAACATCCCAGAATCGATCAGCCAAGGCGTCGAACTCGAAGTCGCCGCCCGCCCGACCGATAACCTGACGCTGCAAGCGGGCGTGGTCTACACGGACGCCTTCTACGACTCGACGGTCGTGTTCAACGCGCTCGATCCGGCGCCGAACACGGTTGTCGCCGGCACGCCGTTCGCGTTCACGTCGGAATACACCGTCACTGGCGCCATCACGTACGAACAACCGCTCGGTGGAAACCTCCGCGCGCTGTTCTACCTCGATGGCCGCTGGAACAACGGCTACCGCACGCAGACCCTGAACCGCGATCCGAGCGGCCGCACCGACAACGATGCGTTCGCGATCTTCAACGGCCGTATCGGCATTGGTCCGGAAGATGGTCGCTGGTCGGTCGACTTCTGGGGCCGCAACCTGACGGACGAAGTCTACTTCGTCGGCGCCTTCGCGCCGCCGCTGCAGAACTCGACGATGGTGTACCCGAACGAACCGGCCACCTACGGCGTCACGCTCCGCGCTTCCTACTAAGCGCTGGCGCAAATCTGATAACGGCGACGGCCGGAGCGAAAGCTCCGGCCGTTTGCTTTTGGGCCGTTGTTTTTGAATCTGGCGGATTTAAGCGAGGCGGGATGAAGCTCTCCGAACTCGACGTGCTGATCGTGGACGATCACGAAGCGATGCGGGTGATGCTGGCGCGAGTACTCGTGCGCGCCGGCGTCACGCAGGTGCGGATGGCGGCGAGCGGGCTTGAGGCGCTGGCTCTGCTGGCGGAGCGGCCAGCGTCATTGGTGCTGGCCGATCAGCGCATGCCTGGCATGGATGGATTGAGCTTCGTCACGGCGGTGCGCGGCGAAGAGAGCTTCAGCGGTGCGCGCATCATTATGATCAGCGGCGCAACAGATACCGCGCACTTCGACGCCGCGCGCGAAGCCGGCGCCGATGCGGTGCTGATTAAGCCCGTCTCACCCCGCGCGCTTTTGGAAGCGATCGAGGGCGTGTTCGCCTAGAGCCGGCCGCGCAGCATTTGCAAGATGGCGGAGAAATCCTTGTTGGCGTAGCCGCGCTGGACGAGTTCGCTGTAAAGCGCCTCGGCCGCGCCGCCGAGCGGCGTCGGGGCGCCGGTGGTGTCCGCCGCGTCCTGCGCGAGCTTCAGATCTTTCAGCATCATCGCAGCGGCAAAGCCGCCTTCGTAGTCGCGGTTCGACGGCGCCGCCGGCACTGGGCCCGGCCACGGGCAGTACGAGGTGAGCGACCAGCATTGACCAGACGCCTGCGAGGCGATGTCGAAGAACTTCTGCCCGTCGAGGCCAAGGCCCTCCGCTAGCGCGAACGCTTCCGAGACCCCGATCATCGAAATGCCGAGCAGCATGTTGTTGCAGATCTTGGCCGCCTGCCCTGTGCCGCTATCGCCAGCACGGATGATGGCTTTGGCCATCGGCTTCAACGCTTCTTCGATCTCGGCGAAATCCTGTTCGCGGCAGCCGACCATGAAGGTGAGCGAGCCGGCATTGGCGGCCGCTGTGCCTCCAGAAACCGGTGCGTCGGCAGCGCGGAAGCCGCGCATGGAAGCATCCCGCGCAACGGTGCGGGCGGAATCCACGTCGATGGTGGAGCAATCGATCAGCAGGGCGTCGGTGGGCGCGTTCGGCAGGATGGCGTCCATGTAGACGTCGCGCACGTGGCTGCCGGCAGGGAGCATTGTGATGACGACGTTGGCGTCCTTCACGGCTTCAGCGGCGGAGGCGGCGGCGCTCATGCCCTGCTCCTTGGCGCGCGCCAGCGCATCGGCGCTGAGATCGAAGGCGACGACCTCATGGCCCGCCTTGGCTTGGTTCGCCGCCATGCCCGAGCCCATGTTGCCGAGGCCGATGAATGCGATGCGGGTCATGGGAGCTCCTGGATTTGCGGTGTGTCTTACGACTGAACGCGCGAGGCGCAAGCTCGGGCTAGTTCCAACGCTTCCGGGCCGAACGCCCCAGGCAAGCGGGGCGAGAGCCGAGACCTAGGGCAGCGATCGCAATGCTTGTCCCTGGGTCCCGGCTCGCAGCCCGGCTCGAGGCCGGGCCTGCCGGGCCGCGGGGAGAGCGATCTTTTAGAGCGGCGCCCATTCTTCGTCGGCGGGCAGTGGCGCGAAGATTTGGTCGAGCGCAGCGTCGGTGACGGCGGCGAGCGTGGCGGGATTCCAGGCGGGTTTGTTGTCTTTGTCCACGATGAGGGCGCGGACGCCTTCCTGGAAATCGTGCAGCGACGAGACGCGACTGGCGATGCGGTACTCGCTGCGTATTTCGTCCTCGAAGCTCGCCATCGCCGCGCCTTCGCGCATTTGACGGAAACTCACTTTCAACGCTTGCGGCGATTTTGTTTGCAGCGTTGCGAGCTGGGCGTTGGCCCAATCGGAACCATCTGCCTCGAGTGCGGCGAAGATAGCTTCGACGCTCTCGCGCGCGAAGATGCGGTTGATGCGCTCGATGTTTTCCGAGGTCAGTTCTTTGGGGCGGCCTGCGCTTTCGCTCAAAGCTTCGAGACCGCTTTCGAGTGCGCGGGTTGCGTCGTGGGTTTGCGCGGCGCCGGCGATTTGCGCGCGGGCGGCGGCGAGGATTTCCGTTGGCATGTAGTGCGTGGCGATGCCGGCGATGAGGCAATCGGCGGCTTTGAGGCGCGCGCCGGTGAGCGCCAACCACATGCCGATCTCCCCTGCCTTGCGCGGCAGATACCAGCCGCCGCCGACGTCGGGAAATAAGCCGATGCCCGTTTCGGGCATGGCGTAGGTGGTGTTCTCGGTGGCGATACGGAAACGCGCGGGCATCGAGATGCCGACACCGCCGCCCATGGTGACGCCGTCGATCAGCGCGACGATGGGCTTCGGATAATGAAAGAGCAGATGGTTGAGGCGATATTCGGTGAAGAAGAACGCGCGCGCTTCGCGGCCGTCGCCAGCGCCGCTTTCCGCGATCATGCGAATGTCACCACCGGCGCAGAACCCGCGCGTGCCGGGGGCGTGATCTAGGAGGATGGCATGAACGCTTGCGTCATCGCGCCAGGCGACGAGCGCGTCAATCATCGCGGCGCACATGGGCTTGTTGAGCGCATGCAGCGCTGCGGGGCGGTTCAGCGTGATCTGGCCGAGCCCGTTGGCGGCGGTGGTTAGAATGTCAGTCATCTCTGCAGAACATCCAAGACTGCGCGCCCGACCCTTTGTCCCAAAAAGAATCCTTTCGCGTCTGGCACTTGATCGCCCACCGCCTTCAACAGCTTTGCTGTTGTCTTGGACAAAGGTTCTATCTCCGGAAACACCTTCGAGCCTGTCTTGATGTATTGAAACTCTCGCGGGCGGTATTGCTGATTGAGTAGCGACACCATCGTCTGGTCTGTTGCATCCCACGAAATGACGAGGCCTTTCGATATAGCCTCCCTGAACGACAGCTCCAAATCGTGGCCCAATGAGCGCATGTCTTTCAGCGTCGCGCCCGCCTCGCGCAAATAGGCCTTGAGTGCAAGTTCGACGGCCTGCCCAATCAAAAAGTTCACGGGCATCAGCGCAATGCCAAATCGACGCTGGTCCGCGCCAAGCTTGTCGTTCGCCGCGACGGCGACGGCGACGGCGACGGCGACGGCGAAATACTCACATGCGGAGCCAAACAACCCTAGCGAGGTTGTTCTGGCTTCATTGTCAGCTTCGATCGGCGCTTTTGTGACCGACATCACCGCATTGTTGGGATGACGAAGCTTGAATCGTCCGTCAGGCCTTCCGGCCAGCGTTGCGTGATCGTTTTCACTTTGGTGAAGAACTTTACGCCTTCCATGCCGTGCTGGTTGGTGTCGCCGAAGGCACTGCGTTTCCAGCCGCCGAATGTGTGATACGCGACCGGGACCGGGATCGGGACGTTGATGCCGACCATGCCGACATTCACGCGCGCGGCGAACTCGCGCGCGGCGCGGCCGTTGCGGGTGAAGATGGCGACGCCGTTGCCGTATTGATGATTGCTCGGCAGCGCGAGCGCTTCTTCGAAGGTTTCGGCGCGGACGATCTGCAGCACCGGGCCGAAGATTTCTTCCTTGTAGGTGCGCATCTCGGTTGAGACTTTGTCGAACAATGTCGGGCCGACGAAGAAGCCGTCTTCGTAGCCTTGCAGTTTGAAGCCGCGGCCATCGCGCACGAGTTCTGCGCCCTCTTTCACGCCGAGCGCGATATAGTCTTCGATCTTTTCTTTGTGCTGCTTGGAAACGACCGGGCCGTATTGAGCACCTTCATCGGTCGAGATGCCGACTTTCAGCTTCTCAATCTCGGGGATCAAGCGTTCACGCAATTCGTCGGCGGTGTTCTTGCCCACTGGCACGACCACAGGCAGCGCCATGCAGCGCTCGCCAGCGGAGCCGTAAGCTGCGCCGATGAGATCCTTCACGGCTTGATCCATGTCGGCGTCGGGCATGATGATGCCGTGGTTCTTGGCGCCGCCCATGGCTTGCACGCGCTTATTGTTGGCGGTGCCGTTCGAGTAAATGTAATGCGCGATGTCGGACGAGCCAACGAAGCTGATGGCTCTGATGTCCGGATGCGCGATGATGGCGTCGACGGCTTCCTTGTCGCCGTGGACGACGTTGAGCACGCCCGCGGGCGCGCCGGCTTCCATCATCAGCTCGGCGAGGCGCACTGGAACGGACGGGTCCTTCTCCGATGGCTTCAGCACGAAAGTGTTGCCGGTCGCGATGGCGACACCGAACATCCACATCGGGATCATGGCGGGGAAGTTGAACGGCGTGATGCCCGCGACTACGCCGAGCGGCTGGCGCATCGAATAGACGTCGATGCCGGGACCGGCGCCTTCGGTGTATTCGCCTTTCAGCGCATGCGGGATGCCACAGGCGAATTCGATGACTTCGAGGCCGCGCTGAATGTCGCCCTTTGAGTCGGCAATGACCTTGCCGTGCTCGGATGAGAGCAAATGCGCGAGCTCGTCCATGTTCTTTTCGACAAGCTGCTTGAACGCGAACATTACGCGCGCGCGGCGCTGCGGATTGGTGGCGGCCCAGCCGGGGAATGCCGCGGATGCGGCAGCGACTGCAGCGTCGAGATCGCGCGCGTTGGAGAACGCGACTTCAGCCTGTTGCGCGCCCGTGTTGGGGTTGAAAACGCGACCGGCGCGCCCGCCGGAAGCGGACGCGCCTGCGCCATTGATAAAGTTACGGATCGCGCGCATCGGCGGGGCCTCCCGGGTTCGGAATTTGCCGCTCTTATGGCGTCAAACTGGAACCCAGTAAATGCCGCGCCGAGTAACGCGCCCGCGACCCGTTATCCCCTTCGCGCCATGCCCATGATCAGGGAGACCACAAACAGAACGAGGAAGATAAAGAACAGGATTTGCGCGATGCCGGCCGAAGCCGACGCGATGCCGCCGAAGCCGAAAATGGCCGCCACGATCGCCACGACGAAAAAGATAAGGGCCCAACTGAGCATTTGATGTCTCCTGGAATGCAGTTGGAATGAAAACTCACATTCGGGCCCAGAGTTCCGCGCTGGCGCTAAGTTGGGTACGACCAGCCCTGCTCACCTTTTCGTGCAGCCGCGTATTGCGCTTCGGCGAAGCGCCAATTGATCAGCGTGCTGAGGTACGCGTCGAGGAATTTGCCGCGCTCGTTTTTGTAATCGAGATAATAGGCGTGCTCCCAGAGATCGCAGACGCTGAGTGGCGTAAGCTTGTCATCAACGATCGGGGTGTCGGCGTCGTGCATATCGACCAGCTGCACCGCGCCTGATTTATCAGCGACCAGCCATAGCCAGCCGGACGCGAAGTGGCCTTCGCCTTTGGCTTTTGCTTCCTGGCTGAAATTCGCCAGATCGCCGAAGGCTTTTTCGATAGCGGCGCGTAGTTCGCCTTGCGGTTCGCCTTGCGACTGTGGTGTGAGGCTCATCCAGAAGAAGCCGTGATTCCAGGCTTGGGCGGCGTTGTTGAAGAGCTTCTTGTCGTTCTCGGCTTTGGCGAGGCGGACGACCTCTTCAAGCGAAGATGGCGCATTGGTGCGCTCGGCCAGAAAGCCATTCAGCTTCTTGATGTAGCCGGCATGGTGCTTGCCGTGGTGGGTGTTAAGCGTGTCGCGCGACATGTGCGGCTCAAGCGCCGCGGCGTCGAACGGAAGATCGATAAGTTTGAACATGAGAGGCCTCCTCCTCGGTCATATAGGCGAGGAGGACGGCATTTCGAGGCGATGCCTTAAGTGACATCTTGTCCGCGCACGGCGCGGACGACGAAGCTGATCACGAGCAAGGCGAGAAAGATGAGAAACAGAATCTTTGCAATGCTAGCGGCGATCCCAGCAAGGCCAACAAAGCCCAGATACCCTGCAACAAGTGCGAGAATGAAAAACGCGAGCGCCCAGCCAAGCATGGCGTGTCTCCGTGCGATTGGCGGAGCGAACGTTCGGCCCTGCGGCAGAGTTCCCGCTAAGAGGTTTGATCTTCGCGCCGCACGGGCTGCGTGATTTGCGCAATCGGCGGCGGGACGCTGACCCAAAGCCGGAATGGACGCGCAGGGTCGCGGCCTACATTCGCGCCGAGTTGGCGCGCGAACGCCTCTATGAGGCGTGAGCTGGGGCTCGGCGGTTGGTTCTGATTGAGCACTGCGTCGGAATCCACCACGAGTCGAACGGTGGCGTCGTCGTCCTGACAGAGGAAAATGGAAAGCGAAGCTGGCCCAGCATCGGCGAGAGTATCCAGCGCGATTGAAACCCCCTCACCGATCAGGAAGGAGAGCGGCACGGCGCGATCGACATCTGCGCGGGTGGGCTGAAGATGGAAGGTGAGCGTAACGTCCTTGGCCAGGGCGCCGCGCGATTGCACCAATTGACGGGAAATCTCGGCGACGAGATCGTCGACGCGCAGTTCGCGGACCTCACCTGACGAATAGACGCGCTGGTGAACCAGAGCGAGCAGTTGCACGCGGTCATGCGCGCGGGCGAGACCCCAGGCTTCGCTTTCGTCGCGCGCGTTGCGCGCTTGGATGTTCAGCAAGCTTGCGACCATCTGCAGATTATTCTTCACCCGATGGTGAACTTCTCTGAGGAGCGCGCGCTCTTCAGCTAGCGCCTCCACCAAGCGTTGCTCACGGCCGCGCAGGGTTTTCGCCATCGCCGCCAACGTACGACGCAGGGAGCGAATCTCCTCCGGTGCGTTTTTAAGCGCCGGCGGCTCGGCGATGTCCTCGCCACCACGGGCAAGATTGCGAGCAGAGGCTTCGACCGCAGAAAGCGGACGGGCGACGAAAACCTCAATCGCAAACCAGCCAGCCGCGACCGCAAGCATCCAGATCAGCAACGGCGCCGCGATCGAGAACAATAACTCGCCCCAGCGCTGCCACGCGGGCTGATCTGCTGGCCACGACATGACGATGTAGAGGTCTGGCCGATGCAGCGGCACTATCACCGCCGCGCCATTATCGACGCGCACGAAGCCAGGCTGCGGGCCCAAATGATTGCGGATTTGCTCTGCGCGCGGCAAGTCCACGTCCGGGCGATCTGGCCGGGGTGTGGACTGCGCGATGATGAAGCCTTCGGAATCGACGATCGCAGCACGGGCGCGATCAAGGTCACGGCCTCGATCTAACAATTCCTGCAATTGGATGACGGTGATTGAAGCACTGACAAAGCCGATGCGGCGAGAGCCTTCATGAATAGGCTCGATGGCGCCAAGCACGGGTTGGCCGGTGAGCGCGCCGCGTTCGATATAGCCAAAGGCGAAGCCATCGCGTTCGCTGGCGCGTTCGCGCAGGGCGCTTTGAGGCGCGGTGCTGAGCCCGGGAGGCGCGACAGGAAAGCTGCAACGGATGACGCCGCGATTATCAGAGACCGCCAGCGCTGCGACATAAGGGTAGCGGGCTGCAACGTCGCCCAGCCAGGTTCGGCAATCGCCAGCTGCGATCTGCTGCAACGCTGGCGTCGTCGATAGCACGCGAAGCATTTCGCGCACTTCGTCGATCGCGCCCTTTTCGACCGAGATGGATTGCAGCGCTTGGCGGCTCAGCGATTCTTCATATGCGGATTGGCTGGAAGCGACAGCATTCAGACCCACCTGAGTCGCAATGGCGCCGGCCGGAAGCATCGCGAGGCCGAGCAAAAGCGCCATGCGCCCGCGCATTGACCGGAGGGACAATGCGCGGGGCCAGTATCTGAATTTCCTATCTTCGCGCGCGTTCACACGCTGGCCGTGCCCTCGATCAACCGACCCTCACTAGGAATAGGTTGGCCATCGTCGTCAAGGCCAAGCAAATCCGCGAGCTTACGGCGCGCGCGGTTGACGCGGCTCTTGATCGTGCCCACTGCGCATCCGCAGATCGTCGCAGCTTCTTCGTAAGAGCATCCAGATGCGCCGACGAGCGTTAGAACTTCGCGGTGATCAGGTGCGAGTTGCTGGAATGCAACCTTGAAGTCTTCAAGATCAACCGATCCATCCTGCTCTGGGCGGACGGCCAAACGCGCAGCGAACTTGCCGTCGGCATCTTCTACTTCGCGTTTCAGCTTCCGCAGCTGGGAATAATAATGGTTGCGCAGAATCGTGAATAACCAAGCGCGGAGGTTAGTGCCCGGCTCGAAGCGCTCGACGTTGGCCAGCGCTTTAACAAGCGTGTCTTGGACCAAATCGTCGGCTTGCGCCGAGTTATGCGCCAGCGAACGCGCAAACGCGCGCAAACTGGGCAGGAGCTCGATCAGCTCCGATTTGAAGGCTGCCGATGCGCTCACGACTTCTTCTCCTCAGCGGCGTCGAGGGCGGAGAGGACATCAAGCAGCCGCTGCGGCACAGGTTCACTGGCGACCTGGCCGTAGGCGATCTTCAAATTTCGGGTGATCAACTGCTTATGCTGAGCAGAGGCAGGTTTGGACTGGCTGTAGGATCCGTCTTCGGGCGGTTTCTTGCTCACGAGCGCTTCCATTTCTTCTTTCCGTGCCATAGTGCCAACCAAGCCCCCGCGCGACCAGTCAGGGAAACCAATGGCGGCTCTCCCTCGGCGCACTCAACGCCTCGATCACAAACCTGTTCCGGGGGCCTGGAACATTTTTTCAGATGCGGCGTTCATTGGCTCTCGACGGGATTGGGAGACGATATGCATACCGAGGCCAATTCTCCAAAAAATGTTAATGAAACCAAGGGGTCATATATGACGCTTGCCCGGGAAATTGCGCCTCACCTGCCGCTGCTGCGCCGATATGCGCGGGCTTTGACGGGTGCGCAGGAAAGTGGCGACGCTTTCGTCGTTGCGGCGCTGGAGGCCATTGTGGCGCGGCCGGAAGAATTTCCGCGTCAGATGGACCCGCGCGCGGGCCTCTATCGCGTGTTTCACAAGATTTGGGAGAGCGGCAACGTCGAGCTCAATGGCCACCTGGGCGAGGACTCGCCTGGCGCGCGCAAGGCGCACGAGCGTCTGCGGGCGTTGGCGCCTCTGAGTCGCCAAGCGCTGCTGCTCACCACGCTCGAAAACTTCACGACCCAAGAGACCGGTGAAATTCTAGAGCGCTCACCGGAAGAAGTGGGCGCCTTACTCGACGACGCGATTGACGCGCTCGATAAGCAGACCAAGGCGCGCATTCTGATCATCGAAGACGAAGCCGTCATTGCGATGGATTTGAGCGACCTCGTCACTGCGGCAGGCCACACTGTTTGCGGCGTCGAGTCGACGGCCTCTGGCGCCGTCGCCGCCGCAAATCGCGAACTGCCTGACTTGGTGTTGGCTGACATTCAGCTTGCCGACGGATCTTCCGGTATCGACGCGGTGAAGGATATTCTTTCATCGTTCGAAGTGCCGGTGATCTTTATCACGGCCTTCCCAGATCGCTTGCTGACAGGCGAACGACCGGAGCCGACCTTCCTGATCACGAAGCCGTATTCGCCTGACATGGTGCGTGCGGCGGTGAGCCAAGCGCTCTTCTTTGAAAGCACAGGAAACCTGAACTGAAGTTCCGCGTTGCTTTACCGCGCTGGCAGGGCTGGCGCGGAATGGAGAATCTAATGTCGAAGAAAATCACCTCCCCGCTGGTGGCACTCGCGGCTCTGATGGGCGCAGTTTCGCTGACTGCTTGCAACACGGTTGAAGGCGTCGGCCAAGACGTTGAGCGCGCTGGCGAAGCCATCGAAGAGACCGCGCAAGAAGCCAACGACGGCAACCCGAATACGCCGTAAAGCTTCAAAGCTTCGCGCCCTGCAGGGTGCGACTTTTCGGACCTAGGACAAACCAGCGTCCAATGAGAAAAGGCTCGCATCATGCGAGCCTTTTTATTTGCCGTTTCCACCGCCCTTCTCGTCGCCGCGTGCGGCCAGCCTCCCGCCACGCCGGAAGCACCGGTAGAGGCGCCAGCTACTGCCGGTGTGATTGAGGTCAGCGAAGCGTGGGGGACGCCCACCCCGGGCGGGACGCCGATCAGCGCCGGCTACCTGGAGATTGCCAACGGCACAGCCGAGGAAGACCGTCTCATTGCGGTTTCGAGCCCGCGCGCGCCGCGCGTTGAGCTGCACGAGATGAGTATGGATGGCGGCGTCATGCGCATGCGCGCCGTTGAAGGCGGATTGGCGGTCGCCGCGGGCGAGCGCGTCACTCTGGCGCCCGGCGGCTTGCACCTGATGTTCTATGACGCGGCGCAGCCGTTTGTGGTTGGCGAGTCGATCCCGGTGACGCTGACATTTGCGAACGCGGGCGAGGTGTCCGCGACGCTGATGATCCGCACGCCTTCCGCCGCCAGCCCTGAACATAGCGGCCACTGATCCGTTAGCGCGGAATGCCCCACAAGGCTGAGGGATAGAGGCGGCCGTCGCTTATGCGCACGCCGTTGTCGCGATCACGCGCCAGCCACCATGGGCCATCGAGGTCCGCGAACCGCACGCCGTCCATCAGCAACAGCGCAGGCGCGATAGCCAGGGACGTGCACACCATGCAGCCGACCATGATGGTGAGGCCGAGCGCTTCGGCGCTCGCGCGCATGGCCAGCGCTTCGGTGAGACCGCCCGCCTTATCAAGTTTGATGTTCACCGCCTGATAGCGCCGCGCGATACGTTCGAGATCGGCGCCAAGGGCTGTAATATCCGACAGCAACCGCTCGAGCAGTGCGGGCGACCAGCTTTCGTTTGGATCGACGATGAGCCTCGCGGTGGGCGCTGCAGCGCGAACAGCGCAAAGTTGCGCCAGCGCCTCGCTCGCATCGACTTTGACCTTGAGCAACGGCGCGGCTGTGAGCCCGGCGGCGGCTCCGGCCATACGCTCAGGCGTATCTAACGATATGGTGACGGCGGTGATGATTTCGCTCGGGACGACGATGCCTGCGAGGTCCGCAACGCTGCGGCGGGTGAGCTGCGCCTCCAGATCCCAGAGCGCACAATCGACAGCGTTGCGCGCAGCACCGGGCGGCAAGGCGCTCTGCAGCGCGGCGCGAGTCATGCCGGACTCAACCGCGCTGCGGACGGACTCGATTTGGGCAAGAACACTCGCTGGACTCTCGCCATACCGCGCATAAGGGACCGCTTCGCCAGCGCCGCACCGCCCTTCTTCATGCAACTCGACAACGACGACCTCCGCGGCGGTTTTGACACCACGCGAAATGCGGAACGGCCGGTTCAGCGGGCAGCTTTCGCTGCGGGCGATCAGCCTGCGCGGCATTCAAACCTCGTCCAGCGGCAGCTCAGTTGTATCTTTCAGATGCTCGAGCACGATCGAGCTTTCCATGTGCGCGATGGCGGCGCAGCGAAGTAGCTTCGATTGCACGATCTGCTGGAAGTGCGGCAGGTCGCGCGCGACGATCTTCAGGAGATAATCGGCCTCCCCTGTCAGCATCACGCAGAGCGTCACTTCGTTCATGCGCGTGACGAGATCGCGGAAAGCTTTGACACTCGCGGCGGCGTGATCCTTCAAGCGCACGCGAATGATGGCGGAGCACGTGAGGCCGGCGCGCTCGGCATCGACGAGGCCGACCACGGCGCGGAGCACGCCAGCTTCTTTGAGACGGGCGAGGCGGCGTGAGACTAGGCTCGGCGAAACGCCGGCCTGCTCAGCCAATTCCGCCTGCGAAATCGAGGCATCCCGCTGCAAAGCCCGCAGCAGACGCTGATCCGCCTCGTCCAGGCTCAAATCTGCTTGTTTCATGCAAACACCGACCTAAATCCGCCCGTTCCATGCACAATAGAGGCTTTCATCGCTCCAAATAGCACGGAAATTGCGCCGGAGCGCGGGTATTCTTGCGCCGATGAGCGCCAAATCAAAGCCCGCCCCGAAAGCCCAGACCCAGACCGACTGGAAACAGGTGGTCAAATTCGTTCAGTGCTCGCGGGCGATGGACGAGATCGAGGAGCGTGAGCTCGTTCCGGGCAAGAAGATTTTCTACCAGTTCAGCGCGCGCGGCCACGACATGGCGCAGGTGCTGCTTCTGCGGCTATTATCGCTCGCGCCCGATCCTGCTCTCGCTCGGCGTTGCGCTTGAGGACGCGTTGGGTTCGGCCATGGGCCGCGCTGGCGGCTATAGCGACGGGCGCGATATCGGCGTCGTGTTCAATTATCCAAACGCACACGGCGCCTCGGCGCTGCCGATGTGCGGCGGCGTTGGCGCGCAATACACGCCAACCGCCGGCTATGCGCAGGCGATCCAGTATCAGACGAAGGTGCTCGGCGATCGCGCTTATGATGGCGCAATTGGTGTTGTGCTTGGCGGCGATGCGTCGGTGGCGACGAATGGCTTTTGGTCGGCGCTGACGATGGCGACGACGCTGAAACTGCCGATGCTGTTTTACATCGAGGACAATGGCTTTGGCATTTCGACGCCGGGCTGGCTGCAGACGCCAGGCTGCAACATTGCGAAAAACCTGGCGAGCTTTCAGGGATTGAAGGTTCTCGATGGCGACGGGACCGATCCCGAGGAAGCGGCGTTTCTGATCCGCGAGGCGGTTTCGCACACGCGCGGCGGGCGTGGGCCGGTTTTGCTGCATTTGGCGGTCCCGCGCCTGCAAGGGCATTCGTTTCAGGATACGCAGGCGTACAAAAGCAAAGAAGTTGTCGACGCCGAATGGGCGCGCGATCCGTTGCCGAAGCTGAAGGCGCATGTCGTGCCCGATCTCATGAGCGAAGCTGAATGGGATGCGGCGGAGGCGGAGGCAAAAGAGTGCGTCGCGCGCGCCGCGCAGATTGCTGATCAAAGGCCGGTGAGCGAGCCCGCGCAGGTGACGCGCTTTGTGTTCAGCGAAAACGACGCTCTGCAGGACGAAGGCGGGCTTTGGTCAAGCGGCTATGAAGCGCCGCGCGCGAGCGACGTGGCAAAGCCCGAAGGCGCGCGCATCAATATGATCACCGCGATCCGGCGTACGCTGGATCACGAACTCGCCGTCAATCCGCGCGTGCTGGTGTTTGGCGAAGACGTTGGGCCGAAGGGCGGCGTCCATGGCGTGACGCTTGGCTTGCAAGAGAAGTACGGCGTCGAGCGCGTATTCGACACATCGCTTTCGGAAGAAGGCATTATCGGCCGCGCCGTGGGCATGGCGATCGCCGGGCTGATGCCTGTGCCGGAGATTCAGTTCCGAAAATATGCCGATCCGGCGTGCGAACAGATCAATGATTGCGGAACCATGCGCTGGCGCACGGCAAACCGGTTTGCGGCGCCGATGGTGGTGCGGATGCCGGTCGGGTTCTTCAAATGCGGCGACCCTTGGCACTCGCAAACCAACGAAGTGCAGTTCGTGCACAGCCCCGGATGGCGCGTCGCCTGCCCTTCCAACGCGGAAGATGCGGTGGGTCTCTTGCGCACGGCGCTGCGCGGCAACGATCCGGTGATGTTTCTCGAACACCGCAACATGCTCGACGCCGCGAGCGCGCGGCGGCCGTATCCGGGAGACGATTTCGCGCTGCCGTTTGGCATGGCGAAGCGCGTGCGCGAAGGGGATGCGCTTAGCGTGGTGACATGGGGCGCGATGGTTGAGCGCTGCGAGGCGGCGGCGGAAATGGCCGGCGTGAGCGCCGACATTATCGACCTGCGCACGCTGGCGCCTTGGGACAGCGAAGCTGTGCTTGCGTCCGTGCGGCGCACACATCGCTGCTTGATCGTGCACGAAGATATCCGCACAGGCGGCTTCGGTGCTGAGATCGCGGCGGTCGTGGCGGATGCGGCGTTTCTCGATCTCGATGCACCGGTCGCGCGGCTGACGATGCCGGACATCCCCTCGCCGCATCATCCGGACTTGATGGAATGGGCGCTGCCGTCGGTCGAGCGTGTTGCAGCGAAGATGCAAGAGCAGGTGCGGTTCTGATGGCGGAGACTGCGAACATCATCGCGCCTGTCGAGCAGGAAGGCACGAAGTCCGTCGTGCGCGCGTGGCTGAAGAAAGTCGGCGACGCGGTGAAGCAGGATGAGCCGCTGGTTGAGCTGGAGACCGATAAGGTCGCGGTGGAAGTTTCGGCGCCGGCGAGCGGCGTGCTGTTGTCGACTGCGTTGAACGAAGGCGATGAAGCTGGGCCGGGTGTGGTGCTTGGGGTGCTCTCGGTCGGAGACATGCAAGCTTCGACGGACCGCCGGCTTCCAGCCGGCAACACCGCCAGCGATCACGCACTGCCAATCGTAAACAAAGAGCCGGCTGGAAGCCGGCGGTCCTCGGAGAGCGCTCAGCATGAGCAGCGCTTATCGCCGCTGGTGAAACGATTGGTGTCCGAGCATCGTCTTGACGTTGGTGCGATCGCCGGCACCGGACGCGATGGGCGGATTACGCACAAGGACGTTGAAGAGCACGTTGCGCGCGGGCCTGGGAAGCCGGTGAGCAAAGCGCCGGCGGTACAAAGTGGGAAGATTCCACACGACGCGATGCGCAGGTCCATCGCGGAGCACATGTCGCGTTCGGTCGCGCTTGCACCGCACGTGACGGCGGTGTTCGAGGCAGATTTCAGCGCCATCATCGCACATCGCGCCAAGCACAAGGACGCGTATGCGAAGGCAGGCGCTCAACTCACCTATTCGGCGTACATCGTGCGCGCGGCGGCGGAGGCGATGAAGGTGTCGCCGAATGTCAATGCGCGCTGGCATGACGATTTTCTCGAAGTGTTCGAGGACGCGAACATCGGCATGGGCGTGGCGCTAGGCGATAAGGGCCTGATCGTGCCAGTGATCAAGCGTGCGCAGACGCTGACGTTACAAGAAACCGCGGCGGCGCTGACCGATGTCACCGAGCGAGCGCGCAAGAACGCGCTAAAGCCAGCCGACGTTCAAGGCGGCACGTTCACAATTTCAAATCATGGCGTCTCCGGCTCGCTTGTGGCGACGCCGATCATTATCAACCAGCCGCAATCGGCAATTCTTGGCGTCGGCAAGCTGGAGAAGCGCGTCGTTGTGCGCTCCATCGACGGCGCCGATGCGATGGTGATTAAGCCGATGGCGTACGTATCGCTCACCATCGATCACCGCGTGCTCGACGGGCACCAAACCAATGCCTGGCTGACGCGCTTTGTAGAGATTCTCGAAACTTGGCCTGCAGGAGACTGACATGATCGAAACGCTGCCGCTTAAGGCGCCCGATCCGCTCCTGAAGATCATCAAAATGTTCCGCGAGGACCCACGGACGGACAAGATCGATCTCGGCGTGGGAGTCTACAAAGACGCGTCGGGCGCGACACCGGTGATGCGCGCGGTGAAGGATGCTGAAGCACTGCTGCTGGCGCAGCAGAAGACCAAAACGTATGTCGGCCAACAGGGCGATGTGGATTTTCTGAGGCTGATCGGTCAACTCGCCTTTGGCGAGATGGCGCGGGATTTCGTTTCGATCCAGGCAGTGGGCGGCACTGGCGCGCTGCGCCTCGGTGCGGACTTGCTGCGCGAAAGCGGCGCCAAGCGCATCGTGTTGCCGCAACCGTGCTGGCCGAACCATCCTTCGATCGTGCGCGCGGCGCGACTGGAGCCGGTCGATGCGCCCTTCTTCAATATCGCCGAACAACGCATCGATATGGACGCGCTCATTGGCGCATTCGATCAGGCCGAACGCGGCGATGCGGTGATCCTGCAGGCGTGCTGCCATAATCCACTGGGCGCGGATTTTTCGATCGATCAGTGGAAGGCGTTGGCGGATGCGCTGAATGCGCGGGGACTCATTCCGTTTCTTGATCTGGCCTATCAGGGTTTTGGCGACGGCATCGATGAGGATGTCGCGGGCGCGCGGGTGTTGCTGGAGCGCGTGCCTGAGGCGGTGATCGCGGTTTCGGGCGCCAAATCGTTTGGGATTTATCGCGAGCGTGTCGGGGCGCTGTTCGTGAAAACAGCGGAGACATCGCGGCCGGCGGTGATGAGCAATTTGGCGGCAATCGCGCGCGCCAATTACTCAATGCCGCCGGATCATGGCGCGGCGATCGTGCGCGAAGTGTTGAGCGACGCCGCGCTGCGCGCAAGCTGGCGCGAGGAGCTCGATCACATTCGCGCGCACATCAAACGCACGCGCGCGCAACTCGCGGCGGAGCGGGTCAACTCGCTGCCGATGCATTTGATCGCGTTACAAAAGGGCATGTTCTCGACGCTGCCGCTGAACGGCAATCAGATTAACGTTCTACGCGAGACGCATGGGATATACATGACTGACGCGGCGCGGATTAACGTAGCGGGATTGCGTGAGGCGGATATTCCGCGCTTTGTGGAAGCGTTGAGGGCCGTGGCTTAGGCGCGGACTTTGGTGGTTCACCCCACCCCCTGCCCCCTCCCCCTCCAGGGGAGCGGGTTCTAAGCGGCGTTCATGGTCAGCAAGTCATAGGCCGCGACGACATCGCCATCGCGGTTGGTGACGACGACATCCCAGCGCACTTCGCCCTGATCTGGTTTGCGCAGCGTCTTGTCCTTCACCGTCAACGCGACTTGTACAGTGTCGCCGGGCTTTACCGGTTTGACGAAGCGCAAATTGTCGAGGCCGTAATTCGCCAGCACCGGGCCTGGATCGGGATCGACGAAGAGACCAGCGGCAAACGCCAAGATGAGATAGCCGTGGGCGACGCGGCCGCCGAAGAGCGGGTTCGCTTTCGCCGCTTCCTCGTCCATGTGCGCGTAGAAAGTGTCGCCAGTGAAGTGGGCGAAGTGTTCGATATCCTCGAGCGTGATTTCGCGGGCTTTGGTTTGGAGCTGGTAGCCGATCGGCAGATCGTGAAACTTGCGGCGGAAGGGATGCTGCTCGGCATTTTCTGTCGGCATGCCAGCGATGTAGCGCTTGACGATGGCGGCGAGCGTGCGCGGATGGCCCTGCAAAGCCGTGCGCTGCATGTACTGCGTGACGCCGCGAATGCCGCCCATTTCTTCGCCGCCGCCGGCACGGCCAGGGCCGCCATGGATCATGTGCGGCATAGGTGAACCGTGGCCGGTGGATTCCTTGGCGCTATCCCGATCGATGAAGGCGATGCGTCCGTGGAATGAGCCGGCGCCGAGCACGAGATCGCGCGCGAACTCGGTGTCGTAGGTGAAGGCGCTCATCACCAGCGAGCCTTTGCCGCGATTGGCAAGCGCGATGGCGTCGTCGGCGTCTTTGTAGGGCATCAGTGTTGAGACCGGGCCGAAAGCTTCGACGTCGTGCACGGCCTGCGCGCTCCAGGGATTTTCGCAACGCAGGAGAACGGGCGAGATGAAGGCGCCCTTCTCATTGATGGGGGAAGCGGTGGGGTCGCCATAGACAATTGCTGCATCGGCGCTGATCTTTTTGACCTTGGCGCGGACGTCGTCGCGTTGGCTTACGCTGACCAGCGCGCCCATGCGGGTGGTTTCATCGCGGGGATCGCCGATCGTGGTTTTCGAGAGCTGGGCGATCAGCGCTTCTTGCGCCGCATCGAGCAGAGCGGCCGGGACCATGGCGCGGCGGATCGCGGTGCACTTTTGGCCCGCCTTCGTCGTCATTTCCTTGGCGACCTCTTTGATGAAGAGATCGAACTCAGGCGAATCCGATTTAGCGTCGGGGCCGAGGATGGAGGCGTTGAGCGAGTCTTGCTCCGCAACGAAACGCACGCTTTCGCGCGTGATGACCGGATGCGTTCGCAACTTGGACGCAGTTTGCGCGGAGCCAGTGAAGGAGACGACGTCCTGCGTCGTCAGGTGCTCGAAGAGATCGCCGGTCGAACCGACGATCAGCTGCAACGCGCCTTTGGGCAACACGTTGGCGTCGAGCATGATGCGCACAGCAGCTTCGGTGAGATAGGCCGTAGCACTGGCAGGCTTCACGATGGCTGGCACGCCAGCGAGGAAAGTCGGCGCCAGCTTTTCCAGCACGCCCCAGACGGGGAAGTTGAAGGCGTTGATGTGGACGGCGACGCCTTGAAGTGACGTGTAAACGTGGAGGCCTTGGAACGTGCCATAACGCGAGAGCGCTTCGACATTGCCGTCGATCAGGATGCGCTCATTCGGAAGTTCGCGACGCCCTTTGCCCTGATAGACGGCGAACGTGCCGATGCCGCCATCGATATCGATCCAGCTATCGGCTTTGGTGGCGCCGGTATTGTAGCTGAGTTCGTAGAGCGCTTCCTTCTTAGCCGTCAGCGCGTCCGCCAGCGCCTTCAACATAAGCGCGCGTTGATGGAAGGTGAGCGCGCGCAGTGCGGGGCCGCCGTGCTCGCGGGCGTGCTGCAACATCGCAGCAAAGTCGAGACCCTGCGATGAGGTGAGCGCGACGACGTCGCCGTCGATGGCGGAACGAAGCTCGGCCATGCCGTCCGAACCGGCGACCCATTTGCCTTCAGCGTAGTTTTGCAGGGTGATCGGCTTCATCGTCAGTTTCCCGAAAACTTCGGCGTGCGCTTTTCCATGAAGGCGGCGACGCCTTCTTTGTAATCGCTGGTGCGGCCGAGTTCGCTTTGCGTGGCGCGCTCAATGTGCAGATGATCTTCGAATGACGACACCCAAGCGGCGCGGATGAGCTTCTTGGTGGCGGCCAGACCTTTCGTCGGGGCCGTCGCAAACTTGGCGGCGAGCACGTTTACTTCTTCCGCCAGCTTGTCGTCATCGACGCACTTCCAGATCAGGCCCCAGGCTTCGGCGCGCTCAGCGCTGAGCGGCTCGCCTGTCAGCGCAAGACCCATCGCGCGCGCTTGGCCGGCGAGACGCGGCAACATCCAAGTGCCGCCGCTATCGGGGATGAGGCCAATATTGGCGAAGCTCTGAATGAACTTGGCGCTGCGTGCAGCGATGACGATGTCGCACGCGAGCGCGATGTTGGCGCCGGCGCCGGCGGCGACGCCATTTACAGCGCAGATCACTGGCATTTCGAGTGTCGCCAGACGGCGCACGAGCGGGTTGTAACGTTTATCGAGCGACTCACCGAGATCGACGCCGTCGCCACCGGGCGCCACGGCGCGATCCGACAAATCTTGGCCCGCGCAGAAGCCGCGGCCGGCGCCTGTCAGCACCAGCACACGCGCATCGCTCTTCGACACGGCTTCGAGCGCACGCGACACTTCGGTGTGCATCTCGACGGTGAAACTGTTGAGCCGATCGGGGCGGTTCAGCGTCAGCCTCGCTGCGCCCTCGGCGATTTCGAGTTGAATGGTTGCGAAATCCATGGGCCGTGCCCTCCTCGCGCGTGGCGGTGGCGTATGATAGAACGCGTAGTCGGTCAATTCGTCGGCGCGACGGCGGGGATAGCTGAATTTGCGGGCCTTTTCGCAGCCCTCGCATTAATTGACCGATCGGTCAGCGAATGTTATATTTGGGTCCAAGTTCCGAGAGGCATGAGCCATGTACACGACCGACATGAGCGGCAGCAAAAAAGCCGAAGCGGTGGCGGAAGATCCGGCGAAGGTTGCGGCGTTCGAGGCGCGCGTCGCCAACGATGAGTTCATCGAGCCGAAGGATTGGATGCCGGAAGCTTATCGCAAGACGTTGGTGCGGCAGATGTCGCAACATGCGCATAGCGAAATCGTCGGCATGCTGCCAGAGGGCAATTGGATCACGCGCGCGCCGAACCTGCGCCGCAAGGCGATCCTGCTGGCGAAGGTGCAGGATGAGGCCGGGCACGGGCTCTATCTGTACTCAGCGGCGGAAACGCTCGGCACCTCTCGCGATGAAATGACCGAAGCTCTGCTCTCCGGCAAAGCCAAGTACTCGACCATCTTCAACTATCCGACGCTCACTTGGGCTGACATCGGCGCGATCGGCTGGCTCGTCGATGGCGCGGCGATCATGAACCAGGTGCCGCTGCAGCGGACGTCGTATGGCCCCTACGCGCGCGCGATGGTGCGCATCTGCAAGGAAGAGAGCTTCCACCAGCGCCAGGGCTACGAGATCATGATGCATCTTGCGGCCGGCACGGACGCGCAAAAGCGCATGGCGCAAGATGCGCTGAACCGCTGGTGGTGGCCGTCTCTCATGATGTTCGGACCGCCGGACGATAAGTCGCCGAACACCGAGCAGAGCATGCGCTGGCGTATCAAGCGCGACACCAACGATGATCTGCGTCAGAAGTTCGTCGATATCACGGTGCCGCAAGCGGAAGCGATTGGGCTTACTGTGCCAGACGACAAGCTGAAGTGGAACGAAGAACGCGGCGCTTACGACTTCGGCGACGTGGATTGGGAAGAATTTTACGCGGTCGTCAAAGGCGAAGGTCCGGTTGCGAAGGAACGCATGCAAGCGCGCGTGAAGGCCTGGGAAGATGGCGCTTGGGTGCGCGATGCGGCGCGGGTGCATGCTGAGAAGCGCGCTGCGGCGAAATTGGCGGCGGAGTAAGCGATGAGCGACGCATCTAAAGAATGGCCGCTGTGGGAAGTGTTTGTGCGTGGCAAAGGCGGGCTTTCGCACCGCCATGTCGGCAGCGTACACGCGGCTGACGCCAAGATGGCGGTTGAGCATGCGCGCGATACATATACGCGGCGGATGGAGGGCGTCAGTCTGTGGGTGCTGCCGTCGGCACAGATCACCTCCTCCGATCCAGGCGATGCAGCGGCCTTGTTCGAACCGGCGGAAGACAAGGTCTATCGCCACCCGACTTTTTACAAAATTCCTGACGGCATCACGCACATCTGATGGACGCGCTCGCAACTTACGCGCTGCGGCTGGGCGACGATTCGCTCATTCTCGGCCAACGCCTCGGAGAATGGTGCGGGCACGCGCCGGCGCTTGAGGTTGATCTCTCGCTCGCCAACGTCGCGCTCGATCAGATTGGGCAAGCCACGCATTTTTTGAATCTAGCCGGAGAGATCGAAGGCGCGGGACGCGACGGCGATAAGCTCGCCTTCCATCGCGACGTGATGGATTTCACCAATTGCTTGCTGGTTGAGCAGCAGAACGGCGATTTTGCGCAGACGATCGCGCGGCAGTTTTTGTTCTCGCATTATCAGGAATTGATGTTCGCGGCGCTGGCGGCTTCGAAAGATGCGCGCTTTGCGGCGATCGCGGCCAAAGCGGTGAAGGAAGTGACCTACCACGCGACTTTGGCGAGCGACTGGGTCGTGCGCCTGGGTGACGGCACCGAGGAGAGCCGCGCGCGCATGATCGCTGGGCTCGATTGGATGTGGCGCTTCGCGGACGAATTGTTCGAGATGGATGATGTCGATGCAGCAGCGTTGGCGGCGGGCGTTGGCGCCGACAAAGCGGCGCTCCGCGGCGCATGGGATCAGCGCATCGACTTGGCGTTGGCGGACGCCACGCTCGCACGCCCCGCAGCGCGGCGGCCTGTGCTTGGCGGGCGCACCGGGCGCCACTCGGAGCATCTGGGGCATTTGCTGAGCGAGATGCAGTTCTTGCAACGCGCTTATCCGGGCGCGACGTGGTGATCGCGGTGGCGGCGATCAGCAGCGTCGAGCGCATCCGAGCAATTCTGGCGAACGTGCCGGATCCGGAGATTCCTGCGGTGTCCGTGGTCGATCTCGGCATCGTGCGCGAAATCGCCGAAGACGCGGTGACGATCACGCCAACCTACACCGGCTGCCCGGCGACTTTGGCGATCGAGCAGATGATCCGGGTTGCGCTCGATGATAGCGGCTTCGCGCATGTTGCGATCGAAACGACGCTCGCGCCGCCGTGGTCCACCGATTGGATCAGCGACGAGGGCCGCGAGAAGCTGCGCGCTTACGGCATCGCGCCGCCGCCGAAGGGCGCCGGCGCTTCGGCGTTGAAGAATGCGCAAGCGGCGGAATGCCCACGCTGTGGATCATCTAACACGGAAGAGATTTCGCGGTTTGGCTCGACGCCATGCAAAGCCCTGTGGCGCTGCAAGTCATGCGCGGAACCGTTCGATAGATTCAAGTGCCACTGATGAGCATAGACTTTCACAAACTGCGCGTTGCCGAAGTGAAGCGCGAGACGCCGGATGCGGTGTCGGTGCGACTTGAGCTGCCGGAGCACCTGCGCGAGGCGTTCGCGTTTCGGGCTGGGCAGCACCTCACCTTTCGCCGTGAAATTGGCGGCGAAGAGGTGCGGCGCAATTATTCGCTGTGCGTCAGCCCCAGCGAAGGCATGCTGAAGATTGGCGTGAAGCAGATTGCGGGCGGGGTGTTTTCGAGCTGGGTCAATACAGCGCTGAAAGCGGGCGATGAAATCGAAGTAATGGCGCCGCATGGCTCGTTTTGCTGGAGCTTCGATGCGGGCGCGCGCAACGAGTACGTGGCGTTCGCGGGCGGCTCGGGCATCACGCCGATCCTGTCGCTGATCAAAACGGCCTTGGCGATCGAGCCGAATTCGCGCTTCACGCTATTCTACGGCAACCGCAATTCGATGGGCGTCATGTTCCTCGAGGAGATCGCGGGACTGAAGGACCGCTACCTTGATCGACTGAGCGTCTATCACTTCCTCGAAGAGGAAGAAGAAGAGATCGCGCTGTTCAATGGCCGGCTCGATCGCACAAAGGCCGATGAAATCCTCTCCTCGCTGGTGCGCGTGGATAATGTCAACGCGTTCTTCATTTGCGGGCCGGGGCCGATGATGGACGCGATCGAGGAAGCCCTGCTCGCGCGCAAGGTGGAAAAGCCGCGCATTCTGATCGAGCGTTTCACGACAGGGCCGATGTCGGCGGCGCAAGCCGCCGCGGCGCGCGAACTGGAAGAGAAAGCGGCGGGCCTCAAGATGAACGTCACGCTTAATGGCCGGCGCGTTCAGGTCGCATTCGATCCCGATAAGCACTCGATTTTGGACAATGTGCGCGCGGCAGGCTTGCCCGCGCCGTTCGCCTGTAAGGGCGGTGTCTGCGCGACCTGCCGCGCTAAAGTGACGGCGGGCGAAGTGCAGATGAAGGTGAACTACGGGCTCTCAGAGCAGGAGCTCGCCGACGGTTTCGTGCTGACCTGCCAAGCAATGCCGGTGACAGAAGGCGTGGCGTTGACGTACGACGTCTAAGTTATGAGCAACAATGGTTGGGATACGTCCGCATCCGCATGGATTGCGGACATGGGCGAGCACGGCGATTTTGGTCGCCGGTATGTGCTCGATCCAGTGATGCTGTCGCTCGCGTTGGCGCGCGGCGCAAAGAGCGCGCTCGATGTCGGCTGCGGCGAAGGCCGCTTCTGCCGGATGCTGAACGCCAAGGGCATTGCGACAACGGGCGTCGATCCAACGGCGGCGCTCGTCGCGCATGCGTGCGCGGCCGATGTGAATGGCGGTGTGTACCTGGAAGCCGCAGCGGAGAGTTTGCCGTTCGAGAACGGGTCTTTCGACTTGGTTGTCAGCTACCTCGCGCTTATCGACATTCCAGACTATGCGTCAGGCATCGCTGAGATGGTGCGCGTGCTTAAGCCAGGCGGCGCGTTGCTGATCGCCAACCTCAACGGCTTCAATACAGCCGGCGCCGAGACCGGATGGGTGCGCGGGGCGCTAGGTAAGCTGTTGTACTATCCCGTCGATCATTATTTGGACGAGCGCGCCTTCTGGACCGAATGGCGCGGCATCCGCATCGTCAATCACCATCGCCCGCTGCAAGCGTACATGCAGGCGCTGTTGCGCGAAGGCATGAAGCTCACGCACTTTGAAGAGCCCGCTCCGATCGCTGGCGCACCTCCGGAAAAGGCGGAACGCTATCGCCGCGCGCCGTGGTTTTTGGTGATGGAGTGGGTGAAGCCCGGTTAGGGCCGTTCACTCCGCCGCTTTGCGGATGCCGCCGAGTGTTACGTCGACCGCCATCTCAGCTAGCGCGCCCGCGCTCACAGGACCGCGTGGATCGAACCATGTGTGCGTCCAATTGATTTGACCGAAGAAGAGCATGGCGGCGGAGAACGCAGCGCCGCTTTTGCGTTTCAGCGACGGTTCGATTTCCACAAGCAGCTTCTGCACGATCTCGATCAACCTACGCTGCACAGCGACGATCTCGGTGCGGCGGGCTTTCGGCAGATGGTCGAGATCATTCAGGAGCACTTTGTGTCGATCTGCGGCGCCGACATAGAGCGCCATGAAGCGGTGCGCGAGTTCGCGCAGCTTGCGCGCTGGCGGTTCGACGCCGGCGGTGGCTTCCGTGGCGGCCTCTTCCAGCGCGCGCACGTGGCTGATCATCACGTCGAAGAGGATGTCGTCCTTCGATTGATAGTAATGGTAGATCAGCGATTTGGAGAACTTGCCGCGCTTGGCAAGATCGGCGACCGAGGCGCCGTTGTAGCCTTCACGCGCGAACAACGTGGCGGCCGTGTTCACGATCGCCTCTTTCCGTTCGTCATAATCGGCTGCTTGCGTGCGGGCCATGTCGCGATCCTAGCACGGCGGAAGCTCAGCGCGAGCGGCCGCGGGCTGTGACCGGCCAAATATCGATCAAGGTATCGCCGCGGACGACGTGATAGGCGTCGTAGAGGTTCACGGTGGGGTCGCAATGCGGGGCGGTGAGCGTCACGCTATCGCCGAGCTTGAATTCGTGGCCGGGCGCGATGAGCGCCGCGTGCTCATCGCCCATGAAGAAAAACGCGGACGTGGCCGGGGCGCCTGCGGCGATGGCGGGGTTGCCGCCATCGGTGGAGAGGGCTTTGAAGCCGGCGTCGATCGTCGCCATGCTTGGCGCGTTGGCGCTGATGACGTGCGCATCGATGTAGAGCGCGGTTTCGAACGGCGGAATCGCCTCGCCGCTCAAATCGCAGTCGAGATATTGTTTGTCCATAAACACGTAGGAGCCGACTTGCAGCTCGTTGATCACGCCGAGGCCAGCGTCGATCCGATGCGTGCCGGTGCCGCCGCCGGTGATGATTTCCGGCACGAGGCCGTTGGCGGCGAGCAGATCGATGACAGAACGCAGATAGGCCGTGCGATCTTCGATGGCGGCGCGGCGATCGGCAAACGATTCGATGTGCTGCTGCGCGCCGCAATAGAATTGCACGCCTGCGAACCGCAACGATGGCGCCGCAGAAATGCGCTGCGCAAGATCGAGCGCAGCTTCCGGCGAGGCAACACCGGTACGACGGATGCCGGGATCGATGTCCACGATGATCGGCAAAGGGCGGGAGGCGTCCCGCGTGGCGGCTGCAAGCGCATCGACGTTACTTGGATGATCGGCGACCACCATAAGTTCGCCGATGCGTTCGTGCAGAGCCATCAGGCGTGCGATGGCTTGCGGCGTCACCACGGGCGAGGTGATCAGAATGGCGTTGATACCCTGCCCCGCCAGCGCTTCCGCTTCGCCGAGCTTGGCGCAGCAGACGCCGCGCGCGCCGGCCGCCATCTGCAGGCGCGCAACGTGTACGCTCTTGTGCGTTTTCGCGTGCGGGCGGAGCCCTATATTGTTAGCACGCGCGAACGCCGCCATGGCTGCGATGTTGCGTTCGAGCGCATCGCGATCGAGCACCAGGGCCGGCGTGTTGAGCGCGGCGCGGGAGCCTTGCTGATTGATGAGCGGACGATGGAGCTCGATATCAGACATCAGGTTTCCACGAAAAGCGGTGTGAGGTGGGCGTTGGCGAACTTGACCTGCGGATCGTGCGCCGCGCGAACCGCGCGGAAGCGCGCAGCATTAGGATAAAGCGCATCGACATCGGCTTTGGTCAATGTGTGACGCTTGGCCCAGTGCGGGCGCCCACCGTGGGCGCGGAAGATGGGCTCGATACCGACGAAGAAATCGCGCCATGGCATCTTGAAATATTGATGCGCCGAGATCGAGACGCACGGGCCCGCATGAAACGGGCTCAGCCAAATATCGTCCGCCGCGATGGCGCGAAACTCGAATGGGAAGGTGATCGGCAATTTGCGTCTGCGAATGTAAGCGATGGCTTCACGCAGTGCGGCCCAGCCATTGGCGGCCGGGACCTCATATTCCATCTCCTCGAAGCGCACGCTGCGCTTGGATGGGAAGATTTGAAACGCGGGGCCGACGCGGCGTTGGCGAATGCCGGGCTCGACGATGAGCGGCTGCAGGCGGCGCGTGAGGACTGGAAATGTCGCGCAGAGATCGCAGATCAGCTTAAACGCGCGATCGTCCATATCGTTGAGGTGTTTGAGCGGCCCTTCGTTTGGCGCCGGATTCAACGTTTTCAGGATCGCCTGGTCGCCATACGGGAAGACAAAGAATTCGACGTGACGATTGTTGGCGACGAGATTGTCCCAGTTCTCGGCGACATACTCGAACGGGTGCGATTCCACTCGTTCCTCGAGATGGTAAGCCGGCAAGACATCGATCTCGATCCGGGTGGCGACGCCGACGAGGCCGAGCGATAGGCGCGCGGCTTGGAAGAGATCGTTGTTCTCCGCAGCGCTGCAGCTGATGATGCTGCCATCGGCTTGCATGAGGCGAAAGGAGCGCGCCGTTGTGGAAAGAGAGCCGAGCGTAGCGCCAGTGCCGTGCGTTCCGGTGCCGATCGCGCCGGCGAGCGATTGTGGGTTCACATCACCCTGGTTGATGAGCGAGAGCCCATCTTCCCAGAGCGCGGCCGTGAGTTTGGCCAGACTCCAGCCGGCGGGCGCCCACACGCGGGCTCGATCAGCGCTGATCTCAATCGCGCCTTCAAGATCGGAAAGCGAAACGAGCGCGCCGTCAGTTTCGCACAACGGCATGAAAGAATGGCCCGCGCCGACAACACGGACTTTTCTCGCAGCGCGGATGATCTCTGCGAGTTCGGCTTCGGTGCCCGGCGTCGCCAAACGCGCCGGCCGCGCCGTCACACTGCCCGACCAATTCCGCCACTGCGCCATGCGTGTTCTCCGGCCCCGCTTGTAGACGCCGAACGCGAGACGCGTCGAGCGGCGCCGTGGCGTTAGCGCTTGGCGAGCTTTTTGGCCGCGGGCTTGACCGGCGTCGCTCTCTTTTTAGAAGTGGCCTTCTTGGCAGGTGCAAGCTCAATCCATGTCGGCGCGTGGTCGCTGGTTTTTTCCCAACCGCGAACCTCGCCATCGACGCCGGCCGCTTTGAGGAGCGGAGCGACGTCGGGGCTTAGGAGCAGATGATCGATGCGTAGCCCAGCGTTCCGGGCGTAGGCGTTTCGGAAATAGTCCCAGAACGTATAGATTCGCGCATTGGGATGACGCGTGCGGATCGCATCTGTCCAGCCTTGCTTCAAAAGCTTGGCGTATGCTTCTCGCACTTCGATGCGAAAGAGCGCGTCATCGACCCAGCGCTCGGGTTTGTAGACGTCGAGTTCTGTCGGCATGACGTTGTAGTCGCCGGCGAGGATTGTGGGCCTGCCGGCGGCGAGCAGCTTCTTGGCGTGCGCGCTGAAGCGTTTGTACCAAGCGAGCTTGTATTCGAACTTCGGGCCGGGCCACGGATTGCCGTTCGGCGCGTAGAGACAGCCGATGGTGAGGCCGCCAATCTCGGCTTCGAGATAGCGGCTTTGCAGATCGTCAGAATCGCCGGGGAGCCCGCGCCGCGTTTCCGTTGGGAGCGCAGCGCGCGCAAGGATCGCAACGCCGTTCCAGCTTTTCTGCCCGTGCCAAATCGCTTGATAGCCGGCTGCCTGGATTGCGGCTTCGGGGAAGCGTTCGTCCGGGGACTTAAGTTCTTGCAGGCAAACAATGTCCGGCTTGCGGAGTTCAAGCCATTTCAGCAACACAGGTAGCCGCCCGTTAATGCCGTTGACGTTGTAAGTGGCAATGCGCATGCCGGCTAATAGCACGCCGTGGTCATAGCGACACGCTTAGCGCGCGCGCAGACCGATAAAGCTTCGGCGGCGTTTCGGCGGTGCGCGAGGCATCTCTTCAGGCTCCACCTCGTTGGCCGGTACTGGCGTCGCAGGCTCAACGGCGGCGCCTTCCAGCGCAGCACGATCCTCGCGGCCAAGGTGGATCTCGTTCGCTTGCGCGCGAGCGGTTTCAATTGCGCGGCGGAATTGAACTGGGTTCGCCATTGGGGGAAACACGATCACCGCGTCTCCAGTGCCCGTCACGACGATGCGGCCATAGCCGAACATGCGCGCGATCAAGGATTGATCAAGTGAGACGCCTTCAACGCTCTCAACGGCCAGCTCTTGCGTATGACGGTTGAGCCAGCCGCGCTTCAAGATGATGCGCCGATCGGTTACCGCAAAGTCGGTGCTGGTCATGATGATGAGCGAGCGCACGAAGATGAAGATGCCGACGATGATGACGCCGAGAAAGATCAGAGCAGCCCACGCGCCAAACCAGAAGACACCTGGCCACCTGCCCCGCATCAGGATGGTTTCGCCACTTGCCAGACTGCTGTCGATATACCGCATCATTCGCCTCTCAGACGCAACGCACGCTTGCCGCGTACGTTCCGTCCGAGACTGGCGGATGACTTAATCGGCGCCTTCCACCTTGCGGCCTTGGATGAAGTTCAAGACATCGGCGTTGAACTCGTCCGTATTGGTGGCGGCAAAGCCGTGAGCGCCGCCGGCGTACACTTTGAGAACGCCCTGCTTCAGCAGCTTCACGCTTTTGAGCGCCGCCGCTTTGATGGGGACGATTTGGTCATCGTCGCCATGGGCGACGAGCACCGGGATATCGATCCTCTTCAAATCCTCGGTGTAATCGACCTCCGAGAATTCGTGGATGCAATCGAGCTGGCCTTTGATGCCGCCCATAAGGCCCTGCAGCCGAAAACTCTCGCGCTGACCTTCGCTTATCTTCGCGCCTGGCCGATTGTAGCCATAAAACGGCATGGTCAGATCTTAATAGAATTGCGACCGATCATTACGCGTGCCGGTGCGGATGCCATCGAACGCTTCGATGGGCGTGCCTTCCGGGTTGGCTGGCGTTTTCAACATGAGAGGCGGCACGGCACCGAGCAGCACGGCCTTCGACGCGCGTGACGCGCCATAGCGGCCGAGATAATGCGTGACTTCACCGCCGCCGGTGGAATGGCCGACCATAACGAGATTTTTTAGATCAAGCGTATCGACCAGCACCGAGAGATCTTCGGCATATTGATCCATATTGTTGCCGTCCCACGTCTGCGACGAGCGGCCGTGGCTGCGGCGGTCGTGGGCGATGACGCGATAGCCCTGCTCACCGAAGAAGACCATTTGCTTGTCCCAGTCGTCGCTGGAAAGCGGCCAGCCGTGGGAGAAGAGGATTGGTTGCGCAGACTTCGGGCCCCAATCCTTGTAGAAAATTTGTGCGCCGTCTTTGGCTGTAACGTAGGGCATCATCGCCTCCTGTCTTTATCGGAAAATTAGGCGGCGCGCGCGCCGAGGGAAGCCACGCCGCCGCGTTGGTTGCGCTCCGCCCAGGCGAGTGCGAAGTCGGCGACCTCTTCCCAGCCTGGCTCAGCGCACAGATAGTGCGAACGGTCTTCGTAGATTTTGAGCTCGGTGAGCGACTTAGCGCGCTTCTGCTTGTTGAAGATCGCCTTGGTCATGCTAGCCGGCGCGATCAGATCAATTCCGCCGCCGATCAGTAACAGTGGCGCGCGCGTCTTGCTGTTCCACTTGATCGCGCCAGCGCCGCCAGCGAGGACGCCGTCCCAGTACACTTTGCCGGCGGTTGGCGCGACATAGCGCGCGAAGTGCGCATCGACTTGATCGCGTGGCAAGCCGTTGGCAAATCGCGTGGCGAAGAACTTCTTCGTCATCGAGATGACCTTACCTCCACTGAAAGGGTCGCTCAGAACTGGCAACGCCGAGATCACAGCATCAAGCGGCAGGCCCACACCGGGGGTCGGCGCAGGATCGATGGCGACACCAGCGACGCCAAGGCCGCGATCGAGCAGATGCTGCGTGAAGACGCCGCCAGCGCTGTGGCCGATGATGATCGGGCTTTCCGGAAGCGCGCGGATGATGCGCTCATAGTGCGCGACGATTTCCTTCGGGCCGTATTTGGTGAGCTCTTTGCGCGGGTTGGCCTTGAGATCGACGGGGTCGCCTTCATCGCCTGGCCAATCCGGCGTCAGCACCGTGTAGCCCCGCGCCTCGAATCGCGACTTCCAGTTTTCCCAGGCTTTCGAGCTCAGCCACGCGCCGTGCACGAGAACGATTGTCTTAGTCATCGGAACCTCCATCCCATTCGATGAAGAGAGGATGCGCCCGACCCCAGCTGATAACCATTCTACATAGGGCTAACGCCCTAATACAGGCGTATAGGCACGCTCAGGCGGTGGCCGGCAAAATGACCGTAAAGCAGGCGCCGCCTTGCTCACGGTTGCGCACCGAAATGGCGCCGCCGTATGTCTCCACGATGGATCGGCAAATCGGCAAACCCATGCCCATGCCATTGCTTTTCGTCGTGAAGAAGCTTTCGAACAAACGCACCTGCTGCTCGGGATCGATGCCGGGTCCGCTATCCTCGAAATCAAGCCGCACGACGCCGTCTTCAACTTGAGTGCGCACAGTGAGTTGACGCGCGTCGGCCGGCGTTTGCGCCATGGCCTGGATTGCGTCGACGGCTAGATTGACGACGACTTGCTGCAATTGTGTGCGATCGGCCAGCACGCGGGGCAACCCCCGCTGCAGCGCTAGTGTTAGTGCAACGCTTTGGCCCTGCAGTTCGTGCGCCAGGAACAGCATCCCCTCTTCAACGACGCTGTTGAGAGACAACGCCGCAGCTTCAGGGGTGCGGTGGCCAGCCATATCGCGAACGCGTGAGATAATGTTCGCTGCACGCTCCGCGTCAGCGATGATGCGCTTGGTAAGAGCGCGCACCTCAGCGATATCGGGCTCAGGACGATCCAGCCAGCGCAAGCCGGCGGACGCGTCGTGGCGATAGCGGCAAGCGGTTGGTTGACCTCGTGCGCGATCGAGGCGGTCAGCTCTCCGAGCATGGAAACACGCGCCGCGTGCGCGAATTCCGCCTGCACCTGGCGCAACATCGCGTGCGCCTGAACGCGTTCGGAAATATCGATCACGCCAATCAAGAGCTTGCCCGCGCCCACGGCCTCGGGCGCAAAGCATGCGGTGAACAGCGCGTCAAACACTTCACCATTGAGTTTTCGAAGCCGAGTTTCAGATGCGTAACTTGGCTTCCCGGTCACCGCCGCGATGACGCTGGCCGCGTAAACGGCATTGCTCTCTTCCGGCCAATAAATATCCAACGGCCGCAACAGCTCAGCCTTATCGCCGCGCCCGAACAGCGCCACCGTCTGATCGTTCACATCGACGACGCGCGTCACGCGCATCATCTCGCGCACGAAATCCGGATGGTCGGCGAAATAGGCAGCGAAGTCGGCCACGCCTTGCTTGCGCAGATCGCGAAGCATGCCGCCGACAGGTGTAAAATCCAGCTCCCAGAAAGAAGCCGCCATCGCCTGGAAGAGATTGCGGTAGCGATACTCGCTCTCGCGCAACGCCTCCTCGGCGGTTTGGCTCTTAGGATCGCTGCTTGCCATGCGTCTCCCCTAACGCAGCGTCGGCTCTTTCGCTAGCGCGCGCTCCAAGCAGTCGATCAAGGCCTCGGCGGGAAACGGCTTTTTGAGAACGCAGAGCGCCCCACTGGCGAAGGCGCGCTCCTTCAGCCCTTCTTCGCCCCGCGCGGTGATCATGATCACCGGCGTCACGCATCCCTGCGCGGTCAGTTGCAGCTTAAGCTCGATGCCTGAAAGTCCGGGCATCTGGATATCGGTAACGATCGCGGCGCTCCGATCTGCGTGATCGGCTGCGATGAAGTCCTCGGCGTTAGCGAACCCATGAGCGCGATAGCCGAGCGAGCGCACGAGGCCGACCAAGGCGGTGCGCAGGGAATCATCATCGTCGATGATGGAAATCAGGGTGTCTTCAGCCACACAGGCTCTATCGGCCTTGGCGGGCGCTGATGAAATCATACGCATGTATGAAAATGCAGCGCCTATTTTGGCGGCGCGGTGGGCTCCGCGGTGAGTTCAAGCGCCTCCGCCATCCTCACGAGATCGGCAAGCGTTTTGGCGCCCATCTTCCGCATGGCGGCGCCGCGGTGGATCTTCACCGTGATCTCGCTGAGATTGAGATCGCCTGCCACTTGCTTGTTCATTTTGCCGGAAGCCACGAGCGCCATCACTTGTCGCTCGCGCGGGGACAGGGTGGCGAACGCGGTGCGCAGCGCATCAATGCGGCCGCTCTCGGCACGCCGCGCCTCGTCCCTCGCGAGCGCCGCCGCGACGGCGTCCAACATCTCCTGGTCACGGAAGGGCTTGGCGAGAAAGTCCACTGCGCCAGCCTTCATGGCGCGGACTGTCATTGGAATGTCGCCGTGACCAGTCATCAGCACAGCCGGCAAGCGGACGCCTAGTTCCTCTAGGCGCTGCTGGAAATCCAAGCCGCTCATGCCCGGCATCCGAACATCGAGAACGAGGCATCCCGGCGCAGCCGTGGAAGGCGGCGCTTCCATGAACGCCGCGACAGATTCATATTGGCGTGTCTGCAGCCCAGTCGAGCGAAAGAGGCTGTCGAGAGCGCCGCGCAAAGAGGCGTCATCATCAATTATGTGAACGACGGGCGCCATTATCGAATACCTACGCCTCTTCAAATCGAGGCGCTGCCTATACCATAATATGATTGCGGCGGGTGCAAGCGTCGCGACGATGTCCAGCGTGACGGAGACGGAGACAGGACAATGACGCCAGAGCCGATCCTCACGCCGACACGAGAACAGCTCATCCATGCGCTCTATGAAGCCGCAGAGCTGGAGCACAATCTGATGTGCACCTATCTCTACGCTGCCTTCTCGATGAAGGACGGTGCGAGCGAGGGCCTAAGCCCCGAAGAAGCTGAGGCGGTGACCCGCTGGCGGCGCGCCATCATCGATGTGGCGATCGATGAGATGGGCCACTTGGTTGCTGTGTGGAACATCACGGCGGCGATTGGCGGCACCCCCCGCTTCGGGCGCGGCAACTTCCCCCTCGATCCGGGCTACCTGCCAGCCGGCGTGGTGGTGAAGCTGGCGCCTTTCAACAAAGACGTGTTGCAGCACTTCATCCATCTTGAGCGACCCATCGGCTCTGACGAGCCAGACGGCGATGGATACGAACAGCTCTCCTTCAAACGTGGCGCCGTGACGCCGCGGGTGACGCCGATGGCGATCGACTACGAAACCGTGGGCGAATTCTACCAGACCATGGAATTCGCCCTCGACTTCATGGCCAAGCGGCTGGGCGAAGCCGATCTTTTTTGCGGCGACCCGGGCTTGCAGCTTTCATCGACCGAAGTCGCGCTCAAGGGCGCAAAGACCGTGCTCTGTTCAAAAACCGCGATCGCCGCCTGCGCTTCGATCATCACCGAAGGCGAAGGCGCAACGGAGGAAAACGCCAACTCACACTATTGCCGCTTCCGCGCCATTCGCGACGAGTATGAGGCGCTGCTGGCCAAGAACCCTCACTTCGTTCCGGCCTACCCAGCGGCGGTTAACCCGGTGCTACGCCGGCCGCCAAACATTGAAGGGCGTGTTTGGCTGGAGGATGAGCAATCGTCTGCGGTCGTCGACGTCGCCAACGCCACCTATCAGACAATGCTGCGCTTGCTGGCGTATTCCTACGCCGTGCACGGGCCCAGTACAGAAAAGAGCTTTGTGGTCGATCTTAGCATCGACTTGATGAAAGCTATGACGTTGTTGGCGGAGAGCGCCGCGCGCCGGCCTGCTGGCCCGTCAAACCCGCACTGCAATGCCGGTATGTCGTTCACAGCATTGCGCGATGCAGCGCCCTTGCCCCAAACGCCCAGTACGCGCCGCTTCTTCGTTGAACGCATACATGAACTCAGCAAGCACGCGGCCAAGTTGGATCAGAGCGACGTGCGGCTCGCACGCGCCGCGGGGCTTCTCCAGGCGCTTGCTGCACGGGCAGAGCGCTTTCCAAGTTTCGCTGAGCAGCCCCCGACTGTGATGACGCACACTGCCCCTGCCTCGCACACGCCGGCGCCGACTTCGATCGCGGATGGCGCAGAGGTGGTTGCCGGCGAAACAGTGGAGATAACGTTCAACGGCAAGCTCTGCATTCACTCGCGCTTTTGCGTCACCGGCGCGCCGCGGGTGTTTCTCGCCAACGTCCAGGGACCCTGGATTCATCCGGACGACATGGACGCCGAAGAACTGATGGCCGTGGCGCGCGAGTGCCCGTCTGGGGCGATCCAATACCGGCGAAGAGACGGCGGGCGTGAAGAGCAGGCGCCGCCTGTGAATCTCATCTCGGTGCGCGAGGCCGGTCCGTACGCATTCCGCGGGCCGCTCACCATCGATGGCAAACCGATCGGCTACCGCGCTACGCTCTGCCGTTGTGGCGCCTCGAAGAACAAGCCGTTCTGCGACAGCTCGCATAAGGAGATCGGCTTCAACGCCAGCGGCGAGCCGCCAACGGGCGAGAAGACCGATATGCTCACCGTTCGCGATGGCCCCGTCGAAGTGACGCCGCAACTCGACGGCCCGCTGATGGTGCGCGGTAACCTGGAGATCATTTCAGGCACGGGGCGGGTCGTGGCACGGCAAGAGGCTGCCCGGCTCTGCCGATGCGGCCACTCAAACACAAAGCCATTTTGCGACGGCACGCACGCAAAGGTCGGCTTTAGGAGCGGCTAGGCGTGGGATGACATCTGTCATGCCGCGTCCTTGACGGCGCACACTCACCCGCGCGACCGGGATCTGCTCTTTTGGCGTGGCATCGCCGAGGAGAGTACCCGTGTCGCCATCTGCTTCATCGACCGTCGCCAGATTAGAGGGCGTCTCGAAGGCCTATTCAGGCCGGTCTGTTCTGACGGACTTCGATTTCGCTCTTGAAGCGGGATCCGTCGTCGCCCTGCTGGGGCCAAACGGCGCCGGCAAATCCACCGTCGCCGGCTTGATCACCGGCCGGCTCGCTGCCGACGCGGGCGCAGTCGCCTTGTTCGACCGCGACCCACGCGACGCTGACTCGCGCGCGCGCATGGGCGTGATGTTACAGGCCGCTGGCTTGCCGGAAGCGCTGACAGTAGCGGAAGCGGTTGGGCTACACGCAGGCTACTTCAAACGCCGCCTCAAAACGAAAGACATCCTCGAACAAGCCGGCCTCACTGCCCTCGCCAAGCGCCGTTGCGACAAGCTCTCGGGCGGCGAGCAACGGCGCGTGCACTTCGCGCTCGCCATCGCCGGTGCGCCCGACTTCCTCGTCCTCGATGAACCCACCACCGGCTTCGATCCGGAAGCGCGCCGCGCGATGTGGCGCCTCGTGCGTGAAAAGGCAGATGCTGGCGTCGGTGTTCTGCTGGCAACGCATCACATGGACGAAGCCGAAGCCCTCGCAGATCGCATCGTCGTCATCGCCGACGGCAAGATTATCGCCGATGGCCCGCCCGCCGCCATCAAAGCTAAGGTCGCAGGATCAACGATCCGCATCCGCACCGGGCTTTCGCCGGCGCACCTAAAGATGCTTCCTAGCGCGGCCAAAGTGGATCAGCGCGGCGCCGATACGGCGATTCTGACTACGAATGCGCGCGCGACGCTCGAAGCGCTGTTCAGCGCCGATCCGGCGTTCACCGATTTTGAAGTCACCAGCGCTTCGCTTGAAGACGCGCTCGCCGACATCATCGCCAACACTGTGAAGGAGGCCGCCTAATGTCCGCTCTCGTCGCCGCCGCGCCTGGCGTTTATGTCCGCGAAGCTGGTGCGGAAGTGATCAAGTCCGCGCGCATGCCGCAATTTATCATACCCACTATCGTGCTGCCGCCTGCCTTCTACGCGCTGTTCGCGCTCGGCATGGGCAGTGGAAATGTCGAAATGGCGACACGCACGCTGGCGACCTTCGGCGTATTCGCGGTCATGGGCCCGGCCCTGTTCGGCTTCGGCGCCAATGTCGCCGGCGAGCGTGAAACGGGGCAGCTTGAATTAAAGCGGCTGTCGCCGATGCCGGCTGGCGCGCACATTGCGGCTAAGCTGGTGGCGACGATCGTGTTCAGCGCCTTTGCCTTCGCGCTGATCTATGGGCTGGCCATCTTCGCTGGCGTGCGCTTGGCGCCGACGCAATGGGCGACCCTTGCTACGGTCCACACGATCGCAGTGCTGCCGTTCGCCCTGATTGGCCTCGGCTTCGGTTATCGACTGGGCCAGAAAGGCGCAATCGCGATTGCGAACATCGTATTTTTGGCGATGGCGGTGATGGGCGGTCTCTGGATGCCGGTTGCGGTGCTGCCTGAGTTTATCCAGACGATCGCCTGGGCGCTGCCGTCCTATCACCTGGGCGAAATAGCGCTGATGGCGGTCGGGCAAAGTGATGCGGCTAACCTTTGGCTCCATGCTGGCCCCCTGGCGCTGATCACGTCGGCAGCGGCGATCTTCGCCTGGACAGGCCAAGGCCGCCACGCCGCTTGACCATGAGCAAGGTTTGCATGGATTCTACGACCATGGCGAAGCATGAGCGGCACAAGTGGTTCAGCATCGACAGCCCGATCATCTGGCTGGCGTATCTGCCGCTCTTCTTCATTCCCTGGTTTATCAACGCACCCACAACACCACAGTTAATCGGCGGGCTTATCGGCCTGGTCGTATTCCTCGGCCTCTATTTCGCATCGATCCCGGCAACTGGCGTTCGCCTCATCAGCTACGCAATAGCAACGCTGCTTCTATCGTTTGCTCTCGCTTACACGCACAGCAATTGGACCGTCATCGCCATTTACGCGGCTGCGATGATCGGCGAACTCCGCCCCGCACGCCGCGCAGGCATATTTCTGGGCGCCTTCGCCTTAGCTACACTGGCTGCCGGGCTTGCTCTGCAGCAACATCCATTTTACTGGGCGCTCGGCGTGTTCTTCATGCTGATGATTGGCGCTGCCAACATCTCCCGCTCTGCACTTCAGGACAAGAACCGCGCGCTCGCTAGTGCGCAGGATGAAGTCAAGCAAATGGCGGCAACCGCCGAGCGCGAGCGCATCGGCCGCGACCTGCACGATTTGCTCGGCCGCACGCTGACGCTCATCGCCATAAAGGCGGACCTCGCCGTCAAACTGGCGCCGCGCGACGCCGAAAAAGCGGAGGCCGAGATGCGTGAAGTGGCCGCCGCCGCGCGCGACGCTTTGGCAGAGGTGCGCGCCGCGGTCGCTGGCATGACCGGCGCCACGCTCGGCCGCGAAATCGCCAGCGCGCAGACGGCGCTCGCGGCCGCTGGCATCGCCTGCATTGTCGAGGGCGATGTAGAGGAGATCGAGCAAGGCGCCGGCGCTGTGCTTGCAATGGCGCTGCGCGAAGCGATCACGAACGTGATCCGGCACTCTGGCGCGCGCACGTGCCGCATCGTGCTGACAGAAGGGGCCAACGGGCTTGAACTCAGCGTGACGGATGATGGCGACGGTCAAGCCGTACGCGAAGGTGGCGGCATTGGGGGCGTGCGCTCACGTCTCGCTGCGGCCGGTGGCGGACTAAGCGTCACTGGCGGTGCAGAGGGAACGCAGCTGATCGCGCGCGTGCCGCTGGAAGCGTCGGCATGATCCGGGTCGTGATCGCGGAGGATCAGGCGCTTGTGCTGGGCGCATTGGCGGCCCTGCTCTCGCTTGAGAACGACATCGAGATCGTCGCTCGCGTTGGCGATGGCGCGGCGGCCATGGACGCGGTGCGCGCGTATAAGCCGGACATTCTCCTCTCCGATATCGAAATGCCGAAGCTCTCTGGTCTCGATGTCGCCGAAGCCATCACCAAAGAGAACTTGGCCACCAAGGTCTTCATCGTCACGACGTTCGGCCGCGCGGGATATTTGCGCCGTGCGATGGATGCCGGCGTACGGGGATATTTGTTGAAGGATGCGCCCGCGGACGTGCTGGCCGCCGCCATTCGAAAAGTCGCCGCGGGCGGGCGCGCAATAGCACCGGAATTGGCCGAAGCCGCTTGGGATGCGCCGGCCAACCCACTCTCCGACCGCGAGCGCGACGTATTGCGTCTCGCAGATGAGGGTCGGTCCAACAAAGATATCGCGCGCGTGCTGGACCTATCCCCAGGCACAGTGCGCAATTACTTGTCCGAAGCTTCCGCCAAGCTCGGCGCGGCCAGCCGTATCGAAGCCGGTCGCATCGCGCGCGACAAGGGCTGGCTCTAGCCGGCATGATGTTTGTCATCCGCGCACGCTGACCACTTGCACTGCCGAGTGGCGAGGGCACACGCCATTGTGCCACCGTCAAAGGAGCGCACGATGCGGTGGAAGAACGGGTTGATCCTTGCTGCAACGGTTGCGGCGCTTATTGGCGGTGCCGCCATGTTCAAGCTCCTCGCGCCTGAAGGCTACGGCCTACAGGAAGTCGAAGTGCTCGATCCCGGCCCCACCGGCGTGCGCGTGGAGGAGGCAGGTCTCTTCGGCAATTACTATCCCGCTGATGGCGACGGCCCACATCCTGGCATTCTGTTGCTCGGCGGCTCGGAAGGCGGCCTGGGCCGTGGCGTGAAGCACATGGCGCTGGCGCTGCAACGCGAGGGCTTTAGCGTTTTCCAGCTTGCGTATTTCGGCGCGCCCAGCACGTCCGAATCGCTTGAGCGCATTCCTCTCGAACTTTTCGACCGAGGTCTTCAATGGCTCGGCGCACAGCCTGGTGTCGATGCCGAACGCTTGGCGCTCGTTGGGGGCTCGAAGGGCGCGGAAGCGGTGTTGCTGGTAGCGACGCGCCACCCCGAATTGCGCGCCGTCGTCGCCGGCATGCCGACGAGCGTCGCGTGGAACGGCATCAACTGGCAGCGCGGTGGTCAAAGCGAGAGCTCTTCTTGGACGAGCGACGGGCAAGAGATCGCCACCATGCCCTTCTCAACGTGGAATCAAGCTGAAGGGGTGATCAGCGTTTATCGCTCCGTCCAAGATCCGGACCAAAGCGCTGCAGCCGAGCGCGCCGCAATCCCAATCGAACGCGCGCGCGCAGCAACGATGCTCGTATGCGGCGAAGCGGAGACGATGTGGCCGGCTTGCCCGATGTCACGCGAAGTACAAACACGCGCTACGCAGCGCGGCGGCCCGCAAGTGCATGTGCTCTCGTACGCGGACGCAGGCCACCTGGTGTTTGGCCCGCCGATAACCCGCGACAACCCGTTCTACGAACGCCTCGACATGTTCGGCGGCACTGTCGAAGGCAACGCCGCCGCCCGTGCAGATAGCTGGCCGCGTGTGATCGCTTTCTTGCGCGAAGCTACGGCGCCTTTGCCGGATCAACCTGCTGCAGAACCGCAATGACGCGCTTGATGTCGTCGGGGGTCCCAATGCTGATGCGCAACCAATCAGGCATGCCATAGTTCGCCAGATGGCGAACAAGTATGCTGTGCTGCGCGAACGTGGCGTCCGCTGCTTTGGCGTCGTCGAAGCATGCAGTGACAAAATTCGTTGCGGACGGCAGCGTGCGCAACCCCTTGTCCCGCAACGCGGCGTCCAGCTCGCGTCGGCCTTGATCGAACGCCGCCACGGAGCGCCGCACGAACGCGTCATCGCCAAGCGCTGCCACAGCCGCGGCTTCGCCGGCACGCGGCACAGAGAAGGGCAAACGAATGCGGTCGAGAGCGGAAACCACGGAGGACGACCCGTACGCCCAGCCAATGCGCAGCGACGCTAATCCGTAAGCCTTCGAAAAGGTGCGCGTCACAAGCACGTTCTGTTTATCGCGCGACCAATCCAAACCGTCGGAGAAACCTTCGATGCCGATCGCGCATTCCGCGTAGGCGCCGTCCAGAACGAGCAGAACACACGCAGGCAGACCTGCATGCAAGCGTTCGATCTCGGAGAACGGAAGCCAAGTGCCGGTCGGATTTGCTGGGTTCGCGACGAACACGACGCGCGTGCTCTCATCAACGGCTGCGAGAATTTCATCGACGTCAGCCACAAAGTCAGGCTCGGGCGCGGACTTCATACGAGCGCCCGTCGCCGCGACGGCGATCGCCCAAGCTGCAAATCCATATTGCGGCTGCACGGCATTATCGCCGGGGCCGAGATAGGCTTGAGCGGCGAAGGCGAAGACTTCGTCGGATCCCGCTCCGAATACTAAACGCTCCGGCTCAAGCTTGAACTTCTCCGCGATGGCGCCGCGAAGACGCGACGTGTTGGCGTCAGGATAGAGATGAAGCTCCGAAGCGGCAGCAAGGAACGCAGCGCGCGCAGCTTCGCTGCAACCGAAAGGGTTTTCATTTGCTGACAGTTTTAGCGGCCGCTCCACGCCTGCCAACTTCGCACGACCCGGCACATACGCCGCGATGTCCAGGATGCCTGGCTTGGGAATGGGGCCAGTCATGGCCTTTGCTCCGCGCGTGCGGCCAGAACGGTCATCACGTCATTGAGGCTCAAGCCGCGCGCTTTGAGCAGGATGGTGAGGTGATAGAGCAAGTCGGCCGCTTCGTTGCAGAGCTCAGCATCGTCACCGGCGACGCCGGCAAGTGCGGTCTCGACCCCCTCCTCACCCACTTTCTGAGCAACCCGCTTCACACCGCGCGCGAGCAGCCGGGCCGTCCCGCTTTCTTCCGGCGAAGCTAAAGCGCGCTGCGCAATTGTACGCTCCAATTCGCCAAGATGGCCGAGGCCCGGCGCGATCGCAGCGCCAAAACAGCTCACCGTGCCGAGGTGACAGGCCGGACCCGCGGGCTCGACCGATAGCAACAGCGTGTCGCCATCACAATCGAGCGTGACCTCCACGATCTTCAGAGTGTTGCCGGAGGTTTCGCCCTTACGCCAACGTGTCTGCCGTGAGCGCGAAAAGAACGTCGCTTCACCGGAAGCTAACGTTTCATCGAGAGCGGCACGATCCATCCAGGCGACCATCAGAACTTGCAGAGTGAGACAATCCTGCGCGACGGCGCATATGAGTCCGCCACCCTTATCGAAGTCCACTTTATCTGCATCAAACGCAATCACAGGCGCACCTCCAAACCGGCGTCGCGCACAGCGCGTTTCACATCACCCACCGAAACCAAGCCAGCATGGAAGATCCCCGCAGCCAGCGCCGCTGATACGTCAGCCTCCAAGAACACGTCGGCGAAATGCGAGGCTGCTCCGGCGCCGCCGGACGCAACGAGAGGGATAGTCAGTCGCTCGCGCGCCGCTTTGAGTTGCGGGATATCGTAGCCCCCGCGCACGCCGTCTTGATCCATGCAGTTCAGCACGATCTCGCCGGCGCCGCGCTCTTGCGCCTCGACAATCCAATCAAGCATGAGACGCGGAGTCTGCCGAACGGTTTCCGCCGCACCGGTGTATTGAAACGTGCGCCAGGCGCCGTCGATAAGCCGGCTATCGACGCCGACGACTACGCATTGCGAACCTGCCACCGACGCGATCTCACTGATGAGGTCCGGTCGTTCGAGCGCCGGCGAATTGATGGACACTTTGTCAGCGCCATGCTCGAGGCAGGCGATGGCTTGCTCGCGCGATCGAATGCCTCCCGCCACGGCGAGCGGAATGTCCAGCGCGCGCGCCACACGTGAAAGCCAGGCGTAGTCAATCGTGCGCCGTTCGACTGACGCGGTGATGTCGTAAATGACGATCTCATCGGCGCCTTCATCGCGGTAGCGACGCGCGAGTTCCGCAGGATCACCCATGTCGGCGTGGCCTTCGAACCTCACACCCTTGACGACGCGGCCACCTTTCACGTCCAGGCAAGCGATGATGCGTTTAGAGGGCAAGGGCGTCCTCCAGAGTGAAACGCTTCTCGTAAAGCGCGCGGCCGATAATCGCGGCGCTGGCGCCGGCGCCTTTAAGCGCGGCCAAGTCTGCCAGCGTCGAGACGCCGCCGGACGCCTGCAGCTCAATATCCGGTCGCAGTGCGCGGAACGCTTGCATCAAATCTAAATTGGGGCCGCTTAAGGCGCCGTCGCGGGCGATATCTGTCACCAATGCGTGGCTGAGTTCGTCAGGGGGAAAAGCGCCAAGCACCTCCTCCAATGTCTTTCCGCCGTCCGCCGCCCAGCCATCCGTCGCGACGCGCCAACCCGCCTCAGCCGCGCGCACGTCAAGCGCGATGCATATCCGATCGGCGCCGAATGCGGCGATCCACTCGCGCGCTTCAGCGGGACGCCGAACGGCCACTGAGCCCACGACCACTCGCGTCACGCCAGCACGAAGCAACGCGTAGACATCCTCGCGCGTGCGTACACCGCCGCCCGACTGCACCTTCAGCCCGGTCTCTTGGGCAAGACGCGCGATTAGCTCATGCTGCGCCGGACGCCCGAGACGCGCACCATCTAGGTCCACGATGTGCACCCAGGTGGCGCCCGCTTCAGCGAACTGCCGCAACTGTGCGAATGGGTCGCCGTAATTTGTCACGGCGTCGAAGCGACCCTGCAACAGGCGAACGCATGCGCCTTCGCGCAAATCGATAGCAGGCAAGATCAGCATGGCAGCGCCAAGAAGTTTCTGAGCACACGAGCGCCCACAGCCCCTGATCGCTCTGGGTGGAATTGGCAGCCAAAGACATTGCCGCGCGCTACGGCCGCAGAAAACGGCCGACCATAGTCGGCCGTCGCGACGGTCGCGTCATCGACTGGGCAAGCGTATGAGTGAACGAAATAGGCGTACTCGCCTGAGGCAACGCCTTCAAACAGCGCGGTCTCGCGTTCGAATTGCAATGCGCTCCAACCCATATGCGGGATCGGCAAACGCGACGTAGGTTCAAGAGCAGTGACGTCCCCCGCGAGAAGCCCAAGACCCGCCACATCGCCTTCCTGGCTAAAGTCATAAAGCAGCTGCTGCCCGAGACAGATGCCGAGCAACGGACGCGGAAATTTGCGCAGCACTTGGCGCAGCCCATCATCGAGGAGCCGCATCGCGGCGGCGGCAGCGCCAACGCCTGGCAAAATCACCCGCTCCGCTTCAGCTATGCGTGCTGCATCGTCTGTAAGCTCCGCGGCCGCGCCGAGCCGCTCTAGCGCGAACATCACCGACGCAGTATTGCCAACGCCAAGTCTAATCACCGCGACGCTCATATGACGCCCTTCGTCGATGGCAATTCGGCGCCCTCAACGCGCACCGCCTGCCGCAATGCACGCCCCAGCGCTTTGAAACACGCCTCGGTTTTGTGGTGATCGTTTTCACCCGAGACAGATACGTGGATCGTCGCGCCCAACGCTTGCGCCAGAGACCGAAATACGTGCTCCGTCATTTCGGTCGGATAGCCGCCGAGCGCAGCTGCAGTGAACTCGCCCTCGAACACCAGATACGGCCGTCCACCAAGATCGATCGAAATCTTCGCCTCGGCTTCATCCATGGGGAGCACAAAGCCAAAGCGAGCGATGCCGCGGCGTGCGCCAAGTGCGGTGTTCAGCGCTTGGCCGAACGCTATGGCGCAATCTTCGATGCTGTGGTGTGCATCAATGTGCAGATCGCCCGCACACGACAGCGTCAGCGAAAAGCCGCCATGGTGTGCAATCTGCTCCAGCATGTGATCGAAGAAGCCAACGCCGCTCGCGATCTGCACGGGCGCCGCACGATCGAGGTCAACGCTTACCGCAATTTGAGTCTCCTTAGTGGCGCGGTTGATCTCGCCGCGCCGCCGACGAGTGATTTCTGCAGCCGACCGTGTGGCTTGAATCGCAGCACCGCGAACATCGGCGGCACGCGCGTGCGCTTCCAACCCCTCCAACCGCGCGAGACGCGCCGCCGGGCCAGCGATCATGCGCACACCAGCCTCACTCACCGTCTGCACCGCGAAGCTTTTCATGAACGATGCGGCGCTAACGCCGCCATAGGCCTTCGCCGCGGCATCCGTAGGCAGAACGTGGCTCGGCCCGACAACATAATCGCCAAACGTCTCGGCGCTCAGCGCGCCCACGAACACGGCCCCAGCATTGCTGATCAGGCGCAACAGTGCTTCCGGATCAGACACCTGCAGGGACAAGTGTTCCGGCGCATATTCGTTCGCAACCGCGGCCGCCTCTTCAAGCGACCCGACACGAATAGCCCGCGCCTGTTCTAAAGATCGGCGCGCGATGGCCTCGCGCGGAAGTCCTGATACCTGCCGCTCCACCTCGGCTTCCACCTCGGCTAACACTTCGTCCGATGTTGAAAGCACAACCACTTGCGCGTCGGCATCGTGCTCTGCTTGGCTCAAAAGGTCGGCAGCAACGAACCGCGCATTTGCGCTGCGATCGGCGATGACCATGAGTTCACTCGGCCCCGCGGGCAGATCAATGGCGGGGCCACCACTCAGGCCGGCCGCATATCGCTTCGCTTCGGCGACATAGATATTCCCGGGGCCAAAAATCTTGAGCGCCTTCGGCGTGAACACACCGAGCGCCAACGCGGCAATCGCCTGGGCGCCGCCGATCACCCACAAGCGCTCGATCCCGCACGCCGCGGCCGCGACGATCATAGCCGGGTGCGGTTGCCCGTCCGAACCGGGCGGCGTTGTAACGACGCGTTCGGTGACGCCTGCAACGCGCGCCGGCTCGGCCAGCATAATGAGCGTGGACACAAGCGGCGCGCTGCCGGCCGGCACATAAAGGCCGCATGTTTCGATCGGCCGCCACTCAACGCGCGTGCGGACGCCGGGCATGCTTTCGATCGTCTGCGGCTTCGGCTTCGTCGCTTCGTGATAGAAGCGCACTTGATCGACGGCGAACGCGATGGCGTCGAGGTCCTCTGGCGCTAGTCTTGCGCGCGCTTGCTCGACAGTTCGGGCGTCAAGTTCGAGTATCGCAGGCGCACAGCGATCCAGCTTGACCGCCCACTGCGCGAGCGCCTCTTCCCCGCCCTGCGCCACCTCATCGAACAGCTGGCGCACAAAGCCTGACACCTCCGGCGAACAGCGTTGATCGGGCCGCGCAAGCACACGCTGACGCTCGTCCGCGCTGAGCTCACCCCATGCATAGCGTTTCATGGCGCCCTCACATCATCTTCTCGATGGGAAGAACGAGGATCGCTGAAGCGCCGGCCTCCTTAAGTGCCTCCAGCGTCTCCCAAAACACCGATTCCTGGCAGACTGCGTGCACAGCAACCAAATCCTCGCGCCCCGCCAATGTCATCACCGTGGGCGCACCGGCGCCCGGCAAGATTTCGGTGATACGCGCCAGCGCCGAACTTGGCGCATTCATCATCACGTATTTTGCGCCCTGCGAGGCGACGACGCCGCGGAAGCGCGACAACAAGCTATCGGCCACGCGCTCCAACTCAGGATCCACACTTCGTGTTGCGCGCACGAGCACGGCTTCGCTCTGCAAGACTGTCGTCTGCGCAACGAGGCCATTGGCCTCGAGCGTCGCGCCGGTTGAGACGAGGTCGCAGATAGCGTCGGCCAGCTTCAAGCGCGGCGCCACTTCAACCGCACCGCGCATGGTGACGATGCTGGCGTCAACGCCCGCTTCGGCCAGAAAGCGCTTGAGCAGATTGGGGTATGTGGTCGCAATGCGCAGCCCGCGCAGCGATTGCGGGCCACGGTAATCGAAGCCGGCCGGCGTGGCGATGGCGAGGCGGCAGCGGCCAAATCCCAGCGGCATCACTTCGTGCAGGCCGTTGCCGCCGCCAGCTGCGCGCTCCGCCAGCACATTGCGGCCGACGATCCCGAGATCAGCGACACCATCCGCCACAAATGTCGGGATGTCGTCGTCTCGCAAACACCAAAGGTCGATCGGCGCGTTTTCGGCGCTGTAGGCCAGGTCACTGGCGCTCTTGGTCAGGCGATAGCCAGCAGACCCGATGAGATCGAGGCTGCGCTCGGCCAGGCGGCCGCTCTTTTGGATGGCGATGTGCAAACGCTTGGGGGTCATGACGTACTCACGCGGCGCAAAGGTGCGCATCGGGCGAATTGAAAAGGCTCTGGAGCGAAAAGCGCTCAGCGCTTTCGCTCTTTCCGTTTAACGGCGGATCAGAGCGTCAATGTCGCGGCGCGTGATGCGCGGCGTGAGCGTGATGATGAGGGACGCAGAACGCATGCGCCAGCGCACCCCGGGCGGGGCTCGCGGTAAGCATGAGATCAGCGGCAGTACGCATGGTCTGAGCGGCGTCCTTGTACAGCGCCCAATAAGGGGCACGATCCGCGTCGGGTCAATATGAATGATACGGCCAAGAGGTCGCATCGAGGTAGCGCACCGCCCCAGACCAGGCTTCCCCCCTCTCAGCCGCGCGCACCGTTAATCTGAAGGAGACGGAAATTCAGCGCCGCGGCCACGCTTACCCAGGCAAGATACGGTGCGAGAAGAAGCGCCGCGAAAGAGCTTATGCCGGCAAAGACTGCAATGAGAGCGGCGATCATCAGCCAGAGGCAAACGACATCCACCATTGCAAGGTCGAGGCGTTTCAGTCCGAAGAACAGAAACGACCATATCGCGTTCACGATCAAATGCGCCGCGAACAGCGCCAGAGCGGGCCAAGCCGAAACGCCAGCGGCCTCCCAAACCATCCAGGCTGAAACCGCCATCGCGCAAAACAACACGGACCAAACAAGCGGAAAGCCCCAATTGGGCGGCGTCCATTTAGGCTTGCGCAAATTCGCGTACCAAACGCCCGGGCGAAAGACGGCGCCTGTTGAGGCGGCCGCAAAGCTCGCGACGAAGAACACCGCCAGGGCGATGGCAGAAGACACGTCCACGAAATTACTCTGACTGGAGCGCGGCCAGAATGTCCTGAGCGCTTCGGCCCACCAATTCCTTGTGCACCTCACCTAGGAGCACCGCTTCGAGCGATTTGTCATATCGCTGCCGCAGCTCGCCAAGCGTTCGGGGCGGAGCGATGACGACAAGATGTTCGATCTTATTTCCCACGACCTGCTGCTTGAGCCAGTCCGCTACGGCGGCGGCGTGAGAATCTTCTTCGAGCTGGTGGCCGGTCGGATTTGCCGAGCTTGAATGGTGGCGCGCGCCCGCGCCCTTATTGTGCCCCTCAATCGTCGGCGACTCCATCGGCGACAATTCCGGCTCGGCTTCATTCCCGGTGTTGCGGAAGAGCTCCAGGTTTTCGCCGTCAACGACAGCGACGACAGTTCCGTGCGGCAGCAACATGCGTGTCTCCATGAAACGCCACGAGCGTCCCTCACCTCAACTGGCTCGGCTAGGCGCTTAGTCAAGCGCAAGCGCGATGGGCCCTACCCGAGGAGGCGCCACTTAAAGCGGCGCCTCCAATTCTCTTCAGCAAATGCGCATTTTGTGCATTGCACAAATTTCTAAACTGGGTTTTCCTCTCAGTGGGAGCCAATTCTGTGTCTATGCGTACGCGCACCTCTTCTCGTTCGACGGCGATTGCGATCGCTGCGGACACGCGCGCGCTCGTACCGGTCGTAGGTCTTCTTCTTAGCGTACTCGCGCTTATTCTTACGCGCGGAGTGGCGTGGCTGCATGTGACCTGACCTTTACAAACAGGATCGCCAGCATCACCCCGCTCCCGAAAGGCAGCGGGGTTTTTTGTTGCTTGGCGGTCCGCCTACCGGACCCGAGATGAGCAAGAATCCCATCCAGAACAGCGAAAGGCCGCTCCGAAGCGCGGTCGTTACCAGAGGCGCAAACCGCGCTGCTGCGCGCTCGTATTTGCGCGCCGCCGGGCTGGGCGACGACGACTTCTCGCGCCCGCTGATCGCTGTGGTGAACACATGGTCTTCGGTCACGCCGTGCAACATGCACCTGGGCGATTTGGCTGAACCAGTGCGGCGCGGCGTGCGCGAAGCCGGCGGCGTGCCGATCGATTTCAACACCATCGTCGTCACCGACGGCATCTCGATGGGCACGCCCGGCATGAAGGCGTCGCTGATCTCACGCGAGGTGATCGCCGATTCCATTGAACTCGCAGTCCAGGGCCATCAGCTCGATGGCGTCGTCTGCATTGTCGGTTGCGACAAGACCATTCCAGCCGCGGCCATGGCGCTGGCGCGCATGGATGTGCCCGGGCTTGTGCTCTACGGCGGCACGATCATGGCGGGACGCCATGCGGACAAAGACATTTCCATCCAGGACGTTTTCGAGGCCATCGGCGCGCACGGCGCCGGTGCGCTCGACGATGACGGGCTGAAAGCCGTCGAGAGCGCGGCGTGCCCCGGCGCCGGCGCATGCGGCGGGCAGTTCACCGCCAATACGATGGCGATGGCGCTCAGCATGATGGGGCTCTCCCCGATGGGCGCAAACGATGTACCGGCCGTGCATCCGGGCAAAGCTGCCGAAGCGGAGCGATGCGGCAATCTGGTCGTGGACCTCGTCCGCCAAGGCCACACGGCGCGGCGCTTCATCACGCACCGTTCGCTTTACAACGCGGCCCTTGCTGTCTCCGCGAGTGGCGGCTCAACCAACGCCGTACTGCACCTGACTGCCATCGCTGCAGAAGCTGGCCTGTCGTTTGGCATCGAAGACTGCAACGACGCTTGCGAAGCGGCTCCCGTCATTTGCGATCTAAAGCCCGGCGGACGCTTCTTGGCGCATGATCTCTTCGCCGCCGGCGGCACGCGCCTAGTCGCCAAGCGGCTGCTGGAAGCGGGTAAGGCGTCAGACACGCCAACCGTCTCGGGTCGATCGCTGACCGATGAAGCGGAAGAGGCCATTGAGACCGCGGGCCAGCAAGTCGTGCGCACGTTCACTTCGCCCGTGATCCCGCGCGGCTCGTTCGCGGTGATTTACGGCGACATCGCCCCCGAAGGCGCGGTGATCAAACTCGCCGGCCACGACATCGAACGCTTCGAGGGCCCAGCGCGCGTCTTCGATGGCGAGCAAGCGGCGTTTGAAGCGGTGCAAGCCGGCGCGATCAGCGAAGGCGACGTCATCGTCATCCGGTATGAGGGCCCCAAGGGCGGCCCAGGCATGCGCGAAATGCTGCAGGTCACCGCCGCGCTCAAGGGCCGGGGCGTCCAGAACGTCGCGCTGATCACCGATGGGCGCTTCTCCGGCGCATCCTACGGCTTTGTCGTGGGGCACGTTGCGCCAGAAGCCGCAGCGGGTGGGCCGATCGCGCTCATCCACGATGGCGACCGCGTTCGCATCGACGTGCGAGCGCGCTCGATCGATGTCGATGCCGATTTGAGCACACGCCGCGCGCAGCCGCCGCAAAAGCCGCCACCCGTGGGCGCATTCGCGAAATACGCCGCGCTCGTCACTTCGAGCGCTCAAGGCGCTGTCACCATTCCCAATCCACCGCCCGCGCAGTCGCGCGCGGCAACGCAACGTGAGGCTTCGTGATGCAGGTTTACACCACCGACGATGTGACGAGTGACGCGCTGAAGAATAAGCGCATCGCCGTCCTCGGCTATGGCAGCCAAGGCCGCGCGCACGCGCAGAACCTGCGCGACTTCGGTTTCGATGTGGTTGCCGGCGTGCGCAAAGGCGGCAAAGGCTGGACCAACGCCGCCTCCGACAAAATCGATCGGGCTGAGCCTGAAGATGCGGTCAGCGACGCCGACCTCATAGCATTCCTGACGCCCGACATGGCGCAGGAAGCGATCTACAACGAGATCATCGCGCCCAAGGCAAAGAAGGGCGCGACGTTGCTGTTCGCGCATGGATTCTCGATCCACTACGGACGCGTCAAACCGCGTGAAGACTTGGACGTGGTGCTGGTCGCGCCGAAGGGGCCAGGCGATCTGGTTCGGCGCGAGTTCGTGCGCGGGCGCGGCGTGCCCGCGCTGTTCGCCGTAAACCAGGACGCCAGCGGCAGCGCCCGCGACAAGGCCATGGCCTACGCCAAGGGCATTGGCGGCGCGATCGGCGGCCTGATCGAAACGACATTCGCGGAGGAAACCGAAACCGACCTTTTCGGCGAGCAAGCGGTGCTGTGCGGCGGCGCCAAAGAGCTGGTGATGGCCGGCTACCAAACCCTGGTCGACGCCGGCTACCAGCCAGAAGTCGCCTATTTCGAATGCATGCACGAGCTGAAGCTGATCGTGGACCTGTTCTACGAAGGCGGCATCTCGAAGATGCACGACTTCATCTCCGAGACTGCAAAGTACGGCGCCGTCGTCTCGGGTCCACGCATCATCACTGATGATACCCGCGCCCGCATGCGCGAGGTGCTGAAGGACATTCAATCTGGCGCCTTCGCCCGCGATTGGATCCTCGAAAACCAGGCCGGCAAGCCGCGTTACAACGCGATGCTGAACGCCGACCGCACGCATCCGATTGAGACCACCGGCGCCCAATTGCGCGAGCGGATGGCTTGGCTGAAGCAATCGACGAACGCCTGAGCCATTCCATGACCGCCTCAAGCGCCGCCCCGAAGATCGCCCCCCTGCCCGCGCCTAAGACCGGCGCACGCCTCGTTGTCGAGGCGCTTGATGCGCAGGGCGTCGAGTTCGTCTTCGGCTACCCTGGCGGCGCAATCATGCCGGTGTACGACGCCATCACCGAAGCGTCGTTCAAGCACATCTTGGTGCGCCACGAGCAAGGCGCGGCGTTTGCGGCGGACGCCTATGCGCGCGTCACCGGCAAGGTCGGTGTCTGCATGGCGACGTCCGGACCCGGCGCCACCAACCTCGTCACCGGCATCGCCAACGCGATGATGGATTCGGTCCCGCTCGTGTGCATCACCGGCAACGTGGCCTCACCGCTGATGGGCACCGACGCGTTCCAAGAGGTCGATATCCTCGGTGTCACGCTGCCGATCGTGAAACACTCATGGATCGTCCGTGACGCCGCCGATATCCCGGCGATCTTCGCGGAAGCCTTTCGCATCGCCGCTTCGGGCCGCCCCGGCCCAGTTCTGATCGACCTGCCCAAGGATGTGCAGATTCGTGTCGTCGCCGCGCCCATCCAGGCAACCCCCGCCAAGGACACGGCGCGGCGATTGGACCCTTCGCAAATGCGCCGCGCCGAAGCGGCCATCGGCCTCGCCGAGCGCCCGTTGCTCTACATCGGCGGCGGCGTCCGCATCGCCAACGCGGTGGCGGAAGTCCGCCAGTTCGCGCGCAACACCGGCATCCCAGCTGTCTCCACGCTGCAAGGCCTTGGCGCCCTGGCCGCCGATTGGCCCGGAAACCTGGGCATGCTGGGGATGCATGGTACGCGCGCGGCGAATGAGGCGGTGCAAGCTTGCGATCTGCTCATCGTGTTGGGCGCCCGCTTCGATGACCGCGCGACCGGCAAGCTCTCTGAGTTCGCGCCGCACGCACGCGTCATACACATCGACATCGACGCGGCCGAAATCGGCAAGTTGCGCGACGCACACATCGCCATCGCGGGCGATGTGAAAACCGTGCTGCCGGCGCTGTCGCCACGTCCCTTGTCGATCGCGCCTTGGATCGAGCGTTGCGCGCGTGAGCGCTCCCGGCATGAAGCGCGCTACGATGCGCCCGGTGATGGCGTCTACGCGCCCGCTCTGCTGAAGGAGCTCTCCGAGCGCGCCGGCGATACATTCGTCGCTGCATGCGACGTCGGCCAGCACCAGATGTGGGCTGCGCAACACTGCCGCTTTGCTTCGCCGTTTGCGCACCTCACGTCGGGCGGGCTTGGAGCGATGGGTTACGGCTTGCCGGCGGGCCTAGGCGCGAAACTCGCGCGACCCGATGCGCATGTCGTCACTATTAGCGGCGACGGCTCTTTCATCATGAACATCCAAGAACTCGCCACGCTGAAGCGCTACGGCATCGCATTGAAAATTGTTCTTTTGGACAACGCCTCGTTGGGCTTGGTTCGTCAATGGCAAGAATTGTTCTTCGACGGCAATTTCAGCGAGATCGATCTTTCGGACAACCCGGACTTCGCCGCCGTGGCGCGCGCATTCGGCATCGACGCGTTCCGAATTACTAAGCGCGAGGAAGTCTCAGCGGGGATCGACCGCCTGTTGGCGGCGCCCGGCCCCTGCCTCGCGCACGTTCTGATCGACCCCAAAGAAAATGTCTGGCCGCTCGTCCCGCCGGGAAAGAGCAACGCCGAAATGATGCACGGAGAAGCCTGATGACCGAAATGCTCCTGATCCAGATCGACCGATCCGAAGGTTCGCTGCAGCGGCTCATCGGCCTCATCGAGCGCCGCGGCTTCACAATCGAGCGCATGAGCCTCGCCGAAGCTGGACTGCATCGTGAAGTGCGCATCGGCGTGCGCGCCCGCGACGCCGGCCGCGCCGTCGATGTGCTGGCGCGGCAGATCGATCGACTGATCGGCGTGCGCCGTATCGCGCCATCCGCTGACACCGTACACTCAGAGGGGGCTGTACCGTGCACAGCGTGACACCCCCGCGGGACAAAAAGCGCGTTCTGGTCTTCGACACAACTTTGCGTGACGGCGAGCAGGCGCCCGGCTTCTCGATGTCGCCCGAAGATAAGGTGACGATGGCGAAGGCCCTTTGCGAACTGGGCGTTGACGTCATCGAGGCTGGCTTTGCAGCCGCCTCGCCAGGCGATGCCGAAGCCGTGCGCCGCGTGGCAGGCGAAGTCGAAGGCCCTGTGTTTTGCTCTCTCTCGCGCGCCAGCGAAGAGGACATCCGCACCGCCTATGGCGCGCTGCAGAGCGCGCCGAAGAGACGCATCCACATCTTCCTCTCCACCAGCCCCATCCATCGCGCGGCAAAGCTCAACATGAGCGCAAAAGAAGTGCTCGACTGCGCGGTGCGTTCCGTGACCTTTGCGCGGACGCTGTTCGACGACGTTGAATTTTCGGCGGAAGATGCGATCCGCACTGAGCGCGAGTTCCTTGGCGATGTGATGGAAGCCGTCGCTGAAGCAGGCGCGACGACACTGAACATCCCGGACACGGTGGGCTACTCCACACCGCAAGAGATTGGCGAGATTTTTGCCGAAGTCGCACGCCGGGTAGAGCGGTTCCCCGACGCCGTCATCTCGGCGCACTGCCACAACGATCTCGGCATGGCCGTCGCTAACACGCTCTCGGCCGTCGCCAACGGCGCGCGGCAAGTTGAGGTCGCGGTCAACGGCATCGGCGAACGCGCCGGCAATTGCGCGCTTGAAGAAGTGGTCATGGCGCTGAAGACGCGAAGCGATCTTTTCGGCGTCCACACCGGCGTCGATACGACCAAGCTCGTGCAAACCAGCCGCTTGCTCTCGGCGCTGACGCGCTCCCCCGTGGTACGCAACAAAGCCATTGTCGGCATCAATGCGTTCGCACACGAGGCCGGCATCCATCAGCACGGCATGATCGCCGACGCCCGCACCTATGAGATCATGCGCCCCGAAGATGTGGGCTTTGCTGGCACACGACTGGTGCTCGGCAAACACTCCGGTCGCCACGCCATCGCACAGCGTGCGGAATCTCTGGGCTATCGTCTGAACGGCAACGAACTCGGCGCCGTGTTTGCGGACTTCAAGCGCCGGGCTGACGAGATCGGCGAGATCGACGATGGCGAACTCGCCGCCATCATAGCGGGCGCCACACGAACGGCCGGAGGCGCCCATGTCCTCGCCTCCTAACCAACCGCGCACGCTGTTCGACAAGATCTGGGACGCGCACGTCGTGCAGGCCGAGACCAAAGAGACACCGGCCGTACTCTACGTCGATCTGCATCTCGTGCACGAGGTAACGAGCCCACAGGCGTTCACCGCGCTCGATGAGCGTGGTCTCCGCGTGCGGCGCCCAGACCGAACCTACGCCACAATCGATCACTCAACGCCGACGCTTCCTGCCGACGCTGACGGGGCCCGCCCGTACGCCACGCCGGCCGCAGCGGCCCAGGTGGAGACTCTGCGGCAGAACTGCGCCAAGCACGGTATCCAGCTCGCCGACTGGGACAGCGCCGATCGCGGCATCGTTCACGTCATCGGGCCGGAGCTGGGCCTCACGCATCCCGGCACGGTGATCGTCTGCGGCGATAGCCACACGGCCACACACGGCGCGTTCGGGGCGCTCGCTTTTGGCATCGGCACATCCGAAGTCGGCCACGTGCTTGCGACGCAATGCCTGCTCCAGCGCAAACCGCAGCGCATGCGCGTCACGGTCAACGGCCGCTTGCGGCCGGGCGTTCTGGCGAAAGACCTGACACTCGCGGTGATCGCGCGCATCGGCTTCGGCGGCGGTTCGGGCTTCGTCATCGAGTACGCCGGCGAGTGCATCCGCAATCTCGACATGGAAGGGCGCATGACGCTCTGCAACATGTCGATCGAAGCCGGCGCGCGCGCCGGCATGGTTGCGCCGGATGAAACGACGTTCGCATTCTTGCGTGGCCGCCGTCACGCACCACAAGGCGAGGCGTTCGAGGCGGCAGTCGCCAAATGGCGCGAGCTGCGCACGGACGACGGCGCGGTGTTTGACAGCGAAATCGAAATCGACGCGGCGGAGATCACGCCGATGGCAACGTTCGGCACGACGCCGGACGCCTCCGTCCCGGTCGGATCGCTTGTCCCAGCGCCGCGTTCCGACTCCGAATCCAAAGCGCTCGAATACATGCGTTTCGAGCCCGGCGTCGCCAACACGCACCATGATGTGAATGTCGTCTTCATCGGCTCCTGCACCAATGGCCGCATCTCCGATCTCCGCGACGCTGCCGCCATTCTGCGCGGCCGCTTCGTGAAAGACGGTGTGCGCATGCTCGTCGTGCCAGGCTCGGAAGCGGTGCGCCGCCAAGCTGAGGCGGAGGGACTCGATCGTGTGTTCATCGAAGCGGGCGCCGAGTGGCGTCTGCCCGGGTGCTCCATGTGCATCGCCATGAACGGCGACTTCGTGGGACCCGGCCAACTCGCCGTCTCCACCTCGAACCGCAATTTCGAGGGCCGCCAAGGCAAGGGCGCGCGCACGATCCTGGCGAGCCCCGCCACAGCGGCGGCAAGCGCGATCGCAGGCGTCCTCGCCGACCCACGAACATTTGCGCGGGAGGCCGAGCATGCCTGAACGCTTCACCACGCTGGCCTCAAGCACGTTCGTGCTGCCGCAAGCCAACATCGACACCGATCAGATCATTCCGGCGCGGTTCTTGACCACCACGAGCCAAAAGGGTCTGGGCGCGGCGGCGTTCTATGATTGGCGCTACGATGCTCAAGGCGATCTCCTCCCTGACGCGCCGCTAAACACGGTCGATACGACTGAACATCGCGTGCTTGTCGCCGGCGACAATTTCGCGTGCGGCTCGTCGCGTGAACACGCGCCCTGGGCGCTGCTCGATTTCGGCTTTCGCGCCGTGATCTCGACGAGCATCGCTGACATCTTCGCATCCAATGCACTGAAGAACGGGCTGCTGCCGATCAGCGTCGATCCCGAGACACACGCGCGTTTGCTCGCCGAGCCCGGCGGGCGCGTGATCATCGATCTCGAGCGCTCCGAGCTTTCGATTGGCAACGAGCCGCCGATTTCCTTCAAGACCGAACCTTTCGCCCGGCGCTGTCTTCTCGACGGCGTCGACACCCTGGGCTGGCTGCTGGAGCGCCTGCCCGCCATCGAAGACTTTGAATCGAGACCCGCATGAAAAACTTCAACATCACGCTCTTGCCGGGCGACGGGGTCGGCCCCGAGGTGACGCGTGCAGCGCAGGAAGTGCTGCATGCGGTCGCTGAGCGATTTCACTGTCGCTTCACCTTCGACTCTCACTTGATCGGCGGCGCTGCCATCGACGCGACGGGCGAGCCGCTTCCTGCAGAGACGGTCGCAGCGTGCAAGCGAGCCGACGCGGTATTTCTCGGCGCTGTCGGCGGCCCGAAATGGGATCGTGGCCCGCGTCGCCCCGAGCAGGGCTTGCTCGAACTTCGCCGCGCGCTCGGCGTCTTCGCGAATATCCGCCCCGCTCGCGTGTATGATGACCTGCTCGATCAATCCCCGCTGCGCCGGGACATCGTCGCCGACACTGATTTCGTCATCTTTCGTGAGCTCACGGGCGGTTCGTACTTCGGTGAGAAGCAACGCACCGATACGTTCGCGAGTGACCAATGCCTCTATACAGTTGGCGAGATCGAGCGCATTGCGCGCGCCGCGTTCGCCGCCGCTCGCGCGCGCCGCGGCAAGCTCACTTCGGTCGATAAAGCCAACGTGCTCGAAACCAGCAAGCTTTGGCGCGAGGTCGTCACCCGCATTCACGATGCCGACTTCCGCGATGTGAAGCTGGAGCATGCCTTGGTGGATTCCACTGCGATGCAGCTCATCCGGCAACCGCGCGCCTATGACGTGATCCTGACCGAGAATATGTTTGGCGACATTCTGTCCGACGAGGCATCCGTGCTTGGCGGCTCCATCGGGTTGGCGCCATCCGCTTCGCTCGGTGCAGATCGACCTGGCTTGTTCGAGCCGGTGCACGGGTCCGCGCCTGACATCGCTGGCCGAGATATCTGCAATCCAATTGGCGCCATTCTCTCGATCGCATTGCTGCTGCGCTACGGCCTGAAGCAGGAAGACGAAGCCAGCGCTGTCGAAGCCGCGGTCGATACTGCGATCGCGCGCGGCGCCCGCACTGCCGACCTTGCCGGTGAGCTTGGCTGCCAGGCGATGGCCGAAACCATTGCGGATGAATTGCTGCGCGCAGCCCCGCGCGCTTCCTACGCGCAAATGCACTGGGGATGAGCGCCAGATGATCAATGGAGCAAGCAAGTGGCGTTAGTTCCCTTCGATGATCGTGATGGATGGATTTGGCTGGATGGGCATTTCGTTCCGTGGCGCAGCGCCAATCTGCACGTGCTCAGCCACGCGCTGCACTATGGCTCGGCCGTGTTCGAAGGCGTGCGCATGTACGAAGGCCGCATCTTTGAATTGGAAGCGCACACGCGCAGGCTGTTTCGCTCTGCCGAACTGCTCGATTTTGGGATTCCCTTCACTCAGAGCGAGATCAACCGCGCCTGCATCGAGGCGTGCGCCCGCAATGGCCTTTCCGACTGTTATCTGCGTCCGATCGCTTGGCGCGGCGCCGAGCAGCTCAGCGTCTCGGCGCTTCAAACACAGACGCGCGTCGCAATCGCGGTGTGGGAGTGGCCGAAATATTTCGATGCCGAGCGGATCAAGCAAGGTGTGCGCTTGTGCTGGGCCAAATATCGCCGCCCGCCCGCCGAAGCGGCGCCGACATCTGCGAAGGCAGCTGGTCTCTACATGATCTGCACCGTCTCCAAGAATGCCGCCGAGCGCGCCGGCTACGACGATGCTCTTATGCTCGATTGCACCGGCGCGATCGCCGAAACCACGGGCGCGAATATTTTCTTCGTCCGCGAGGGCGCGCTTTACACACCGACGCCTGATTGCTTCCTCGATGGCATTACGCGTCAGACCGTCATTTCGATCGCGCGGAAGGCTGGCATTCGGGTGATCGAGACTCGGATCGACCCAGCCGAACTGCCGAGCTTCTCGGAATGCTTCATCGTCGGCACCGCCGCGGAAGTGACGCCGGTGGGCGAGATCGACGGTTTCCGGTTCCGGCCAGGTCAACTCACGTTCGATCTGATCGAGCGCTATAGCGCTGCCGTCCGCGCGCACGTTCACGCTGTCGCTGATCTCGTGCCGGAGACGGCCTAGCGCGCGGCGCTGGATCATTATCGCCGCGCCATCTAGAACCGGCCCATGCTGTCCGTCGCAAAACGCGTCGTTGTGAAAATTGGCTCGGCGCTTCTGGTGGATCCGGAAAGCGGCGCGCCTGCAATGGCGTGGCTCGCTTCGCTGGCCGACGATATCGCCGCCATGCGCGAGGCGGGACAGCAAGTGCTGATCGTTTCTTCGGGCGCAATTGCGATTGGCCGCCATCGGCTTGGGCTCCCGAAAGCTTTGCGCCTGGAGCAAAAGCAGGCGGCCGCGGCGGCCGGGCAATCGCGCTTGATGGCGGCTTATGAGCGCGCGTTCGAACCGCACTCGGTTCCGGTGGCTCAGGCATTGCTTACGGCGGACGACACCGAGCAGCGCCGCCGATGGCTCAATGCCCGCGCCACTTTGGAGGCGCTGCTTGAGCTCGGCGCAGTGCCGGTGATCAACGAAAACGACACCGTCGCCACCGCCGAAATTCGATATGGCGATAATGACCGGCTCGCAGCGCGCGCCGCGCAAATGGTTTCCGCCGACGTGCTTGTATTGCTTTCGGACATCGACGGCCTTTACGAAAGCGATCCACGCCTGGCGCCCAACGCCGCCTTCGTTGCGCAGGTGACCGCGATCACACCCGCGATCGAGGCGATGGCTGGCGATCCCGGCGCACTTGGCTCCGGCGGCATGCGCACAAAGATCGAAGCGGCGAAGATCGCGACCGGCGCGGGCTGCGCGGTGGTGATTACGCGCGGGACGACACTCCATCCCTTGCGTGGGCTGATGAACGGCGGACGCGCGACTTGGTTTTTGCCGCAGGCGACCGCACGCGCTGCGTATAAGAGCTGGATCGCTGGAACGCTTTCGCCGTGTGGCGCGATTGCGATTGATGCGGGCGCTGCAAACGCGCTGCGGGGCGGCAAGAGTCTGCTTGTCTCCGGCCTCATCTCCATAGCGGGGGACTTCGAAAAAGGCGACGCGGTGCGGATCGTCGATCAAGCCGGCGCGGAAATCGGTCGCGGCATTTCCCGCTACGATGCTGCGGATGCAAACCGCATTCGCGGCTTGCGTAGTGCGGATCTGCCGACGGCGCTGGGATATGCGGGCGGGCCTGTCATTATTCATGCTGATGATTTGGTGCTGACCGGATGAGCGCGGACACCCTCCAGGTGCAGATGCGCGAGCTCGGTCGGCGCGCACGCGAGGCGGCGAAGGCGATTGCGCTCGCTTCGTCGGCACAGCGCACAGCTGCGATCGAAGCGATGGGGCGGCGCTTGCGCGTGCACGCTGGGACGATCCTGGAAGCCAACGCGGCGGATGTGGCTAAGGGCAGAGAAAGCGGGCTGAGCGCGGCGGTGCTGGATCGCTTGCAGCTGGATGAGGCGCGCTTGCGCGCTATTGCCGATGGCATTGATACGATTGCGGCGCTCGCCGATCCAGTTGGTGCAGTGATTGCCGAGTGGTCGCGGCCCAATGGGTTGCGCATTGAGCGGGTGCGTACGCCGATTGGCGTCATTGGTATGATCTTCGAAAGCCGTCCGAACGTTGCGGCTGATGCTGGCGCGTTGGCGTTGCGGGCGGGCAATGCGCTTATCTTGCGCGGTGGCAGCGATAGCGCGGCGAGTGTGGCGGCGATCGTCGACGCATTGCGAGAAGGCTTGGTCGAAGCCGCGCTGCCGGCGGATGCGATCCAGTCGGCGCCGAGCACTGATCGCGCCATTGTTGGCATGATGTTGGCCGGGCTCGACGGCGCCATCGACGTTCTTATTCCGCGCGGCGGCAAAGCGCTGGTGGCGCGCGTGCAGCAAGAAGCGCGTGTGCCGGTGTTCGCGCACTTGGAGGGCATCTGCCATACCTACGTCCACAGCGCAGCGGCGCCTGACAAAGCTGTTTCCATCACGGTCAACGCCAAGATGCGCCGCGTTTCCGTGTGCGGCGCCACTGAAACACTGCTGATCGACCGCGCCGTCGCGGGCGCTTTGCTGCCGATGATCGCTGAGGCGCTGAGATCGCAAGGCTGCACTTTGCGTGGCGATGCAGAAGCGCAATCGATCGTGGCCATGGACGCGGCCAGCGACGAGGATTGGCGCACCGAATATCTGGCGCCGGTGCTCGCGATCCGCGTTGTCGATGGCATAGAAGCAGCGATGGCGCACATCGCGCAATACGGCTCCGGCCACACGGAATGCATCGTCACGGAAGATGCGAAAGCTGCGGAAACGTTTCTGCGCGAGGTCGACAGCGCCATTGTGCTGCACAACGCCTCAACGCAATTTGCGGACGGCGGCGAGTTCGGCTTCGGCGGTGAAATCGGCATCGCCACCGGCCGCCTCCACGCCCGCGGTCCGATCGGCGCCGAGCAATTGACGACGTTCAAATACGTGGTTCACGGTGCGGGACAAATCCGGCCTTAAGGCGCGCGTCATCCTTGTGGGCTTTCGCCGGAAAAATGGAGAGCGGGACGCGATGGGTCTCGTCTCTGTAATGCGCTGCGTGAACAGCGCGAAATAGACGCGATCCATCGCGTCCCATGATCGATTTCTACCGGCTTGGCGCGAGGAGGTTTTTCACTCCCGTGGCTCAGCGCCGGCAGCGTGCAGGCTGTCTTGTTCGTTGACAGTCCCCGGTGCGTACTC
>LNFM01000426.1_pt1 | contig 104643 bp, 90 predicted proteins | sample 596031 | NCBI WGS metagenome assembly LNFM01 (sample SAMN04254537, study PRJNA301005) | activated carbon metagenome | isolation source: dual media filters at the Ann Arbor, Michigan drinking water treatment plant | place: USA: Ann Arbor
AGGTTCAGCGGAAACACTCCGGCCTTCCCTGCGCAGTGGCTTTACGGCTTATAACGTGATCTCCCCGGTGAACGGCTCTTTTGCCACCGTCGCCGCGCAAGGCGCGAGCCTTTGCGCGACTTGACGCCAGCACCGCGGCGTCAGGACCACACGATTTCGCCGTACGCATCCTGCGCGCTCGTCTTTTGCGCAATCCGCGTCCACCGCATCCCACCGCGCGTTCGTGACGATCGCGAGCGCCCCTCTTGTCGGGTGAGACAGGCGAAATTAAATCACTGATTTGCCCGACGGCACGAGCGGAATATTTTTCGCGAGAAGGATGGACAGGATTCTGTTGATTTGCCCGTCGGGTTGATTTGTCGCAGCGAACGAGCACATTCGTCATTGCCAGCGAAGCGAAGCACCTGCGAACGACGCGACGCGACAACGAAGCGACCGGGAAACCCGCCTTCCGCATGACCGTTTTCGCGGGGTTTACGTCATTTCGAACGAGACATGACCGCAGTAGACTCGATTCAAACCGAGCATCATCGAGCGAGCTGTCATGAATTCACGACGCCTGTTGTGGAGCGCTCTCTGCGCAATTGCACTTTTCATCGCGGTCGGCAGCGGCTGGATTCTGTCGCTGCCCCGGACACCTTCGGTGGCCGCGCCATCGCGGATCGCGCAGCAGGAGACCGACGCCACGATCGCGGCGCTGAAACCACCGAAGCGGCAGCGCCCGCTGATTGCCATCATCGGGATCAACGACGCCACCGAGACCACGGATTACCTGATGCCCTATGGCATCCTCAAGCGGGCCGAAATCGCCGATGTCGTGACGCTTGCAACGGCAGCCGGGCCGATGACGCTGTATCCGGCGCTCAAGGTCGAGCCGCAGGCGACGACCGCGGAGTTCGATGCGCAGCATCCCGACGGTGCGGACTATGTCATCGTGCCCGCGATGAGCCGCGACGACGATCCGGCGGCGCTGCAATGGATCAGGGCCCAGTCGGCCAGGGGTGCGATCGTCATCGGGGTTTGCGCCGGCGCCAAGGTCGTCGGCGACGCCGGGCTGCTGCATGACAAGCGGGCGACGACGCACTGGTATTCGATCAAGGAGTTGCGCACGGATCATCCCACGGTCCGCTACGTCGAAGACCGCCGTTTTGTGGCCGACACCGGCGTCGCGACGACGACCGGAATCACGGCGTCGATGCCGATGTCGCTCACACTGATCGAGGCGATCGCCGGCCGCGACAAGGCCGCGGCCATCGCCCGCGAGATCGGCCTTGCGACCTGGGATGCGCGGCACGAGAGCGACGAATTCAAGTTCACACGTCCGTTTGCGTTGACGGCGATCGCCAACACCGCCGCGTTCTGGAACCGCGAGCAGCTTGGCATCGAACTCGAGGGAGGCGTCGACGAAGTGTCGCTGGCACTGGTCGCCGACGCATGGTCACGGACCTATCGCTCACGCGCGGTGACGTTTGCCGCCACGGCCGATGCGCACCAGAGCCGCAACGGCATCCGCATTCTTCCCGATCAGGTCGCCGCGGGCTGGCCTGCGGCGCGGTTGCTGCCGGCGATCGGAGGCGCAAAACCTGCAGACGTCCTGGATAACACCCTTGGCAGCATTGCAGCCCGCTACGGAACGGGCACGGCCGACTTCGTCGCCATGCAACTCGAATATCCGACGCACCGGGTGCCGCACTGAGGCGCCGCGCTCACCGCCGAATCATCTCCAGGGTTCGACGATGATCTTGGTGTGCGCCTCCGGATTGGCGAGATCGGCAAACGCCTTCGCCACGCCGTCGATGCCGACGCTGGCGGTCACCATCGAGGCCGCATCGACCTGTCCTTCCGCGATCAGGCGGAGCGAGTATGCAAATTCCTCCGGCGTGTAGCCGAGCACATATTGAACGTTGAGTTCCTTCAGAATGCCGAGCATCGGCTCGGTGCGGTCGGTTTCCATGCAGACGCCGACCACGACGATACGGGCATCGCGCGGCGCGCCCTCGAACAGTTGCTGGATCACTCCGGGGACGCCGACGCATTCGAAGATCAGCGCAGGTTTCAGCGCCGGCAACAACGCCTGCAGCGGCGGCCGCGCGGCTTTCTCTTCCGGCGACATCTGGGCATGCTCGGCCCAGGTCGCGTAGGGCTGCGAGCGCGCGGGATCGACGACGATGTCGGCGCCGAGCTTTTCGGCCAGCGCGCGCCGCGCCGGGGAATAGTCCGCCGCGACGATCGGGTGCATCCCCTTGATCTTCAGCGCGGCGATGACGGCGAGCCCGACCGGGCCGCAGCCGATCACCAGCGGCACCTCGCCTCCCCGAATATTGGCCTTGGCCACGGCGTGGACGCCGACCGCCAGCGGTTCAGTCAGCGCGGCGTGTTGGGCCGCCAATCCGTTCGGAACTTCCAGCAGCAGCGCTTCGCTGAGCAGCATGCGTTCGGCATAGGCGCCGACATTGTCGTTGGAATAGCCGACGCCCTGCGGGCCTTCCGCTGTCAGCAGCGCGGGCAGCGAGCACACCTTGGTGCCGGGCTTGAGCTTGCGCGCGGTGCCCGGACCGTAGTCCAGCACCTCACAGCAGAATTCGTGGCCGAATACGACGTCGCGCGAGAGGTCCATCGGCTTGCGACCGGGAAAGTGTTTTGAGAGTTCGACCATGCGGTGCGCGTGCTTGCGCGCGTGCAGGTCCGAGCCGCAGATGCCGCAGGCCAGCGATTTGACCAGCACCATGCCCGCGCCCGGTTTGGGTTCGGGCATTTCGTCGACGACGATCTCGCCGTTCCGGAAAATTGCAGCACGCATCGGCGTCTCCTCCCCGTGGTTTTGATCCCTCTTAGCACAGGGAGACCACAGGGCTAGCGCGATGGGCCTGAAGGCTGCGTGAAATTTTCTTCAGGCGTTCGGGGATGGCTCGCCGGCCACGGCCAGCAATTGCGACCGTCGCACCCGCTCGCGATGCGCGGTGTAAAGCCCGGACGCGACAATGAAGGCAGTGCCGGTGACGGTGTAGACGTCGGGGACTTCGCCGAAGATCAGGAAGCCGAGGACGCTGACCCACAGCAGCTGCGTGTAGGAAAACGGCGCCAGCACGGAAGCATCGGCATAGCGGAACGCCAGCACCACCATCCACTGGCCCGCCGTGGACGCCACGCCGATGAAGACGCCAAGCGCGATGTCGTTCCAGCTCGGCGTCACCCAGACCGAGGGCACCAGCGCGGAAAGCATGACAAGGCCGACGAGCGACGAATAGGCCATGGTGGTGATGGCGCGTTCGGTGCCGCTCATCATCCGCGTCATGATCAGCGTGCAGGCCCAGGCCAGCGCCGAGACCAGCGGGAAGAACGCCGCGGGATGGAAGGCGCCGGTGCCAGGACGCAGGATGATCAGCACGCCGATCAGGCCGACGCCGGTTGCGATCCAGCGGCGCATGCCGACCTTCTCGCCGAGAAACACGATCGAAAGCGCGGTGACCAGCAGCGGCGCGACGAAGCCGGTGGCGGAGGCTTCCGCGATCGGCAGGAACCGCAGGCCGGAGATGAAGAACAGCGACGAGCCCAGGATCGCCAGGCCGCGCATCAGATGCAGCCCGAGCCGGTCGGTCTGCATCGCAAACAGCGGGGAACCCGGCATCATCGCCGGCGTCATGATCAGCGCGAACACCAGGAATCTGATCCACGCGATCTCGATCGACGGCAGCGTCGCCGAGAGATATTTCGCCGTGACGTCGGACGCGCCGAGAAAGATCGTCGAGGCCAGCACCAGCGCGATGCCCTTGAACGGCCTGTCGGCGCGCGCGGGCGCCTTGCGGGCAACGGACTTCTTTTCGGGCAATGGTATGGGGGCGCTGTCCAGCCTGGCGGCTACGGCGGGGGGCGGTGTCACGGCAATCTCGAAGGCAGTAATGGTCGATTCGGGCGAGGCCTTAAAAAACACCAATCGCCCCGCTGCGACTAGGCCCGAAAACAGGATGCGGATATGCGCTGAGGGCGCGTTTGCAACACTTTGTTAAGTAACGTGTTCCGAGAGGAAACTACAGCATCGGCAGGCTGCGCGGCTTCGGCCCGCGCGGAAAGGCCTTGTCGAGCGCGGCGATTTCGCTGTCGCTCAGTTTCAGATTCCCCGCCCCCGCATTCTCAGCAGCGTGTACCGCGCTCGATGCCTTCGGGATCGCAAACATCGACGGCGCGCGCGTCAGAAACGCCAGCGCGACCTGGCGCGCGCTCGCCTCGTGCGCGTCGGCGATCGCCTGCAGCATCGCACCGGCCTTGCTGCGCGATGACGGAAAATCATTGTGCCCGAACGGCGAATAGGCGACGACGGCCACGCCATGCTGCTCGCACCACGGGATCACCGCGTGCTCGATCGCGCGCTCCTGCAGATGATAGAGCACCTGATTGCAGGCGATCTTGCCCTTGCCCGCGATCGCAAGCATTTCGCCGAGGTCATCCGCATCGAAATTGCTGACGCCCCAGGAACGGATTTTTCCTGCGGCGACCAGTTCGTCGAACGCCGCGACCGTCTCCTCGAACGGATATGAACCGCGCCAGTGCAAGAGATAACAATCGAGGTGATCGGTCCTGAGCCGCTTCAGCGAGCGCTCGCAGGCCGTGATGGTGCCGCGCCGCGAGGCGTTGCTCGGCAATACTTTTGAGACCAGGAAGAGTTTTTCGCGCGGCAGTCCTGCGATCGCATCCGCAATCACGAGTTCGGCGTCGCCATACATCTCGGCGGTATCGATGTGGGTCATGCCGAGATCGATGCCCCGATGCAGCGCCGCCACCGCAGCCTTGCGGTCGCCGCGATCGAGATACCAGGTGCCCTGCCCGATCACCGATACGTCCGGGCCGTTAGTGCCGAATTTCTGTGTTCGCAAAGCTTGCCTCGTTCACCGATGGAACCACGCGCAGCGGACCATAGACGAAACAAACGGCGATGTCCCCTCACCACGGCGTCGTCCCGGGCAAGTGCAGCGCGACCCGTGACCCATAACCACCGTCTTCCAGGTTGCGCACCGCTGGAGCCACAGTGTTCTCATCACGAAGCGGCTGTGGTTATGGGTCCCGGCTCAAGGCCGGGACGACAGGCGGCGTGTGTCGCACTGCGAACCTAATGGTTCAACGTCCTAGTAATTGCTCGCCGTCTTCTCATTCGGGATGCCCTCGATCGGGCACTCGTCCGTCCCGACCGTCGAACGCGTCATCGCCTCGACCATTTCGCGGGTGCCTTCGGGATCGGAGATCCACTTGGCATAGAAGTCGTACGGACAGGCCGCAACGCCCTTCGTGCCGTCGCCGGAATTGATCATGCCGGTGTAGCCGCGGTGCAGCAGCTTGAAGAGGTGGTTCTGCGACTGGCCGTTGCGACGCGCATCGCGGATCAGGTTCTTCGACAATCCCGCGTACTGGATTCCGTATTCCTCCTCACCGGTTTCGCCGAGGGTACGGCCGTCGAAGCCGATGATGGCGGAGTGGCCGAAATAGGAATAGACGCCGTCGAAGCCAGCGGCGTTGGCGACCGCCACATAGACGTTGTTGGCCCAGGCCATCGCCTTGGAAATCATGATCTGCTGTTCTTTTGCGGGATACATGTAGCCCTGACAGCGCACGATCAGCTCGGCGCCCTTCATCGCGCAGTCACGCCAGATTTCCGGAAAGTTGCCATCGTCGCAGATGATCAGGCTGACCTTGAGGCCCTTCGGGCCTTCGGAAACATAGGTGCAGTTGCCCGGGTACCAGCCTTCGATCGGCACCCACGGCATGATCTTGCGGTACTTCTGAACGATCTCGCCCTTGTCGTTCATCAGGATCAGGGTGTTGTACGGCGCCTTGTGGGGGTGCTCCTCGTGGCGCTCGCCGGTCAGCGAGAACACGCCCCAGACCTTGGCCTTGCGGCAGGCTTCGGCGAAGATCTCGGTCTCGTCTCCCGGCACCTGCGAGGCCGTCTCGTACATCTCCTTGGAGTCGTACATGATGCCGTGGGTGGAATACTCCGGGAAGATCACCAGATCCATGCCGGGCAGGCCGAGTTTCATGCCTACCATCATGTCGGCGATCTTGCGAGCGTTGTCGAGCACCTCGGCCTTGGTGTGCAGCCGCGGCATCTTGTAGTTGACGACTGCGACGCCGACGACGTCTTTGCTCGAGGAAATGTCACCGTGAAGCATGGGGATCGCCTCTTGTTCTGGTTTGAGTTCTTGGGATCGCGCCTCAGTGGCTGATCATCCAGGGACGCGCGGTCGGAAACCCCTTGGCGCCACTCTTCGATTTGGTCACCAACCGCGCCGGCTTCTTGCTCGAACAGCAGCCGCAGCCGGGGCCGTGCGAGGCCTTGTATTCGCCCAGCGTCTTCGGCGCGTTCGCGCTGCGCTCGTTGGTGGCGTGCGCTTTGCGCTTGTCCGACGGCATGCAGAAGAACGCCGGGGCCGTGAGGATCACGCGCGGCGATTCTGATTCACATTGAGGGCAGTCTTGCGGGTCGTCGCATTCGGCCATCGGCCGCATGTCGGTGAACGGGCCGCAATCGTTGCAGAGATATTCGTAGACGGGCATCCGGATTTTCCTTGCGCGAAATCACTGAAACTGCGGCGATGGATGCGGGGCGGCAAATACGCACCGTCGCGCACCCTTCGCGCAGGGATCACTTGTCGGGCGAGATCGGCATCTGGATGTCGCCCGTGATGTGTTTGATCGGTCCCGCCGACGACGGCATGATGTCGAAGTCGAAGATCTCCGTCGGCAGCCACAGCGTGGCGCAGGCGTTGGGCACGTCGACCACGCCCGAGATGTGGCCCTGGCACGGCGCGGTACCGAGGATCGAATAAGCCTGCGCGCCGGAATAGCCGAACTTCTTCAGGTATTCGATCGCGTTCAAACAGGCCTGCCGGTAGGCGATGTGGACGTCGAGGTAATGCTGCTTGCCGGCCTCGTCGACCGAGATGCCTTCGAAGATCAGATAGTCCTTGTAGTTCGGCGTGATCGGCGACGGCTTGAACACCGGATTCTTGATGCCGTATTTGGCCACACCGTCCTTGATGACGTCGACCTTGATATGCAGCCAGCCGGCCATTTCGATGGCGCCGCAGAAGGTGATTTCGCCGTCGCCCTGGCTGAAATGCAGGTCGCCCATCGAGAGGCCGCCGCCGGGAACGTAGACCGGGAAGAATATTTTCGAGCCGCGCGACAGGTCCTTGATGTCGCAGTTGCCGCCGTGTTCACGCGGCGGCACGGTGCGGGCGCCCTCGGCACCGACCTTGGCCTTGGCGTCGCCCTTGGCTTGGCCGGCATGCGCGGTCGCGGCGAAGGGCGGATTGGCGAGGCCCGGCACGCGGGTCGGATTGGTCGCGATCAGCGCGTTCTCGCGTTCGTTCCACGTCGCCAGCAGTTTCGGATCGGGCAGACAGCCGATCAGGCCGGGATGGATCAGCCCTGCGAAGTTCACGCCGGGAATGTGCCGCGACGACGTATAGAGGCCCTTGATGTCCCAGATCGACTTCTGCGCCAGCGGGAAGTGATCGGTGAGGAAGCCGCCGCCGTTTTGCTTGGAGAAGAAGCCGTTGAAGCCCCAGAGGCTCTCCTTCAGCGGACCGACGTCGAGCAGGTCGACCACGAGGAGATCGCCGGGTTCGGCGCCCTTGACGCCGATCGGACCGGACAGGAAGTGCACGATCGACAGGTCGATGTCGCGCACGTCATCGGCCGAATCGTTGTTCTTGATGAAGCCGCCGGTCCAGTCATAGGTCTCGATGATGAAATCGTCGCCTGGACTGACCCAGGATACCATCGGGATGTCGGGATGCCAGCGATTGTGGATCATGTCGTTGTCGTAGGCCGACTTCGTTAGATCGACCTTGATCAGTGTCTCTGGCATTCGATAGCTCCCCTTTCAGCAATACTGTTTACGGTTCAGACGGACAGGTACTTCGAGACTTGCGCGGCATCGACGCTGTCGCGCGGGTCGTCACGGACGATCTCGCCGTTCTCGATCACGAGCACGCGGTCGGCGATATCGAGTGCAAAGCTCAGGACTTGTTCAGAGACCACGATCGACAGGCCGCGCTCGTCGCGAATCCGCTTCAAGGTCCGCGCCATGTCCTTGATGATCGACGGCTGGATGCCCTCGGTCGGCTCGTCCAGCAGCAGCACCTTCGGCTTGGTGGCGAGTGCGCGCGCAATCGCCAATTGTTGTTGCTGCCCGCCGGAAAGATTGCCGCCGCGACGACCTTTCATTTCCAGCAGCACCGGAAACAATTCGTAGATGTCTTCGGGTACCTCGGAGCCGCCCGACACGACAAGTCCAGTCTCGATGTTCTCCTTCACCGTCATGCTCGAGAAGATCATGCGGCCTTGCGGTACATAGGCCAGGCCCCTGGCGACGCGCGCGTAGCTCGGGAGCGCGCTGAGCTCGACACCCTCCATGCTCACCGAGCCGCTCCTGGTCGGCAGAATGCCCATCAGCGACTTCATCAACGTGGTCTTGCCCATGCCGTTGCGGCCCATGATGGCCACGATCTCGTTGGGCGCCACCGACACGTTGAGGCCGTGCAGCACCTCGCTCTGGCCGTAGGCGACGTGAAGATCCGAAATTGCCAACATGCCCTGTACCCTTAATGCCCGAGATAGACTTCAATGACCTTGGGATCGTTCTTGACCTTCTCCATCGTGCCTTCCGACAGGATCTGTCCCTGGTGCAGCACGGTGACCTTGTGGGCGATGTCCTCGACGAACTTCATGTCGTGCTCGATCACCAAGACCGAACGGTCCTTGATGATGCGGTTGAGCAGTTCGGCCGTCTTGGCGCGCTCGGACACGCTCATGCCGGCGACGGGTTCGTCGAGCATCAGAAGGTCTGGATCCTGGATCAGCAGCATGCCGATCTCGAGCCATTGCTTCTGGCCGTGGCTCAACTGGTCCGCAAAGGTATCGAGGCGATCCTTCAGGAAGATCATTTCGGCAACTTCCTCGACCCGCGCCTTGACCGCTGCATCGCGCTGAAACGTCAGTGAGCCGAATACGGTCCGGCCGCGCGGATAGGAGATTTCGAGATTCTCGAAGACCGTAAGGTCTTCGAACACCGACGGCGTCTGAAATTTGCGCCCGACGCCGGCCTGCACGATCTCGTTCTCCTTCAGCTTCGTCAGCTCCTTGCCGCGAAACTGGATTGACCCGGATGTTGCTCTCGTCTTGCCGCAGATCAGATCGAGCACCGTGGTCTTGCCGGCGCCGTTGGGGCCGATGATCACGCGGATCTCGTTCTCCTCGACATAGAAGGACAGATCGTTTACCGCCTTGAAACCGTCGAAGGAAACGGTGAGCGCTTCGACCGCGAGCAGAAATTCCTTGGGCTGATGACCGATGAGCATTGATCTATCTCCTCACTGCCGGCGTGGCATCGGCATCGTGATGACCGATGAGCATGACGATCTCCTCACTCAGCAGGCGCGCCATCGGCGACGGAATTGTCGCGCCAGCCGTTCTTGGGCTTCGATTTACGCATGGCCAGCAGCCGATCGATGCGCGGCTGCACGTAGTCCTGCCAGATGCCCGACAGGCCGTTCGGGAAAGCGAGCACGACCGCGATGAACAGCCCGCCGAGACCGAACAGCCAGAGTTGCGGGAACGATTCCGAGAGGCTGGTCTTGGCGAAGTTCACCAGCAGCGAACCCCATACCGCGCCGAAGATCGACATCCGGCCGCCGACCGCGGTGTAGATCACCATCTCGATCGACGGCACGATGCCGACAAAGGACGGCGACATGAAGCCGACATTGAGCGCGAACATCGCGCCCCCGATCGCGGCGAAGACCGCGGCCATGCAGAACGCGAAGATCTTGAAGTTGGCGACGCTGTAGCCGGAGAAACGGACGCGATCTTCCTGTTCGCGCATCGCCACCAGGATGCGGCCGAGCTTGGTCAGGCGAATGAACTGCGCGATACCGATGCAGGCGAACAGCAACACCACCTCGACGAAGTACAAGATGATCTTGGCGTTGTCGGGCCGGATGTCCCAGCCCTTGAGGGTGCGCAGGTCCGTCATGCCGTTGATGCCGCCGGTATAGCCCTGCTGCCCCACGATCAGGATGGTCAGGATCGCGGCGACGGCCTGGGTGATGATCGCGAAATAAGTGCCGCCGACGCGGCGCTTGAACATCGCGGTGCCGATGATCAGCGCAAACAGGCCAGGCACCAGGATGATGGCGAGAATGGTGAAGGTGAGACTGTGGAACGGCTGCCAGAACAGCGGCAGCGAGGTGATCTGGTTCCAGTCCATGAAATCCGGAATGCCGGGCGTGGACTGGATCTTGGTGTTCTCGACGCTGGAGGCTTCCAGCTTGAGAAACATCGCCATGCAATAGCCGCCGAGGCCGAAGAACACCCCCTGCCCCAGGCTTAAGATGCCGCCATAGCCCCAGCACAGCACCAGCCCGATCGCGACAAAGGCGTAGGTCAGATATTTCGCGACCAGATTGAGGCGGAACACGTCCAGCGACAGCGGCAGGATCACGAACAGGACGACGGCCAGCGCAACAAAGCCGATGAGTTCGGATCGATTGAAGAAGCGTGAGGTGATGATCATGACCGTCCCTGCTTTCTGCTATTTGCGGACTTTGAGGGCGAACAGACCCTGCGGCCGCAGCATCAGAATGCCGACGACAGCGAGCAGCGTGAGCACCTTGGCCATCGAGCCCGACATGAAGAACTCGAGCGTCGACTGCGTCTGCGAGATCGAGAAGGCGGAGGCGATGGTCCCGAGCAGGCTTGCCGCGCCGCCGAACACGACCACCAGGAAGGTATCGACGATGTAGAGCTGGCCTGATGTGGGCCCGGTCGAGCCGATCATGGTGAAGGCGCTGCCGGCGACGCCGGCGATGCCGCAGCCGAGCCCGAAGGTGTAGCGGTCGACCTTCTCGGTATTGATGCCGACGGCGCCCGCCATGATGCGGTTCTGCACCACGGCGCGGACCTGGCGGCCCCAGCGCGATTTGTACAGGACGTAAGCAACCGCGGTGGTAATCAGCAAGGTCAGGCCCATCACGAAGACGCCGTTGATCGGGACCTCGATGCTGTCGGTAACCTTGAGCGAGCCCAGCATCCATTGCGGCAGTTCAACGCCGACTTCGCGCGGGCCGAACACCGACCGATAGGTCTGCTGCAGGATCAGGCTCAGGCCCCAGGTGGCCAGCAGCGTATCGAGCGGACGCTTGTAGAGGTGACGGATCAGCGCCCATTCGACCAGCATCCCCAGCGCGCCGGAGGCCAGGAACGCCAGTATCATCGCGAGGAAGAAGTAGCCGCTGAACAGGCTTGGGAGAAAGCTCTGGAAGAAATTCGACGTCAGCCAGGTGACGTAGGCGCCGAGGATCATGAACTCGCCATGCGCCATGTTGATGACGCCCATCTGGCCGAAGATGATCGCAAGCCCGAGCGCCATGAGCACGTAGACGGAAAACAGGATCAGCCCTGCAAAACCCTGCATGACGAAGATGGAGCCCAGATCGCCAATCGAATAGTCGCCGAACATCTAGTTTCTCCGTCGAGGGGACAGGGTCCCGCGTCGCGAACGAATTCGCGACGCGGGGTCGTCGAGCGCGGATTGACGGTCCACGCCAGGGAGCTGCTGCATTGGGAAAACTGCGGCGAACGACGTGCTTACTGGTAGCCCTTCGGGAACGGATCGGGCTCGATCAGATCGGCGGTCTCGAAGATCAGCTCGAACTGGCCATCGAGCTTGGCGCGGCCGACACGGGTCTTCGACCAGAGGTGATGGTTTTCGTGGACGCGCACGTAACCTTCGGGCGCTCCCTTGAACTCAACACCGGTTGAGGCGGGCGCGATCTTGTCGATGTCGAAGCTGCCGGCCTTCTCAACGGTCAGTTTCCACAGCCACGGGCCGAGATAGGCGGCCTGCGTCACGTCGCCGATCACGGTCTTTTCGCCCCACATCTTCTTGAAGGCCGCGACGAATTCCTTGTTGTTCGGATTGTCGAGCGACTGGAAGTACTTCATGCAGGCGTAGGCGCCCGCGATGTTCTCGCCGCCGATGCCGTCGATTTCGTCCTCGGTCACCGAGATCGTCAGCAGCGCCTGCTTGGAGAGATCGATGCCGGCCGCCTTGAGTTGCTTGTAGAAGGCAACGTTCGAGCCGCCGACCACGTCGGTGAAGATCACATCGGGCTTGGTCAGCTTGATCTTGTTGATGACGGAATTGAACTGGGTGCTGCCGAGCGCGTAGTATTCCTCGCCGACCACCTTGCCTTTCAGCACGTTCTCGACGTGCTTGCGCGCGATCTTGTTCGAGGTGCGCGGCCAGATGTAGTCCGAACCGATGAAGAAGAAGGATTTTGCGCCCTTCTCCTTGGCGATCCAGTTCAGGCCCGCGAGTATCTGCTGGGTCGCTTCCTGGCCGGTGTAGATGACGTTCTTGGACTGCTCGAGGCCTTCATAGAAGGTCGGGTAGTACAGCATGCCGTTGTACTGTTCCATGACCGGCAGCACCGCCTTGCGGGATGCCGAGGTCCAGCAGCCCATGATTGCCGCTACCTTGTCGTTGACGAGAAGCTTCTTGGCCTTTTCGGCAAACGTCGGCCAGTCGCTGGCGCCGTCTTCCTGGATGAACTTGATCTTGCGCCCGAGCACGCCGCCCATCGCGTTGATCTGTTCGATCGCGAGCTTTTCCGCCTGGATCGAGCCGGTTTCCGAAATCGCCATCGTGCCGGTGGCGGAGTGGAGGATGCCGACGGTGACTTCAGTATCGGTCACCGCGAGACCTGTGGTGTTGACCGTCGCGGTTGCAGGACCGGCTCCGAACGATGGCCTCGGTAGCACCGAAATGAGCGGCAGCGCCGCCGCGCCGAGCAGCAGTTTGCGGCGAAACGGCGACTGCAGCCCCTTGTTTGGTTCGTCTGACATGAGCACCCCATTTTGGTTCGTGAACGCTTATTGGTCAGGCGAGGATTGCCTAGAATTGTGCACTGCACAGATACGCAAGATCGCGTATATTGCACCGCAAAATAGCGACGTAGGTTTGGTACGGGGTTTGCTGGCTACGCAGGGAGGCCAGTTGAACCGGGCAGGAGTAGCAAAGTGGCAGGGCGGCAGCGGATTGACCGCGTCAGGCGCCAATACAATCAATGGGTCGCTAACCAGACGCTGGAAGACTATGCGCTGCGCTTCACCGCCAAGAGCGCGCGTCGATGGTCGGCCGCCCGCGTCGCCAACACGGCGCTCGGCGCGATCTCCTTTCTCGCCCTCGAAGCGATCGGCGCCACCATCACGCTGAACTACGGCGCCGCCAACGCCACCGCCGCCATCCTCGTCGTCAGCGTCATCATCTTCCTGTGCGGGCTGCCGATCGCCTACCATGCCGCCAAATGCGGCATCGATATCGACCTGCTGACGCGCGGCGCGGGGTTCGGCTACATCGGTTCGACCATCACCTCCCTGATCTATGCCTCCTTCACATTCATCTTTTTCGCGCTCGAGGCGGTCATTCTCGCGGTTGCGCTGGAGATGTGTTTCGGCATTCCGCGGCCGATCGGCTATCTGATCAGCGCGGTCGTCATCATCCCGCTGGTGACCTACGGCATCACGCTGATCAGCCGCTTTCAATTGTGGACGCAGCCGATCTGGATCATCCTTCACATCCTCCCCTTCGTCGCGATCGCCTACGCCAACCCGCAGTCCTTCTCCGAGTGGCGCCAATTTTCCGGCGAGCATGGTGATCCCGGCGGCCATCTGGATCTGCTGCTGTTCGGTACCGCGGCATCGGTGATATTTTCGCTGGTGGCGCAGATCGGCGAGCAGGTCGACTTCCTGCGGTTCCTGCCGCGTGACCGCCGAACCTCGCGCACGTCATGGTGGATCGCGTTGCTCAGCGCCGGCCCGGGCTGGATCATCTTCGGTGCCCTCAAGCTGCTGCTGGGCTCGTTCCTCGCCTACTTCGCGCTGAGCCACGGCGTCTCCAGCGAGCACGCCGCCGAGCCCGCGCATATGTATCTCGAAGCGTTTCGTTACGTGCTGTCACAGCCGGACCTGGTGCTGGCGCTGACCGGCACCTTCGTCATTCTCTCGCAGATCAAGATCAACGTCACCAACGCCTATGCCGGCTCGATCGCCTGGTCGAACTTCTTCTCGCGCCTGACCCACAGCCATCCCGGCCGCGTGGTCTGGCTCGTGTTCAACGTCATGGTGGCGCTGCTCTTGATGGAAATCGGCGTCTACAAGGCGCTGGAGCAAACGCTGGCGCTCTATTCCAACGTCGCAATCGCATGGGTCGGCGCGCTGGTCGCCGATCTCGTCATCAACAAGCCGCTCGGCCTCCGCCCGCAGCACATCGAGTTCAAGCGCGCCCATCTCTACGACATCAATCCGGTCGGCGTCGGCGCCATGACGATCGCGACCATCGTCTCGATCAGCGCGTTCTATGGCTTTTTCGGGCCGACAGCGAAGGCGCTGTCCGCCTTCGTGGCGCTCGCGGCCGCCTTCGTCACCGCGCCGTTGATCGCATGGGCGACCGACGGAAAATATTACATCGCACGCAAGCCCAAGCGCAGCTGGCAGAACCTCGAAGCGATCCAATGCTGTATCTGCGAACATTCGTTCGAGCCAGAGGATATGGCCTCCTGCCCCGCCTATGCCGGCCCGATCTGCTCGCTGTGCTGCTCGCTCGATGCGCGCTGCCACGATCTCTGCAAGCCGCATGCGCGAATTGGCGCGCAGGTGTCGGAGACGCTGGGCAAGATACTGCCGGAACCGATCTACGCCCGGATCAATTCCCAGTTCGGGCATTATATCGGTGTGTTCGCGGTTTCCGCCGGCCTCGTCGGGCTGACGCTCGGGCTGATCTATCTGCAGACGTCCGCAACGGTTGCGGTCGACAATCTGCTTCTGTCCGACGTGCTGTGGAAGGTGTTCTTTGCACTGACCATCATCATCGGCGTGGTGGCGTGGCTGTTCGTGCTGGCGCAACAAAGCCGCCGCGCGGCGGAAGCGGAAACCCGGCGGCAGACCACGCTCCTGATCCAGGAAATCGATGCGCACAAGCGCACCGATGCCGAATTGCAGCGCGCCAAGGAGGTCGCAGAGTCCGCCAACCTCGCCAAGAGCCGGTATGTGGTGGGCCTCAGCCATGAACTGCGCTCGCCGCTGAACGCGATCTCGGGCTATGCGCAGTTGCTGGAGCAGGATTCCGGCCTTGCCAAAAAGCCGCGAGACCAGGTGCGCGTGGTCCGCCGCAGCGCCGATCACTTGTCGGGACTGATCGACGGCATTCTTGATATTTCCAAGATCGAGGCCGGCCGGCTCTATTTGTCGCGCGACGAGGTGCGCCTGAGCGAATTCCTCGACCAACTCGTCGGGATGTTTCGCGTCCAGGCCACAGCCAAGGGCATCGACTTTATCTTCAAGCGGCCCTCGGTGCTGCCCGTCGTCGTGTATGCCGATGAGAAGCGGCTGCGCCAGGTGCTGATCAACCTGCTGTCCAATGCGCTGAAGTTCACGCAGACCGGCAGCGTGCAGTTCGTCGTGCATTACCGCAGCCCGGTCGCGGAGTTCGAGGTGGTCGATACCGGCCCCGGTATTCAGCCCGGCGACCTCGAACGCATCTTTGCGCCCTTCGAACGCGGCGCGCTCGGCGTCGCGCAGCCGCAGACCGGTACCGGTCTCGGCCTTACCATCAGCCGGCTGCTTGCGGGTGTGATGGGCGGCGACATCAGGGTGACCAGTGAAGTTGGCAAGGGCAGCACCTTTCGCGTGAAGATATTGCTGTCGGAGGTGACCAATCCGACCAGGATCGCGCCGGTGGAAGCGCCGATCTTCGGCTATCACGGTCCGCGCAGGACGATCCTGATCACTGACGACGATCCGACTCAGCGCGACCTTCTGCGCGAGGTGCTGGCGCCACTCGGCTTTATCCTGCTCAGCGCGCCCGACGGGGCCGGCTGTCTCGCGCTGGCGCAGCATTGCCGGCCCGATTTGTTCCTGCTCGATATCTCGATGGCCGGCATGGATGGATGGGTGGTGGCCGAAACGCTGCGCGAGAACGGCCATCATCAGGCCCGCATCCTGATGGTGTCGGCGAGCGCGCTGGAGGCGCACGGCGCGCCGCTGGCGCAGCCGTTCCACGACGGCTATCTGATGAAGCCGATCGATATTCCGAGGCTGCTGGAGACCATTCGGCAACTCCTGAAAATCGACTGGCAGTACGAAGCTGAACAGATTTCCGTAGCGCACTGGAAACCGGAGACCGGATCGCGGCCGCCGGTGAAGTATGTCGAGGAACTGATCGGGCTCGGGCAGCTTGGTTACATTCGCGCGATCCAGATCAAGCTGGACGAAATAGGCAACGACCACCCTGAACACGCCGACTTCGTTTCGCAAATGCGTTCGCTGGTCGATCGATTCGACCTCGATCAGTACATGGCGACGTTAAAGACCTTGCACAGCTATGATCACTGAACAGAAGAAGCGCGATGTCGCCCTCGTCGTCGACGATTCGCCAGAAACGCTGCGGCTGCTGACCGATGCACTCGACGGCGCCGGCATGACGGTCATGGTCGCGCTCGACGGCGCGGCTGCGCTGCGGATCGTCGAACAGATCACGCCCGATATCGTGCTGCTCGATGCCATGATGCCCGGGATGGACGGGTTCGAGACCTGCCGGCGGCTGAAGCGCGATGCCGGCCTGGACCACGTTCCCATCATCTTCATGACGGGGCTGGCCGAAACCGAGCACATCGTTCGCGGCCTGGAGGCCGGCGGGGTCGACTACGTCACCAAGCCGATCGCAGTCGAGGAAATGCTGGCGCGGATTCGCGTTCACCTCGTCAACGCAAGGCTGACCCAGAGCGCCCGCGCCGCCCTCGACGTCTCCGGCCGCTATCTGCTGGCCGTCAACAGCGCGGGCAAGATCATGTGGGCGACGCCGCAGGCGCAGAAACTGCTGTCGGACACGCTGGCCGCCGATGGCGACGACGATGTCGTGCTGCCGGAGCCGATCCCGCAATGGCTCGACCAGGCGCGCCAGGGCAAGGCCGGATCGAAGACCGCCATTACCGCTGCCCTTCCCGGCAACGAGCAGCTTCGGCTGCAGTACATGGGCAAGCTGGGTGCAAACGAATTCCTGCTGCGGCTGGCCAAGGACTTCACCTCGGAGACGCCAGCGGAATTCTCCAGCGAACTCGGGCTGACGGCGCGCGAGGGAGAAGTTCTGTCGTGGCTGTCCAAGGGCAAGACCAACCGCGACATCGCGCAGATTCTGGGCCTCTCCCCGCGCACCGTCGACAAGCATCTCGAGCAGATTTACTCCAAGCTCGGCGTCGAGAACCGCACCGCGGCGGCTGCAATCGCAGTGAATGCAAAGAACCGGAAGGGGTGAGCGGCGAAATATTCTCCCGTCATGGCCGGGCTTGACCCGGCCATCCACGTCTTTGGACCACAGCAGAAGAAGAAAGTAAGTCGTAGATGCCCGGGACAAGCCCGGGCATGACGAGACTCTGTCAATTCGCCGCCGCCAGCTTCCGCGGCTCAGCATCGCTCGCGCCGGTCTGCACGATCAGCCGCCTCAATTCCGGAATGCAGGAGCCGCAATTGGTACCGGCCTTGAGCTTGGCGCCGATGTCGGCCGCGGAACGCGCACCCGCTGCGATGCTCTCGCAGATCGTGTTGCGCCCGACGCCGAAGCATGCGCACACGATGGGCCCGGCATTGGCGAGGCCATCGGCAGATTTGCCCGACAGCAGCATGCGGCGCTGGTCGTTGCCGAGTGTATCGGCTGCGAACAGGCCCTTGACGACGTTCCAGTCGCCAGCATCCTGCGCCGGGCCGATGAACAGGCAGGCGTCGATACGGTCGCCGCTAAAGGATGCCGCGCGATAAATTCCGCCGCCGAAATCCACGTATTCGGCCACGTCGTCACCCGCGAAAGACTTCAACCAGGACTGCCAGCCCACAAGATCGGCATTATCCGCGAACAGGTAACCGTGACCACCATTGACGGCGACGCGCGCCGACCATGCATGCGCGGGCAGCACGAGCGGCTGGCGCGACAGCGCAAAACCCCGGAACACATACTCGTAGGGCGCAATCGATGCCGGCGTCGCCTTGTTCTCGGGCTGGCCCGAGAACGGATCGGTGTAAGGCGCCACCAGCGAACCGACGCGCGCGCCGGTCGCGTTGGCCTCGCTCCAGTGGATCGGCGCAAACAGCATGCCGCGCTGCTGGCGCTCACTGACGATGACGCGAAGCGTGCATTGCCCGTAATCGGTGGTGACGCGCGCAAAATCGCCGTCGGCGACGCCGAACTTCAAGGCATCGTCCGGATGAACCTCGACAAAGGGCTCGGGCAGATGCTGGCCGAGCCGCGGGCTCTCGCCCGTGCGCGTCATCGTGTGCCACTGGTCGCGGATGCGGCCCGTGTTCAGCCGCAACGGCCGCGCGGCCGTGGTCTCGCTGCGCAATGCCGGAACTTCGGGCGCGATGAAGCGGGCCTTGAAATCGTTGCCGAAGAATCCGCCGTCGGCAAAGAACCGCGCTTGCGGATCCGTGCCCTGCCGGACCGGCCATTGCACCGGCGCCATCGCATCGAAGTCGTCATCCGACAAGGACGCGAGCGCGCCGATGTCGAAATCGCGCCCGCCATTGTTCTCGAATGCCGAGAGCGCGGCGTGCTCGCGAAAGATATCTGCCACCGATCCAAAGCTGAACGCCGCGCCGAAACCGAGCCGTTTCGCCACCTCGCCCATGATCCACCAGTCGGGCCGCGCCTCGCCCGGCGAGTTAAGGAATGCGCGCTGCCGCGAGATGCGCCGCTCCGAATTGGTGACTGTGCCGGACTTCTCGCCCCAGGCCTCTGCCGGCAGCAGCACATGCGGCCCTGCATCGACCGTGTCGTTGGAAACCACGTTCTCGGAGACCACGAACAGTTCGAGTTTCTTCAGCGCCTCGCGGACGCCGTCGGCGTTCGGCAGCGACACCGCCGGATTGGTGCCCATCACCCACAGCGCCTTGATCTCGCCGCGCGCGATGGCATCGAACATCTGCACTGCCTTCAGCCCCTCATGGGTGGCGATGCGCGGCGCCTTCCAGAACCGGCGCACGCGATCGATGTCCGGCGGCGAAAATCCCATGTGTGCGGCGAGCTGGTTGGCGAGCCCGCCGACCTCGCGGCCGCCCATCGCATTGGGTTGTCCGGTCAGCGAAAACGGCGATGCGCCGACCTTGCCGATCCGGCCCGTCGCGAGGTGGCAATTGAGGATGGCGTTGACCTTGTCGGTGCCCTGCGCCGACTGGTTGACGCCTTGCGAATACATCGTCACGACGCGCGGCGTACTGGCGAACATCTGGAAGAACGTCGCGACGTCCTGCTCGGACAGGCCGGTCGCCAGCGCGGTCGCGCCGACGCTGCCGGCCATGCTGCGTGCGCGCGCGAGCGCTTCGTCAAAACCCGACGTGTAGCGTTCGACGTAATCTCGATCGAGGGTGCCGTTATCGGCGAGATGTACGAGCAAACCGCTGAACAGCGCCGTATCGGTGCCCGGCTTCAATCCAAGAAACAGATCGTCATCGCCGACGGTATCGGTCCGCCGCGGATCGATCACGACGATGCGCGCGCCACGCTGCTGCTTGTTGGCGAGCATGCGCTGGTACAGCACCGGGTGGCACCAGGCCGCGTTGGAACCGACCAGCACCAGGAGATCCGCCTCGTCGAGGTCTTCATAACAACCGGGGACGGTGTCGGCGCCGAATGCGCGACGATGGCCGGCGACGGACGAGGCCATGCACAGCCGCGAATTGGTGTCGACATTCGCGCTGCCGATGAAGCCCTTCATCAGTTTGTTGGCGACGTAGTAATCCTCGGTCAGCAACTGGCCGGAGAGATAGAAGGCGACCGCGCCGGGCCCGTCGCGCGCAACGATGTGCTGAAAACGGTGCGCGACATGGTCGAGCGCGTCGCTCCAGGCCACCCGCTCCATCCCCTTGCCGCAGCGGATCATCGGATAGAGCAGTCGGTTGGTCAGCCCAAGCGTTTCGCTGAGCGCCGAACCCTTGGAGCAAAGCCGGCCGAAATTGGCGGGATGGTCGGGATCGCCCGAAATCGCGGCCCCGCCCCGTCCGTCCGGCGTCGCCAGGATGCCGCAGCCGACACCACAATAGGCGCAGGTGGTGCTGACAGCGCGGATATCGGGATCGATGGCGGTCATGCTGATATCAGGATCATGCTGCTTCTGAACGGATCGCGAGCGAACGGCCGAACATCATGTCGGCACGAATTCTTTGCGTCGGCTGTCGCGTGCGGATCAATTCGAGATACCAGAGCGCGTCGCCGACATCGCCGATCAGCACCGCGCCGGTCAGCCGTCCGTCCGCGACCACGAGTTTCTTGTAGGTCCCGTGGTTGATGTCGGAGAGCATGATGTTCTCGCTGCCGTCACCGCCCATGAAATCGCCGGCCGAGAACACGCTGACCCCGGACACTTTCAGGTTGGTCGCGACGACGCTGCCGGCATAGGAGGCCTTGCGGCCCGCGAGGTGCCCCGCCAGCGCCCGCGCCTGCTCATAGGCCGGCTCGACCAGGCCGTAACAGACGCCGCGATGCTCGGCGCACTCGCCGATCGCAAACACATCCGAAGCGGCGGTTTGCAGATGGTCGTCGACCACGATGCCGCGGTTGACGGCAATGCCGGCGTCTTTCGCCAGCGCGATGTTGGGCCGGATGCCGGCAGCAAAGATCACGGCATCCGCCGCGATGCGGCGACCATCCACCAGTTCGACGCCCTCGACGCGCGTCTCGCCGTGGATGCGGGCCGTATTGGCGTTGAGCAGGACCTCGATGCCCTTGCGTTCGACCAGGGATTTCAGCAGTTCGGCCGCAGGTGCGTCGAGCTGACGCTCCATCAGGCGGTCCATCAGATGCACCAGCGTCACCGCAGCGCCGGCCTTGGCGAGCCCGTAGGCCGCCTCGAGGCCAAGCAAGCCGCCGCCGACCACGACCACGCGCTTCTGCTGCGCGGCCAGCGTCAGCAGCAGATCGACGTCGCGGCTGTCGCGGAATGTATGCACGCCGGCAAGGTCGGCGCCCGGCACGTTCAGCCGCAGCGGCGACGAGCCGGTGGTCAGGACCAGCTTGGAGAACGGAACGCTCTCTTCGTTCGCGATCTTCAATTCGCGCCGGCCGACATCGATTTCGGTAGCCATGCAGCCGTATTTCAAGGTTACGCCGCGGTCGCGCCACCACGATGCGGGCCGCAGTTCGATATCCTGCGAGGTGGTCTCGCCGGCCAGCACCGACGACAGCAGCACGCGGTTATACGCGAGCCGCGGCTCGTCGCCGATCACGGCGATGGCGTAACGGCCCAATGCCACCTTGGCCAATTCGTCGACCAGACGGGCGGCGGCCATGCCGTTGCCGACGATTACCAGCGGCTCGCTCATGACGTTCCCTCATTCGGCGGCTTGAGCGCCGTAGGCTTCTGAAATCATGTAACCGGACAGCGTGCCGTAGGCTGCGGTCCAGGCATCGGCGACGTCGGCAGTCCAGGCCTCACCGAGGCCCTTTTCAAGCGTCCACAACAAGGCACCGCCGACGACGGGATAGTGCTCCGGCCTGGCGCCATAGCTGACGTGACGCTTTGCCAGCGCGCTGGCGGCCGGCAACACCGATTCGAGATGGCTCAGCCCGTTGACCACCACGGCCAGCGTAGCCATCAGCTTCTTGCGCTGCTCTTTCATGTCGGCGGGAAACATGACCTTCACCGCTGGTGCTACTTCGAACAGGCGATCATAGAATAGAGTGGCAGCCTGCTCTGAAATTGGCGCGACCTTGGCAAAGCTCTCCTGAACCAGGTTGATCTGTGTTGGATTCACCGAAACTCTCCTCGCGTGTTAAGGGAAATCCGTTGGTCGCACCGGCGGGAACAATCGTTCACCGCCACAACTTCAAGAGAGAACCGCTAGGCCGCCTCGACGAAGCGATGCCGTTCGTAGAGGAATTCGAGCACGCGCTGCCGGCACTTGAGGTAGCCGGGGTTGGTCGCTAGCTCGAGCCGCTTGCGCGGACGCGCCAGCGGCACTTCCAGCACTTCGCCGATTCGTGCGCTTGGCCCGTTGGTCATCATCACGATGCGGTCCGACAGCAGCACGGCCTCGTCGACGTCGTGGGTGATCATCAGGATGGTGTTGCCGAGCTTCTGGTGCAGCGCCATCACCGAGTCCTGCAGGTGCGCGCGGGTCAGCGCGTCGAGCGCGCCGAAGGGCTCGTCGAGCAAGAGCACCTTCGGCTCCATGGCCAGCGCCCGCGCGATGCCGACGCGCTGCTTCATGCCGCCGGAAATTTCGCTGGGACGCTTGTCCTTGGCGTGTGCCATCTGCACCAGGTTGAGATTGTGCATCACCCAGGCGGCCCGCTCGGCACGGGTCTTGGTCGAGGCGAACACCTTGTCGACGCCGAGCTTGACGTTCTCGTACACCGTCAACCACGGCAGCAGGCTGTGGTTCTGGAACACCACGGCGCGGTCCGGTCCGGGTGAATTGACTTCGCGGTTCTCCAGCAGCACGCCGCCGGTGGTGCAGTCGGTGAGGCCGGCAACGATGTTGAGCAGCGTGGACTTGCCGCAGCCGGAATGACCGATGATCGAGACGTACTCGCCCTTGTCGATCGTCAGGTTGATTTCCTTCAACACCTCGGTCGTGGCATTGCCGCGGGTGAAGGTCTTGTCGATGTGATCGAGTTTCAGATAGGCCTGCATGACATTTCCCTTCAGCTCACGGACGTGCCGTGGGTCACGAGTTTGCCCAGCCCCGCGATCAGGCGGTCGAGCACGAAGCCGATGATGCCGACATAGAACAGCGCCAGGATGATCTCGCTGATGTGCGAGGAATTCCAGGCGTCCCAGATGAAGAAGCCGATGCCGACGCCGCCGATCAGCATTTCCGCCGCGACGATCGCAAGCCACGACAAGCCGATGCCGATGCGCAGACCCGTGAAGATGTAGGGCGCCGCCGCCGGGATCATGATCTTGCCGAAGAACTCCAGCGGATTGAGCTGCACCACGGCCGCGACGTTGCGATAGTCCTGCGGGATGTTGCGGATGCCGACCGCGGTGTTGATGATGATCGGCCAGACCGAGGTAATGAAGATGACGAAGATCGCCGAAGGCTGGCCGTCGCGGAACGCGGCGAGCGACAGCGGCAGCCATGCCAGCGGCGGGATGGTGCGAAGCACCTGGAACAGCGGATCGAGCCCGCGCATCGCCCACACCGACTGCCCGACCAACGTGCCGAGCCCGATGCCGACGATGGCGGCGATCGAATAGCCCAGCGCGACGCGCTGCAAGCTTGCGGACAGGTGCCAGAACAGGCCCTTGTCGATGCCGCCACGATCGAAGAACGGATCGAAAATCAACTCCTTGGTATCGCTGAAAACCCGCGACGGTGGCGGCAGGGTCGAGCCGGCGCGACGGCAGACCAGTTCCCAGAACAGCATCAGGAGCGCGATTACGACCAGCGGCGGCACGACGCGCGCCGCAGTCTCTCTCGCCATCTTGACGTATTTCTCTGCGCGTGGCGCCTGCTTCGGCGTCATCGTCACCACCGGCGCCGCCGTGGTCAGCGACGAAGGGGCAGGAATCGCCACCGCGGTGGCTTCGGCTTTGATCGCATGCATCGACATCGAAATTGTATCTCCGCGTTTCAATGAGCGGGCCGCGCGAACCTCGCGCGCGGCCCGGTTTGGATCAGACCTCGACACGCTTGATCGACAGCGACTTCAGATAGGCGGACGGATTCTCGGGATCGAAGACCTTGCCGTCGAAGAAGGTCTCCTTGCCGCGCGAGGTCGAGGCCGGGATATCGGTGACGCCGAGTTCCTTGGCCGCGTCCTTCCAGAGATCCTCGCGGTTGACCTTGGCGATCAGCGCCTTGCTGTCGAAGCCCGCTTCGTACTTGCCCCAGCGAATGTCCTCGGTCATGAACCAGAGGTCATGGCTCTGATAAGGGTATGAGGCATTGTCGGCCCAGAAGCGCATGATGTGCGGCGAGTTCTCGACCACCTTGCCGGGGATGCCGTAGTCGAACTTGCCTTTGACCCGATCGGTCACGTCGTCGACCGGGCAATTGATCCACTGCCGCTTGGCGCAGATCGCCGCGACTTCGTCGCGGTTTTCGGGCTTCTCGCACCACTGCTGCGCTTCCATCACGGCCATCAGCAGCGCCTTCGCTGCCTTGGGATATTTGTCGACATAGGCGGCGCGCATGCCGAATGATTTTTCCGGATGCTTATTCCAGAGTTCACCAGTCGTGATCGCCGTGTAACCGATCTTCTGATGGATAAGCTGCAGATTCCAGGGCTCGCAGACGCAGAAGCAATCCATGGTGCCCACCTTCATGTTGGCGACCATTTGCGGCGGCGGCACCACGATGGTTTCGATGTCCTTGTCGGGATCGATGCCGCCGGCGGCGAGCCAATAGCGGATCCACAGATCGTGGGTGCCGCCAGGGAAGGTCATCGCGGCCTTGATCGCCTTGCCCGAGGCTTTCTTCTTTTCCAGCGCCGCCTTGAACGGCGCGGTATCGACGCCGACCTTGACGTCCTCATATTCCTTGGCGACGGAAATGCACTGGCCGTTCAGATTGAGCCGCGCAAGGATGTACATCGGCGTCGGCACGTTGTTCTGCGTTACCTTGCCGGCCGAGATCAGATACGGCATCGGGGTGAGGATATGCGCGCCGTCGATGCCATTGCCCTCGGAGCCGAGCACGAGGTTGTCGCGCGTGGTGCCCCAGGACGCCTGCTTCTGCACTTCGACGTCGGGCATGCCGTACTTGGCGAAGATGCCCTTCTCCTTGGCTACGAACAGCGGTGATGCATCCGTCAGCGCGATGAAGCCGAGCTTGGCGGCCTTCACTTCCGGGCCCGCCCCTTGCGCAAACGCGCCGGCCGGGAAATTCAGCTTGGCGGCGGCGAGCAACGCCGCCGTACCACCGGTCGCCTTCAGGAGCTGACGGCGGCTGAAACCGCGGGAGGTGGGCTTGGTGGGCTTCGTCATGGGTCTCGCTGTCCTTTGCGTCTGATCGGGTGTGTCCGGGCCGTCCGTTTGGTGTCACCGCGCAAGGCACGGAAAGGCGCGTTCCAGGGAGGCCCCGGAATGGCGGCGTCACAATTCGGATGATTGGTCTCGAGGGACGGCTACAATGGCGTCGGCACAAGCTATTCAAGCTTCGTGCCAAGCCTCCCGCAGCGAAAAAATACCAGCTTTGTCAATTCATTACGGATCCGCTGCGGGGATTCTCACGCGCCAGCGGAACCCTTACTCGCATTCTAAATTTGCGATTCGCTCAAATCTTGTGCGGCGCACAAGATTTGAGCAGGTAAAAAAATCGGAGTTCTAGGCGTTCTCAGCAGCCTTCGCCATCATCGGTTTCGGTGCGCTTCCCTCACCCGGTTTCATCCGGAATTCGTACGTCATCAGGTGCCATGGCTCGGCTGCTGGCCTGCCGTCCGGCATCGCCGGATCGGTGCGCCTTTCGACCCTGGCGACCAGTTCGTCCTTGACCCCGAACACCACGTCGGAATCGAGATATTTGTCGCCTTCGATGAAAACGTGTGTGATCAGCGGCTGGTAGCCGGGCGCATCGACCAGGAAATGCACATGCGCCGGCCGCATCGCGTGACGGCGGGTCTGAATGATCATCTCGCCGACCGGACCGTCGGTCGGGATCGGATAGCTGCACGGCAGGATGGTGCGGAAGAAAAAGCGGCCGTCGGCGTCGGTGACGAAGCGCGCCCGCGACGACGGCCCCTGCGTCGCATAGGTCGGCTTCTGGGAGTCGTAAAAGCCGTCGTCATCGGCATGCCAGACGTCGACCGGCACGCCCGCCAGCGGCTTGCCCTTGAGGTCGGTGACTCGGCTCTGCACGAACATCCGCTCGCCCGTCAGGTTGGCCGAGATATCGGTGCCGTGCGGCGTCACCTTGTGCTCGCCGACATAGAACGGGCCCAGCACGGTGGTCTCGGTGGCGCCGCCGCGCTCGCGATGGTTCACGGCATCGACCAGCATCGAAACGCCGAGCACATCGGAGAGCAGGATGAACTCCTGCCGGATCGGGGTACATTTCTGGCCGGTCCGCGTCAGGAAATCGATCGCGTATTCCCATTCCTCGAAGGTGAGATCGGTCTTGCTTACATAGTCGTGCAGCGATTTCACCAGTTCCTGCAGCAGGAATTTGGCGCGCGGATTCGGCGTATCGTCGAAGCTGCGGATCACGGCGGCGGTCAGCTCGGTCTCGTTGAATTGGGGCATATTTTGTGTCCTGCGGAATACGCGGTGGGCTGCGGTCAGCGTATACCACCACCCCGCCATCGGTAAGCGCAGCCTGTTGGAATGGGGCACACTTTTCGGCTATCAAGGCTGCCAACAGCAGCCGGAGACGCGCCCCGATGTTAGCCCCCGCCCCCGCCTCGCCCGAATCCGCCGGAATGTCCAAGGCGGCGCTCGACCGTCTCGAAAATCACCTGAAACAGCGCTACATCGATGCCGGCCGCTTTCCCGGGACCCAGTTCCTGGTCTACCGCCGCGGCAAGATTGTACATTCGACCGTGCAGGGCTTTGCCGATCTCGAGCGCAAAATGCCGGTCAAGGACGACACCATCTTCCGCATCTATTCGATGACCAAGCCGCTCACCAGCGTGGCTTTCATGATGCTGGTCGAGGAAGGCCGCGTCGCGCTCGACGAGCCCGTCCACAAATACATTCCGGAATGGAAGAACCTCGGTGTATTCCTTGCCGGCACCAATCCGGCGTTTCTGACCCGGCCGCCGACGCGGCCGATGCTGATCGTCGACCTGCTGCGGCACACCTCGGGCCTCACCTATGGCTTCCAGCAGCGCTCCAATGTCGATGCCGCCTATCGCGAGAACAAGATCGGCGAAGTCATCAAGGCCGGCACGCTGCAAACCATGATCGACGACCTCGCAAAAATCCCGCTGGAGTTTTCCCCCGGCGAAGCCTGGAATTACTCGGTCGCCACCGATGTGGTCGGCTACCTCGTCGGCAAGATCAGTGGCAGGCCGTTCGAGCAGTTTCTTAAAGAGCGGATCCTGGACCCACTCGGCATGAACGACACCGATTTTTTCGTGTCAAAGGACAAGGCGCATCGCCTCGCGGCGTGCTATTCCGCCGACCCGCAAGGCGGCTTCAACCCGCTCGCCGCCGATCGCAAAGGCACGCTGACACTGCAGGACGACCCGGCCACGAGTTCGTTCCTGTCGCAGCCTTCTTTCATCTCCGGCGGCGGCGGTCTGTGTTCGACCGTCGCTGACTACCTCACCTTCTGCCGCGCGCTGCTCAACGGCGGCGAACTCGACGGCGTCAGGCTATTGGGTCCGAAGACGCTGAAGCTGATGACGTCGAACCATCTCCCCGGAGGCGTTGATCTGCCGGCGATGTCGCGCTCGATGTTCTCGGAAGCCGCCTATAACGGCATCGGATTCGGGCTCGGCTTTGCCGTCACCATGAACCCCGCGCAGACGCTGATCGCCGGCAGCCCCGGCGAATTCAACTGGGGCGGTGCCGCGACGACGTCGTTCTTCATCGATCCGGCCGAAGAGCTGATCACGATTTTCATGACGCAGGTGCTGCCGTCGAGCGCCTATCCGCTGCGGCGCGAGCTTCGCACCATGGTGTATGCGGCGGTCACCGATAGCAATCTCTGATGGGCGGGGCGGTCGCGGGTTCCATCGCATGCTGCCTGCGATGGAACCTCTGATCCAGCTTTGCGGGATATCCTGCTAATATCCTTGCCGGAATTCGGCCGCTTCTCCTATGCTGCAGCCAAATTGGGCGCCGATCCGGGAATTTCGTTGCCAAAGCCTTCATTGCCAGTGCGTCTCGCCCTTCTGGTCGCGGGAACGACGCTGCCGCTGATCATCTTCGCGGCCGGGCTGGTCTATAGCCACTATCAGCAGGACCGCCGGCAAGCGACGCAACGGGTGCTCGAAACCGTGCGCAGCATTCGTCTCGTGCTCGATGCCGAGATGCAGCGGATGACTGGCGCGCTGCAGGTATTGGCGCTGACGGACGTGTTGCGCGACCGGAATTTTGACGAGTTTCGCCGGCTATCCCAGGGCTTCCTCGACCAGTACGGCAACAACGGCGTCATCCTGGTGGCGGATCGTGAAGGCCGCCAGCTGTTCTCCTCGGTTACGTCAGATACCGCGAGCCTGCCGCCGCGCAACAACCGCGCCATCGTCGACCGCGTGTTCTCGGAAAAAAAGCCGGTCTATTCCAACCTGTTCTTCGGAGCGGTCAAGCACCAGCTGATCGTGACGGTCGAAGTGCCCGTCATCCGTGACGGCGAGGTTCTCTTTGAACTCTCCTTCAGTCCGCCGATCGAGATGTTCCAGGCCATGATCGAGCAGCAGCGACCGAACCAGAGCTGGACCATATCGATCTTCGACGGCTTGGGAATTAACTTCGCGCGCATCCCGAACCCGCAGGAAACCATCGGCAAGCGCGCCTCGCCCTCGCTCTATGCGGAGATGTTCAAGAATCCCGAGGCGACGTTTACGACAGTTTCGCTCGAGGGCGTCCCGCTGATCACCAGCGTATCACGCTCCACCCTCACCGGCTGGACCGTCGCTGCCGGCATCGCCGAACGCTCGCTGGTCGCGCCGCTCTGGCGCAATCTTGCCATTGCCAGCGTAATCGGCACGGTACTGCTCCTGATCGGCCTCGCTTTCGCGGTGCGGATGGCGACACAGATCGCGCGCGGCGAGATGCTGCACAACTTGCTGATCGAGGAGCTCAACCACCGCGTCAAGAACACGCTCGCAGTCCTGCAATCGATCGCGACGCAGACTTTCCGCAGCGCCAGCCGGGCCGAGCGTGAAAAATTCGAGGGAAGGCTCGGCGCGCTCGCGGAAGCGCACAACCTGTTGAGCCAGTCGAAATGGCAGAGTTCCGAGCTTCAGGATGTCGTCACGAGGGTGCTGCAGCCGTATCGGCTCAACAATCCCGATCGGGTACGGATGTTCGGACCGCGGGTGCCGCTATCGCCGCGACTCGCCGTCGTGCTGGCCATGATCCTGCACGAGATCGCGACCAATGCCGCCAAATACGGCTCGCTCTCGAACGACACCGGGACCGTAACCCTTGATTGGGAGATTATCGAGGAGAGCAACGGACGCAAACTGCGGCTGATCTGGACCGAGGCCGGCGGTCCGCATGTCACCGCGCCGGTACAGCGCGGGTTCGGGTCGCGGCTGATCGAACGCAGCACACGCGACCAGCTTGGCGGCGAAGCGACGGTCGACTTCCTGCCGCGCGGCGTCGTCTACACGATAAGCTGCATCCTCGAAGAATAATTCGCATCGAAGCACCCCCGCTATTTCAGCATCTCCGGAACAATCAGACGGGGCAGGAACAGCGAAACACCGGGCCAGATGATCACCGCTGCGAGCACCAGCAGCATCGGGATCAGCATGATGACCGTGTCCTTCAGCGCATAGCGCAGCCGCACACCTGCGATCGAGCACGCGATCATCAGGCACAGGCCATAGGGCGGCGTCACCAGCCCGAACGCAAGGGAAATGATCGAGATGATCGCAAACTGCACCGGATGGAGGTCGACCGCTCTCGCCAGCGGCTCCAGAACGGTGCCGACGATGACGATCGCAGGAATCGCATCGAGAAAGCAGCCCACAACGAGAAAGCAGAACGAGATGAAGAAGCCGGCCGCGATCGTGCCCATGCCCCAGGTCGAGACGTTGGCGAGCAGTTCCTGCGGGATCTTGTAGTACGCCAGCAACCAGCCGAAGGCGCTCGCCGTGCCCACGCAGAACAGCGCGACCCCGGCCAGGCGCCCGGTATCGAGCAAGGCCCTGTAAAGCTCGCGCCGCCCGGTCTCGCGGTAGAAGAAGGTCGACAGCACGACGGAATAGAGCACCGCAACGCAGGCGGATTCGGTGGCGGTGAACCAGCCGAGCAAAATGCCGCCGACGATGATGAACGGCGTCATCAGCGCCGGTATCGACCGCCAGATCGCGCAGAGCATCTCCCGCCAGCTATTCTTCGGATAGGTCGGATAGCCGCGGCGCACCGCATAGACATGGACGGTCGCCATCTGCGCACCGGCAATCAGCAACCCCGGCACGATGCCGGCCAGATACATCGCCGCAATCGAGGTCGAGATCAGCCCGCCCCACACGATCATCAAGATGGAGGGCGGGATGATGACGGCCAGCACGGCTGACACCGCCGTGATGGCGATGGAGAACGAGAGGTCGTAGCCCTCCTTGGTCTGGGCATCGATGAAGATCTTGGACTGGCTCGCCGCGTCGGCGGTGGAGGAGCCGGAAATTCCGGCGAAGAATACCGACAGTACGACGTTGATCTGCGCCAGCGATCCCGGCCAGTGCCCGACCATCGAGCGCGACAACGCGACCAGCCGGTCGGTAATGCCGCCGATGCTCATCAGGTTTGCCGTCAGGAGGAAGAACGGCACCGCGAGCAGGATGAACGAATTGTAGGCATTGAAGGTCTCCTGCGCGAGCGTCATGATCGACAGGCGGGGCTCGATCAGCAGGATCGGTACGCAGGCTAGCCCAAGCGCGAAGGCAACCGGCACGCGCACGATCAGCAGGCCGACGAAAACTCCGAACAGGACCATTGCGGCCTGCCCAGCAGAAAGAACACTACCGCCCATCGGTTGCCCCAACCATGATCTTGAATTCGTCGACGATCTGCTCACCCGCAAACACGATCCACGTCACGCCGGCTACCGGCCAGGCGACATGGATCATCCAGAGCGGCAGGTCGGCCAGCTCAGACGTTCTGTTCCACGCGAAGCGCGTGAACTCGATGCCGGCCCACACGAACACCAGCGCCAGCGCAAGCACGCCAAGCCGTGCAAGTATCCGCACCGCGGCCTCCGACCGCCGCGACAGGTCCGGCCAAACGTCGACTTCGAAATGCTGCGCCTCCCGCACGCCGACCATGGCGCCGATCATGATCGTCCATACGAACATGAATCGCGCCATCTCCTCGGTCCAGATGTAGGACGGAATGAGTGGCGTGTAGCGAGAGACGATCTGCAGCGTGACCGGGATGACCAGGATGCCGACACAGGCGGCGAGCAGAATCTCGAGCAGCTTCGCATAGGCGGCCGTCGCTCGACGCCAAAGCGACGGGATGGACGAGACAGGCAGTTCAGTCATTTCGGCTCCGTGCGGATCACAGCCCGCCGATCCGGGCAGGAAGCGAGGCCTGCCCGGAATGCTGTCGGCGGTGCCGGCGTGCCTAGGCGACGTTGATCTTCTCGAAGATGGCCTCGGCGCCGATTTCCCTGGCGTAGGTGGCCATCACGGGATCGGCGAGCTTCTTCATGGCGTCGCGCTCTTCGAACTGAACGCGCTTGAGCTTGCCAGCCTTCTCCAGCGTGTCGAGCTTGACGACCTCCTCGCTCGATTCCAGCTGGCGGCCGTAGTCCCCGGCTTCCTTGCCGGCCTTCATGATGGCGTCCTGCAGATCCTTGGGCAGGGTCTTGAGCGTCTTCACCGAGAAGCAGATCGGCCGGATCGACACCGCGTGCTGCGTCAGGTTGAGGTGCGGCGCGACTTCGTAGAACTTCATCGCCTCGACGCCGGCCGCTTCGTTTTCACCGGCCGAGATCACGCCGTTCTGGATCGCGTTGTAGACTTCGTTGTAGGCGATCACGGTCGGGCTCATGCCGACGGCCGCAAACGTCTTCGACCAGATCGGCGCACCCTGCACGCGGACCTTGAGGCCCTTGAGATCGGCGAGGTTCTTGAGCGGCTTGTTGGCGAAGATGTTGCGGATCCCGCCACCCGCATAGCCGATCAGAACGACCTCGGCCTTGACAGCGATTTCATCGGCAACCGGCGCCAGGATATTGTTCTCGACGACCTTGTTCATGTGCTCGATGCCCTTGAACACAAAGGGCGCATCGATGAACGGCGCCGCCTTGGCGAAGGTCGACATGTGGGCCGGCGAGACGATGCCGTAATCGACTGCCTTGCCTTGCGACATGTACTCGAAATACTGCTTCTCGAGGCCGAGCGAAGAATTCTTGTGCAGAGTGAAGTTGACCGGCTTGCCGTAGTATTTTTTCACCAGCTCTTCGAACCGGGTCAGCGCCTTGGTGAAGGCGTGGTCGTCGTTGAACTGCACGGCTCCGTTGAGCGTGACGGGCGCTTGCGCCCTGAGGATCGATGGCATGCCCAAAGCGCCGGCAACAGCCGTCGCACCAAGGCCCGCAAGTACGGCTCTTCGCTTCATGGCGTTCTCCCCTGTGAAACCCGTCCCTTGTAAGCGGGACTTTGGGCCTGGCCGACAACGCGGCTACAGAAGCAAAGCGTATGCAAAACCGTGCGGCTGTGGAAGCCAATTTAATCGGTCCCCGGGCGCCGGTGGCTCGCGGGAGGTCAAGGCGTGCCCCGGCGCAGTCGAAATGATCGCAATCATTTGATTGATGCCGCTGACGCGCACCGCGACCGGCTATCCGTTCAATGGCGCTGTCCTCTCGATCCGTCTGATCGCCTGTCGTCGGCAAACCCGTTCAACGACTTGACGACATCATCGCATAGTCTCGCAAGGGGATCAGATCAACGGGACAACGCACGCGCGCTGATGCGGAGGCGGCGCGCCATTCCGGAATCGTTGACACACGCATCGATTGAAGTGGAACCTAATCTTGCTATATTTTCCCGACTACGACGGTAGAGTTTTTTGTATCCTGCAAGCTACGCTTAGTACTCTACGCACGGCAAATCCGGCCGCCACCCCCGTAAAACCACGGTGTGCGGGGCGCCATATGGTAAGTATGCTTTCGAAAATCTGTGACCTTTGAACTCGCAGTGGTTGTGGTTTGGCCAATATTTTGTCAAATGTAGAGATGCGGGATTTTGCCATTACGTCCCGGCGCTCAACCGGCCTGAAACGGGCCGGGGGCGTCGGTATCAGGATGCTTCCAATACGCGTTTCTGTTTGGCTGCATCCACATTAGCGCAGGATTCCCGTGGTTTTTGAGACAAACATGCGATTGAAACGTACTTTAACGCGGCAAATACGGCTGAACCCTGACTTATTCCCCCGGGGTTCCCGATCGAAGGATGTAGAACCAGAATGAATAGATCAGCAGCAAAGAAGATGAAGCAGCGCAGTGCCGGAAAACCCGACATCGAATTGGGCAAGCGCATTCGTCTGCGGCGTGTGGAACAGAAGATCTCGCAGGCGGAACTCGGCGACAAACTCGGCGTCAGCTTCCAGCAGGTCCAGAAATACGAGAAAGGCGTCAATCGCGTCGGGGCCGCCCGTCTGCAGCAAATCGCTACCGCGCTCGATGTGCCGGTCACCTTCTTCTACGATGGCGATGGCAAGGCGCGGGAAGTCGAGAGCCTGCTGTTCCTCGACAGCGCGTTCAGCCTGAGGCTCCTGCGTGCCTACAGCAAGATCAAGGACCAGACCGTGCAGCGTCAGCTGGTATCCCTGATGGAGTCGATTGCCGCTAACGAAGACTAGGCATCGAGACTGGAACGCAGCACCGCGGACCCGATCATTCATCGCGAGCGGATCGCCGGGTAGCTTGTTGCTGCGCCAGGTCAGACGTTTTTTGACCGCACAGAATCTTTATGTCGCCGCGTGGCGGCGTCTACCCATTTACATCAAGCATCAGATTTTTCCTTTCCGACTTTTTTCCGACGACCTCGCCCGGCTTCTGCAAACGTTCACCAGATCCTGGTTAAAAAGACCTGCTCGCCGGTTTGACCAGGCGACAACGCTGATCCTTCACCACGCCTGGCGGGTCTCGCCTAAACGGCGCGATCTGACCAAAGAATCATCCGCGCGTCGGGGCGCGGTCGGCTAGACTGCCGGCGCGGCCGGCCTTCGCGCATGCGAACTTCGGTCCTTCGCCGATTGCTGAAATAGACTGGACACTCGATGCTCGACATCCCCAAGAACACCGAAAAATCCCATGCCGACGGCAAGATCCTGCAGGGCGTCAGCGAAGGCGTCGGTGTCATCACCTTCAACAATCCCGAAAAGCGCAACGCCATGTCGCTCGAAATGTGGGAGGGGCTCGGCAGCGCGCTGATCGATCTGCGCGACAATCCCGACGTCCGCATCGTCATCCTGGTCGGCGCCGGCGACAAGGCCTTCGTCTCGGGCGCGGACATCAGCCAGTTCGAAAAGACCCGCCACAATGCGGCGGCATCGGAGGAATATTCGAGGCGCAGCGAGGCGCAGCGCGCGCTGCTGGCGAACTACCCAAAGCCGACCATCGCCTGCATCCGCGGCTTCTGTCTCGGCGGCGGCATGCAGGTCGCCATGCTGACGGATATCCGCCTCGCATCCGACAACAGCCAGTTCGGCATTCCCGCCGCCCGGCTCGGCATCGCCTACGGCTATGACGGACTAAAGCACCTGGTCTCGCTGGTCGGCCCGTCCTGGGCGCGGCTGATCATGTATACGGGGATGCGGATCGATTCCGCGGAAGCGCTGCGGATCGGACTGGTCGATCGCGTGCTGCCGGATCAGGAATTGTGGGGCGCCACCATGGAGACCGCACGCACCATCTCCGGCAACGCCCCGCTGGCCATCCAGGCCGCCAAGATCACCATCGCCGAAGTGCTGAAGGACGAGAGCCGGCGCGACATGGACGCAATCAAGAAGATCGGCATGGCCTGCATGGACTCGGAGGATTTCCGCGAAGGCCGCACCGCTTTCATGGAGAAGCGCAAGCCGCAGTTCAAGGGGAAGTAGCGGCGCTACAGCGCGGCCAGCACCGCTTTGGTAACATCCGCCGTGCCGTTGCTGCCGCCGAACTCCATCGGCTTGATGCCTCCCGCATAGGCCTTGTCGACGGCGCGCTCGATGCGTTCGCCGGCCTCGGAGGCGCTCTCGATACCGTGCTTTTCGGCCAGCCAGTCCAGCATCATCGCGGCCGACAGGATCATCGCGGTGGGATTGGCCTTGCCCTGCCCCATGATGTCGGGCGCGGTGCCGTGGCACGGCTGGAACACGGCGTAGCGGTCGCCGATGTCGGCCGACGGCGCCATGCCGAGGCCGCCGATCAGGCCGGCGGCGAGATCGGAGAGAATGTCGCCGAACATGTTCTCCGTCACCATGACGTCGAAATCCCAGGGTCGCTTCACCATCATCAGCGAACAGGCATCGACATAGACCCGGTCGGCCTTCACGTCGGGGTGGCGTTTGGCGGCCTCATCGAACATCCCGCGAAAGAATGCGAAGGCCCGGAATACGTTCGCCTTGTCGACACAGGTCAGCCCGCCATTCGCCTTGCCGCGCGCCTTGCGTCGTTCGGCGAGCCTGAACGAAAACTCGAACAGCCGCTCGGAGGTCTTGCGGGTGATGACGAGCGTCTCGCGCGCCTCGGTCTCGGTCACGACGCCCTTGCCCATCGACGCGAACAAGCCTTCGGTGGACTCCCTGATCAGGACGAGATCGATGCCGCGCTGATCGGCGCCGACGATCGGGCTCGGCACGCCCGGTATCAGCCGCGCCGGGCGCACGCCGGCATAGAGATCGAAATGAAAACGCAGTTCGATCTGCGGCGCGATCTCGGTGTTATCAGGGTAGCGCACCGACGGCAGGCCGCAGGCGCCGAGCAGGATGGCGTCCGCCTCCTCGCACAGCCGCACGGTGCTCTCCGGCATCGATTTGCCGGTTGCCAGATAATTGTTGGCGCCCGCTGGTGCATCGGTGAAGCGAAACTTCAAATCCGTCGTCGCCTCGATCCTGCGCAGCACTTCGAGCGCCGGCGCCATCACTTCAGGCCCGATGCCGTCGCCGCCGAGCACGGCGATATGGAGCGCGTTGTTTGCGGACAAGGGGATCCTCGGAAGATCAGAAGGTAGTTGCCGTCATTGCGAGCGCGGCGAAGCAGTCCATGGCACGGCAGACCGGATAGATGGATTGCTTCGCTGCGCTCGCAATGACGAAGGCGGCGGTCGGAAGCTACGGCGTCAGCACCGCACGGCCGACAAGTTTTCCCTTCTGCAGATCCATCAGCGCTTCATTGGCCTTGGCGAGCGGCATCCTGGTTACCGGAATCGGCGCGATCTTCTGGTTACGAACGAGGTCGAGCAGTTCCTCGGTCTCGCGCAGGTTTCCGACATAGCTGCCCTGGATCGTGATCGCCTTGATCGGAATCAGCGGCAGCGCCCAGGGCGCTCCGCCGCCAAACAGGCCCACGATGACGAGCTTGCCGCCCTTGGCGAGGCAGTCGAAGCCGAGTTGCGCCGTCTGGGCGTTGCCGACCAGGTCGATCACCGCGCGGATCGGGCCGCCGGCGCGCTTCGCGAGTTGCTCCAGCGCGTCCGGTGCCTTGCCGTCGACGGTGGCGAGCGCACCGGCGGCTTCGGCGGCTTCACGCTTGCGCGCGTCGATATCGACGACGATGGCGCCCTTGCCGCCCATCGCCTTTAACAGCGACAACGCCATGAGCCCGAGCCCGCCGGCGCCGAAGATCACGATCGGCGAGTTGAAGGCGAATTCGACCTTCTTCAGCGCGCTGTAGGTGGTGACGCCGGAACACGCATAGGGCGCCGCGGTCACCGGATCGAGCCCCTTCAGGTTCAGCAGATATTTTGGATTCGGCACCGTCATGTAATCGGCATAACCGCCGTCGCAATACACGCCGAGCGAGTTCGGCTTGACGACGCACATGTTCTCGTCGCCGCCGCGGCAGGTCTCGCACTTGCCGCATCCGAGCCAGGGATAGACCAGTGTGACGTCACCGACCTTGAGGTCGCCCTTGTCGGCGGACGCGACGTCGGGCCCGAACGCCACCACTTCGCCGACCGTCTCGTGACCCATCGTGCGCGGCAACGATACGCCGCGATCCTTCAGCGACAGCGGCTTGCGGCCATGGCCAAGGTCATAGCCGCCTTCCCAGATGTGAAGGTCGCTGTGGCAGACGCCGGCCGCCTTCACCTTGATCAGCACCTGCGTACCCGTCGGCTGCGGTGTCTCCTGATCCACCTCTTTCAGAGGGGCGTTGAACTCGGCGACCTGAAAACTCTTCATCGCATCTCTCCCGTCATTCTTGTTCTTGGGCGCATCTGAAGGCGGACATTGCCACGTCTGCTCTATCGAGACAAACACAGGCGACGGCCTCCCGGTAATTCAGATCAGGGGGTGATGGCAAGCGACGAGCTGGCCCGGCACCACAGGGCGCAGTTCCGGCATCTCATCGCTGCATCGCTGATCCGCCCGCGGGCAGCGGGTCCGAAACCGGCATCCGGATGGCGGTGCAATCGGCGACGGCGGCTCACCCACCGGCACGGTCTCGGTGGGACGGACATCCGGATCGGGCACTGGAATCGCCTCGATCAGCAGCGCGGTATAGGGATGCGCCGGGCTGGCAAAGAGCTGTTCCGAGGGACCGACTTCGCACAGGCGGCCGAGATACATCACCGCGACGCGGTCGCTCACGGCTTTCACCACGGCGAGATCGTGCGCGATGAACAACAGCGTCAATCCGAAACGCGCCTTCATCTCCTCCAGCAGGTTGAGGATCTGGGCGCGGATGGAAACGTCGAGCGCCGAGACCGGCTCGTCACAAACGATGAATTCGGGATTGAGAATGAGCGCACGCGCAATGCAGATGCGCTGGCACTGCCCGCCCGAGAACTCATGTGGCAGGCGTCCGACCACCAGAGCCGGGTCGAGCCCGACGGCGCTGAGCACCTCGTAGACGAGCTCCTTGCGCTTTTCCGGATCCTTGACGCCTGAAATCACCAGCGGCTCGGCGACGATGTCGCCGATCTTGCGGCGCGGGTTCAGCGACGCGATCGGATCCTGAAAGATCAGCTGAACGCGGCGGCGCATCAGCCGCAGCGCGTCGCCCTGCATCGCGGTGAGATCGTGGCCATCGAACACCACCTGTCCCGAGGTAGGCCGGCGCAACTGCAGCACTGCGCGGCCGAGAGTCGATTTGCCGCAACCGGATTCGCCGACCAGGCCGAGCGTTTCGCCGCGGGCGATCTGCAGGTTGACGCCGGACACCGCGTGAACCGTCTTGGCGCCCACAGGATATTCGACGACGAGATCGTTGACCTCGAGCAGCGGCTCGCCCGACGCGGATGGCAGAGCGGTTGGTGAGATTTGCAGCATCATGCGCCGGCACCGGCATGGACTTCGATCGGGTGGAAGCAAGCGAACTGGTGCTCAAGTGACTCAGCCTGCGCCAGCGCGGGTTTTTCGGTATGGCAGCGGGCCACGGCATAGCGGCAGCGCGGCGAGAACGAGCATCCCTTCAACGGCCGCGTCGGATCGGGTGGACGCCCCGATATCGCCGGCAGTGGCGTATGTGGCGCGGCGTCAAGCCTGGGAAGCGCGGCCAGCAGCGCCTCGGTATAGGGCATCCGCATTTTCTTGAACAGCGCAGGCGTCGGCGCCCGCTCGACCACGCGGCCGGCATACATCACCGCGACTTCGTCAGTACGGCCGGCAACGACACCGAGGTCGTGGGTGATGATGATCATCGCCATGTGCCGCCGGCGCTGCTCGCGCGCAAGGAGGTCGAGAATCTGCGCCTGGATAGTCACATCGAGCGCGGTGGTCGGCTCATCGGCGATCAGGAGTTTCGGTTCGCACGACAGCGCGATCGCAATCGCCACCCGCTGCCGCATCCCGCCGGAGAGCTGATGCGGATATTGCGCCAGCCTCTGTTCGGGCGCGGGAATGCCGACCGCGGCGAGCAATTCGATGCTGCGCTTGACGGCGGTGGCCTCGTCGAGTTCGAGATGCTCCTTCAGCGTCTCGATCAACTGGGTGCCGATGGTCAGCACCGGGTTGAGCGACGTCATTGGATCCTGGAACACCACCGCCAGCGACCGGCCGCGCAGCTTGCGCAGCTTCTCCGGCGAAAGCTGCAGCAGGTTCTGCCCATCGAACATCACACGGCCGGTGAGCTTTGCTTTCTTCGGCAGCAATTGCAGGATGGCCCGCGACAGCATGGTCTTGCCGCAGCCGGATTCGCCAACGATGCCGAGCGTCTGGCCTGCGCCGACAGTGAGATCGACATGGTCCACAGCACGCAGATTGCCGCGCGGCGTCGGCAGTTCGACGGAGACATCCTCAACGGAAAGCAGGGTATTCCCGGTCACAGCGCGCCCTGCCGTGGATCGGTCAGCGCCCGCAAGGTATCGCCGACAAGGTTGAAGGAAAGCACGGTCAGAAACATTGCCGCTGCCGGCATGAAGGCAAGGCGCGGCGCCACATCTAGGCTCTCGCGCCCCTCGCCGATCATGCTGCCCCAGCTCGAAATCGGCGGAGGCACACCGAGGCCGAGGAACGACAGCGAGCCCTCGACCACAATGATGACGGCAACGCCGAGCAGGAAGAAGGCCGCCAGCGGCAGCATGACGTTGGGCAGCAATTCGCGCAGCAGGATGCGCGCATGCGTCGCCCCGAGCGCCTGCGCCGCGATCACGAATTCACGCCGCGCCAGCGTCAGCGTCGATGCCCGCGCCACCCGCATGAAGGCCGGAACGCTGAGCACGCCGAGAATCAGGGTGAGGTTGAAAATCGACTGTCCAAGATAGGCAGATACGGCCAACGCCAGGATCAAGGGCGGAAACGCCAGCAGCACATCCATGCTCCCGACCACCATCGTCTCGAACCGGCCACGGAAATAACCGGCAAGCATGCCGAGCGCGCCGCCGACGACGAGCCCGATCACCGGCGCGCACACGCCGACAACCAGCGATATCCGCGCCCCATAGATCAGGCGCGAGAGTTCGTCGCGGCCGAGCCCATCGGTGCCAAGCCAATGCTCTGCCGAGAACGGCGCTCGCCGTTCCAGCATGTCCATATCGGTCGGGCTCGGCAACGGCAGCACGGTCGCGAAGATCGCCACGGCGAAAACAAAAATCAACCAGCCGACCGCCGCCCAGAACAGCACACCAAGCCGCCGGCCCTTGCGTACGGGCTGCGTTACGGCCTCCTCGGCGACGTCGAGTTCAAGCGTGGCCATGGCGGATCCTGGGATCGAGAACGGCGTAGAGCAGATCGACGATGAAGTTCATGATGACGAAGCCGGCACCGACCAGCAGCACGACGCCCTGCAGGATGATGAGGTCGCGCGTACCGATTGCGCCGATCAGCAGGCGACCGATACCCGGAAGCGCAAAGATCACCTCGACAATGACAGCGCCACCGATCAGTCGGCCGATGTTGATGCCCGTGATCGTCACAAGCGTCAGCGACGACGGCTTCAGCGCGTGCACGAACAGGATACGGGCCGGCGTCAGGCCCTTTGCCTTGGCGAGTGCGATGTAGTCTTCCTGCAGGGTCGCGATCATGTCGGATCGCAGTACACGCATGATGCCAGGCCACTCGGCGAGCGCCAGCGTCAGCGCCGGCAACACCATGAAGCGAAGGTTTGCCGCCGGGTCCTCGGCGAACGGCACATAACCGGTCGCCGGCAGCCAGCGCAGTTCGACCGCGAAGAAATAGATCAGCAGGATCGCCGACAGGAAGGTCGGCACGGAAAGCATCGCAAAGGCAGAGCCGGTCATGAAGCGGTCGAACGGTCCGCCGCTGCGCGCTGCGCAGACGATCGCCAGGGGAACACCGATCGACAGCGCGCCAAGCTGCGCCAACAGCATCAGTTCGAGCGATACCGGCAGACGCTCGACGACGGCCTGCAGCACTGTCTGGCCGGTACGGAACGAACGGCCGAAATCGCCCTGCAGCACATTGCCGAGCCAGCTCAGATAGCGCCACCAGATCGGCTGGTCCAACCCCATGTCAGCCCGCAACGCCGCCACGTTCTCCGGCGTCGCCTGGTCGCCGAGGATCGTGTAGGCAAGATCACCGGGCAGCAGCGACGCGATCGAGAACGTCAGCAGCGAAACTGCAATCAGCACCGGTATTAGGTACAGGAGCCGGCGCGCAACAAAGAACGCCATGGGCGGCTATTCCTTCCAGGCGCGCGATACGTCGATCACCCCGCTGTACATCTTCGGGAAGCCTTTCACCTTCGCGCTGGAAATCGCGTAATACGTGTTCTGGAAAGTCCAGAACCAGATCGCCTCCTTGTTGATCAGCCGGCTGATCGCACAATAGTCGTCGATGCGCTGGTTGGTATCGGCCGTGGTGCGGGCGTGATCGAGCAACCCGTCGAGCTCTGGATTGGAGTAATTGGCGAGCGCCACCGGGCTTCCGGTCTTGAAGTTCGCGTACATCTGCGTGTCGGGATCGGCAAGATCGACGATGCGCCAGGGCGTCAATTGGAACTGGCGCATGAACGCGCGCGGCGGAATGGTCGCCTGATCGACCTGCTCGATCTCCATGTTGGCGCCGGCCCGTTTCCACAATTGTTGCAGCACCTGACCAACGGTACGCCCACGTGGCGTCGCCGTAACGAGCATCTTGAACTCGACCGGCTTGCCGTAGTCCTTGATCAACGCCTTGGCCTTCTCGAGGTCCTCGGGAAGCGCACCGTCGTCCTTGCACTTGACCCAGGAGCCGTCGCCATAGGGATTGCTGGCCGGGCGAGATAGACCATTGGTGATCGCCTGCGACATCTTCTTGCGGTCGAGCGCCATGACCAGCGCCTGGCGCACGCGCACGTCATCAAACGGCGGGGTTTTGGTGTTGAAGGCGTAAACCGCAGCCCCCGAACCGGCATAGGTGTGCACAGTCAATTTGGGGTCCTTTTGCGCCTTCTGGATGTTGTCGGCGGAAAATTCATCGTCCCAGATCAGATCGACCTCGCCCGATTGCAGGCTCGCAAAGCGCGACTGCGCGTCGGGCAATGGCTTCAGCGTGATGCGGTCGAAATAGACCTTGTCCTTGTCCCAGTAGTCCGAATTCTTCTCCAGGACCATGCGATCGCCGGCGGTCCAGGATTTCAGAACATAGGGACCAGTGCCGACAGGATTGCGATTGTACTCTTCGCCCTTGGCCTTCCAGGCGGTCGGGGAATGTATCGCGTTGGTCTGGCTCGCATAGGATACCAACGATGGGAAGTTCACCGATGGGTCTTTGAGGTTATAGACCAACGTCGTTTCGTCCGGCGCCTGAACGTTGTTGACGTTGGAGATATAGAAGGCGCAGCGGCACTTGTTCGCGGGATCTTTCTGCCGGTCGAAATTCGCTTTGTATGCCTCGGCGTTGAACGGCGTGCCATCGTGGAACTTGACCCCAGGACGCAGCTTGAAGGTCCACGTCTTGAAGTCCTCTGAATGTGACCAGGAGAGCGCGAGTTTTGGCTGCGGCTTGCCGTTGGCATCGAGATAGGTGAGCGTATCGAAGAGCGCGGATGATGCAGTGAGTGCGGCCGTGTCGTAAACGCCGACCTTCAGCACATCGAAACCGGGAATATCGAGTTCAAGGCCGACGGCAATGCTGCCGCCTGCTTTTTGCGCGTTGGCGGGCATCGCCGACAAAGCCACGCCAAATCCCGCCACAAGAAATATTCGCGCAAGCGCGCTCGAACGGATCGCCGCTTTCATTCTGTTCCCTCCGATGTGTCGTGCGTCCGGCATTCCGGATCGTCGATGGCCGGCCCGCAAGATGTCCGGAAACGCCGTCGCGGGCAAGGCCGTTCACAAGCGGCGGGTGAAAAGCCGCAGGATTAACACTTTGGCGGCGGGACCCGTCAGCCGCGCGCCGTTGCCTGCGCCTTGCCGAAGGAGGCGATTTCGTCCTCCGACAGTCCGGTTTCCTTCAGGTAGGCTCGCGTGTGCTCGCCGAGCGTCGACATCCGCCGCGCCGCCGACACCCTGGCGCCGGACATGCGGAACGGCAGGTTGAGCACCTTGAAGCTGCCGCCGCCGTCTTCGACCTCGGCCATCGCACCGCGATGGGCGATCTGCGGATCGCGTAGCGCCTCGGCCACGGTGCGGTAGGCCGATGAGGGAACGCCGTGTTCACCAAGCGCCACGAGGCATTGCTCTGATGTCACCGCGCGGGACCATGCCTCGACGCCCTCCATCAGGCCCGCCCAGTTTTCGCGGCGATCGGCATATTTGGCAAAGCGCGGATCGTTCACCCACTCCGGATGACCGATGACCTTCATCAGGCTCTGGAACGTCTTCTCGCTGGCGATCGCGACCATCACATAGCCGTCCGTGGTTTCGATCGGACCGAACATCGGCCGCTGCGTCGGCTTCACTTCGAATTGCGACCATTGCAGTTCGTTCAGGGTCAGGCTGAGCATGGATTCCAGCATCGAGACGTCGATATGCTGGCCCTGCCCGGTTGACGCGCGCTGATACAGCGCCGCCGAGACGGCGCCGAATGCATAGACGCCGGTGAGGACGTCGGCGTGATAGATGCCGCAATAGTCCGGCCGGCTGCGGCCGGGCTGATAGGCCAGATGCGCCATCTCATAGCCGGAGGCCGCGTGGATCACCGGCGCATAGGCCGGCAATTCCGCCGACGGCCCGGTCTGGCCGTATCCGGAAATCGAGCAATAGATCAGTTTCGGATTCATTTCATGCAGCGAGGCGTAGTCGAGCTTCAATCGCCGCATCACGCCGGGGCGAAAATTCTCGACCAGCACGTCGGCGGTTGCAACAAGGCGACGAACGGCTTCGGCGCCCCTGGGGGATTTCAGATCCAGCACCAGGCTGTTCTTGCCGACGTTGAGTTGGCCGAAGGCGGTTGAGCAATTGTTCCGTACCGGCGGACGGGTCCGCATCGTCTCGCCTTCCTCGGTCTCGATCTTGATGACCTCCGCCCCCATGTCTGCCAGCATCCGCGTGCAGTGCGGCCCGGCAATCGTGGTCGAAAAATCGAGGACACGCAGGCCCGCGAAGCTGCCTGTCAAATTCCTCTCATCGTTACCGGCTATGGTCATCGCTCTCAAAACTCCTTCGGCCTTTCGGCTTCGTTTTCACAGGTACGGCGAGCACCCTAAAGGGGGCCGCCACGACGGGAAAGACTCACGCGTGAGGAACTGCTGGCGGGGGCCGCAATATCACCTGGCAAATTGGACCCTTTCTTGCATCAGACCTTTTCAAGGCTGGTCGAGGGCATTTCTTTGAAGGTCCTGTTCGTCACCACGGAGATCGACGACTTTGTTCGAGTGGGCGGTCTTGCCGCCGTTTCCGCCGCCCTGCCCCGGGCGCTTCGCCCGTGGGTTGATGTCCGCATCATGCTGCCGGGCTACCGGGATGTCGTCGAGCAGCTCTCGCATATTGAAATCGTTGGAAAATGCGCCGCCCTGGCGGAGATGCCGGCTTGCTCATTGGGGCGGGCGTCGACCCGGGACGGCCTGCCGGTGTACGTCCTGCTCTGCCCGCATTTGTACGAGCGACCGGGCAATCCCTATGGCGACGAATCCGGCCGCGACTGGCCGGACAATGACATTCGTTTCGGACGTTTCGCATCCGCCGCCGCCGAACTCGCCATGGGCACGCTGGACATTAATTGGGCAGCGGACCTGGTTCACGCCAATGACTGGCAGGCCGCGCTGACACCCGCCTACCTGGCCTGGAAGGGTGCGAAGATCCCCTCGATCCTGACCATCCACAACCTCGCCTACCAGGGCCTGTTTCCGCGCGACTCGCTGCGCCGGATCGGGGCGCCCGAAAGCTCCTTCCACATCGACGGGCTCGAATTCTACGACAAACTCTCGTTCCTCAAGGGCGGCATCGTCTACGCCTCGCATTTGACCACCGTCAGTTCGACCTACGCCAGGGAGATCACGACGCCCGAATTGGGCTGCGGGCTCGAAGGCCTTCTCCGGCTACGCTCGAATGCCGCGCAACTGACCGGCATTCTCAACGGCATCGACGAAAGCTGGGATCCCCGCGCCTGCGCGCAACTGGCGCAGACGTTCGGCGCCGGCGATTGGGAGGGCAAGCAGGCCAACGCCGACTACGTCCGCAAGCAGTTCGGCCTGGCGCTGTCGCGCGGTCCCATTTTTGGCCTTGTCGCCCGTCTGGTTCACCAGAAAGGCGTCGACCTCGTCCTGTCCGCCGCCGACGAGATCATCGATGCCGGCGGGCAGATCGTGGTGACCGGCAGCGGCGAGCCGCAGATCGAGCAGGCGCTGGTCGACGCGCATCGCCGCAGGCCGGATGCGATCGGGGTCACCATCGGCTTCAACGACGGACAGGCACGGCGAATTTTCGCCGGCAGCGACTTTACGCTGATGCCGTCGCGGTTCGAACCGTGCGGGCTGAGCCAGATGTATGCGCAGCGGTTCGGATCGCTGCCGATCGGCCATCAGACCGGCGGGCTGGCGGAGACCATCAAGGACGGCGAAACTGGTTTCCTGTTCACGCAACCCTCCGCCGAGTCCTTCCTCGGCGGCGTCCGGCGCGCGTTCGAGGCCTTCGGGGCCAAGGACCGCCTCGACGCGATGCGGCGCAGCGCGATGGCGCGATCCTTCAGCTGGGATCTTTCGGCAGCCTGCTACACCGCGCTCTACCGAAAGACGGTCGCGCCCTCCACGTAACGCGATTACTCCGCCGCCTCCGGCATGATTTCCAGTTGCTCATGGAGGATGACGCCCGAGAGCGGATCGAACTCGCCGACCCAGGGCTTCCTATCCAGCACCGCCCTGGTGTGGCGGTAGCCGGCATCCCAGCGCTGCATGATGCCGGACGGACTGAAATCGATGTCCTTGGTGTGATCCTCGCGGGTAAGCTGCGGGGCCAGTAGCTGCACGACGTGCATCCGCGTCGGACAGCCGTAGCCTGCGAGTTCCCTCACCGCCTCGCTGTTGCGCTCGGATTCGGGCAAGCGCGCCGCGAGCTGGTTGATGACGTGGCGCAACCGATGCGCCTGCTGCTGGCGGGCGATCTGGCTGGCGATCCGGCTCGAATACTGCACGTCCTTGTGCCGGTTCAGCACCTCCGCCATCGTTGCCGGCTCGGCGCCAGAGGGATTCCACAGATGTACGGCGAAGATCAGCGAGTTTTTCCGCGGATTGTCGTCGAACACGGCTTCCGTCGGCGTGTTCGACAGTATGCCGCCGTCCCAATAGAGTTCGCCGTCGATCCGCACCGCCGGGAATGCCGGCGGCAGCGCCCCCGACGCCATGATGTGCTTGACGCCAAGCTCGCCGTCACGGCTGTCGAAATAACGCATCTGGCTGGTGCGGACATGCGCAGCGCCGACCGTCAGGCGCGGACGGCATTGGTTGACCAGATTGAAGTCAACCAGCTCGCCCAAGGTTCGCTCCAGCGGCGCGGTCGAGTAGTAGCCGGCATTTTCGGCGCCGAGCGGATAGCCGTCGCCGGCATGGGCCAGTGGGTTGGGCCTGAAGAAGCCGGGAATGCCGTTGGTCACCGTCGACCAGTAGGACAGCTTTTCATTGAAGTCCGGAAATATGTCGCGAAAGCTCCAGACCGGATTCTGCTCCATCCTCTTCCAGAACTCGCGCAACCGCGACACCCGGTTCGACGGCGAATTGCCGGCGATCAGGCCGGCGTTGATGGCGCCGATCGAGGTGCCGATGATCCAGTCCGGCTCGATCGCAGCCTCATGCAGCGCCTGATAGACGCCGGCCTGATAGGAGCCGAGCGCGCCGCCACCCTGCAGCACCAGCACGACCTGGCCCGGCTCGGACCTTCCCAGTGATCGCAAGGTCGGCGCGGAACTGCTGGCCTTCACGTCGCTCATGTCACGCTCCTTCCATGTTTCGCGTTTCTGATGTTCGCGCGCGGCTTGCCCACGTTACGTTCACGCTTCAGTGTGCGGTCCAGCCGCCGTCGACCGGCAATCCGCGAGGCGACATAATTCCGGGTTTTGAGCTGGATATTCATGTCGCCCTTTCGTTGGGAATTCAGCGCCTTACGCTGTTAATTTCCGCACCAACCTGCACGGGCGGCGTCATCCGGGGAAATGCCGTTTGGCTTCCAAAACCATGCGCCCGCGCTATGGCGGTTATGGTGTCATCGGGCGGCGCGATCGGATAACTTCCCGACGCGACAAAACGGGACACGGCCATGGAGATGCATCAGGTCCGCTACTTTCTTGCGGTCGCGCGCGTGCTCAACTTCACGCGCGCCGCCGACGAGTGCAACGTCACGCAACCGTCGCTGACACGGGCCATCAAGCAACTGGAAGCCGAACTCGGCGGCGACCTGTTCCGCCGCGAGCGTCCGGCCGCCCAGCTGACCGAACTCGGCCAGCGCATGCATCCGCTGCTCAGGCAATGCTACGAGGCGGCTAACGGCGCACGCGAACTGGCCTCATCTTTCAAGAGCGGCGAAGTTGGCGCGCTGCGAATTGCGCTGACCCATTCCGTCGACCTGTCGCTGCTGATTCCGCATCTCGGCCAGGTCAAGCGGCTGTTCAATCGCCTGGAGTTTCGATTTTTGCGCGGCAACAGCCGCGAAGTCGCGGAATTTCTCAAGAAGGGCGAAGCCGAACTCGGCATCGCCGCCGAAATCAGCGAGGAGTGGGACCGGCTCGATACCTGGCCGCTGTTCACCGAAAACTTCCAGCTCGTCATCAACCGCAATCATCCGCTGGCGGCACACGAGAAGATTGATTTCGGCGATCTTCGCACCGAACAATTGCTGTCGAGAAATTATTGCGAACATGCGGCGCGCGTGAACAGCTCGCTTCGCGAGCACGGCCTCGACGTCGACCGCAGCCATGAAATCGCCTCGGAACGCGATCTGATTGAACTGCTGGAGGCCGACATAGGCGTCGCCCTGGTGCCCGATACCGCATCGATCCCGCCAACGCTCAAGCGCGCCACAGTCGAAGGACTGGACGCGCGGCGAACGGTGAACCTTTACGGCGTTGCCGGGCGTGAACGGACGGCGGTGGCGTCCGCCGTGATGCGCATGCTGCGCGGCGCCGATTGGCAGCAGGTCATCGGCAAGACCGCTAAAGCGTGAGTGCGTGAAGCGCCGTCAGCGCTTTTCGCTCGCGCTCTCGAGCGCGTCGATCAGGTCATCTATTTCCATGCGCTTGCGGAAATCGGGATCGACGAAGCGGGCCTTCACCAGACCGTCGCGCCCGACGACGAAGGTGGCCGGGATCGGCAGCACCCAGCCGTCATTGCCATGGAAGCTCGACATGTCCTGGTATGAGAGCAACTGCTGGATTTCGCTGCCGAGCCAGATCGCCAGATTGAGCGACAATGCATAGCCGTTATCGAGGTCGGTCAGCACCGGAAACGGCGCATTGGCCTCGGATTTGAATTTTTCGGCATAGGGCTGCGTCTCCGGCATGATCGCAACCGTCTGCGCGCCCAATGCCTTGATCCGGTCCTGCGCCTGGATCACCGCCCTGACATTCAGCCGGCAATAGGGGCACCAGTGGCCGCGATAGAACATGACGGCGACCGGGCCGTTGTCGACCAATGACTTCAGGCTGACCAGCCGCCCGGTCTCATCCGGCAGCACGAACGGCGGCATCGGCTCGCCCGGTCTCGGTGCATTTTCGCCACCGCCATTTTCGATGAGGCGCGCAACTAGCCGGTCGACCGCTTCGCCGTAGGCCGGAAAGATCTCTCGGCCCGCCGCCGCGTAGGCCTCGAGCTGATCGCGCAGACTGCCTTCCATGCCACTGCATTGTTCGAAGGCCGCTCTGAGACGTCGGGCGTTGGCTCGCGATAGCGTTGTCGTCATGGGTCGCTCCGGCATGTCAGCTATTATTTTCCGGTCCGGGCCACCCGGCAAGGGTGACCCGGACGCACCGACGCATCTGGAATCAGGGCAGATAGAAATTACCGGTCGGGTCGAGCATACCCGAGGTCGAGTAGAGCTGGCCCTTGTCCATGAAGAACACGGTGTTATTGGGGACTTTCTGGGCGTTCTTCATCATTGCGTCGTGGTTCTTGGGACTCGACGCCATGGCCATAGCCGACATCTTTCCCGGGCCCGCATAAATGTAGGCCATGCCCGACTTCATTTCCCAAGGCGTTTGCGAGACAGCAGACGTGGCGAGGGCGGCAAGGCCTGCGGCGAGTAACAGGGTCTTCGAGAACTTGTTCATGGGGGCTCCTGGTTGATTGCAGGCGCCCGCCAATCGGGCGCTGCGCCATCAGACAGAGACCTGGCCCAAACTAGAAATACCGTTATCCAATCGGTTCGATAGCCACGGCGCATGGAGGCATGCCGATGACGGCCGCATAGCGCGGCGCTATCGAGTCAAAAGCCAAGCGGCATTTCCTCCCGCACACTGGTTCGACGATGGTCGTGCACGCAGCTGGCCTGATCTCAAGGCCAAGGCAACGCAAAGGCAACGAGGAGACCACGACATGACCAAATCCAAACTCACCTCACGGCACACCCCCGCGCTTGCGGGAATCATCGCAGCTTCGGTCGCAACCGCCTCGGGTGCGATCGCCGGCGAATGCCCGGCCGGCAAGATGCAGGCCAACGTCCGCGAAAAAGTCGATTACAAGGCGGTTGGCGTCACTGACGTCACGCTTGGCGCGATCAACCTCGAAACGCAGCCGGCGAAGATCAGGGATCGCGAGCTGCGCTTCCGCAAGCTGACGATCGAGCCGGGCGGCATCGTGCCCTGGCACAGCCATGACGACCGTCCGGCCCTGATCTACGTCCAGCAGGGCGAGATCGTCGAATACGCAAGCAACTGCTCGGAGCCGATCGTGCACAAGGCCGGCGAGATACGGCCCGAAGTTTCCGGCACCTCGCACTGGTGGAAAAACCTCGGCCAGGAGACCGTCATTCTCTATGTCGGCGACGTCCGCAAGGATCCGCACGACCACAACATGTAACGAGCGTCGTTCAAGGTCTCGTTGCCGGAGTGACGCCCTGGGTCCCCGTGTCGCCCCGCACGCCCAGGGGTCACATTCCCACTTTCCGCTCACCCGCGAGAAGCGCCATGGCCGATACGTCCGAAGCGATGGCAATGCATGGACCCTCGCCCGGGGTAGCGGTGCGATCACTCGTCATTGGGCTCACGGCTTTCCTGACCGTGGTCGATCTGTTCGCTACCCAGGCAATCCTTCCCTCGCTCACCCGGCACTACAACGTATCGCCCGCCGAGATGGGCTTTGCCGTCAACGCCAGCACGCTCGGCATGGCAGTCGCGAGCCTCGTCATAGGCTTCCTGAGTCCGCATATCGACCGGCGATTCGGCATTCTCGTGAGCCTGATCCTGCTCGCGATCCCCACCACGCTTCTGGCGAGCGCGCCTGACCTGACCGCCTTCACGATACTCCGCATCGCACAAGGGCTGTGCATGGCGTCGGCGTTTGCGTTAACGCTGGCCTATCTCGGCGAGCAATGCAGTTCGGTGGACGCGGGCGGCGCGTTCGCGGCGTATATCACCGGCAACGTCGCCAGCAATCTGGTCGGACGGCTGGTATCTGCCGCCGTGGTCGACACTCTGGGGCTGGCATCGAATTTCTATTTCTTTGCGCTGCTCAATCTAGCCGGCGCAGTGTTGGTCTATTTCAGCATTGCGCGCGTCAAACCCATGCATGCGATGCCCGCGACGCAATCACCGTTTGCGGCGAGTTTTGACCATTGGCGCGACCCGGCGCTCCGCTCGGCCTTTGCCATCGGCTTCTGCATCCTGTTCGCGTTCATCGGCACGTTTACGTTTGTCAATTTTGTGCTGGTTCGCGAACCGTTGTCGCTCGGACGGATGGATCTCGGTTTCGTCTATTTCGTCTTTGCGCCTTCGGTAGTTACGACGCTGGTCGCCGGCAAGGCAGTGATGCGCTTTGGCACACGATCGGCGCTCTGGGGCGCGCTCGCGGTGGCCGCCGCAGGACTGCCGCTGATGCTGTCTTCGCATCTGCCGCACGTTCTGACGGGCATGGTAGTGGTCGGCATCGGCACGTTCTTCGCACAGGCCTGCGCCACCGGCTTCGTCGGCAAGGCGACCCGCGACAACCGCGGCGTCGCCAGTGGGACCTACCTCGCCTGCTATTTCCTCGGCGGCCTCGTCGGCAGCGCTGTGCTCGGCCAGTTGTTCGACCGGTTTGGGTGGACTGCCTGCGTTGCCGGCATCGGCGCGTCGCTGGCGATTGCCGCGCTGCTCACCACGCGACTTGCGCTCAAGCCGTTCGCCGCGTCTCCGGCATGAACAGCCAGATCACCGTCAGGCCAAGAGCCGCGATCGAAGCCAATCCGACAAAGGCTACGCTGCTGCCAAAGGTGTCGCTGATATAGCCGGCCAGCACCGTGCTGAGCGACGCCCCGATGCCGGTCGCGGTGCCGACGACGCCTTGCGCCAGGCTGAAATGGCCGCTTCCGTAGGCAACGTCGGCCACCGTCAGCGGTATCATCACGCTCAGCACGGCCGCGGTGATGCCGTCGAACACCTGCACCGCGACCAGGAGAAAGGGATCTGTCACGACCGCAAACAGCAGGCCCCGGATCGCCAAAGCGCCGAATGCCAGCAACAACAGCGGCCTTCTTCCCCATGCCTGCGCCTTGCGCCCGACCGAGGGTGAGGTCAACGCGACGATGGCCTGCGGAACGATGATGCAGGCCGCGATCAGAATCGGTGCCCATTGGCTCGACCGCGTGGTGACGACGCCCGCCATCAACGGCAGCATGGCGGCATTCGCGAGCTGAAACAGCAACACGCCGCCGGCAAAGATCAACAGCGGGCGCTGGCGCAGAAGATGCAGCACGCTGGTGGCTTCCTTGTCGGGCACCTCCCGCACCACGGCGCCGTGGCTTTGCGCCACGTCGATCTCCTGTCCGCGAATCCGCGCGAGCGCCATCAATGTCGGGATAGCGAGAAGCGCGGTGACAAAAAACACCGATTGGTTCGACAGCAGATAGCCGGTCGCGCCCATCAGCGCTGCCGCGGACCCGTTGCCGAGCGATGCAAAGCGGGCGTTGCGTCCAAGCCGCTCCCCCATCGCAAGCGGCCCGACCAGACCGAGGCTGATCGCCGCGATGGCCGGCCCCAGCACGCAACTCGCGAGCGCGTGCAGTGTCGCAGCCGCGGTCACCACGGGAAACACAGGCCATAACGCGTAGGCCAGCGCGGCGCAGCCGATAGTGGCGACGGCAAGGCCCGCCACCAGCCGTTCCGAGCGCGCGGCATCGACAATGGCGCCGCCCGGCATTTGTCCAAGCAGGCCGACGATCCCGCCGATCGAGAGCACGAAGCCGATCTCGACCTGCGTCCATTTCTGCGTCGTCAGGTAGACCGCCACGAACGGGCCGAAACCGGTCTGGACGTCTGCGAGGAAGAAGATGAACCAGTCGAGGCCGCGCTGGCTTTCGCGCGACGGCTGCGGTTGCTGGTGTGGCGCGGGCGGCAGCGGCACGACATTGCCGCCGGCCGATCCCTCAGCGCGAGCGTCGTCAATCCGATCGTACGATTGGGATGGGCGCGCGACCAGGTCGCTTCTCCTCTAGTGATCGAAATCCCACGGCTGTAGGCGGCCCGCAGCGCCAAGCACGATGACCGGTGCGTCCTCTTTATACTCGGGCGCCGCCGCGACCTGTGCCTTGGTGAGTTCGAGCGTGATGCTGTCGCGCTTGCTGGCAACGCCTCCAAAACGGATCGCGTTCCAGTCGACCACGATTTTTCGGCTGCCCACGCCGAGAAAGCCGCCGAAATCGATCACCGCAGCACGCACGGTGCCCTCGCGGTCCACGATCACGTCGACGACGCGTCCCATATCCTCGTTCGCCGCACTGCGAACCTCGCGGCCAAGAATGCCGTGCGCATCGCGGGCGCCGATCACCGTGACCGACGGCGGAGGCGCCGGCGTCTTCGCGGGATCGGGCGCGGTGCGCGCCCCCTGTGTCGTCCCGGCATCCTGCGCAAAGGAGACCGCCGGTTCGGCGGCAAGGCCGGCCATCAGAACGACAATAAGGATACCAATTCGCATGAGGCCCTCCCGACTTCTAGATGCAAGAGCCGCGCATGGCTCCTAATGCGTCAATATGATCGAAACCTGAATCTGCCCGCGCGTTCGCAGTACCTCGAGCGACACTTCCTCGCCGTGACGGCGAACCCGCAAGTCAACGCTCGAAGGCCCCAGCTTCAGGTCGCGCAGTACGACCTCGTGGAGGAATTCCGGCAGGCGCGGGTCGCGAAGCCGTATCTCTCCGCGCGCGGCGTCGAATTCGAGACCGAGCGCCGCCTCCAGCAGCGTGAACGCCGTTGCGCTGGCCCACGCCTGCGGCGCGCAGGCGACGGGATAAAGCACCGGCCCGCGCCGCCGCTCGCGTCGGAATCCGCAAAACAGTTCCGGCAGCCGCCGCAGGTCCATATAGCTCGCCGCGTCGAACAGTCCCTTGAACAGATGCGCCACCGAGCGCTTCAGCCCGTAGCGTGCCAGGCCGAGTGCGATCAGCGCGTTGTCATGCGGCCAGATCGATCCGTCGTGATAGGACATCGGGTTGTAGCGGACTTCGCCAAGCGCGACGGTGCGGACGCCCCAACCCGAGAAGAATTTTGGACTCATCAGATCAGCCGCGACCCGACGCGCTCGGTCAGTCTGGACAATGCCGGTGAACAAAAGCTGCCCCGCATTCGATGTTCGCACCTTGCACGGCTGCTTGTCGCCGTCGAGCGCCAGCGCGTAGGTACCGAGTTCCTCGCACCAGAATGCTTCCTCGAAGCGCTCGGCGAGACGCCGCGCGTCGGATTCCAGTACTGTGGCGCGGTCGTTCAGACCCAGGCGGCGGGCGCAACGCGCAGCGAGCTGTTTGCCGGCGAATACATAGCCCTGGACTTCCGCCAGCGCGATGTAACCTTCCGCTAGTCTTCCATCGGCATGAAAGATGGCGTCAAACGAGTCCTTCCAGCCCTGGTTGGCAAGCCCCTGCTCCGTGGCGCGCTGGTATTCGACGAAGCCGTCCTTGTCGGGGTCGCCGGGACCGTCGATCCATTGCAGCGCCGCCTCGATCGCGGGCCACAGTTCGGCGAGCGTCGCCTCGTCGCCGGTGCGCTCGACATAGAGTCCGGCCAGCATCACAAATAGCGGCGTCGAGTCGACGCTGCCGTAATATTGCGCGAATGGCACTTCGCGCAGTGCCGCCATCTCGCCACCGCGCATCTCGTGCAGGATCTTGCCGGGCTCGGCATCGGCGCGCGGATCGACCGTTTTGGCCTGAAAGTAGGCAAGCCGCCGCAGTACGCCCAAGGCAATGCGGGGGTCAACCCACAGCATCTGCATCGCGGTAATCAATCCGTCGCGGCCGAACGTTGTCGAATACCAGGGAATGCCCGCATAGGGATATCGGCCCTGCGGCGTTTCCGTCGTCAGCATGTTGAGGTCGGCCATCGCCTGGCACAGCACCTCGTTGAAGATGTTGTTCGACGTCTCGACGCTGGCCGCGCCGACCGTGAATCGGCGCATCTCGCGTCGGTGGGCGAGCAGGCCGCGGAAAAATGGCACCGGCTTCTGCATGACCGGCTTGTTGCAGGATACCGCGACGAAGAGCGATGTCACCTGCCCTGGCGCCAGTTCGAAATGATAGGTCGCCGAATTGACCGCAAGCCGCGTCGGCCGCGGATCGAAATGCAGGCCGGTGATACGATTCATGCCGTCGAGCCCGTTATATTCGAGCACCACATCGGAGGGACCGAGCAATCGGCCGGCACCGATCCCGCGGCGGGGGCGGCGCTCGCCGCGCACCTCGAACAGGTCGGCGAAATCGTTGTCGAACAGCAGCGTCAGATCGAAACTGGCCAGCCGGTCGCCGTGATTTTGCAGCGCTATCCGCTGGTAGGCGGTGCCGCGCCACAGGAAGATCGAGCGAATGATGTGCAGCGTGTCCTTCTGCAGCACCAGCCTGTCGTTGCGGTAAACGTCGGAATTGGTGAGATCGACGGTCAGCGCCGAATTGTCATCGCGCAGGTTGGAGCCGAGCAACAGCGGCTGAACATCGTCGAGCACCATTTCCAGCCGGGCGAGATACCGCGTGTCGCTGTTGAACAGACCGTCCGGCCCGCCGGCGGAGGCACCGATATCACCATGGCTGTCGAGCACGATGAAGGTGTCGTCGTGCTTGAGCGAGCGGCGCAGCCGCGTCGCTGGCCCCGTCATCGGGATATAGAACGGCGACTCCGAAACCTGCTCGGGGGTTTCAATGGCGATCAGTTGACTGACTTCGGCTGTCATTGGGACCTCGAGCGATTTCCTCGCGTCGCGATCGACGCACCGGGACGCAAAACACTACTGCCGCAGATCAGGCCGCATGCGTGGCCAGGCGGCCCATTTCGCGCGCTACCAGTTCGCGGTAGGGGCCCTTCCCCTGCACCAGAATATCGGGCGGCCCATCCTCGATGATCCGGCCGCCCTGCAGCATCACCACGCGATCGAAATTGCGCAGGGTTGCGAGGCGGTGGGCAATCGCAATCACGGTACGCCCGCGCATCAGGCGCGACAATGCCTCGCGGATCGCCTCTTCCGACTCGCTGTCGAGCGCGGCCGTCGCCTCATCCAGCAGCAGGATCGGGGCATCTTTCAGGAAGGCACGCGCAATCGCGATCCGCTGGCGCTGGCCGCCCGATACCTTTATCCCGCGGTCGCCGACGATGGTCGCCATGCCCTCCGGGAGATTTTCGATGAAGTCGCACCTCGCCGCGATCGCCGCGCGCAACACCTCGTCATCGGTGGCGTTCGGGCGGCCATATCGGATGTTTTCCATGATTGAACGGTGGAACAGCGAAATATCCTGTGGCACCACCGAAGTGGCTTCGCGCAGGCTTTGCTGCGTCACCCGCGAGATGTCCTGGCCGTCGATCGTGATGGTGCCGCGCTGGACGTCGTAAAACCGCTGCAGCAGCGTGAACAGGCTGGATTTTCCGCCGCCGGATTGGCCCACCAGCCCCACCCGTTGTCCGGCCTTGATGCGCAGATTGAATTTGTCGAAGACCTGAACACCGCCGGGATATTGGAACGCGACGTTGTTGAAGGCAACGGCCGCCCCGCTCCGGACCAAGGGCTCAGCCTCGGGATGATCCTTCAATTCGTGCGGCAGCAGCAGCGTCGCAATCGCTTCCGTCATGCGTGCTACATGTTGGGTGACATCGACCAGTGCCACCGCAAGATCGCGCGTCGCGCTCAGGATCGAAAGCCCAAGCGTACACACCAGCACCACGTCGCCGGTCGTTGCCCCGCCCTGTTGCCAGAGCGTGATGACCCAGGCCAGCAGTGCGATGGTCAGCAGGACTGTCACGATGGCGTGGGTAAGGCGCAGCTTTTCGAGATAGCGGAGACTGCGTCCGCGCGCGTTGAGTTCCCGCTGAACGGTCGCATCGAACCGGTCATGCTCGTAGCTCAGACCGCAGAACGCGCGCACCAGCGGCATGTTATTGATGACATCGACCATTTCACCGTCAACGGCGGCGGCCTTGTCGGCGAAGTCGTCGTGCAGCGGCCGGCCTGCGGCGGCCATGTGAAACATTCCCACCACCATGACACCAGCGATCACGAGAAGCCCCGCTGACATCGCCACACTGACGGTTCCAATCAGGAGAATAGCGGAAATGGTTGCTATGCACGGCGGCAACACATTCCAGACGAACATGTTTTCGACCGTGAACACCGCGTTGGAGGTGGCGGTGATGCGACTGGTCAGCATTCCCGGCAGCCGGTCGGAGAAATAGCTGGGCGCGTGACCGGTCAGATGACGGAACATGTCGCGGCGCAGATCCCCGGTGACGCCGACGAAGGTGAAACTCGCGGTCCAACTCGCAACACGCCAAAGCAAATTATCCGCCGCGATGAGCGACATGAGCAACGCGAATGCCAGCCATACGCCATGCGATTGACCGCTCGTCAGGCCGTCGACCAGATTCTTGACGCCGTATTGCGTGCCCACGGAGCAGGCGACGGCCCCGACGACGGCCACCAATATGACGCCATGTGCGGCGCGCCGCTGGCGCAGATAGCGCAAGACGAACGAAAAGGGCCGGCGCGCATATCCAGAAAGATTATCCATGACGTCTTGCAAACCTGTTGAGAGGGAACGGGAATCCTCAATGCGCTTGCGCACGATTACGTGAAGAACGCTGCGTCCGGTTAGGGCCGGGTGGCCATCTCCCCGCAACAATTCTGCAGCATCAGGACGGCTCGAAACTTCGTTGTGTCAGATGGCATCAGCAAGACAACCGTGTGGAGGAAGCAAGGTGCGCTGATCGAAGGAACTTCAAAGATGCGGGAACGTTCCCGCATAGGCATGTCGGGTGCCGCCACGCGCTCAGGAAATTGTTCATTCCAGACAGGAGACTAAAATATGCGCATCGCGCAGGTTGCCCCGCTGACGGAGGCTGTTCCCCCTAAACTCTACGGCGGCACCGAACGGGTCGTGCACTGGTTGACCGAAGAACTGGTTTCATTGGGACACGACGTTACCCTCTTTGCCAGTGGCGATTCCCAGACGTCGGCGAAACTCGACGCAACGTGGCCAAAGGCGTTGCGCCTCGACGGCTCCGTGCGCGATCCCAATGCCCTGCACATGGTGATGCTGGAGCGCGTGCGGCGGAAATGCGACGATGAAGAGTTCGACTTTCTGCACTTCCATCTCGACTACTATCCGTTCTCACTGTTCTACCGGCAGCCGACACCATTCGTGACCACGCTGCATGGCAGGCTTGACCTGCCGGAGCACCAGCCGGTGTTCAGCACTTTCTCGAAGGTTCCCGTGGTGTCGATTTCCAACTCGCAGCGGCGGCCGGTGCCACAGGCCAACTGGGCGCGCACCATTCACCACGGATTGCCGGAGAACTTGCTGACGCCACGGCCAGTGAAGCCGTCATACTTGGCCGTGCTTGGCCGGATCGCGCCAGAAAAAGGCGTCGATCGCGCCATCCGGATTGCAACTCGATGCGGCATTCCGCTCAAGATCGCGGCAAAGGTCGATCGCGCCGACCAGGAGTATTATGACGAGGTCATATCACCGCTGATCAAGGCCAATCCACTGGTCGAGTTCATCGGCGAGATCTCGGACCGTGAGAAGCCTGACTTCCTCAGCGGTGCAATCGGCTTGCTGCTTCCGATCGACTGGCCGGAGCCGTTCGGCCTCGTCATGATCGAAGCCATGGCCTGCGGTACGCCAGTCCTCGCCTATAATAGAGGGTCGGTCCCGGAGATCATTGACGTCGGCCTAACCGGTTTTGTGGTCGAAGATGAGACCAGCGCCATCGCGGTTGTCGATCGCCTCGCGACGCTGAACCGGGCCGCCATCCGCACGCAGTTCGAGGCCCGCTTCACCGCACGCCGCATGGCGCTCGATTATCTTGCGGTGTATCGAAGCCTGATGGAAGCAGCGGAGCCGCGCATCAAGCTCGTGAGCAGCGCGGAGTAGCAATAAAGCCTCGTCATTCCGGGATGGTCCGCACGACCAGACCCGGAATCTCGAGATTCCGGGTTCACGCTCCGCGCGCCCCGGAATGACCGTTCCTCAGCTCACCATCGTCCGTTTCGGCTCGACGATCTCGAACATCCGCGGGAATTCGTCCATCAGCATCATCAGTTCGCCGAGCCGCATCGGATCACCTGACACATTGATTTTGCCGGCGCCGACAGCTTCCGGAAACGTCGTCAGCTTGGCGATCACTTCGTCCAGCACGCCGCGCGCCAGCGTGAAGCCGGCATCGGCATTAGCCGCCTGTGCGCCGGCCGCATAGGTCAGTGCGGAGTTCTCCAGATTGAGAATGAAGGTTTCCCCGGTGTCGGTGAAATTCCAGTTCAGCACGATGCGCTTGCCTTCGGCCTTGGGGCCATTGAGCCGCACACCGAGCACATCCCACAGCTGTTCGGTGCGGAGCGCCGCCAGCGTCTCGCGCGGCATCGTTGAACGCGGCGGCGCCTTGGGCATGCCCTGCCGAAGTTCCTGCGCGCCGAACAGGTAGGCGTTTCGCCAGGTCGAACTCTCCGACGCGTAGCCGAGTTGCTCGAACGTATCCGCGAGCATCGCGCGGGCAGCCTGGTTGTCGGGTTCGGCGAACACCAGATGGCTGACGGCCTGCGCGACGAAGCGAAACTCGCCCTTGGCAGAATCCTTGGCCGCGCGCGCCAGGATCGCGTCGGCGCCACCCATGTACTCGACATATTTCCTGCCGGACTCGACCGGGGGCAGCGGATCGAGGTTGACCGGATTGGCGTCATACCAGCCGAGATACTTCTGATAGATCGCCTTCACATTGTGCCGGATGTGCCCGTAATAGCCGCGGCCGTGCCAGGCACCATCGAGGCTCGCCGGCAGGCGGATGGCTTCCGCGATTTCGGTTGCGGTGAGCCCGTGGTTCATCAGGCGGATGGTCTGGTCATGCGCGAACTTATAGAGGTCGCGCTGCTGGCGGATCATGGTGTCGATCCGCTCATGGCCCCAGACCGGCCAATGGTGCTGGCCGCACATCGCATCGGCCTTGCCGCCCCACATCTGCAGCGCCTCGCCGAGATATTTCGACCATGCCAACGCGTCGCGCACGTCGGCGCCGCGGAACGGCAGCAGATTGTGGAAATTATGCGTGCAGTTTTCAGCAAGGTTCAAAAGCTTGTAGCGCGGAATGAAGAAATGCATCTCGGCCGGCGCTTCGCTGTTCGGCGCCATCTGGAACTCGAATTCGACGCCGTCGATCACACGCTTGTCGCCAGTCGCTATGATCAGGTCGGTCGGGCGCAGCAGCGCCACCGAGCCGGCCGCCATCGACTTGCCGAGCCCGCAATCGACCTGCCCGCGCACACCTTTCGCGAGGAACGGCCCGAACTGATACTGCGCGCGCCGCAGCATCGCCGGCCCGGCGATGATGTTTTCCGAGACCGCGTGTTCCATGAACAGGTTTGGCGCGATGATCGGCACACCGCCGCTGGCGAGCGCTTCGTCGTCAAGCACGCCGCGCGCGCCGCCCCAATGGTCGGTGTGGGTGTGGGTGAAGATCACGGCGGCGACCGGCCGCTTGCCGCGGTGCTGGAAGTAGAGCGCCATCGCGGCCCGCGCGCCCTCGATCGAGGTCAGCGTATCGACAACGATGACGCCGCGCTCGCCCTCGATCAGCGTCATGTTGGCGATGTCGAGCCCGCGCACCTGATAGACGCCAGGCACCACCTCGAACAAGCCGTGATGCATATTGAGCCGCGACTGCCGCCACAGGCTGGGATCGACTGTTGCGGGAGCTTCTTCTGCCGACAGGAAGCCGTAGGGCTCAAGGCTCCAGACCACCCTGCCCTGCGGCGAGGTGATCTTCGCATTCTCCACCGTGCCGAGAAAGCCGCGCGCCGCGTCGTCGAAATCGCGCGTGTCGGAAAACGGCAGCGCCTTGAGCGTTGCCGCGTGCTGCGCGATGACAGGCGCCGAGGCGTCCTTCGGAGATTGCTTGGGAGATCGCTCAGGGGATTCCTTGGGCGTTTCAGTCGTGTCTGCTTCACTCATTATATATACTCCCCTACGCAACGGAAAACAGGATCTCAAAGAACGTCAGCGAAACTGCAGCCCCTCGAACTGGCCGCTGCTCCGCCATGCGTCGATATATTTGAAGTAGGCCATCGGCCCCGCCGGATGACCGACATTGAGCTTTGCGGCCGGGCCAGGCTCGCGCCCCTCATTATTGTAGTAGCCGGGCGTGCAGTCGGGCGAGCCGATCATCCGGCCGGCGCCGGTCAGCAGCAGTTCGACCCAACGGTCCTCAGCCTCCTTCGTGACCTCGATCTCCTTGAAGCCGTTTGCCTGCGCGTGCTTGACCATCAGCGCGATCGTCCGCGCGGCTTCGGTCAGATTATGCGGCACGTTAGAGATGAGATTGGCGCCTTGCGTCGGCTGCACAAAGAATGCGTTTGGGAAACCATGGACGTGGATGCCGTGCTTGGTCCGCATGCCTGACGCCCAGTGGTCCGACAACTTCACCCCGCCGCGGCCAGTCAGATCGAAGCCGGCGCGCCGCTTGTATTCGGTGCCGACCTCGAACCCGGACGCATAGATGATGCAGTCGAGCTGGTATTCCCTGCCCGCGACGACGACGCCATTTTCCGTGATCCGCTCGACGCCCTTGCCGTCGGTATCGACAAGATGCGTACCCGGCGTGTTGAACGCCTGCAAATACGCGTCATGGAAGCACGGCCGCTTGCAGAGTTGGCGATACCACGCCTTCAGCCCGGCGGCGGTCTCGCTGTTGTCGACGACCGCATCGACGCGTGCGCGGATCTCTTCCATCTTCTCGAAATCGGAGTCCTCGAACGCCGCCAGCATATTCGCAGGAGTCCGTTGCTCGCGCGGCAGGTCCAGCACCTTGGCGCGAATTCGCCGCGACAGATCCGTCCAACCGTCCTGCACCAGATCTTCTTCCGCGCTGCCGCCGGCCTGGTTGGCCGTGAAGTTCTCGAGCCAGCGCTGTTGCCAGCCGGATGTCGCGATCTGCGAAAACCATTCGGGATCGATCGGCGCGTTCGCCCTGATGTCGACAGACGACGGCGTGCGCTGGAACACGTAGAGTTCCTTGCAGGCGCGCGCGAGATGCGGCACGCACTGCACGGACGTGGCCCCGGTGCCGATGATCCCGACGCGCTTGTCGGCCAGTTTCTGCATGGGTGCGCCACCGGGATCCCCGCCGGTGTAGTCGTAATCCCAGCGGCTGGTGTGGAACGAGTGTCCCTTGAACGTTTCGATGCCTGCGATCCCGGGCAGTTTGGGCACGTGCAGCGGCCCCGTCCCCATGGCTACGAACTGCGCGCTGAAGGCATCGCCGCGGTTGGTACGAATGTTCCAGCGCGATTTCGCCTCGTCCCAATCGAGGCTGACGACCTCGGTGTGAAACAGCGCGCTGGCGTAGAGGCCGTATTGTTTTCCGATGCGCTGGCAGTGCGCGAGGATTTCGGGCGCATGCGCGTATTTTTCCGACGGCATGTGGCCGGTCTCTTCGAGCAACGGCATATAGACCATCGACGCCGTATCGCATTGCGCGCCGGGATACCTGTTCCAGTACCAGGTGCCACCGAAGTCGCCGCCTTTCTCGATGATGCGAACATCCCCCACACCGGCTTCGGACAACCGCGCAGCGGTTGCGAGCCCGGCAAAGCCGCCCCCGATGAAGGCAAAGGTGACGTGGTCGGTTTTCGCCGCGCGCGGCGTGATAGGTGTGTAGGGATCGTCGAGATAATGCGCGAGCTGCCCCGCGACGCGCAGATATTGGTCGTTGCCGTCGGCACGCAGCCGCTTGTTGCGCTCCTCCAGATATTTTTGGCGCAGCCGCTCCTTGTCGATCGCAGCGTTCCGCGCGGCCTGGGGTTGGTCGGTCGTCGTCATCCGAAGGCGCCTTTCAGGAAATCATGGTCGGAACGGTCATTACCACCGCTCAGCACGGATGTGCGGACAGATATGGCGAGTCTGCGACCGACCAGGACGGCATCGGCTCCATGCGAAAGATCTGCCGCAGATGCACTTCATCGGGACCGTCGCCGATTCGCAGCAGGCGTCCCCAAGCAAGCGCCTGATGGATCGGCGTATCGTCGGAGCCGCCCATGGCGCCGAACACCTGCATGGCGCGATCGGCGATCCGCTGCAGCATCGAAGGCACCGCCACCTTGATCAGCGACACGTCACGCCAGGCGCCATGGTGGCCGGCCTGATCGAGCCGCCACGCGCAACGATATGCCAACAGCCGCGCCTGTTCGAGTTCGACGCGAGATTCCGCGATCCAGCGTTGCACGGTGTCATACTGGATCACGGTCCGTCCGAAGGCGGAGCGCTCCGATGAGCGCACCATCATCAGTTCGATCAGGAGTTCGCACAGCCCGATCGAGCGCATGCAATGGTGAATGCGGGCCGGACCCAGCCGGACCTGCGCGACCTTGAAGCCGTCGCCTTCTGCGCCGAGCAGATTCGCTCGGGGTACCCGGACATTCTCAAAGTCGAGTTCACCGATCGGGGCAACGTGGTCCTCGCATCCCATCCAGCGCAGCCGCCGGACCAGGCGAACGCCCGGCGCATCCATCGGCACGATGATGCAGGAATGGCGGCTGGTGCGGTCCGCATCGGCGTCGGTCACGCCCAGGACGATCAGGAAGCTGCATTGCGGATGCGCCGCACCGGTGATGAACCATTTGCGGCCATTGATGACGTAATCGTCGCCATCACGGACCATGCGGGTCGCGATGTTGGTGGCATCGGACGAGGCGACGTCCGGCTCGGTCATGCCGAAGGCCGAGCGGGTCCTGGCTTCCAGCAGCGGCTGCAGCCAGCGCGCCTTCTGCTCAGGTGTGGCGGAGTTCTGCAGCGCGATCATGTTGGGCACGTCGGGCGCCTGGCAATTGAAGACCTCCGGGGCCCAGAACAGCCGACCCATGATTTCGGCCAGCGGCGCGTATTCGAGATTGGAAAGGCGTGTGCCCGGCTCGTCCTCGCCGAGTTCGGGAAGACCGAGATTCCAAAGACCGGCCGCACGCGCCTTCTGCTGCAGATCCGCCATGAAGGGAGGGGCCTCCCCCTTGGCGGTGTGACCAAGCCAGGCGCGGTGACGCGGCAGCACCTCCAGATCGAAGAACGCCTGCAGCTTCTCGCGCCACGCTTCCGACCGATCGGAAAGTTCGAAATTCATCACGCCTCCCGCTACGACGTTTTTTTTAGTGCAATTAAGCCAATATCGACACGATTTGCAAATTTATTTCGATATATTGACAAATTTTTCGATTCTGACCAAGTTCTGTCCATGACAGCAGTCAGCACGACGACGACGGCAGAGGACCAAGCCGACCCCTCCATCGCGACCACGCTGGCGCATGGGCTCGACGTGCTGGCCGCCTTCCGCAACCGCAGCGGCTCGCTGTCGAACGCCGAGCTCGCGGTGCATACCGGCCTGTCGCGGCCGACGGTGTCGCGACTGACCTACACGTTGGCGCAACTCGGCTATCTCAAGCGAGACGCGAAGGGCCGGTTCGAACTTGGGCTCGGCATTCTGGCCGCCGCCTACCCGGTTCTGTCGGCACTGAAGGTCCGGCAATTGGCGCGCCCGCTGATGCGCGATTTCGCGGCCTATTCCGGCGGCACCGTTTCCATCGCAATGCCGTTCGGCCTCGACTTCATCTATGTCGAGACGCTGCGCACCACGGACGCCGTGGCGCATCTGCCGGATGTCGGCTTCGCGAGCTCGCTGGCGCCGACCGCTGTCGGCCGCGCGCTGTTGTCTCTCTTCACCGACGAAGAGATTGCGTCCTACGTGGCAAGGGGGAAGGTCGAACGCCCCGAAGAGGCCGATTACGTGCAGACGCGAACGCTGCCCGACGTCGCGGTTTGCCGCGAGCGCGGCTTTGCAGTTTCGCTCGGCGAATGGCGGCGGGAGATATTCGGCGTCGCTGCGCCGCTCTACCGGACGCCGTCAGGCGATTGTCTTTCCGTCAATTGCGGCATCCCCTCGTTTCGCTTCAACGCCGAGCAGATCGAGCGCGAATGCGGTCCCCGAATCCTCGGCCTGGCGCGCAGCATCCGCGCGCTGGTAGCCAACGACTGAATGCCCTCGCTAGAGGGGCACGGCGCATCGCTCGAACGATGCGTAAAACATGGGGAGGGAGAGATGAACGGCTTCAAAACCGTGCTGGGCTTTGCCTTGGGTATTGCCTTCGGCACCGCCATAATGTTCAGCAGCGTTGCGCAGGCGCAGAGCGGCTATCCGAACCGGCCCATCCGGATCATCGTGCCCTACCCTGCCGGCGGCATCGTCGACATCGTCGCGCGCGCCGTGACCGAACAGGTCGGCCGCGACTGGAAACAAACGGTCGTCATCGAGGCAAGGCCGGGCGGCAACAGCAACATCGGCACCGCGGCGGTCGCGCGCAGCGAACCGGACGGCTACACGTGGCTGGTCACCGGGCCTGCGGCACTGGTCAACCCGACGCTCTACAAGGACGCCGGCTGGGACGCGCTGAAGGACCTTAGATGCGTCGGCCTCGCGGTCTGGAACCAGAGCGTCGCGCTGGTTCATCCCTCGATGCCGGCCGGGACAATCAAGGAATTCGTCGAGATCGCGCGCAAAAAGCCCGGCGAATTGAACTTCGGTAATCCCGGCACCGGCTCGTCGATCGATCTGAGCGCGCAGAAACTGTTTCAGGCCGCCGGCATCAAGCTCACCAATGTCGGTTATAAAGGCCAGCCGCAGGCCCTGATCGACCTGATGACGAACCTGATGCATTTCGAGATCGTGTCGCTCGAACTGGCACTGCCGCACATCAAGGCTGGGAGCGTGAAACCGCTGGCGGTCATGACCGACAAGCGGGTACCTGACTTGCCTGACGTACCGACGATCGCGGAGGCAGGGTTTCCAGAGGCCACTTACCTGCCTTGGTACGGCATCTACGTTCAGGCGGGCACGCCCGATGCCATCGTCGAGAAAATCAACGACGGCATCAACAAGGCGCTGCAGAATCCGGAAGTGCAGCGCCAGCTTTCGGTCGCCAATATCCCGGGCAAGCCGATGCCGCTGTCCGATCTGGCGGCTTTGATGAAGGCGGATTACGAGAAGCTGACGAAGGTGATCGCGACCTCGGGCATGGCGCTGCAGTAAACCTCAATAGCACCTCGGGGAATCTCGAGATTCCGGGTTCGATGCTTCGCATCGCCCCGGAATGACGCTACCTCGCGACGTCATTTCTTCACCTTGCTCGCGTCCATCTTGATCGATGCATCCAGCATCTTGGTCGAAAACGCCGCGTTCACGTCGAACGGCTTCTCCATGCCGAGATAGGTCTGCACCAACTCGTAGTCCTTCTTCATCCGCTCGGCGTCGATCCAGCCCAGCGCCTTGGTCGTGGTGAACTCGTCTGTCATCAGGAACTTGATGCGCTCCCACTGGCGCTGCTGGTTTTCCTTGTCGAGACCGGACGCCTGGTCGAGCAGCGCCTTGAGGCAGGGCTCGACGTCGGCGACGCAGGCAGCGTAGGCCTTCTGGCTGACCTTGACGAAGTCCTCGACCAGCTTCGGGTTCTTCGCAAGGTAAGCGCCGTTGACGATCAGCGAATTGCCGTAGGGATTCAGCCCGATATCCTTCCAATTGACATAGCCCAGATCAGATCCGAACTCGATCGCCTTGAGATCATGCTCATTGTAGAAATCGCTGATGATGTCGACGGTATGGGCCTTCAGCGCCGCGATCTTCGCGGTCGGGCCGACATTGACGAAGCTCACTGAATCGGGCGCGATGCCGGCGGCCTTGGCAAAGGCCGGCCACATCACCCGCGAGGCGTCGCCCGGCGGATTGCCGATCTTGTGGTTCGGGAAATCCTTCGGCCCGTTCACGCCATAGCTCTTCAGCCAGTAGAAGGTCTGCCCGGTATTGGCGTAGATGCTCATCAGTGCAACCACGTCGGCGCCCTTGCTCTTCGCCACCAGCATGGTCGCGAGGTCGGCGATGCCGAACGGCGAGCCGCCGGAGCCGACCTTCAGCGAGGAGACGCCGGATCCCTTGCCGACCTCGATGGTCAGGTCGATGCCGGCTTTCGTGTACCAGCCTTGCGACTTGGCATAGTAGAAAGGTGAATGATCCGCTGTCGGCGTCCAGTTCAGGATCAGGTTGACCGACTCGGCGGCCGCGGAGGGAACCGCCGGCACCAGAAGCGCAAGCGCCAATCCCGCTACTCGCAACCCTCTCATGGCAATGCTCCTTGTTTGCAGTCGACCTTGTCGTCGCCCGCCCGTGAGGTTACCAATGCAACAAGGGACAGGACTACTTGTCAACTGTTTGGTTGGAAATGCCCAAAAAACGATCTGACGACATAAAGCCGCGGCGGCGCGATCCGGCCGCGACACGCAGGAAGCTGCTGACGGCGGCGCGGCGCGAATTCGCCAGCAGCGGCCTCGCCGGCGCCCGGGTCGACGAGATCGCCGCGCGCGCAGGCGTCAACAAGCAACTCGTCTATCACTACTTTGGCGACAAGGACGCGCTGTATCTGGCGGTGCTCGAATGGGTCTATGAGGAGATCCGCGCCAAGGAGCGCGAGCTCAATCTGGAGGGATTGCCCCCGGAACAGGCGATCAAGAAGCTGATCGAAAGTTCCTTCGACCACCTCGCCGCGCATCCCGACTTCATCGTGCTGCTGAACGACGAAAACCGCGGCGGCGCCCGGCACGTCCGCGGCTCGCGAAAACTGGAGGCGATGCACTCGCCGCTGGTCAGCCTGGTTTCGACCATCCTGGGCCAGGGCGTGAAGGCCGGCATCTTCCGCAAGGGCATCAACCCGGTGCACCTCTACATCTCGATTGCAGGCCTCAGCTACTTCTACTTTTCCAATACGCCGACGCTGTCGGCGATCTTCGGCAAGGACCTGTCCAGTCGGGCCGCCAGGCAGGCCCGCCGCAAGCACGTGGTCGATCTGGTCATGCATTCGCTGCGGCCCTAATCAACCGGATGGTTGATTGTTGCGGGAAGCCACGATAGATTGCGCACGGCGCGGCCGAGAAGCCGGCGCCCGCCGAAAGGGAGCGTACGGTGTTCAGCGGTGACGGACGGTCGATACGGTCTGCGGCGGTCATCCTGATCGTGCATCTCGCCGTGATCGTGCTCTGGCAGGTCCTGGTCGACGCCTTCCAGGTGCCGAAGTTCATCCTGCCCTCACCGCTCGCGACCGTCGCGACGCTCTGGTCGCCAAATTATGCATGGCTTTCCAATCTTGCGGTGACGGCGGCGGAAATTCTCGGCGGGTTTGCCCTTGGCGCGCTGGTCGGCGTCATGCTGGCCGTGATTTTCTCGTGGTCGCCGCTGATCAGCCTCCTGCTGCTGCCGCTGTTCGTGACGCTGAACATGATTCCGAAGGTGGCGCTGGGGCCGCTGTTCATCGTCTGGTTCTCCTACGGCATCTTTCCAAACATCCTGATCGCGTTCTCGATCTGCTTCTTTCCGATCCTGCTGACGACGGCGCGCGGATTGAGCGAGGTCGAACCGGATCTGCTGGATCTCGTCAAGTCGCTGCGCGGCTCGCGCTGGACGCTGTTCCGGAAGATCCAGTTGCCGGGCGCGCTGCCTTACGTGTTTTCCGGAATGAAGGTCGGCGCGATTCTGGCGGTGGCCGGCGCGATCGTCGGCGAGTTCATCGCCTCCGAGCGGGGGCTCGGCTACCTCATGATCCAGGTGCAGTCCTCGCTTGACACCCCGGCGATGGTGATGGCCGTCGTGCTGCTGACAATGCTGGGGGTCGCGCTGTACGGCCTCGTACTCGGCCTCGAGCGGATGTTCGTCGTCCGTGACATCCGGTTGCAGTAAAGAAGGGAAAACAAAAGCATGCTGCTGACCCGCGACAGCCTGCCCGCAACGATTGCCGACATCGCCGCGCTCGACGACCTGCTGTGCCGCCCGAGCCAGGCGCTGATCGACGACCTCCGCAAGGTCGACGGCGACATCATGATCCTCGGCGTCGCCGGCAAGATGGGGCCGACGCTCGCGGGCCTTGCCAAGGCCGCCACGCCGGAACGCCGCGTGATCGGTGTCGCCCGATTCAGCGATCCCGCCGTAAAGGAGTGGCTGCAGGTTCGCGGCGTCGAGACTGTCAACTGCGACCTGCTCGACGAAGCCGCGATCGGAGCGCTGCCGAAGGTCCCGAACGTCGTGTTCATGGCCGGGCGCAAGTTCGGTGCCGAGGGCGATCTCTCGCTGACCTGGGCGATGAATTCACACGTCCCCGCCATGGTCGCGCAGGCCTTTGCAGGTTCGCGCATCGTCGCGTTCTCCACCGGCTGCGTCTATCCATTCGTTCCTGTGACCGGCAAAGGCTCCGACGAGGATATGGCGCCCAATCCGCCCGGCGAGTATGCGCAGTCCTGCGTCGGGCGCGAGCGCATGTTCGAGTATTTCTCGAGGAAGCATTCGACGCCCGGGCAGCTATTCCGGCTCAACTACGCGATCGACATGCGCTATGGCGTGCTCCACGACATCGCCAGCAAGGTGCTGCAGGGCCAGCCGATCGACGTCAGCATCGGCCATGTCAATTTCATCTGGCAGGGCGATGCGTCCTCGCAGGCGCTGCGCTGCCTCGCGCATTGCGAGACGCCAACCTCGCCGATCAATGTCAGCGGCCACGAAATCCTGGCGGTGCGTGATCTCGCAGCAAAATTCGGCCAGCGCTTTGGCCGCGCCCCCGTCATCACCGGCGAGGAACAGCCGACAGCCTGGCTGACCAACACCTCGAAGGCGGTAAAACTGTTCGGCCTGCCGATCGTCGACACCGAGCAGTTGGTCAGTTGGACCGCAGACTGGGTGGCGCGATCGATGCCAAGCCTCGGCAAGCCCACCAAGTACGAGGTGCGCGATGGCCGATACTGAGAATATCGACATCGTCGAACTCGGCCCTGGCGATGCACTGGCCGGGCTGATCCTGTCGGCCGAGGCTGGCTGGAACCAGAACGAGGCCGACTGGCGGTTCTTCCTGAGCGAGGGTGTCGTGTTCGGCATGCGCGACGGCGCCCGATTGGCGGCGACCGCTGCGCTGCTGCCCTACTCGGCCGGCAATGCCTGGATCAGCATGGTGCTGGTCACCTCAGACTTCCGCCGCCGGGGCATCGCAACCAAGCTCATCGATGCCTGCCTTGCTATGGCGGAGCAGCGCGGCCTGACGACCTGGCTGGACGCCACGCCGGCGGGCGCCACTGTTTACGCCCCGCTCGGTTTCACCTCGACGCTGCAATTGCGCCGGCTGCGGCTGGAAAAGCCGTCGGGAGCCAAGGCTGCGCGGCCGCTATCCGCCTGCAGCCTGGAGACGCTGATCGCGCGCGATGCCCGCACCATGGGATTCGATCGCAGTTCATTGTTGTCGGAATTCAGCGCTCGCGCGGGTTCCCGTATCGTGTCCAGCGCTGGGGCGGCGTCCCTGATCCGCGGTGGACGCACGGCACGACATATTGGCCCGCTGCTCGCCGATAACGCCGATCAGGCATTGGCATTGGTGGACGCCATCGTCAGATCCGAGGACGGACCCTGGCTGCTCGATGCCGTTCACGCCCATGACGCGTTTCTCGACGGCCTCGTCCGCTCAGGCTGGAACATCGAGCGGCCGTTTCAGCGCATGCGCCTGGGCGGCGCCACCGCCACGCCTGCGCAACTGCCTTTTGCCGTCGCCGGACCGGAATTTGGATAGGAATCGCTTTCATGCACCATAGCGAAATCAAGGCCGAGGTCCGCAAGTTGATCGCCGACGGCACGGTGCTTCCGGCGCATCCGCTGGCTCTCGATGCGAACCGCAAGCTCGATACAAGGCATCAGCGGGCGCTGACGCGCTATTACCTCGACGCCGGCGCCGGGGGGCTGGCCGTCGGCGTGCACACCACGCAATTCGCGATCCGCGACGTCGGCATGTACCGGCCCGTGCTGGAACTGGCGGCGGAGACGGCGGCCTCGTGGACCAGGCGCCCGGTCGCGATGGTGGCGGGACTGGCCGGGACAACCCGACAGGCGATTGCAGAGGCACAGACCGCACGCGGCATCGGCTATCACGCCGGCCTGCTCAGCCTCGCCGCAATGAAATCGGCGTCCGAAGACGAGATCATCGCGCATTGCGAGGCAGTAGCGCGAGAAATTCCGCTGGTCGGCTTCTACCTGCAGCCCGCGGTCGGCGGCGTCATCCTCAGCGCCGATTTCTGGCGCCGCTTCGCTTCCATCGACAATGTCATCGCCATCAAGATCGCGCCGTTCAACCGCTACCGGACGCTGGACGTGCTGCGCGGGGTGGCGGCCGCCGGCGCGCTCGACCGCGTCGCGCTTTATACCGGCAATGACGATCACATCCTGCTCGATCTCACCCTGCCGTTCGACCTGCGCGACAAGGGCGTCACCACCCGAACCTATTTCAAGGGCGGCCTGCTCGGACACTGGTCGGTCTGGACCGCCAGCGCCATCACGCAGTTCGAGATGTGCAAGGCCGCGCGCGGCAAGGACACCGTGCCGGCCGACCTTTTGGCGCTCGACGCCCGCGTCACCGATTGCAACAGCGCGTTCTTCGACGTCGCCAACAATTTCTACGGCTGCATCGCCGGCTGTCACGAGATCCTGCGGCGGCAGGGGCTGATGCAAGGGCTCTGGTGCCTCGATCCCGCCGAAGGCCTCAGCCCCGGCCAGATGGCCGAGATCGACCGCGTCTGCCGCGAGCATGCCGATCTCTCCGACGACGCCTTCGTGAAGGCGAATTTACAGAAATGGCTGGCATGACGGCAGAAGAGCCCTTCATCAGCCTGCAGAACGTGCGCAAGGTCTACCGTTCCAAAGGGACGGAGTTCCTCGCGGTCTCCGACGTCACCATGGACGTGAAAGAGGGCGAACTGGTCTCGCTGGTCGGCCCATCCGGTTGCGGCAAGACTACGGTGCTGAAGATCCTGGCCGGACTTCACGAGGCCGACGGTGGCACCATCAGGATCGGCAACGCAAAGACGCCGTTCGATCCTGCACGCGACATCGGCATGGTGTTCCAGCAGGCGCTGCTGCTGAAATGGCGAACCATTTTGGACAACGTGCTGCTGCCGGCCGAAATCGTCGGCCTGCCGATGAAGGCGGCGCGCGCCCGCGCCCGCGATCTGCTCAATCTGGTCGGCCTCGCCGGGTATGAAGACAAGTACCCGCAGCAATTGTCCGGCGGCATGCAGCAACGCACCGCCATTGCCCGCGCCTTTATTCACGATCCCAGGCTGATCCTGATGGACGAGCCGTTCGGCGCGCTCGACGCGCTGACCCGGGAGCAGATGAATCTCGAAATGCTGCGGATCTGGCGCGAAAGCGGCAAGACCATCATTTTCGTGACGCACAGCATCCAGGAAGCGGTGTTCCTGGCGTCGCATTGCGCCGTGCTCACCGCCGGTCCAGCGCGCATGGCAGAATATTTCCCGATCGAACTGCCGTTCCCGCGGGCGCTGCCGATCAAGACCACGGATGAATTCGGTGCCTATGCGCGGCGGATCTATGCGCTGCTGGGATTGACGTCAGGTCCAGACTGATCCGTCGCCGCTAATTCAGCGCCCATAGATAGGCCAGCGTCGCGGCGGTCCCGAGACCCGTTCTGACCGCGTGCAACCCACCCCACTTCACGACCAGTGCGCGTGAGTTGGCACCGGCGTCGTTCTCTTCGGTCGCATTGAGCACACGGTTGGTCGGCAGGATGCCCCACAGCGTGTAGGGCCAGTTGGCGAGAATGAGCGCCGCACCGACGATCCAGCGCCAGTCCCGGGTTTGCCATGCAGCCAGCAGACCGAGCACGCCCGAGATCACCGCGCAGCTCGCCTGCATCGTAAAGCCGCGCGCGTAGCTCGGCTTCCATTGCCTCAGGAGACTTCTGTCATCGAGCCCGAGACGCGCCGGCTGCTCGGCGAAATTGATGTAGAACGCGGCACCGGCGAATGCTGCGGCCACGATCGTCGCAAGCTGTCCTGCAAACATGACTCTGACTCACTCCGTCACTAATTGACAATATATTGTCAATTCGGTTACTCATAGTCAATGACAGCCAAGCGACATACGTCCGGCGGCGCAGCCCTGACCGATCTGTTTCTGGCAGTGTTCCGCCTCAACGGCCGCCTGCTCGCGGCCGGCGACCACCTTGTTTCCGATCTCGGCCTTACCAGCGCCCGCTGGCAAGTACTGGGCGCCATTGCCCTGACGCCAAACCCGCAGCCAGTGGCGTGGCTGGCGCGAAGCATGGGGCTCAACCGCCAGGGTGTGCAGCGCATCGTCAATGAAATGCGGGAAGATGATCTCATCGAGCTGCGCCCCAACCCGCATCATCGCCGCGCGCATCTCGTGGTACTGACAGAGCGCGGCGAAAGCGCTTTCGCGGCGGCGAGCCGGCTGCAGACGCCTTGGGCGAACGCCCTGGCCAAGGGCCTCGACGGCGCAGAACTCGCGGCCGCAACCCGGATCATGAGGGCGCTCAGCGAACGACTGGAAAAATCACCCTAGCCGTCATCCGTTGGCAGCTGGTGTTCCTTGGCAAGCCGAAATTTCAAAGCGGAAGTTGCCCTTTCCGATACCGGCGTTCGCTTCGCATACGCATCATGCATCAGCGTGCCTGTGGCCCGTCCCGCCGCCGTAGTACACGCCGCGGAGGGCGCGACCGCCCCCTCGCGTGGAGAGCCCGACGGAATGTCATCAGATGCACCCGCAAAGCCGCCCGCATCCACGCCAATCGACGGCTTGCCCCCTGAACTCCGGCGCTGGGCGGTCGCTGCAATCTTTACCGCGCTGGCGATGGCTTCGCTGGATACGGCGATCGCCAACATCGCGCTGCCGGCCATCGCCGCCGACCTCCAGGTCAGTCCAGCCGAGGTGGTCTGGGTGGTCAATGTCTACCAGATCGCGCTGGTCGCCACGCTGCTGCCGCTCGGCGCGCTCGGCGAGATCGTCGGTCATCGGCGGGTCTATCTTGGCGGTCTGCTGCTGTTCACGCTGGCCTCGCTTGGCTGCGCGTTCGCATGGTCGCTGCCCAGCCTGACGGCGGCGCGGGCGCTGCAGGGGCTGGGCGCGAGCGGCATCATGAGCGTCAACGCGGCGCTGGTCCGCTTCGTCTACCCGACCCATATGCTGGGCCGCGGCTTCGGCCACAACGCGCTGGTGGTCGGAACGGCGTTCACGCTGGGGCCGACCATCGCCTCGGCGATTCTTTCGGTCGGAACGTGGCCCTGGCTGTTCGCGGTCAACATTCCTTTTGGCGCGATTGCCATCTGGATCGGCCTGAAGACGCTGCCGCAAACGCCGCGCGCAAAGCATGCGTTCGATCTTCCGAGCGCCGCCTTGACCGCGAGTTGCCTCGGCCTCTTCTTCATCGGCATCGGCGGCGCGGCGCATCAGGCCCCGCTGTTCCTGGTCGGGCTGGCGCTTGGCACGGCTTTGCTGCTCGGCTGGCTGATGACCCGCAGGCATGCGGACCATCCGGCGCCGATGCTGCCGATCGACCTGTTCAAGCGCCCCATGTTCGCACTGTCGGCGGCAACTTCGGTTTGCGCGTTCGCCGTGCAGGGACTGGGTTTCGTCGCGCTGCCCTTCTACTTCGAGGACGTGCTGCAGCGGTCGCAGGTGGAGACCGGCTTGTTCATGACGCCCTGGCCGCTGGTGGTGGCAATCATGGCGCCGATCGGGGGCCGGCTGTCGGACCGTTATCCGGTCGGCATACTCGGCGGGATCGGCCTGGTGCTGCTCGGCATCGGTATGGCGCTATTGGCGACGCTCCCGGCGGATCCCAGCGTTGCCAATATCGTCTGGCGTACCGTGATCTGCGGGATCGGATTTGGCTTCTTCCAGACGCCAAACCTGCGGGCCCTGATGTCGAGCGCGCCGCCGCATCGCAGCGGCAGCGCCAGCAGCATCGTTGCCACCGCCCGCCTGAGCGGACAAACCCTCGGCGCCGCGCTTGCGGCGCTGTGCTTTGCCCTCGCCGGCCATGGTGGCGCGACGGTGGCGCTGGCGCTCGGCGCCGGATTTGCTGCGCTCGGAAGCCTGATGAGTTTCCTTCGCCTGGCGGTGGGCGCAGATCGGACATAACTGCCATTACGGACGCAACGCCCTGCAACACCAGCGGATCAAATATCTTCCCGCTCGGGAACACGCTTTTTCTTGATTTGAACTATTCCAGATTGCAGGCCATCTTCCCGCCCGCAGCTCACTCGGTGGATTGAGCGAACAGGGGATACGCGATGGCAAATCTCACTATCAATGGCAAAACGATCAGCGTGGACGTCGAAGACGATACGCCGCTGCTTTGGGCAATCCGGGAGAACGTCGGGCTGACTGGCACCAAATATGGATGCGGCATCGCGCTATGCGGCGCCTGTACCGTTCATGTCGACGGGGTCGCAATGCGTTCCTGCGGCATGTCGGTCGGTGAAGCCGCCGGCAAGCAGATCGTCACGATCGAAGGCCTCGCAGGCAACAATGCCGCGCTTCACAGGGTGCAGCAGGCCTGGGTGGCCAACGATGTTCCTCAATGCGGCTATTGCCAGAGCGGTATGATCATGGCCGTTGCGGCGCTTCTCAAGGAAAAGCCGACGCCGACCGACCAGGACATCGACGAGGCCATCACCAATATCTGCCGTTGCGGAACCTTCCAGCAGGTTCGCGAGGCAATTCACGCCGCTGCGAACGCTTGAAGGCGATACCATGAACAAGCACGTCATGCCTAAACTCACTCGCCGCGGTTTCGTGATCGGCACGGCTGCCGCCGGCGCCGGTCTTGCGATCGGCCTCGATATTCCCTTTGGCGGGCCGACGGTAGTCCGCGCGGCCGACGGCTCGCCCGAGGTCAATGTCTGGGTGGTGATCCGCCCGGACGACACCACCGTGATTCGCATCGCGCGCTCGGAAATGGGACAGGGCACCCTCACCGGGCTTGCCCAGCTCGTCGCCGAAGAACTCGAATGCGACTGGTCGAAGGTCGTCACTGAGTATCCGACGCCGGGTCAAAGTGTCGCACGCAAGCGCGCCTGGGGCGATTTCTCGACCGGCGGCAGCCGCGGCATTCGCGCCAGCCAGGATTACGTCCGCAAGGGCGGCGCCACCGCGCGCGTGATGCTGGTGCAGGCCGCCGCAAACGAATGGAAGGTGCCGGCCTCGGAATGCACCGCAGCCAACAGCGTCATTACCCATACGCCGTCGGGCAAAACCACGACCTACGGCAAGGTGGTGGAAGCGGCCGCGAAACTCGAACCGCCCGCCGACGTCAAGCTGAAGGACCCAAAGGACTGGAAGATCGCCGGCAAGGGCGTGAAGCGGCTTGATACCGTCGACAAGACGACCGGCGCGATGGTCTACGGCGTCGACGTCAAGCTTCCGGGCATGCTCAACGCCGCGATCAAGGATTGTCCCGTCTTCGGCGGCAAGCTGAAGAGCTTCGACGAAGCCAAGATCGCCGGCATGAAGGGCGTCAAGAAGGTCGTCCGCGTCGGCGACAGCGCGGTCGCCGTCGTCGCCGACACCTGGTGGCACGCCAAGACCGCGCTGGATGCTCTGCCGATCGTCTGGGACGAAGGCGAGAACGCCAAGGTTTCCAGCGAATCGATCGCCAAATGGCTCGCTGAAGGCCTCGACAATGCGCAGCCGGCCTATGTCGGCAACCAGAACGGCGACGCCAAGGCAGCGATTGCCGGCGCCGCCAAGAAGATCGAGGCGGTCTACAACTATCCCTACCAGAACCACGTCTGTATGGAGCCGATGAACGCCACGGCGCTCTATACATCGGACAAATGCGAGGTCTGGTGCGGCACCCAAAACGGCGAGGCGGCTTTTGCCGCGGCGATGGAAGCCTCAGGCCTGCCGGCTGAAAAATGCGAAGTGCACAAGCACATCCTCGGCGGCGGCTTCGGCCGCCGCGGCATGACCGACTACGTACGCCAGGCGGTCGAGATCGCCAAGCAGATGCCCGGCACACCGGTCAAACTGCTGTGGTCGCGCGAAGAGGACATGGTGCAAGGCAAGTATCATCCAATCACCCAGTGCAAACTCACCGGCGCATTCGATGCCGACAACAATCTCACGGCGCTGCACGTTCGGTTGTCCGGGCAGTCGATCCTGTTCTCGGTGCGTCCGGCGGCGCTGGTGAATGGCATGGATACAATTGCGTTCCAGGGCCTCAGTCCCTCGGGCGACGCGGCGATCGGATACTCGGTGCCGAACCTTTTGGTCGAGCATTCCATGCGCAATCCCCACGTTCCGCCGGGCTTCTGGCGCGGCGTCAACGTCAACCAGAACGCAATCTATTTGGAATGCTTCATGGATGAGCTGGCGCATTCGGTCGGCCAGGATCCGGTGGAGTTCCGCCGCAAGCTGATGAGCAAGCATCCGAAGCATCTTGCCGTGCTCAATGCCGTGGCCGAGAAGATCGGCTGGGGCAAACCGGCGCCGCAAGGCATCTATCGCGGGATTGCGCAGGTGATGGGCTACGGCAGCTACGTCGCGGGCGCTGCGGAAATCTCCGTGACCGAGGACAGCAAGATCAAGGTGCATCGTATCGTTGCCTCGACCGATCCGGGCTACGTCGTCAACCCGGCGCAGGTTGAGCGGCAGATCGCGGGGTCCTTTGTCTACGGCCTGTCCGCCCTGTTCTATGGCGGCTGCACGGTGAAGGACGGCAAGATCGAGCAGACCAACTTCGACACCTACAACTCCATGCGCATCGCCGAGATGCCGAAGGTGGAATGCGTCATGGTGCCGAGCGGCGGCTTCTGGGGCGGCGTCGGGGAGCCGACCATCGGTGTCGCCGCGCCGGCGGTGCTCAACGCCTACTTTGCAGCGACAGGCAAGCGTCTCCGTTCGGTGCCGCTGAGGGACCAGAACATCAGCTTTGCCTGACATCGGCCAGCGGCGACCTTCGGGTCGCCGCTCCATCATTCGGAGGCCGCTGATGAAAACACTTCCTGCCCTCCTCGCCATTGCAACGATCGCGGTGTCGGGCCCGAAGGTCATGGCCGCTTCTATGCCGCCGCCCGGCGCCGCGTCCTGCTCCGGCTGTCATGCCACCGGGGCAGCTTCGACTTCATCCGTACCGCGGCTACATGGCCGCGACGCCGGCGAGATCACGACTGCCATGAATGGATTTCGCGACGGATCGCTTCCCGCCACCGTGATGAACCGCATCGCCAAAGGCTTCTCGGACGACGAAGTCCGCGCCATTGCGGCGTGGCTCGCGGCTCAGAAGTAAGGAGGCGCCATGACCATCAATCATCGCATGAGCCGCCGGCAGTTCTGCAGCGCGAGCGCGGCTACGCTGGCGACCACGGCATTTCCGCTGCCGGCGTTTGCGCAAGCCGCGGCACGTGTCGTCGTGATCGGCGGCGGCTTTGGCGGCGCCAGTTGTGCGCGAGCGCTGAAGCAGATCGATCCGAAGCTGCAGGTCACGCTGGTAGAGCCGAACAGGACTTTCGTCGCCTGCCCCTTCAGCAACAACGTCATTGCAGGGCTGCGTTCCATCGAGCAGCAACAGTTCGGTTATGACAAGATAGCCGCCAGCGGCGTGACCGTGGTGCCCCAGGCGGCAACGGCCATCGATGCGACAGTTCGCACCGTAGGCCTCACCGACGGCGCGTCGCTCGGCTACGACCGGATGGTGCTGTCCCCCGGCGTCGATCTGCGTTTCGACGCGCTGCAGGGTTACGATGAAGCGGCCGCTGCAAAGATGCCGCACGCCTGGAAGGCCGGCGAGCAAACACTGTTGCTGCGCAAGCAACTCGAGGCCATGGACGATGGGGGTTTGGTGGTGATCTCTGCACCCGCCAACCCCTTCCGCTGCCCGCCGGGACCCTACGAACGCGCTTGCCTCATCGCGCATTATCTGAAGACCAGGAAACCGCGTTCGAAGTTGTTGATCCTCGACGCAAAGGACACCTTCTCCAAGCAGCGCCTGTTCCAGAATGCGTGGAAAGAGCTTTATCCGGGAATGGTCGAATGGATATCGCTTTCGCAGGGCGGCAAGGTTAACGCCGTCGACCTCGCGACCAACACGTTGATCACCGATTTCGGCAACCACACCGCCCAGGTGGCCAATGTCATTCCACCGCAGCGCGCCGGCCGCATCGCCACCATCGCAGGTGCGACCGACAACACCGGCTGGTGTGCGATCGATCCTGTCACGTTCGAGTCCAAATCGGTGCCAGGCATCCATGTCATCGGCGATGCCTGCCTGGCCGGCGCCATGCCCAAATCCGCTTTCTCGGCGAATTCACAGGCCAAGGTTTGTGCGGCGGCCATTGCCACGCTGCTATCAGGCGGAACGCCCGTCGCACCGAAGCTCATCAATACCTGTTACAGTCTCGCGGCCCCTGGCTACGGCATTTCGGTCGCAGGCGTCTACCAGCCGAAGAACGGCGTGCTGGCCGATGTCGAAGGCGCCGGCGGCGTCAGCCCGGCGGATGCACCACGCGAATTCCGCGCGCGCGAAGCCGACTATGCCCAATCCTGGTTTGCTACGGCTACGGCGGAAGTCTTTGGCTAGGCGTAAGCATCGCATATCGGGCCTGGTCCTTGCCGGCGCACTCCTTACACTGCTGCCCGGCTTCGCGGCCGCGCAGGAGTTGCGAAGCTATGCAATTGTCGGCGACGCGATCCCGGAACCGCTGACGGGTGCGCGCGGCGACATTGCGCGTGGGCGAGCGCTCATCGTCGAACGCTCCAGCACTTGCATCCTCTGCCACAGCGGCCCTTTTCCAGAACAGAAATTCCAGGGCGACCTGGCCCCCGATCTTTCCGGCTCCGGTAGCCGATGGTCCGAGGGCCAGCTCCGGCTTCGGCTTGTGGATGCGCCCCGCCTCAACGCGGCGACCATCATGCCGTCCTACTACCGCGTCGAGGGCCTGCACCGCGTCGGCACGCCCTGGCGCGGCAAGCCGATGCTATCCGCCGAACAGATCGAAGATATCGTGGCGTATCTCGTCACACTGCGCGAATAGGAAACATGATGCAGAGATCACTCCATTCGACCCGCCGCCGGTTCCTCGGCCTCGCCGGTGGCGCTGCCGTGCTTGGGGCAGTCCCCATCGTAACGGTTCAGCCCGCCAAGGCGACGCCAGAGATGCTCGCCTCCGCCATCCGCAACGCCACCAACGGCGCCACCGTCAAGACCGGCAAGGTCAAGCTCGATGTGCCGCCGCTTGTCGAGAACGGCAATACCGTGCCGCTGACGGTGAGCGTCAACCATCCGATGGCGCCGGAGGATCACGTCACGAGCATTCACATCTTCAACGAAAAGAACCCGCAGCCAAACATCGCCAATTTCCAATTGGGTCCGCATTCTGGCCGCGCGCAGGTCTCGACCCGCATTCGGATGGCCGACAGCCAGCAGATCGTTGCGATCGCCAGGCTCTCGGACGGCTCGTTCTGGTCGGCCAGCGTCGACGTCGTGGTGACCCTTGCGGCCTGCACCGAGGAGGCGATCTGATGGCGTCAGCTCTGATCAATGTTCCAGCCAAGGCCAAACGCGGCGACATCATCGAGATCAAGACGCTGATGTCGCACATCATGGAAACCGGCTATCGCCATCTGGCGTCGGGCGAAATCGTGCCACGCGACATCGTCACGAGCTTTGCATGCCGCTTTAACGGCAAGGAGATCTTCCGCGCCGATCTGTTTCCGGCGATTGCCGCGAACCCGTTCATCACCTTCTTCACGACCGTGACCGAGAGCGGCAAGTTCGAATTCGAATGGATCGGCGACCGCGGTCTTTCCGAAACCGCATCCGCTTCGATCGCGGTCGAATGAAAATCGCCGGCATCATCGCCGCCGCGCTGCTGGTTGCAGATGCCGTCTGCGCCGCCGAAATCCCGCAAGCGGAGCGCCGCTCGGGCTACAGCTTCATGAAGCCGGAAACCCGGGCGATGCAGGACGACGACACCGCCAACCCCGGCATGCTCTGGGTGCTCGATGGCGAGACGCTGTGGAAGCGCAAAACCGGTACGGCGAACAAGGCCTGCGCCGATTGCCACGACAATGCCCGCATCAGCATGAAGGGTGTCGCAGCGCGCTACCCCGTTTTCGATGCGGTGCTTGGCCGCCCCGTCGATCTGGCACAGCGCATCAATCTCTGTCGCAGCAACCGGCAGCAGGCGACGCCGCTGCCGCCCGAGAGCCGCGACCTCCTCGCGCTCACCGCCTTCATCGCGCGGCAGTCGCAGGGCGTGGCGATCGAAACCGGTAGCAACCCGCAACTCGCGCCGTTCATCGCCCGGGGGCGCGACCTCTTCATGAAGCGCCAGGGGCAGCTCAATCTCGGCTGCACCAATTGTCACGACGAAAACTGGGACAGGCGGCTCGCCGGCTCGGCTATCACGCAGGGGCACCCAACGGGGTACCCGCTCTACCGGCTGGAATGGCAATCGCTGGGATCGCTGCAGCGGCGCCTGCGCGCCTGCATCACCGGGATACGGGCGCAGCCCTATGATTACGGCTCACCGGAACTGGTTGATCTCGAACTGTATTTGATGTCGCGGGCGCGCGGCATGCCGATGGAGGCGCCGGCGGTGCGGCCTTAGTTAGGCGTTCAGCGCTCCGCGAACGCCTTCTCGACCACGAACTGCGCCGGCTCGCCGTGATTGCCTTCGACAAACCCCTTGCCGTTAAGCAACGCGCGCGTGTCCGCCACCAGCGCCGGACTGCCGCAGATCATGACGCGGTCATGTGCGGGATCGAGCGAGGCCAGCCCGATATCGCCGAACAGCTTGCCCGAGTTGATCAGGTCGGTAATACGGCCGCGGTTACGGAAAGGATCGCGCGTCACGGTCGGATAATAGATGAGCTGGTTGCGGATGTACTCGCCGATCAGTTCGTCGTTCGGGAGTCTTTCGGTGATCATCTCGCCATAGGCGAGTTCCTTCACGCGCCGGCAGCCATGCAGCAGCACCACCTTTTCGAAGCGCTCATAGGTTTCCGGATCCTTGATCACGGAAAGAAATGGCGCGAGCCCGGTGCCGGTGCCGATCAGATAGAGGTTGCGGCCGTCCTCGAGGTTGTCGATGACGAGCGTGCCGGTGGCCTTGCGGCTGACGATGATCTCGTCGCCCTGCTTCAGGTGCTGAAGCCGCGAGGTCAGCGGCCCGTCCTGCACCTTGATCGAAAAGAATTCGAGCCGGTCCTCGTAGTTGGCGCTGGCGACCGAGTAGGCGCGCAGCAGCGGCTTCTCGCCAACCTTCAGCCCGATCATGGTGAATTCGCCGTTCCGGAAACGAAACGAGGGATCGCGCGTGGTGGTGAAGCTGAACAGCGTGTCGGTCCAGTGATGGACGCTGAGGACGCTTTCCTGGTTGAAATTGCTCATCTTGCCGATCCGTCTCGCCTGGTGGCCGATTGCGATGCTCAAATCATTTGTATACGATCGTTCGTACACGAATGAATAATGCAGCTTGATCGGATCGTCAAGCCGGGCAAAATGTCCGGCGAAGGTATTGAACCAAAAGGAAAAACCATGGCCCACGATGCACCCCAGGCGACCGGTCCGAGCAAGCTGGTGATCCGCAATATCGGGCTGCTGCTGTCGGGGGCGCTGGAAAAGCCGATCCTGGACGGCGATACGATCGTGGCCGAGAACGGCAAGATATCGGCCATTGGCCGATTCAAGGACGTCAATACCGAGGGTGCCACCACCGTCGTCGATGCCAACGGCACCACCGTCGCCCCCGGCCTGATCGACAGCCACGTCCATCCCGTTGCCGGCGACTGGACGCCGCGGCAGAACCAGTTCAACTGGATCGACAGCTACCTCCACGGCGGCGTCACCACCATGATCTCGGCGGGCGAAGTGCATATGCCCGGCCGACCGCGCGACGTCGTCGGGTTGAAGGCGATGGCGATCTTCGCCCAGCGCGCATTCTGGACGCTGCGTCCCGGCGGCGTGAAGGTCCATGCCGGCGCGCCTGTGATCGAATGCGAAATGGTCGAGGACGATTTCAAGGAATTGGCCGCCGCCGGCGTCAAGCTGCTCGGCGAAGTGGGCCTCGGCGGCGTCAAGGACGGGCCGACTGCAAAGAAAATGGTCGGCTGGGCGCGCAAATACGGCATCCAGAGCACGATCCACACCGGCGGGCCTTCAATCCCCGGCTCCGGGCTGATCGACAAGGACGTGGTGCTGGAAGCCGACACCGACGTGGTCGGCCATATCAATGGCGGCCACACGGCGCTGCCCGACGACCAGATCCGCTGCATCTGCGAGGGCTGCAAGCGCGGGCTGGAGCTGGTTCACAATGGCAACGAGCGCTCGGCGCTTTTCACGCTCCGTATTGCGCGCGAGATGGGCGATCTCCACCGCGTCATCCTCGGCACCGATGCGCCGGCCGGCTCCGGCGTGCAGCCGCTGGGCATTTTGCGAATGGTCTCGATGCTGTCATCGCTCGGCGACCTGCCCGCCGAACTCGCGTTTTGTCTCGCGACCGGCAACACCGCGCGGATGCGCGAGCTCGATTGCGGCATCATCGAGGTCGGCCGCTCTGCGGACTTCGTCCTGATGGACAAGGCACAGCATTCGCCGGGTAAGAACATCCTCGAGAGCGTGCAGCTCGGCGACCTGCCCGGCATCGGCATGACCATCATCGACGGCATCGTCCGCACCCAGCGCAGCCGCAATACGCCACCGGCGGACAAGGTGCCGCAGATCATCAGCGGGCACTGAACGCATTGCCGCTTGGCGCAGGCCAGACCGAAGCCCGAATTGAGCCCCGATACGTTGCAGCCCGCTTTGGTTGATGCCGACCACTTTCCGTTCGATCCCCCGATGGTCTCGCAGAATCGCGGTCACGGCGAGATAGAACGGAGCTATCACCGCAGCTTGTTCAGCAACTCCATCAGCGTCTCGCGCTCTTTCGCGTCCAGCGGCGCAAGCGTCTCCTTCGTGATCGCCAGCGCATTTGGCGCGGCCTTCTCCGCCAGTTGCTGGCCTGCGCGCGTCAAGCTCACGAGCAGGCGGCGGCCGTCCTCAGGGTCGGGGCTGGTCTCGGTCAAGCCGCGCGCCGTGAGGCGGTCGATCACACCCTTGATGGTGGCGACGTCCATCGCCGTCAGCCGCCCGAGCAGGTTTTGCGAGCACGGCCCGGTCTCGGTGAGTTTCGCCAGCGCCGCCCATTGCGTCGGCGTCAGGTTGATGCCGATTTCGCGGGCGAAGATGGTGGCGTGGCGCTGCCACACCTGGCGCAGGATGAAGCCGATCTGCTCGTCGAGAATGTAGGACGGCCGAGCCGGCTTGACGGTTCGTTTCGGCGAAACACTCCTTCCCATCTGTGCTCCCTGAACCTTCTCTCTTGCTTGCCGCCCGTCACAGCGACAGATGCGCGTCCCGGATATCAGGCCGTGCGTCGAGTTCGGCCATGGTGCCGCCGTAGCAGATCTTGCCGCGCTCGATGATATAGGCACGGTCGGAGATCAGCCGCGCGAAATGCAAATTCTGCTCCGACACCACGATGCTGACGCCTTCCTTTTTCATCGCGAGAATGGCGTCGACCATCTGCTCGACGATCTTCGGCGACAATCCTTCCGAGGGCTCGTCGAGCAGCACCAGCGACGGATTACCCATCAGGGTCCGCGCGATGGTCAGCATCTGCTGTTCGCCGCCGCTCATGCGCCCGCCCGGGCGGTTGCGCATCTCGCCGAGATTGGGAAACAGCGTGAACAGCTTTTCGCGGGTCCAGTATGGCGCGTTCGGCCGTTTCGGCTGGCGGCCGACCTCGAGATTTTCCTCGACCGTCAGGTCCGTGAAGATGCGCCGCTCTTCCGGCACGTAGCCGAGCCCGCCGCGCACGATCGCATGCGTCGGCTCGCGCGAGACGTCCCGTCCTTCGAACACGATCCGGCCCGTACGGTTCTCGACCAGGCCGACGATGGAGCGAAACGTGGTCGACTTGCCGGCGCCGTTGCGACCCAGCAGCGCCACCACCTCGCCCTCACCGACTTCGAGCGCGATATCGAACAGGATATGCGCCGGGCCGTAGAAACTGTTGAGGTCCGCGACTTGCAGCTTCATGCGCCTGCTCCTTCGCGGTGGCGCGCATCGTAGACCAGGCCTTCGCCGAGATAGATGGCGCGCACCTGCGGATTGCCGCGGACTTCCTCGGGCGTCCCTTCGGCGATCAGGCTGCCGCGGTTCAGCACCAGGATGCGGTCGGCATGCTCGAACACCACGTCCATGTCATGCTCGGTGAACAGCACGCCGATCGACTTTTCACGGGCGATGCCCGCGGTGAGCCGCATCAGTTCGATCCGTTCGCGCGGCGCCATGCCGGCGGTCGGCTCATCCATCAGCAACAGCTTCGGCTGGTTGGCGAGCGCAATCGCAAGCTCCAGCCGCTTGAGGTCGCCGTAGGCGAGTTCGCCGCAGGGGCGCTCGGCATAGGCGCCCATGCCGACGAGATCGAGCAGCCGGCCCGCCTCTTCGCGCGCGTAATTCGCGGTCGAACCCCAGAGATTGAACAATTGCCTGCCATACGACACCAGCGCCACCTGCACGTTCTCTCGCACGGTCATGGTCGCAAACGTCGCCGTGATCTGGAACGTGCGTCCGACGCCGAGCCGCCAGATCGCGCGCGGCTTCCGGCCGACCGTATCCTCGCCAAGCAAATTGATGCGACCGCTGTCAGGTGTGTTCTGGCCGTTGAGCATGTCGAAACAGGTACTCTTGCCTGCGCCATTGGGCCCGATAAGTGCCAGAATTTCACCAGCCCTGAGCTCGAACGACACGCTGCGCACGGCATGCACGCCGCCATAGGACTTGCTCAGGTTCTCGACCGACAGCAATGTGGGAACCATGCTCATTCGGCGGTCTCGATCCGGGAAGTGGCAAGCGCGGCGGATTTCTTCTGAGGCGGCCGCCAGCGATTCCTGATCGCCTCCAGCGTCCCGACGATACCCTTGGGGAAGGCCACCACCATCAGCACGATGAAGCCGCCGAGCACCAGCTTGGAGAGATCGGTCTGGCTGACCAGCCAGATGTTGGCCGCCTTGAACACGATGGCACCGATGACCGCACCAGAAACCGTCTCGACGCCGCCAAGCAGTACCATCACCAGCGCATCGACCGACAGCGAGATGCCGAGGCTGTCGGGGAATACGCTACCCTTCAGATACGCAAACAATGCGCCGCCGATCCCTGCGACCGTGCCCGATATGACGAAGGCGGTCCACTGCACGCGCTTGCCGTTGATGCCGATTGCCTCGCTGCGCAGCGGCGAGTCCCGCGTCGCGCGCAGCGCAAAACCGAACGGCGAGAACACGATCACCCGCAGCACCGCGACGGCGAGCGCCGCGATGCCGAGCGACAGCCAATAAAAGTTCGCCGGGCTCGCCGCCCACTTCTCCGGCCAGACGCCCAGAATACCGTTGTCGCCGCCGGTCACCGCGACCCACTGGAACGCGATCGACCAGACGATCTGCGCAAACGCCAGCGTCAGCATCGCGAAATAGACGCCGGAGAGTTGCACGGCGAAGAAGCCGAACACCGCGGCCCCCAGCAAGCCGAGCAACGGGCCTAACAGCAGGCACACGATCATCGGTAGCCCCGCCGCCTTGGCGAGGAAAGCGACGCCATAGGCGCCGAGCCCAAAATAGGCGGCGTGGCCGAACGAGGCGAGTCCGCCGACCGACATCAGGAAATGCAGGCTGGACGCGAAGATCACGAAGATCGCAATCTCCGAACCGACCGTCAGCGCGTAGTTGCCGGCAAACAGCGGCAGCATCGCCGCAAGGATCAGCGCGCCGAACGACATCAACCGCTCTACCGAGGTGAGCGGCCGCCAGGGCGTGACGGTCAGGCCCGGCGTACGACGCGCGGCGGCCTCCGGCTTGCCGAATAGCCCCCACGGCCGCACGATCAGCACCACCGCCATCACCAGGAACACCAGGATGATGGATATCTTTGGAAATATGAGAATGCCGAACGCATTGAGTTCGGAGACCAGCACGGCGGCGACGAAAGCGCCGATGATGCTGCCGAGCCCGCCGATCACCACGACCACGAACACTTCGACGATGATGCGAAGGTCCAGCGCATGGTGCACGGCATCGCGGGGGATCTGCAGCGCGCCGCCGAGCGCTGCGAGAAAGACACCGAGCGCAAACACGCTGGTGAACAGCCATTTCTGATTGACGCCGAGCGCTGCCACCATGTCGCGGTCCTGCGTTGCCGCGCGCACCAGCACACCCCAGCGCGTGCGCTGGAACAACAGCCAGAGTGCGCCGAGCACGACCGGACTGAGCGCAATCAGGAACAGATCGTAGCTCGGGATGTTCTGGCCGAAGAAATCGACCGCGCCCCTGAAACCGGGCGCGCGGCGGCCGAGCAGATCGTCCGGCCCCCAGATCAGCACCACGATATCCTGAACCATCAAGGTCAGGCCGAAGGTGGCGAGCAACTGGAACAGTTCCGGCGCATGGTAGATTCGCCGCAGCAGCACCATCTCGACCAGCACACCGACGACCGCCACGACCAGCGCCGCAACGACGATGCCGCCCCAGAAGCCGAAGGCGCCAGAGAACCGTTCCGTCAGCGTGAACGCGACATAGGCGCCCAGCATATAGAACGCGCCATGGGCGAAATTCACGATCCGCGTCACGCCGAAAATGATGGACAGCCCTGATGCGACCAGAAACAGCGATGCTGCGCTGGCGAGCCCGGTCAGGAACTGAGCGAAGTAGAAGGCCATTGGCGGTCCGGGTTAGCGCAAATCGTCAGAGCGGGGTCCTCATCCTTCGAGACGGTGCTTCGCACTTTCTCAGGATGAGGCCATCGATGGAGAGGTCCTTCGGACCCTCTGGTGAGGAGCGCGGCACAGCCGCGCGTCTCGAACCAAGAAAAGCCTCAGACCGCGGCCAAAGCTCACTGCTTCGGGCGGAGCTTCTCCACTTCCGCATCGCTCGGGAGATAGTCGCTCCCCTTGCGGTAGACCGAGTCCACCATCACGCCCTTGCCGTCCTTCAGCGCGGTCTTGCCGACATAGGCACCCAGCGTCGACTGATGGTCGATCTTGCGGAAGGTAATCTCGCCGAACGGCGACGGCATTGACAGCCCCTCGGTCGCCGCGATCAGCTTCTCCGGATCGGTCGAATTGGCCTTGGCCAGGATCGCCGCCGCCGCCTTGATGGTCTGATAGCCAACGATCGAGCCGAGGCGTGGATAGTCGTTGAACTTGGCCTGGTAGGCCTTGAGAAACTTGTCGTGATCCGGCGTCTTGATGTCGTACCAGGGGTAACCCGTGACGATCCAGCCTTCGGGAGTCTCGTCCTTCAGCGGATCGAGATATTCCGGTTCGCCGGTGAGGAAGGAGACCACCGAGCGTCCCTTGAACAGGCCGCGGGTGTTGCCTTCGCGCACGAGTTTGACCAGATCGGCGCCGAAGGTGACATTGAGGATCGCTTCGGGATTGGCGGCAGCAACCGCCTGCACCACCGGACCGGCGTCGATCTTGCCCTGCGGCGGCCACTGCTCGTCGACCCACTGGATGTCAGGCCGCTTCTCCGACATCAGCTTCTTGAACACGGCAACCGCGGACTGACCGTATTCATAGTTCGGCGCAATCGTTGCCCAGCGTTTGGCCGGCAGCTTTGCAGCCTCCTCCACCAGCATCGCCGCCTGCATGTAGTTGGAAGGGCGCAGGCGGAAGGTGTAGCGATTGCCCTTTGACCAGGTGATGGCATCGGTCAGAGGCTCCGCCGCCAGGAAGAACACTTTCTTCTGGTTGGCGAAATCGCTGACGGCAAGGCCGATATTGGACAGGAACGTGCCGGTCAGCATCGCCACGTTCTCGCTCGACACGAGTTCGTTGGCCGCTGTCGTCGCATCTGCGGGCTTGCCGCCGTCATCCTTGGAAATGACGACGAGCTTCTTGCCGTTGATGCCGCCTGCGGCATTGATTTCCTCGACCGCAAGCTGCCAGCCCTTGCGATACGGCTCGGTGAAAGCGGGCAACAGCGAATAGCTGTTGATCTCGCCGATCTTGATCTCGCTCTGCGCCATGGCGTTCCCCGCCATGCTGGCGACAGCGATCGCCAGGCCAGCTCCCAATACGTGTCTACGTCGCATCCCTACCTCCAATGTTGACGCAATTATCTTAAACCGTCTTCGCCTTTGACTTCCGAAACCGTTAACCCGCCGACGCGCGGCAGAGGCCTGCCGCTGTCGGTGACTGCAACCGCCACCATGATCTCGTTGGCACGCGGCGCATCGTTGATCTGTACTTCCATGCCGTCGAAATGGCTGCGCACGAACGCTGCGTCCTTGTGGCCGAGCGGAATATCCAGGGTCGTTCCCGGCCCGCTGCGCTTCTTGGACGACGGGATCAGCGCCGCGCCCTTGCTCAGGACTTTGCGCACCGGCGCACCCATCTTCGGATGCAAGATCGCTGCCGCATGTTCGAGTTCGCCATTTTCGCCGACAGCGGCGGCCTTGCCGTAGCTATGGGCGTTGGCGCCCTCGATGCCGAGCGCGGCAACGGCCTTTTTCGAGAGCAACTCGCCGAGTTCTTCGCCGATCGCGATCAGCGGCGAGAGATCTTCGACATAGCGGCCGGCAAACGGATTTTCGATCACGGCAATCGCCGCCGCGCGCCGCGTCGGCGGGGCGACCTTCTGCCCCATTTCCAGATGAGTTTCCTCGACCACCGTGACGATCTTTCGAATGATCGCGCTCATTTTATCTGCCTCGCTCTCGATCATACATGCATCGCTCTTTCTACCGCGCTTCCGTGAAGCACTGGCAACGCCCGTGTCCCGATCCCTTTTGCGCCCACCACGGCCGTCTCGCCCAGTAGACGCAAGGCCGCACCTTCGATCAATCCGGCCGCGAGCAACTGCCGCGCCCGGGTCGCGCCTGCCCTCAACGCGTCGTCGACCTCTTCTTCCCTTAATTTGCCGACGTCGCGGGTGACGAGGCGCGCGCCGAGGTCGCTGTCGGGCTGCAGATCACTGGCCGGACAGCGGACAATGGCAGGATGACCGGGCAAGTCCACGGCGTTGGCAATCATGGTGGCAGCGGCATCGGCCTGCGACGCCGTCCGCGCCAGCACGGTAACGGCATCGGCGATGCCGAATGAAAAACTGCGGCCGTGACGACCGCTGGTCGCGATGCCTCGCGACGGATCGTCGGGTTCGATGCCGATAGTTCGCATCAGCCCGTGCCGGTCCGGCCGGTCCATCAGCCCGACGGTGAATTGCGCGCCGCCGGTCAAATGCAGCGCAATATCGCCACCGTTGTTGACATAGGCTCGCTGCAACCGCGCCGCGTCCAGCATCGTACCGAGGATTTCCTCCGCGACACTTCCCGCCACTGCCGCCATCGGCGTGATGAACTCCTCCGCTGCAAACGGCGCGACCGCCGCGTACATCCGGCGCGCGACGATGCCCTTCAGCGTGCACCCGGCCGGATCGGCTGGCTGACGCAATTCAACCAGTTCCCCGCAGAGTTCATCAAGCAAGCCGGTAAATCGCCGTGCCGCAGCCTCATAGCCGGCACGCACCTCCGCCGCGCTGCCACTTGCTTCGATGATCAGATCGATCGGGCCGTCCTGCAAATGCAGCCGCTTGCCGTCAGGTAGAAGTGCGATTTGCGGAAGCCGGCTCATGCGCGTCGTCCCGGAATATAAGGCATCGGGCGAAGTTCCGTGTTGTCCCGCAGGGATGCCAGCGGCCGCACGTGATCCATGTGGCCGCCGAGCGCGGCATAGTCGGAAAGCCGCAGCGTGAACTCGATCGGCGCCACCAGCGCTGGTGTCGGCACATAGCCGAATGCGCCGGCCGGCATCTGCGTGACGTCGACCATGAAGGTGATGCCGCCACCCGGCCAGACATAGACGGGCGCGCCGCCGCTGGTAACCCGCGTCAGCGCGTCCTTGACCGACCGCGTCAGCCGCACTGGATTGTCGGTCACTCCGGCGCGTAGCGATCCGCCGGCGCCGCCCATGAAGAGCACCGTGCATAGCGCCGGCTCGCAATTCTCCTGGATGCGTTCGACCGAAAACTGGAGATCGGGCGGCATCTGCTTCTCGATAGGCCGCAACCCTTCGTCGAGCTCGTAATAGGCAGCATGTTCACCTGTGGTCGAGACCATCAGCATGGTGAGACCGGGTCGCGCCTCCTTGGGATTGAACGGCCCCAGCACCGACAGCGGATCTGAAATATTGGTGCCACCCCAGCCGGTACCGGGATCGGCGACCTGGAAGTAACGGCCCGGGGTCGAGCGTCGCCCCTTCATCTTGATCCCGGTATCGGGAATATCGAGGAGCTTGCCGGCCTGATGCTCGCTGAGGACGCCGGTGATGTGGTCGTCCACGACCACGACCTCGTCGACCTTGCCGTGCCACTGCTTGGCGAACATGCCGATTGTCGCCGAGCCGCACCCCACACGCATGCGCTCCTCGGCGACACCGTTGACGATCGGCGGATAGCCGGCCTGCACCACGACCGTGGCGCCGCCGTCGATCGTGAGTTCTACCGGCTTGCAGTTGGAGAGGTCCATCAGCGCATCGCAGGTGACGCGGCCTTCCTTCTTGGAACCGCCGGTCAGATGATGCACGCCGCCGAGCGACAGCATCTGCGAGCCGTATTCGCTGGTCGTCACATGTCCGATCGCCTCGCCCTGCGCGCGGACGGAGGCGGTCTCCGGGCCGAGATAACGGTCGGTATCGATCTTCACCTTGACGCCGCAATAGCTGAAAATGCCTTCGGTCACGACCGTGACCATGTCGACGCCGTCGACTTCCGACGACACGATGAAGGGCGCCGGCTTGTAGTCGGGATAGGTGGTGCCGGCGCCGATCGCGGTGACGAACACGTTCTGTTCGTGGACGAGCTTGCCGTCCCAGTCGCCGCCGGCCTGAAACGGCACCAGCCGCCCGCCATGCGATACCGTGCGCTCCAGCACGATATGCGGATCGACGCGCACCAGTTCGCCGTCGTGATTGGCGTAGCGGTCGCATGCGCCTGCCGCGCCCGGCTTGATGTAGCACATCACCGGACAGGCATCGCAGCGGATCTTGTCGCCACCGGCGATCGTCGCATCAGTCATGAACAAGCCTGCAGTCGAGGAGGCATCGATCCAGGTCGCATCTTCGCGGCCCGATCATTTTGTTCGTACACGAACGATGTTGCGCGCGGACTTGAACGCTGTCAAGCAGGCCTGAAAGCCAAAAGCCTCGCCTGCCGCATAATAACTCATTTGCCTCGCATCTCTGTTCACTAAGCGGGCAACGCGCTGCAGCGCGGGACGCCGCGCTTGCACGTTTGTACACAAACGGTATCTTTCCAAAACGCAAAGCACGGAATTTTGCAACGCAGCGAGGGCCAGAGGGAGCATGACGCAGAGCACGATGCGCCTGACCGTCAACGGCAACGCTTACGATGTCGAGGCGGCTCCCGACACGGCATTGCTCTATGTGCTCCGCAACGATCTCGCTTTGAACGGACCGAAATACGGCTGCGGTCTTGGCGAATGCGGCGCCTGCGCCGTGCTGATCGACGGCGTCGCGGCGCGCTCCTGCGTGATTCCGATCGAAGGCTGTGCCGGGCGCGAGATCGTGACGCTCGAAGGTCTCGGCTCGCGCGAGCGTCCGGACCCCGTGCAGCACGCCTTCATCCGCGAGCAGGCCGCGCAGTGCGGCTATTGCCTCAACGGCATGATCATCACCACGAAAGCGCTGTTGCTGCGCTCGCCCCATCCTTCGGAAGCCGAGGTACTGGAAGCGCTGCGTCATCATCTGTGCCGGTGCGGCGCGCATATCGAAATCATGCGCGCGGCGATGCGCGCCGCCGGCCACGTCGTCGAGGCGCAGGCGTGATGGCCGCACCTGAACCGACCGAGAATCGCGAAAGTCTGCAGGGCACGCTGTCTGTCGTTCGTCCCGCCTCACCGGTCGAGGCCGTCAAGTTCGAGACTTTTATCAAGATCACCGCCGACGGTTCGGTCACAGCCTATAACGGCCATGTCGATCTCGGCACCGGCATCCGCACCGCGCTCGGGCAGATCGTCGCCGAGGAGCTCGATGTGTCCTTTGCGCGCGTCGTCATCGTGCTGGGCGACACCGCGCTCGTCCCCAATCAGGGCGCAACAATCGCGAGCGAGACCATCCAGATCACGGCCGTGCCGCTGCGCAAAGCGGCGGCGCAGGCGCGGCAGTTCCTGGTCGCGCGCGCGGCAGAGCGGCTTGAACATGCCGTCGAGTATCTCGCCATTGAGGACGGCCTGATCCGCGGCAAGGACAATCGCAGCGTCAGCTATGGCGAACTGATCGCGGGCGAAACCATCCAGCTTGAGCTGGCCGATGATGTTCCGCTGAAATCCGCTGATGCCTACACCATCGTCGGACAGTCCGTCCCGCGCGTCGATCTGCCGGCGAAGGCGACCGGTGAACTGGTCTATGTTCACGACATGCGCGTGCCCGGCATGCTGCACGGCCGCGTCGTCCGTCCACCCTATGCCGGCGTCGATGTCGGCGATTTCATCGGCAACAGCCTGATCGCGGTCGATGAGACATCGGTGCGAGATATCCCCGGCCTCGTCGCGGTCGTCCGCATCGGCGACTTCGTCGGCGTCGTCGCCGAGCGCGAAGAAAATGCGATCAAGGCGGCAGCGCAGCTCAAGGTTTCCTGGAAGCCGGTGCCGACATTGCCCGACCTGAAGGACATCGAGACCGCGTTGCGCGCCAATCCGTCTGTGCCGCGAACGCTGATCGACAAGGGCAACGTCGATGCCGCGATCGCCGGCGCCGCCAAGCCGATGCCGCGGACCTACATCTGGCCTTACCAGATGCACGCTTCGATCGGCCCTTCCTGCGCAGTCGCAGACTACCAGGACGACAGCACCAAGGTCTGGTCCGGCACGCAGAACCCGCATCATCTGCGCACTGAGCTGGCGCGATTGATTCACCGGCGCGAAGCCGAAATCGAAGTGATCCGGCTGGAAGCCGCTGGCTGCTACGGCCGCAACTGCGCCGACGACGTTTCCGCCGACGCCGTGCTGCTGTCCCGCGCGGTCGGCCGTCCCGTTCGCGTGCAGCTCACGCGCGAACAGGAGCACGCTTGGGAGCCGAAGGGCACCGCGCAGTTGATGGACGTCAGTGGCGGATTGAACGCCGACGGCAGCGTCGCGGGATACGACTTCGCCACCCGCTATCCATCGAACGGCGCGCCGACGCTGGCGCTGCTGCTGACTGGCGCCGTCCCGAACACGCCAGCGATCTTCGAGATGGGCGACCGCACCGCGATCCCGCCTTACGACTACGACAATCTGCGCGTGACAGCGCATGACATGCCGCCGATCGTGCGCGCCTCGTGGCTGCGCGGCGTCTCGGCGCTGCCAAATACTTTTGCGCACGAGTCCTTCATCGACGAATGCGCCAGCGAGGCCGGCGTCGACCCGATAGAGTATCGCCTGCGCTACCTGAAGGACCCGCGCGCGATCGATCTCGTCAATGCTGTTGCTGAACGCGCCGGCTGGCGGCCGCGGCCGGTGCGCGAGGAAAAGCAGGCCGATGGCGATGTCGTGCGCGGGCGCGGCTTTGCCTATGCGCTCTATGTCCACAGCAAGTTTCCGGGCTATGGCGCGGCGTGGTCGGCATGGATCGCCGACGTCGCCGTCAACAAGGCCACCGGCGATGTCAGTGTCACCCGCGTAGTGGCCGGGCAGGATTCCGGCCTGATGATCAATCCGGACGGCGTCCGCCACCAGATCCACGGCAACGTCATCCAGTCCACCAGCCGGGCGCTGATGGAGGAGGTGTCGTTCGATCGAACATCCGTGACCGCGCGCGAATGGGGCGCCTACCCCATCATCAAATTCCCCGAGGTGCCCGACATCGACGTCCTGATGCTGCCGCGGCCGGACCAGCCGCCGCTCGGCGTCGGCGAGTCCGCTTCCGTCCCCAGTGCCGCGGCCATTGCGAACGCGATCTATGACGCCACCGGCGTTCGCTTTCGCGAATTGCCATTCACGCCGGAACGTATTCTGCGGGGCTTGCACGGCGAGCAACAATCGGCAGTGGAGGCGTTGCCAGCGCCGTCGCCCCAGCCCCCGCTCCCCTCGCGCATCTGGCAAAGTCCGTTCGCCAGACGTACCGGTGCTTTCGCGACGGCAGCGGCGCTGTGCGCGGCTGTGGTCGGCATCGGCGCCGCCGTCCTTCCGTGGCGCGCGATCCCGCCGATCGCACGCCCCGATGCATCGGTTTATTCGCAGGCGACCATCGCCCGCGGCCAGCAACTCGCCGCGCTCGGCGACTGCGCCGTGTGCCACACCTCTGTGAATGGTATTCTCAACGCCGGCGGCCGGCCGCTGCCGACGTCGTTCGGCACGATCTATTCGACCAACATCACGCCCGACGTCGATACAGGCATCGGCGCGTGGTCGTATCCTGCCTTCGAACGCGCGATGCGCGAGGGCATTCATCGCGACGGCCGGCATCTCTACCCGGCGTTTCCCTACACGCACTTCGCCAAGACCACCGACGCCGACATGCAGGCGCTCTACGCTTACCTGATGGCGCAACCGGCGGTGCGCGCGGAGACGCCGAGCAACACGCTGGCATTCCCGTTCAATCTGCGCCCGCTGATGGCGGGATGGAACGCGCTGTTCCACAAGCCCGATGTGTTCCAATCCGACCAGACCAAATCCGAAATCTGGAATCGCGGCGCCTATCTGGTCGAAGGACTTGGCCATTGCAGCGCCTGCCATTCGCCGCGCAACGCACTCGGGGCGGAGATTGCGGATGCCCATCTCGCCGGCGGATTTGCGGAGGGCTGGGAAGCACCGGCGCTGACTTCGCTGTCGCGGGCGCCGATCCCCTGGAACGAGGACGAACTGTACGCGTATTTGCGGACCGGAGAATCCCGCTTCCATGGCGTTGCGGCCGGGCCGATGGCGCCGGTCGTGAAGGAACTCGCCGCCCTTCCCGATTCCGACATCCGCGCCATGGCGGTTTACCTCGCCTCGTTCAACGACACGGCCATCGACAAGCCGGCGCAGCAAGCACTTGCCGCCAGACTCGAAGCCGCGACCGGCACGCGGACGTCCGCAGCCTCCAGCGTCGGCGCCCGGCTCTACCAGGGCGCCTGCGCGGTCTGCCACGAGGTCGGCGGCGCGCCGCTGTTCGGCAGCCGTCCTTCGCTGGCGTTGAACAGCAATTTGCACAGCAGCGTGCCGGACAATCTGATCCAGGTGATCCTGCACGGCATCGCAAAGCCGGCCGCAACCGACCTCGGCTATATGCCGGCCTTCCGGGACAGCCTGACCGACAGCCAGATCGCCGAACTGGCCGCCTATCTCAGGCGGCAGTTTGCGCCGGACAAGCCGGCCTGGACCGATATCCATGCGGTGGTTAACCGGATCCGGCAGGAATAGCGCGCTGAGCTGCCATGCCGCCGCCGAAACCCACTGGTTGGGCGGCCCCCGGCACGGTAGAGTTCCGTCATGGCAGTAACCGATATTGCATCCCGGACCTATAACCACGGCTGGCGGCTCGACCCGATCGTGCGCAGCCTGCTCGATACCGACTTTTACAAGCTGCTGATGCTGCAGATGATCCGCGAGCTCTATCCGGATCAGCGCGTCACCTTTTCGGTGATCAATCGCACCCGGCACGTCCGGCTTGGCGAGATCATCGACGAGGGCGAACTGCGCGCACAGCTCGACCATGCGCGCACCATCCGTTTCACCAAGAAGGAACTGATCTGGCTTGCCGGTAATACGTTCTACGGCAAGACGCAGATGTTCTCGCCGGACTTCATCCACTGGCTCTCCAGCTTCCGCCTGCCCGAATACGAATTGCACAAGGTCGACGGCCAGTACGAGTTGCACTTTCACGGGCCGTGGACCCACACCACGATGTGGGAAATCCCGGCGCTCGCGATCATGAACGAACTGCGCTCGCGCCAGGCGACCAAGGGACAGGGCCGCTTCGTCCTCGATGTGCTCTATGCGCGCGCCAAGGCCAAGCTGTGGTCCAAGGTCGAGCGGCTGCGCAAGCTCGAAGGTCTGCGTCTTTCCGACTTCGGCACCCGCCGCCGCCACGGCCATTTGTGGCAACGCTGGTGCGTCGAGGCGGTGAAGGAAGGCCTCGGTCCCTCCTTCACCGGCACCTCCAACGTGCTGCTGGCGATGGACAATGATCTCGAAGCGATCGGCACCAACGCGCATGAACTGCCGATGGTCGCGGCGGCGCTGGCGGATTCCGACGAGGAGTTGCGCTGGGCGCCCTACCGCATTCTCGATCAATGGCGCCATACCTATGGTGGTAACCTCCTGATCGCCCTGCCCGACGCCTTCGGCACCAAGCCGTTCCTGCGCGACGCGCCGGACTGGGTCGCCGACTGGACCGGCTTCCGCCCCGATAGCGCGCCGCCGATCACGGCCGGCGAGGACATCATCAAGTGGTGGAAGCAGAAGGGCCGCGATCCCCGCGAGAAGCTCCTGGTTTTCTCCGACGGCATGGATGTCGGCTCGATCGAGGAAACCTACCGGCACTTCTCCGGCCGCGTCCGCATTTCGTTCGGCTGGGGCACCAACCTCACCAATGATTTCGTCGGCTGCGCGCCTGACGATTCCGCCGATCTCGATCCGATCTCGCTGGTCTGCAAGGTGACGTCGGTCGATGGGCGTCCGGCGGTCAAGCTCTCGGACAATCCCGAGAAGGCCACCGGCAGCCCCGCCGAGGTCGAACGCTATCTGCGCGTGTTCGGCAATGCCGGGCGCGTCCGCACCGCCGTGCACGTCTGAGCCTGCGACTACACGTTCCCAGCCACCTATCGACTTGACGAGCCCCGCATGCCCGCACCCAAGCCGCCTGCCTTTGAGACCCTGAGCCTGCACGCCGGCCAGCGTCCGGATCCCGCCACCGGCGCCCGCGCGGTTCCGATCTACCAGACCACGTCCTACGTCTTCCAGGATTCCGACCACGCGGCGGCGCTGTTCAATCTGGAACGCGCCGGACACATCTACACCCGCATTTCCAATCCCACGACCGCCGTGCTCGAAGAGCGCCTCGCTGCGCTGGAAGCCGGCGTCGGCGCGATCTGCACGGCGAGCGGCATGGCCGCGCTGCATCTGGCGATCGCCACCATCCTCAACGCCGGCGACCACATCGTCGCGTCCGCCTCGCTCTATGGCGGCACCATCAATCTGCTGGCGCACACGCTGCCGCGCTTCGGCATCACCACCACGTTCGTCAAGCCGCGCGCGCTCGACGAATTTCGCGCCGCGATCAAGCCGAACACGCGGCTGGTGATCGGCGAGACCATCGGCAATCCCGGGCTTGAAGTGCTCGACATCCCGGCCGTTTCGCAGATCGCGCACGACGCGGGAATCCCGCTGCTGATCGACAACACCTTTGCGACACCGTTCCTCAGCCGCCCAATCGAGCTTGGTGCCGACCTCGTGATGAATTCCGCGACCAAATGGATCGGTGGCCACGGCATCGCGATCGGCGGCGTCATCGTCGATGGCGGCCGGTTCGACTGGCACGCTTCCGGCAAGTTTCCCCAACTCACCGAGCCCTATGCCGGTTATCACGGCATCGTCTTCGACGAGCAGTTCGGCCAGGCCGCCTTCATCATGCGCGCACGGACCGAAGGGCTGCGCGACTTCGGCGCCTGCCTGTCGCCGACCAACGCGTTCCAGCTGCTGCAGGGCGTCGAGACGCTGGGCGTCCGCATGGAACGCCACATGAGCAACACGCTTGCGGTGCTCGAGGCGCTCACCGCCAACAAGGCGGTCGACTGGGTGCTGCATCCCGCGCTCGAGAATCATCCCGACTATCAACTTGCGAAGCAACTGCTGCCGCGCGGCGCCGGATCGATTGTTTCCTTCGGAATCAAGGGCGGCCGGGCGGCCGGCAAAAAATTCATCGAGTCTTTGCGGATGATCAGCCATCTGGCCAATGTCGGCGACGCCAAGACGCTGGTGATTCACCCGGCCAGCACCACGCATCAGCAGATGGATGCCGAACAGTTGAAGGCGGCGGGCATCGGCGAGGAACTGGTGCGGCTGTCGGTCGGCATCGAGACCGTATCCGACATCATCGACGATCTCGGCCAGGCGCTTCGCGCGTCGCAGAGGGTTTGAAACATGAAGCTGTCCGTCAATGGTGCCGATGTCTTCGTTGCCACCGGTGGCCGTCCGTTCGATCCCTCGCTGCCGGCGGTCGTGATGCTGCACGGCGCGGGGTTCGATCATTCGACCTGGGCGCTGCACAGCCGCTGGTTCGCACATCACGGTTATTCCGTGCTGGCGCCGGACCTGCCGGGTCACGGCCGCTCCGCCGGCGCGCTGCTTCCGACCATCGCCGACATGGCCGACTGGACTGCCGCCCTGCTCGACGCGGCCGGCGCGCCGAATGCCAAGCTGGTCGGCCATTCGATGGGCTCGCTGATCGCGCTGGAGACGTCGGCGCGGCATCCCGACAGGGTTTCCGGCCTTAGCCTGATCGGCACCGCCGCCACGATGACGGTCGGGCCTGATCTGCTCAAGGCCGCCGAGGCCAACAGTACTGATGCCATCGACATGGTCTCGATCTGGGGCCTCGGCTTCAAGGCCGAACTCGGCGGCAGCCTTGCCCCGGGACTCTGGATGCATCAGGGCGCGCAGCGCGTGTTGCAGCAAACGCAGCCTGGCGTACTCTATAACGATCTCAATGCCTGCAATTCGTATCAGAACGCACTCGCCGCTGCCGCACAGGTCAAGGTGCCTGCGACGTTCATCCTCGGCGAGCGTGACATGATGACGCCTGCGAAGGCCGGCAAGACTCTCGCGGCCGCGACGCCGAATTCCCGCACGATCGTCGTTCCCGGCGCCGGCCATATGATCATGGCCGAAGCGCCGGACGAATTGCTGGCGGCGTTGCGGCAGTAGTGTTTCTTACCGCGCCCGCCGGAGCGTCCCCGCCCGTACCCTGACGGGCTCGAGCAGCGCCCAGTCGCCCTCGTTCAACGTGTAACCCTTCGGGAATGGTGCGCGCAGTTCGAGCCCGAGCGAGCGCAGCACGCGGTCGTCGCGGTAGTAGCATTGCAGGACGACGCGGACGAGCGTTGCCGCCGCAGCCCCACCCGTGGCGCGGAACTCGGTCGCGACGGCTTCGCGCCTGGCCGGATCGAGTTCGGCCAGCGGTTGGCCGGCCAAACGCGCGAGATGGTCGAGCGCCTGCGCGACCAGCGCCGTGTCGCGGCCGAGCGTTGCCAGCATGTCAGCCTGGATCGCGGGGTCGTCGGCGCCGGGTACCTTGTACTCGTCGCTGGCGGGAACGATCATTGCGGCGACGGTGCGAAGATCATTGCGTTGGGCTCGGGTCAGTTCATTTGCTGCGGACATGGCGATCTCAATCAAAGAGGTTGGCAAGACGTTGCTTCATCTGGTCGGCGACGTAGAGCGCAATCGCCTGAATGGTCGAGGTCGGATTCACGCCGCCTGATGTCACGAACACGCTGCCGTCGACAATGAAGAGGTTCTTCACGTCGTGCGAGCGGCCCCATTCGTTGACCACAGAGCGCGCGGGATCGGTCCCCATCCGCGCCGTGCCGAGCAGATGCCAGCCGCCCCACGGGATCGGGTCGTTGATGCAGATGTCGGTGGCGCCGGCAGCTTCGAGAATTTCGCGGCCGCGCGCCAATCCATGGTCCATCATCTTCCGGCTGTTGGCGCTGATCGTGTAATCGATCTTCGGCGCGGGAATGCCGTGGCCGTCCTTCAGCACGGGATCGAGCGTGACGCGGTTATGCTCCTCGGGCAGGTCCTCGCAGATCGCCGATACCGCGAGGCGATGGCCGTTGAGCTTGCGGAAGACGCGGTGATGATCCGCGCCCCACGGCAAGATGCCCTTCTGCTCGCTGGCAACCGCCTCGAACACCGGCCCGGCGCCGCGGCCGAACTGGATGCCGTAGCCGCGGACGAAGCCGCGCGAAAGATCCGTGTCGTAGAACTCCTTGCTCCATAGGCAGGTCGGCGGCGCGCGGTTCGCGTCAGTGGGCTCCTTCACGAATCCGTAGATCTGCGCATAGGGGTGGAACATCAGGTTCTTGCCGACCAAACCGGACGAATTGGCAAGCCCGTTCGGAAAGCGGCCGGAGACCGAGTTCAACAACAGCCGCGGTGTGCCAACGCCGTTGCAGGCGATGATGACGACCTCGGCCGGCTGGAACTGCTCGACGCCGTCCTTGTCGTAGTAGACGACCCCCGAGGCCATGCCGTGCTCGTTGGTCAGGATCTCGCGCACCCGGCAATGGGTCTTGAGTTCGACGCCGGCGCGGATCGCGTGCGGCCAATAGGTGATGTCGGTCGAGGCTTTGGCGCCCTGCGCGCAGGCCGGCGTGCAATGGCCGAGATTGATGCAGCGCGCCCTGCCCTCGTAGTCCATCGTTGCCACTGTCGTGTCCGACGGCCACCAGTGCCAGCCGAGCTTGTTCATGGCATTGCCGATCAGGGGGCCCGAGAGTCCGAGCGGTTGCGGCGGCATCGGCGGGTGGGTCAGTGGCGACAGCGGATCGCCCGACAGGCCCGATACACCCATGATCCGGTCGTTCTCCTCGAAGAACGGCGTGAGCGCGTCGTAATCGATCGGCCAGTCGTCCGCGACACCGTCCAGCGTCTTCACCTTGAAGTCGGATGGATGCAGCCGCGGCCAGTGCGCGGTGTACATTACCGTCGAGCCGCCGACAGCGTTGAAGTTCACGACCTTGATCGGCGAGTTGTCGTCGTTGATCGGATAGTCCTCGGGCCGGCCGCGAATGTTCGGGCTGGTCGACCAGTCGCCATAGAACTTCGCCTCCCAATCGCGCCCGGTGCTGGGATATTCCGACGGATTCATCCAGCCGCCCTGGTCCAGGCAGAGGATGTGCATCTTGGTGTCAGCGAGGCTCCAGGCCACCGCGGCCCCGGATGCACCGGCGCCGATGATGAGGACGTCAACGGGATCGTGCTTGTTCATTCTTGGTCCTTAAATCTCTCTCATGTCGTTCCGGGGCATCGCGTAGCGATGAACCCGGAACCTCGAGATTCCGGGTTCGATGCTTCGCATCGTCCCGGAATGACGAGCTAGCTGACAATCCTCACCGGCAGGGTTCGGATGCCGCGGATGAAATTCGAATAGAGCCGTTGCGGCGGGCTGACGATCTCAAAACGAAGGTCGCGGTTCAATACTTCCTCCCAGAGGATTCGTATCTGCTGTTCGGCGAGGCGGTCGCCGACGCAGCGGTGGATGCCGGCGCCGAAGGCGAGATGCTGGCGCGGCTTCTTGCGGTCGATGATCAATTCATCGGCGCGATCGATCTTGGTCTCGTCGCGGTTGCCGGAGATGTACCACATCACCACCTTGTCACCTTTGGCGATCCGCCGGCCGGCGAGCTCGGTGTCGTGGCGTGCGGTGCGGCGCATGTGCAGCACCGGCGTCTGGTAGCGAATGATCTCCGAAACGAGGTTCGGAATCAGCTCCCGCCGCGCCCGCACCAGTTCGAACTGTTCGGGGTTTTCGACCAGCGCCATCAGCCCGCCGCTCATGGAGTTGCGGGTGGTGTCATTGCCGCCGACGATCAAGAGCCCGATCGTGCCGATGAACTCGCGCGTCTGCAGATTTCGCGTCGCTTCCGAGTGCGCCAGCATCGAGACCAGGTCGAAGGTCGGCGGCGCATCGGCGCGCGCATCCCATAATTTGCGGAAGTACTCGCCCATCTTCAGCATCTCGTCGTAGCGCTCGTCCTCCGAATGCACCACCGCGTCCGGCGAATCGACATTGGCGATCGCGACGTCGGACCACCAGCTCAACTTCATCCGGTCTTCCCACGGAAAATCGAACAGAGTCGCCAGCATCATGTTGGTGAGATCGGTCGATATCCTTTCCGCCCAGTCGAAGGGCTCATTGCGCGGTAGCGCATCGAGCACCTCGGAGGTCCGCTTGCGGATCAGCGGCTCGAAATTGGCGAGATTGGACGGCGCCACGATCGGTGCGACGGTTCGACGCTGCGCGGTATGCCCGGGCGGGTCCATGCGGATGAAGCTGGTTCGCTCCTGCCCCTTCGGCTGGTCGGCCACCTGAATACCGCCGAGTTCGGAACTCGACGAATAGGTTGCGTGGTCGAGTTCGACCGCGAAGATGTCGTCGTAGCGCGTCACCGACCAGTACGGCCCGAACGGCGAGGCCTCGCAATAGTGCACGGGATCGTCGCGGCGCAACTGCTCGAACAGCGGCCGCCAGCTGTCGTCCTGGTAAAGGTGGGGATCGCTGACGTCGATCGACGTCAGCCTGCGTTGTGCCGCCTGGGCCATCGCTTCCCTCCCCTCGTTCCGTCGCTGCTTTTTTAAGCGATCTCGATCCCGACGATAGGGGCAGATGCGGTCGCGAGTAAAGCCGGCCGGGATTGGCCGGCGGCAAACCTGCAACCCTGCCACGCGTCCTCGCGGGGTTTGTCCCCCGGCGTGAGAACGGATAGTTTTGGGACAAACCACAGGATCGGGAGAAACGACCATTCCGGATTTCGACGCCATCATCATCGGCGCGGGCTTGTCGGGCCTGTACCAGCTCTACCGGCTGCGCGAACAGGGCCTGCGCGCGCGGGTGTTCGAGGCCGGGACCGATGTCGGCGGCACCTGGTACTGGAACCGCTATCCCGGCGCGCGCTTCGATTCCGAAAGCTATTCCTATGGCTACTCGTTTTCGAAGGAGTTGCTGCAGGAATGGGAATGGTCCGAGCATTTCGCCGGCCAGCCGGAAACGCTGCGCTATATCAACTACGTCGCCGACAAGTTCGACCTGCGACGCGACATCCAGTTTCGCAGCCGGGTAACGGCAGCCGTCTACGACGAGGACACACGAAGCTGGACCACCGCGCTGGAGGACGGCAGCCGGTTCAACTCGCGTTTCCTGATCACCGCGATCGGACCCTTGTCGACACCGACGCTGCCGAGGATCGAAGGACGCGACGATTTCAAGGGCGCGTCGTTTCACACCGCGCGATGGCCGAAGGAGCCGGTCGATTTCGCCGGCAAGCGCGTGGCCGTCATCGGGACCGGCGCGACCGGCATCCAGACGATCCAGACCATCGCCAGCCAGGTCGGCCATCTCACGGTGTTTCAGCGCACGGCCAACTGGGCCGCGCCGCTGCACAACGGCAAGATCGACGCCGAGACGCAGGTAAAAATCAAGGCTGGCTATCCCGAGATGTTCGCGCGCTGCCGCGAGACGTTTGCCTGCTTCATTCACACGACCGACCCGCGCGGCGCGTTCGAGGTCTCCGACGAGGAACGCGAGGCGAATTACGAAAGACTCTACGGCGAACGCGGCTTCGGTATCTGGATCGGCAATTTCAGGGATATCCTGATCGACCGCAAGGCGAACGCGACAATTTCCGATTTCGTCGCGCGCAAGATCCGCGAACGGGTCAAGAACCAGGCCACAGCCGAGAAGCTGATCCCGAAGAACCACGGCTTCGGAACGCGTCGGTTGCCGCTCGAGACGTTCTATTACGAGGTCTACAATCAGGACAATGTCGAACTGGTCGACATCAAGGAGACGCCGATCGAGCGCATTACGCCCAGGGGGATCAAGACCAGCGACAAGGAATATGAGTTCGACATCATCATCTACGCGACCGGCTTCGACGCCATCACCGGCAGCTTCGACAAGATCGACTTCCGCGGCGCCGGCGGCACGCGGCTGAAGGACAAGTGGAAACAAGGTCCCGAGACCTATCTCGGCATCATGATCCATGAATTTCCGAACATGCTGATGCTGATGGGGCCGCACACCGCGCTCGGCAACATTCCGCGCAGCATCGAATACAGCGTCGACTGGGTCACCGGGCTGATCGCCTTCGCGACGAAGAACCGATTGACGCGGCTCGAGGCGACAACACAGGGCGTGAAATCGTGGACGGACCACGTCAAGGCGCTTGGCGAAGGAATGCTGTCCAACGAGGTCGATTCCTGGATGACCGGCATCAACTCCAACGTCGAAGGCAAGCAGACCCGCATCGTCGCCCGTTACAGTGGCAGCGCCCCGGACTATCGCGCCAGATGCGACGAGGTGGCGGCGAAGGGGTATGACGAGTTGAGGCTGGGGTAGCATTGGCTCGCGGACTTTGCCCGCCCGATGACCATCGCCCCAGCGCAGGCGTGGATCCAGTACGCCGCAGCTTATCGGCTCAATCATGAACGTCTCCGGAATACTGGGTCCCCGCCTTCGCGTCGCCTTCGCGGGGACGACAAGTAAATGTGCGTCCGCAATCTCGCGACATGTTTTGCCCGAGCTTTGCATCTTCGTTGGCCCCCTCGAGATGGAGGGCGCAGGGAAGACCGGGTGCGCGCTGCACCCGCGGTCTCGTGTGCAGTTGCGCACAAGGAACGCGCACACGAGCATACAGGTTCAGCGGG
>LNFM01000598.1_pt1 | contig 104492 bp, 94 predicted proteins | sample 596031 | NCBI WGS metagenome assembly LNFM01 (sample SAMN04254537, study PRJNA301005) | activated carbon metagenome | isolation source: dual media filters at the Ann Arbor, Michigan drinking water treatment plant | place: USA: Ann Arbor
GCGCCGCGGCGGGGCCCGCCTCGGGCGCGAACGGCTTGTCCTTGCGCTCGAGCACGCGCCTGCGGTTCTCCGCGTCGATCCACGGCGCGTGGCCGTCGCGCACCGGCGCGTAGCTCATCCAGCTCGCGGCCTGCCACGCCGGATCGCCGGCGTCGGTGATGTCGAGCGCGCCGAACATGTGGCCGATCTCGTGCAGCAGCGTCCGCAGGTGGGGCTCGCGGGCTCCTGGCACCGCGTAGACGATGCCGTAGGCCCCGTTGAACGCGCTGGTGGGCAGCGGCGTCTCGGCCTCGCCCGAGATCGAGCCGTCGAGGGGCCGCGCGGTCATGCCGACCATCACGTCACAACCATCGCGGCCGTGGGTCTTCAGCTCGCCGAGCAGCTGATCGGCCGAGAGCCCCGCGGTGACGACCGACCAGCGCGTGACGCCGGCGAGTTCGAGGGTGATGCCGAACTGCTGCTCGTAGATCTGCGACGCGGCGGCGACCGTGCGCTGCACGTAGTCGATCCAATCCGGGTGCGCGGCGATGAGCTCGTCGTCGACGGTGACCTTGACCCGGACGCGCACGGGCATCGCGAGGCGTGCGGCGAGGTCCCCGGCGAGGGGATCGGTGGGGGTGACCACCGCGGGCGGCGTGGCCTCCGGCGCGGTGGCCTCGGGCGGCTTGGCCTCCGGCGGTGTGGCCTGGGGCGGCTTGGCCTCGGGCGTCGCGGGCTTCGGCGGCTCGGCCTCCGGCGCCGCGACCTTCGCCTCGGGCTCCTTCGCCTCGGCCGTCGCGACCTTCGCCTCGGCCGCCTTCGACTCGGATGCCTTGGGCACCTCGACGTCGAGGCCGAGGACATCGCGCTCGAAGCCGGTGATCGCCGCGCGGTGGGTGACCCCGCAGTGCACGCCCGCACCGAACAGGGTCAGCACCAACCCGGTGGGGATGCCGAGCAGGAGCAGCAGCTTGCCGATCGCTAGGAGTCTCGCGCGGTTCATCCCTGTCTCGCAGTATAGGACGCGTCCTCGCCGAAGTCGGGCGAACGGCCTGCTATTCCCGCCCTCGGGGCCCGCGAGGCCGTGGCCCGCCGGTGCTGCGGGTCCCCCGCCCGCCCGCGCGATCGGTTTGCCCTACCCGACCCTGCCGCCGTCACGCTCCCGGCACGACCCCGAGCGCCGCGAGGGAGACGCTGCGCGTGCGCGTGACCACGAGGTGATCGAGCAGGGGAATCCCGAGCAGGCGACCGACCTCGGCGAGCCGGCGCGTGAGCTCGACGTCGGCGTGGCTCGGCTCGGGCTCGCCGCTCGGGTGGTTGTGCACCGCGATCGCCGAGTGCATGCCCGCGCGGACCAAGGGGCGGAACACCTCGCGCGGGTGGACGTCCACATGGGACACCGAGCCGATCGCGATCGTCCGGACCAGGCGGACCCGCGCCCGTGCGTCGAGCCCGAGGATCACGAAGGTCTCCTGCGGCGCATCGCCGAAGCTGACCCGCGCGAACCGAGCGACCTCGTCGGGCCCGCGCAGCGTCGTGCTGTAGGGCAGCTCGAGCCGCGCGAACCGCTTCGCCAGCTCGATCGCCGCGGCGATCGCCGTCGCGCCAGCGACCCCGACCCCACGCACCTCGCAGAGCTCGTGGCTGTCCGCCGTGGACAGGCCGAGCAGCCCGCCGCACGCCTCGAACAGCGCGAGGGCCCGGCGCATCGAGCCGCCGCCGCCGAGCACGAGCGCGACGAGCTCGACGTCCCCGAGGGACTCGGCCCCGAATCGCATCAGCCGCTCGCGCGGGCGCTCGTCGGCCGGGATCGACAACACCTCGCATGCACGTTCCCAGGCCATCGTCCCCGGCGCATCTTCACGTTCCGTGCCGCGCGCAACCCGGGCCGGTTCGCGGTGAGACGGCCCGGGTGGCCCGCTGGCGGGACGCCAAATGGCCCGCTGGCGGGACGCGTCGTCCTGCCGGCGGGCCACCGGGTGCGCGGGCCGGGCCCGGACTAGTAGCGGTAGTGATCGGGCTTGTAGGGCCCGCCCACCGGCACGCCGAGGTACTCGGCCTGGGCCGAGCTCAGCGTGGTCAGCTTGGCGCCGAGCTTCGCGAGGTGCAGCCGCGCGACCTCCTCGTCGAGGTGCTTGGGCAGCACGTAGACCTTGCCGCGCTCGTACTTCGAGGGCTCGGTCCACAGGGCGATCTGGGCGAGCACCTGGTTGGTGAAGCTCGACGACATCACGAAGCTCGGGTGACCCGTGGCGCAGCCGAGGTTCACCAGGCGGCCGCGGGCCAGCATGATGATCGCGTGGCCGTCGGGGAACACGAAGCGGTCCACCTGCGGCTTGATGTTGATCTCCTTGATCGACTTGTCGGCCTCGAGCGCGCCGATCTCGATCTCCGAGTCGAAGTGGCCGATGTTGCAGACGATCGCCTCGTCCTTCATCCGCTCCATGTGCGCCTTGGTCAGCACGCCCATGCAGCCCGTGGCCGTGACGACGATGTCGGCCAGCGGCGCGGCCTCGTCCATGGTGAGGACCTGGAAGCCCTCCATCGCGGCCTGCAGCGCGCAGATCGGGTCGATCTCGGTGACGATGACGCGGGCGCCGAAGCCCCGCATCGACTGGGCGCTGCCCTTGCCGACGTCGCCGTAGCCGGCGATGACGACGGTCTTGCCGGCGACCATGATGTCGGTCGCGCGCTTGATGCCGTCGGCGAGGCTCTCCCGGCAGCCGTAGAGGTTGTCGAACTTGCTCTTGGTGACCGAGTCGTTGACGTTGATCGCCGGGATCACCAGCTCGCCGCGCTCGGCCATCTGGTAGAGGCGGTGCACGCCGGTGGTGGTCTCCTCGGAGACGCCGCGGCAGTCGGCCAGCGCGGCCTTGTGGTCGCGGTGCATGACGATGGTGAGGTCACCGCCGTCGTCGAGGAGCAGGTTCGGCAGCGAGCCGTCGGGCCAGCGCACGCTCTGCTCGACGCACCACCAGTACTCCTCCTCGGTCTCGCCCTTCCACGCGAACACCGGGAGCCCGCGCGCCGCGATCGCGGCCGCGGCGTGGTCCTGGGTCGAGAAGATGTTGCACGACGACCAGCGCACGTCCGCGCCGAGATCGACGAGCGTCTCGATGAGCACCGCCGTCTGGATGGTCATGTGCAGGCAGCCGGCGATCCGGGCGCCCTTCAGCGGCTTGCTGGCGCCGTACTTGGCGCGCAGCGCCATGAGACCGGGCATCTCCTTCTCGGCGAGCGCGATCTCCTTGCGGCCCCAGTCGGCCAGCGCCATGTCGGCGACCTTGTAGTCCTGCTTCGTCTTCGTGCTGGTGTCCATGTTCGTGTTCCGTGTCTTGCTTCGTGGGGCGCACGGGGCCATCAAACGCGCTGGTTGGCGCGCTCCTTGGCGCGGTCGCTGGGCTGCCGATAATGCGGAACCCAACCGCTGCTGTCTTTGAAGAGCCGCACGCACCGGATGTGCTTGCGCTCGGTGAGGAAGAATCGGTGGTGGAGGTTGGCAGGCACGACCAGCAGGTCGCCGCGCTCGACGGTCACGCGGATCCAGGCGTCGTCGGTGGAGCGGATGTCGAACACGCCCTCGCCCTCGAGCACGTAGCGGACCTCGTCGTCGGTGTGCAGGTGCTCGTCGGCGAACTTGGCGCAGATGGACTCGAGCCCGACGGTGTCGGGGCGCAGCTCGACGATGTCCTGTTCGACATAACCCCGCTCGCGCTTGAGGACGTCGAGCTGGGGCTGGTAGTCGTCGGGCGTCGCCGGCAGCACTTCGTGCAGCACGCCCACCTGGCGGAGATCCTCGACGCCCGCGGGCGCCCGATCGGAGTCGAGCCAATGCACCTTCATGGGGACCCTCCGGGCGCATCGTACAGGCCCAGGCGGTGCGATTCGACGACTGCGCGGCACAGCCAGTCCAGGCACTCGGCCTGAGTCTTCGCGCGGACCCAGTCGCGGCCCCACACGTAGATGCCGTGACCGGCGACGATCACGGCGTCGACGTCGGGGTGGGCCCGCATCGCCGCCGCCATGCTGTCGGTGAGCTCGGCCTCGCGCGCCGTGTTGGCGATGATCGGGATCGAGACCTCGTCGAAGCAGCCCTTGCCGCGCAGGCCCTTCAACATCTCGAAGCCGCGCAGGCGCAGGACCCCGGGGCCGCCGTCGGGCGAAGCGAGGCGCGCCGCGAGGACCGGCCACAGCGAGTGGCTGTGCAGCGCCGCGCCGGCGTCGCGATCCCGGAACGCGTTGAAGAACAGCGGCTGGCACTCGGAGATCCGCAGCGACGCATCGGCAGGCGCCCGCACCACGCACGCGCGATCGAGCCGGCTCGCGTCGAGCACGAACACGTCGGCGGGTTCGATGCGCTCCTTCTGCACGCCGCTCGGCGCCACGTAGATGCCGTCGGCGCCGCGGATCGAGATGCCCCCGCCCGTCCCCGACGCCCAGCCGAGGGCGTAGAAGTTCCGGCACAACTCGCAGACCAGCTGCGCAATGTCGACGGTCGCGGACACGGAAACGCGGAGCGGAGGGTCACCCACCTCCGCGGGCGGAGTCTAGCAGGCACCGGCAAAGCCGCCGGTGCGCGCGCGTGAGGCCACGGCGCCGCGCTCGCGGGACCACGGCGCGGCCACGCGATCGTGCGTAAGCTCGCGGCTGCCCCCGTGGTGTCCCAGGGCCGATCGCGGCACGAATGCCGGGCCGTGCAACCATCACCGGGCTCGCGCACGCGGGATGGTTCCGTCGGCGACGGCACCGGCGCCCGCGTCTCGGTGGGCGTCCTGCTCTCCGCCGCGAGCGCCATCACCTTCTCGGCGAAGGCGATCTTCGTGAAGCTCGCCTTCGCGGCGGCGCCGGTCGACGCCCTCACGCTGCTCACGCTGCGGATGCTCTACGCCGCGCCGTTCTACGTGGTGCTGTCGTTCTGGGCCGCGCGCCGGGCCACGCGGCCCTGGACGAGCCGCACGCTGCTCGCCGCCCTCGGCCTCGGCTTCGTCGGCTACTACCTCGCGAGCCTGCTCGACTTCCTCGGCCTCGAGCACATCTCGGCCGCGCTCGAGCGGCTGGTGCTCTTCCTCTACCCGACGATCGTCGTGCTCATCTCCGCCGCCCTGCAGCGCCGGCCGATCACGCGCCGCGAGGGGCTCGCGCTGCTCCTGTCCTACGCGGGGATCCTCGTCGTGATGGCGAAGGACGCGACCCCCCGCGGCGACACGGCGAGCCTCTGGATGGGCTGCGGCCTGGTCTTCGCCAGCGCGATCGCCTACGCGATCTACCTCGTCGGCGCGCAGCGCCTGATCGCGGAGGTGGGCTCGATCCGCTTCACGTCGGCCGCGATGCTGGTGTCGAGCACGTGCGCCGCCCTGCACTTCGGTGCCACGCGCAGCCCCGCCGCGCTCGGCCAGCCCGCAGCCGTGCACGGCCTCGCCTTCGCGATGGCCGTGATCTCGACGGTGATCCCGACGCTGCTACTCGGGGCGGCGATAAAGAGGATCGGCTCGGGGCGCACCGCGCTCGTCGGGTCCCTGGGACCTGTCGCCACCATCGCGCTCGGCTACGTCGTGCTCGACGAGCCGATCACCGCGGCGCAGCTGTTCGGCGCGGCGCTCGTGCTCGCCGGCGTGATCGTCGTCAGCGGGGCCCGTCCGAGCGCGGCACCCCCGGTGCGTGTCGCGGACATCGCATGACCGGCAGCCGCGGGTACTTGGGCCAGCTCGGATCGCGATCATGCTCGGTGCAGCGCCAGAACGTCGAGCCACGCGCCGAGGTGACGGCGTGGGCATGCGCGCACGTGCGGCACAGGCCCGGGTCGATCACGGCCGCGGCCCGATGGTGTCGCCCTCGGGCGGGAGCACGAGCTTCTCGGCCTGCGCGACCATGCCGAGGGCGATCGCGACGCGGGCCCCCAACATCGCGCGGCCGGTCGCGAGCCCGCGCCGCAGCTGCCACGCGCCCAGCATCAGGCCCAGGCCCCAGAAGATCGCGCTCACGAACGCGGGCAGGAACCGTCCGGCCGCGAAGCCGAGCAGGCCGAAGCCGATCCAGATCTGCAGCGTGAGCTTGCCGGCCTCGTACACCGGCTTGGTGCCCTCGGTGGCCTTCTTGTGGATGCGCATCACGAAGCGGCCGTCGACGACCTCGACGTCCACGAGATCGGCGGCGACGCCGAGGTAGCGCAGCACGGGCTGCAGCGTCGCGCGCAGCTCGGCCTTCGCGAGCAGCGTGCGGCCGCGGGCCACCAGCGCGCCGTCGAGCGGGTCGTCCATGGTGATGCCCGCCGAGAAGCCCTTCGTGTAGAGATCGAGCGCGACCTCGTCGACCGGCAGGCCCGCCTCGGCCGCGGCCTGCACCTGCAGCTGGTGATCGTCGCCGCGCCACGGTGCGGCCGCGCTCGCCTCGCGGCGCGCGGGCAGTGCGTCCGCGTCGTCGCTCACGACTCGCCGCCCACCCGCACGCGCGCCCGCACTGCCGTCGCGACCACCTGCGACACATAGCGCTCGAAGTCGCCGCCGTGGCCGGCGATCTCTCGGACCAGCGAGCTCGACACGTACATGTGCGAGGCGGGCGGGATGAGGAACACGGTCTCGATCTCCGGCGCGAGGTCGCGGTTGGCCAGGCCCATCTGGAACTCGGGCTCGAAGTCCCCGGTCGCCCGCAGGCCGCGGACCAGCACGCGCGCGCCCTGGACCCGACAGAACTCGACCACCAGCCCCGAGAAGGTGGTGACCGTCGCGTTGGGCACGTGGGCGAGGCTCCGCTCCGCGAGGACGCGGCGCTCGTCCGTCTCGAAGAAGCCGCGCTTGCTGGGATGCCGGCCGATGGCGACGATCACCCGGTCGAACAGCCGCGCCGCCCGCTCGACGATGTCGACGTGGCCCAGGGTGATGGGGTCGAACGAACCGGGGTACACCGCGGTGCGCGATGGGTCTGGCGCGGGGCGATCGGGCACGACGGGCAGCATATCACCGGCGGCTCACCACGCCGCTCGGAGGGCCGCGAGGCGCTGCGCTCGCGTGGCCAGCACCTGGGCGTGCAGCGACCACTGACCCTTGGCGCGGACGAGGTTGTGCTCACCGCGGGCGGGGAACCGCGAGGCGTCCCAGCCGAAGTAGCGCTCGCGCAGGGCATCGGCGGCGAAGCGCGCCGCGAGCTCGAGGGTAATCCACTCGAGCCCGTGGACGAGGGCCTCGCGCTCGGCGTCCGTGGGCGCCGCGCGGGCCGACGCGTAACCCTGCAGCGAGGCCTCGAAGATGCCGAGCTCGAAGGCGGCGCGCCGCTCGTCCTCGCCGCGGAGGTTGCACCACGACCGCCACATGTCGCCGAGCTCGAGGTGCAGCGCACCGGGCCCGGCGGTGTCGAGATCGACCAGGCACACCGGACGCTCGCAGGCGCCGGGCGCCTCGCCCTCGAACAGCACGTTGTTGAACTTGGGGTCGCCGTGCAGGACGCGATCGGGGAGCCCCTCGAGCGCGGGCAGGGCCGCCGCGCCGACGAGGATCGCGTCGGCGAGCTCGGCGACCTCCGCGTGGAGTCGATGACCGGCGTGCTCGGCGACCGCGTCCTCGAGGGCACGCAGGTGGGCTGCGGTGTCGTGCACACCGACGCGCATGCCCACGAATCGGTGCGGCAGATCGACGAGCGCACCGTGGAAGCGCGCGAGCAGGGCCGCCGCGGCGCGGGCCTGCGCGGGCGAGCGCACCGCCGCGAACGCGACGCCGGGCATCCGCGTCATCAGTCGCCACACGCCGTCCGGCTGCTCGGACCACAGGCCGCCCGCCGCCGTGGCGCGCAGCACCGGCGTCGCGATGCCCCGCTCGACCAGGCGAGCGGTGACCGCCGCGATGTTGTCGTGCACCTGCGGCGTGAACACCGGGTGCACGCGCTGGAGCACGAACGCACCCGCGTCGCTGTCGACGGCGAAGGTGTCGTTGATCAGCCCACCGTGGAGGGGTGCCACCGCGACGCCGTGCAGATCCCACGCGCGCAGCGCGAGCTCGGCGTCCGACGTCGTGGCACGCCCGCGCGCCACGTCACTCGCGCTTCTCGCCCGCGGCCGCGGCGTGCGTGCGCTCGTGCACCCACCGCGCGATGGCCCGCAGCGGCTCCGCGCCGGGGCCCATCGACGCGACCAGCTCGATGCAGCTCGACACGAGGACATCGACGCGCGCGACCGCTTGGGCGCGCAGCGCCACCTGATCGTCATCGAGGATGTCGTCGGCGTGCTGGAAGGCGATGCCGAACTGCATGCCCCAGCGATCGAGCCGCCCGACCACGTCGTCGTTGGCGCCGGCGCACAACGCCCCCATCGCGCCGCTCGCCGCGTACAGGGCACCGGTCTTCTTCGCGTGCACGGCCTCGAGCATCTCGAGCTCGCGGACGTTCTGCCCGACCTCGAGATCCATCGCCTGGCCGCCGACCATGCCGTCGATGCCCGCGTAGTGGGCCATCCGCACGACGGCCTCGACGATCCGACCGCCGCGGCCATGGCCCTTGGCCAGGGTCTCGAACGCGATCGTGAGCAGCGCATCGCCGCAGAGGATCGCCTTGTCGTGGCCGAACTCGACGTGGACCGTGGGCTTGCCCCGGCGCACCGAGTCGTTGTCCATCGCGGGGAGGTCGTCGTGGACCAGCGAGTAGGCGTGGATCATCTCGATCGCGCACGCGGCCGGGAGCGCCTGCTCCCAGGTGCCACCGGCGGCCTCGCATGCAGCGACCGTGAGCAGCGGGCGCATGCGCTTGCCGCCGAGCATCACCGCGTAGTGCATCGACTCGCGCAGGCGGCCGGGATCGGAGCCCTCGCGCGGCGGCAGGGCCTCGCCGAGCGCGACGTTCACCTTGGCGCGGCGGTCGTTGATCCAGGCATCGAGATCGAAGGTCGTGGTCATGGTGCGTCCTCGTCATCCCCGGCGTTGGGCATCGGTACGGTCTCGTCGCGATCCGCGAGCAGCATCTCGACGCGCTGCTCGACGCGGTCGAGCAGGTGGTTCCCGCGGCGTGCCAGGTGCACGCCCTGCTCGAACCGCTCGAGCGCGCGCTCGATCGGCAGCTCGCCGCCCTCGAGGTCGCGGACGACCGACTCGAGTCGATCGAGGATCGCATCGATCCCGAGGCCGTCGTCGGCGTCGGGGGTCGTGGCGTCGAGACCGGTGCCTGCGCCGCCCTGCGGGGTCGCGCCGACGGCCGGTGGGGTGGCGCGCTTCTCGGGGGTTCGGGGCATCGCGGGCGCGGAAGGATAGGCAGGCCCCCGGGCGGCGGCAACCCCCGGGACGACCGGGGCGGCATGCGCAACCGCGCGGCCCGTGCTAGCGTCGCGCCGTGCTCGAAGGCGAGAGCGAACCGGCCGCGGTCGACGGCCTGATGGGCCAGTTCCACGCCTATCTGGCGAAGAAGGGGCTGAAGTCGACGCGCCAGCGCGATGTCATCGCGCAGAAGTTCTTCGGCGCCGCGACCCACGTGAGCATCGAGGAGCTGCTCGCGCTCGCCCGCGCAGAGCACCCGAAGGTCGGGTACGCGACCGTGTACCGCACGCTCAAGCTGCTCACCGAGTGCGGTCTCGCGGCCGAGCGCCGCTTCGGCGACGGCCACACCACCTACGAGACCGCCGGCGACAGCGCGCATCACGACCACTTGATCTGCGTCGAGTGTGGCTTCGTGCTCGAGTTCCACAACGAGGAGATCGAGCGGGAGCAGGAGCGGGTCGCGCGGAGCTTCGGCTTCAACGTGATGCGGCATCGCCACGAGCTCTACGGGCTGTGCCCGCGCGCGCGCGGCATCAAGAACGGCTCGTGCCCGCGCCTCGAGCAGGAGGCCCGCGAGCCGGCCCGCGAGGCCCGGGAGAAGCGGCAGTGATCCCGAGCTGGCTGCAGGAGGTCGCCGTCTGGGCGATCCTCGGCGCCGCCGTGTGGGCGCTGGTCCGGCGCTTCGGCCAGCGACGCGCCCGCGCGTGCCCGGGGTGCGCGCCGCCGCGCCGCTCGCCGAGCCCCGGCGTCCGCGCCCGCGGGTTGACGATCCTCCCGTGAGCCGCGAGGCGATGGCGGGGCGATGAGCGGACGCGAGGCCAAGGCGCAGCGACGCCACTCCCTGCGCTTCGAGCTCGCCGCGGCGCTCGCCCTCGTGTTGATGATGGCCGTCGTCTCGTTCGCGCTCGCGGGCGAGTGGCTCGCGGGTCGACGGCACACCGCGCTGGAGAACGAGCGCCTGCGGCAGCACGCCCGCGGCCTCGCGCTGGTCGTGACGCCGATGGTCGCGCAGGGCGCCCCCGCCGAGCGCGGCGACGTCGAGCAGGCGCTGCGACCGAGCATCGGCAGCTCGGGGATCGCGGCCATCGAGGTCTATCGGCTCGACGCCGGCGCGCCCGCGGTGCAGCTCGCCTCGCTCGGCCTCGCCCCCGACGTGCCGCCGCCCGTGGTGCCGGAGGCCGAGGACGCGCTCGGCACCTCCGGCCCGTGGACGATCGTCGACCGATCGCTGCGCACGTTCGGCCCCCGCGACGGTGAGAGCCGGCTGTTGCTCCGCGTCATCGCGCGGAGCTCGACGTGGACCAGCGCCGCGGACTGGCAAGAGATCGCACTGCTCGCGCTGGGCGTCGGCATCCTCTCGTTCGTGCTCGGCGTCGGCCTGCTCGAGCTGCAGGTGCTGCGTCCCCTCGCGGCGCTGCGCGACGGCGTGCGCGACGTCGCGGCGGGCAACATCGCCACGCGCGTCGTCGAGGAGGGACCGACCGAGCTGCGGGCCTTCGCGGGCGCGTTCAACGACATGACGGAGCGGCTGGCGGCGCGGCTGCGAGAGCTCGAGCAGCAGCGCACGGAGCTCGCGCGCGCGGAGCAGCTCGCCGGGCTCGGGCGCATCGCGGCCGGCACCGCCCACGAGGTCGGCAATCCGCTCGCGACGATCCTCGGCTACGTCGAGTTGCTCCTCGATCCGCGCCACGAGCCCGCGCTCGACGCCGCGTCCCGCGAGATGCTGGTCCGCGTGCGCGAGCAGATCGTGCGCATCCAGACCCTCGTCGGACAGCTGCTCGACTACAGCCGCGCGGCGCAGACCCGCATCGAGCGGCTGCCGCTGCGTGGCACCGCCGAGCGCATGGTCGCGTTGCTGCGCCACGATCCTCGCTGCGTCGACGTGCAGTTCTCGGTCGACGGCTCGGAGGTCGAGGTCGACGCCGATGCGGCGAAGCTCGACCAGGTGCTGCAGAACCTGCTGGTGAACGCGGCCCGGGCTGCCCGCAGCGACGCGCAGGCGCCGAGGGTCGCGGTGCGGATCGCGGTCGACGAGGACGCGGCCGCGCTCGAGATCCAGGACAACGGGCCCGGCGTCGCGCCGCAGATCCGCGACCGCTTGTTCCAGCCCTTCGTGACCACGGCCAAGGCCGGCGAGGGGACCGGCCTCGGGCTGGCAATCAGCGCGGGGCTCGTCGAGCGCATGGGCGGGACCCTGACGTGCCTGCCCCAGGGCGCCCGACCACCGCTGGGGCAGAACGACTCGCCTGGGGCCGTGTTTCGTGTGACGCTCCGGGCCGCCTCACGGGGCGCACGGCCGGCGAATGCAACGCCGGACCCCGAAGTCTAAGCCCCGCGATTGTCTTGCCGGTCCACTCCGGATCGGCCCTGCACCCATGGAGCGAACGATGCGTCGTCCGATTGCCCTGCTCTCCTCGTGCCTCTCCCTCGCCCTGCTCGCGGCATCCGGCTGCTCGCCGGCGTACTCGTCTCTGTACAAGGAGACCAACCACAAGCTCCACCCCGCCCCCGTCGCGGCCAAGGACGTCAAGGTCGTCAAGTCGCGCGAGGATCTGAAGCGCGCATGGACCGAGATCGGCGTGTACCGCGGCCACGCGCCGACCGTGAAGGAAGCGATGGAGACCGCCAAGCAGCAGTGCGGGGCCAACGGGGCCAACGTCTACGTGCTGAACACCGCGCCGTTCCAGTCCGAGACCTCGTGGAAGGTCGACGGCGTGTGCGGTCGCTTCGACAAGTGAACTAGCGCGCAGCTCGGGTGTTCGCCGAGTCGCCGGTCCGCTCGAGGCGGGTCCCCCCGGGGCCCGCCTCGCGTTCGTCGGTGCGTCGCGCGTGCTCGAGCAGCAGATACGACAGCGGCGTGGCCTCGCCCTCGGTGACGTCGTGCGCGGCGAACTCGAACTCGCCGTGGGTCCAGCCGAGCATCTCGAACACGCGATCGTGCGGGTGACCGTGACGGCCGATGTTCTCGAGCCCGCACAGCGATCCCTGACTGACGAGCACGGTGCTCACCTCGCCGGCGTGGCGCACGAACAGCGAGCCCGAGCGCCGCTCGGACTCGAGGAACGCCAACACGCTGCCGAGGCGCACGTGCTCGAGATCGCCGCGCAGGCCGTGGCTGCCCTGGCTCGCCGGCAGCTGCCGCCGCCGCGCCACCGCCCCGCGGGCGCGCGCGAGGATCTCGTCGGCGGGCATCTGCTTGGGCAGGTAGTCGTCGACACCGAGGCGATAGCCGCGAAGGCGCGTCGCCTCGTCGGAGAGCCGCGTCAGGAACACGACCGCGACCTGCGTGAACCCGGGCCGCTGTCGGATCGCCCGGAGCAGGCCCCAACCATCCATCTGCGGCATCTCGACATCGGTGAGGATCAGATCGGGCATGCGCTTGAGCGCGCTCGACAGTCCGACCAAGCCGTTGTCGGCCACGCGCACGCGCAGGCCCCGGGCGCGCAGGGCCTCGCCGAGCTCGAGCCGCATCGACACGGAGTCGTCGACCAGCAGCACGCTCAGCATCTCGCCCTCGCCGTCGTCCGCCGTGGCCGGCGTCTCGGCGTCGGCGGGCGCCGTGTCCCCGAGCATCGCGGTCACGCAGGCGTGGAGCCGCGCCTCGTCCGCCTCGGAGAGCGCGGCGAGGCGGATCCACTGGCCCGCGTCGGCCCCGCCCGCGCGCGGCGACTTGATTGCAGACCCGGTGAGGTAGAGCACCATCTCGTCGGGGAGGTGGACGCGCAGGCGCACGAGCGTCCCGACCGCGAACCGCTCCTCGATGGGGAGGACGACCCAACCGTGCCGCAGGCGGTCGGTGTACTCGACGACGAAATCGTCGCGCGACTCGAAACGCAGGGCAAACGTAGGGATCGACACGCCCATGGGTTGCAGGCCGGCGACGGCCGGGCAGTGTCGTACTCTACGGGGTTTCGGTGGCGGATCCAACCGCGACCGGCCGTCGCCCTCGTCACTTGGCGTCGCGTCGGGGCGACGATGTCGGTACACTTCGGCGCGTGGACTTGGATGAGGACGCACTCCCGCCGCGCGGGCACGTGCGCAGGGGTCGAGGGGCGGAACGCGTTGGGGCCGCACGCGTGCGAGGCGACCTGACATCGACCGCGCAGGCGATCGGATCCGCGCTGCTGTGGGTCCTCGTGGCCATGGGATCGTTGGCGACGACGCTGGTCGCCTTCTGGATCGTCCTCGCCCTCGCGAAGGCGGCCCTCGCCCGCGATGCCGCGGTCCTGGCGGGCGGACCGTGGATCTGGTTGCTCGGCCTCGTCGCGACGGTCGGCCTCCCGCTGGCCCTCGCGATGTGGAAGTACCACGGTGAGCCGCGTCGGCTGAGCCGCGCGATGGTGTGGCTGCCCTTCGCCGTGAACGGGTGCGGCCTCGCGCTCGCCTCTCAGGTGATCCCCGACGTGCTCGGTTCCGCGTTGCGCGGTCACGGCGCGTGGGTCGCGGCCGATCGCCTCGGCGACTCGCACGCAGCGACCCGCGTGATGTCGGCCCTCGGACACGACGCCGCCGATCGCCTCGACCCCGCCGGCGTGGTGATGCCCGCGGGCTCGACCCTCGAGGAGTGGACCGCCCAGGCCGACGGCCAGGTCGAGCGCGACAAGGCCCTCGCGGTCCCCTTCACCGAGGAGGGTACGGCGATCCTGATGGACGTCGGCTTCGACGGACCCGGCGGCCGACTCACGCTCCCGTACCTCTTCGACACCGGCGCGTCGTTCACGACGATCAGCAGCGCGACCGCGGCGAAGCTCGGCATCCCCGTGCCCGAGGATGCGCCGATGCTGACGTTCAACACCGCCAGCGGCCCACGCGAGAGCCGGATGGTCTACCTGCCGTCGCTGTGGATCGGCGACGTCCAGATCCGCAGCTTGCTGGTGTCGGTCTGCGACGGCTGCGTCAACGAGCGGCACCACGGCCTGCTCGGGCACAACGTGATGCGCGAGTTCTACGCGCAGATCGACTTCAAGAACCAGCGCATGGTCCTGCTGCCCCGCGTCGCGCAGACCCGGGGCAACCGCGCCTACGACATCGAGCCCGTGGTCGAGCTGAAGGTCGAGGGCACCGCCGAGGTGTGGCTGGGGCGCGTGCGCTGGGTGGTCCGCGTGCACAACCGCGGCAGCGTGCCGATCCGCGACGTCGTGCCGGTCGTGAAGTTCGCCGACGGCCCGGTGCTGCGCGGCAAGCCGATCGACGAGATTGCGCCGGGGGCCGTCGGCCGATCGCTCGTCGAAGGCCGCGCCACCCTCGAGGGCAAGGGCGCGTCGAAGGGGCACTACACGCTCGGCCTCGCCGAGGCGTTCTGGTGACGGCTGCGCCGAGCCGCGACGCGACGGGCGACGACGATCCGTTCGCCGTCTTCGGCGGGCTCGGCCCGCAGCTCGGCCTGATGCTGCTGCTCGCGGCGATCGCCGTGATGGTGGTGTGGCTCTCGCGGCGCGCCGGCAAGGGGCCCCGCGGCCGCGGCAAGCGACGCCCGGGCTGGGCTGATCCCGAGTGGCGCGCCCAGGTCGAGGCGCTGCGCGCCGCGCCGACGAGCATCGCCGCCGCGAAGCCGGGCGACGTGTGCGTGATCGCGACGCTCAGCAGCGCCCCGCTGTCGCTCGGTGGCCCGCCCGAGCGCGCCTGCGTGTGGCGCAACGGCATGGGCGCCGACGCGGCCACGGCCATCGGCGCCGAGCTCGTGTTCGTCGCGGACGACACCGGACGCGCGGCGCTCGAGCACCTCGAACGCGCCCGCGTGATCGCACCGCCGGAATCCGCGCCCGATCGACGCGGCGCCGATCGTGGCGCGCGCGGAGGTAGCGAGCGCTCGCGTCGGGTCGCCGCGCTCTACCTCGGCGACCGCGTCGAGATCTGCGCGCGCTTCGATGTCGACCGCGCCGGCGACGATCCCGATCCGCGCAATCTCGTGTACGGTACGCTCGGAGCCGAGGGGCCGGTCGAGGTCCGCGTGATCGAGCGCCCCGCCCCGCTCTCCGCCCCACCGCCCGAGAACGTCGACGTCCCAGCCGAAGGACCGCCGCCATGAACCGTCGCACCGCACCGCACCGCCGCACCGCCCTCCTGCTCGTCGCGCTCGCGCTGGCGTCGTGCGAGAAGAAGCCCGAGCCGACGGTCGATCCCGGGGCCGCGACCGGCGACACCGATGCGCCCCCGCCGGTGAAGCTCGACGACAGCGTGCCGCAGGAGCCCGATCCCGCCGAGATTGCCCAGGGCCAGCAGAAGTACCTCGTCGGCGAGTACGCCGACGTCATCACGCTGCTGCAGCCGCTCTACGCCGACCTCAAGGAGCGCAAGCAGTACCGCGCCAGCGCGCTGGCCGGCACCTGGCTCGCCCTCGCCCACGCCAAGTCGGTGTTCGAGAACAGCAAGGAGCCCGCCGAGTGGGCGCTGTCGATGGCGGCCAGCACCGCCGACGCCGAGGTCGCCGCCGCCGCCGCGCTGGCGATGGGCGCCTACCAGATCGGCAACGAGGATTTCGACCACGCCATCACCAGCCTCGCCGGTGCGGCCGCGTCTCCGGACGCCGGCACGGCCGCGCTCGGCCACGTGCTCAAGGCCGAGGCCCTCATCGGCGCCGCATTCGGGGGCGGCGAGAGCGAGACGGTGCAGCACCCCGAGAAGTTCGACGAGGCGAAGGCCGAGTACGACGCCGCGGCGGCGAGCGCCAAGGGCCACGCCGCCGAGGACCTCCTGATGGGCCGCATCGAGGAGGGCTACGCCGCGCTCGCCGACTACCGCAAGGACAAGGCCGGCGTGTGCCCCCACGCGCTCGCGGCCCTCTCGGCCTTCTCGCGCGGCGGCGCCAAGCGCCTGCTCGAGGGCCCGGCCGAGCTCGCGCGCGACAACAAGTGCGTGATCCCGGCCGAGCTGGCGGCGCCCGAAGAAGGCTGAGACCCCCGGCCACGCCGAACGGCTTGCCGCGCGGCGGCGATGTGGGCGACAACGCAGGGGCCATGAACGCCCCCGACCGCGACCGCGAGGACCATCTCCACTGGGCCGACGTCGCCGCCGCCAAGACGGTGCAGGCGCACCCCGGCCTCGATCGCATCACGGTCGCCGCCGGCATCACGCCGTCGGGCGTCGTTCACATCGGCAACTTCCGCGAGGTGATCACGGTCGATCTGGTCGCCCGCGCGCTGCGGGATCGCGGCCTCGACGTCCGCTTCGTCTACTCGTGGGACGACTTCGACGTGTTCCGCAAGGTCCCCGCGGACGCGCCACAGCAGGAGCTGCTGCAGCCGCAGCTCGGCCGCAGCATCGCGGACGTCCCCGATCCGTGGGGCGAGCACGACTGCTACGCCTCGCACCACATCGCGGCGTTCGAGGCCAGCATCGCGCCGCTCGGGATCCGCCCCGAGTTCATCCGCCAGAGCCGGGCCTACCGCGCCGGCCGCTACGCCGAGGGGCTGCGGCGCGCGCTCGAGTGCGCCGCGGTCATCCGCAAGATCCTCAACGACGCGCGCACCCGCAACGGCGCACGCTCGCTCCTCCCCGACAGCTGGCTCCCGCTCGCGGGCTTCTGCTCCGTCTGCGGCTACGACGACCTCGCGTTCGCGTGGGACGGTGACTGGACCGTCAACGTCACCTGCGCCCGGTGCCAGCACGTCGACGACGTCGATCTGCGCAAGGGCGGCAGCCTCAAGCTGCCGTGGCGCGTCGACTGGCCGATGCGCTGGTCGGTCGAGCGGGTGTGCTTCGAGCCCGGCGGCAAGGACCACAGCTCGGCCGGCGGCAGCTACGACACCGCGAAGGACATCGTGCGTGAGGTCTATGGCTGGGTCGCCCCGCAGTACGTCGGCTACGACTTCGTGTCGCTGAAGGGCGAGGGCGGCAAGATCTCGAGCAGCAAGGGTGGCGTGGTCACGGTCGCCGACTGCCTCGAGATCTACGAGCCCCAAGTCCTGCGGTGGATGTTCGCCGGCTACCGGCCCAACACCGAGTTCCAGATCTCGTTCGACGTCGACGTGATCAAGATCTACGAGGACTTCGATCGCGCGGTGCGCCAGGCCCACGAGGCGGACGACGGCGGCGCCAAGGACCGCAAGCGCCAGACGGCCCGCCGCACCCTGCAGCTCGCCAGCGTCGACCACACGCCCATCGTCGCGGGGAGCGAGCCGCCGGCGGTGGTCCCGTTCCGTCACCTCGGCGTCGTGCTGCAGATCTTCGACGGCGACATCGAGCGGACGCTCGCGCACCTGGTGGCCACCGGCGAGATCGTCGGAGAGGCCGCCCGGGCCACCGCGAAGGTGCGGACGCAGTGCGCGTGGAACTGGGTGCGGGACTTCGCGCCCGACGACTTCCGCTACCGCATCCGCACCGAGCCCGTGCGTCGTGAGCTCGACGCCGACGACACCGCCTACCTCGGCCAGATCGCGGCGCTCGTCGGCGAGACCGATGCGGCGGGGCTCGAGTCGGCGCTGACCGAGCGATTCAAGCGCTGGGCGGCCGAGGGCGTCGATCTGCGCCGCTTCTACCCGATCGTCTACGACCTGCTGCTGGGCCGCGATCGCGGGCCGAAGCTGACCTCGTTGTTGGCGACGATGGGTCGCGATCGGGTGCTGCCGTTGCTGTCGGCATCGCTGCCCGGGTAGAGTTGCGGCCGTGCCGGACGACCGCCCTCGCGCGGAGCGAAGCAGCACCGTCGCGACCTGGATCGCGGCGGCGTCCACCGCAGCGATCCTGTCTGCGCCCGCTCGCGTGGCCGCGGCCCCGAGCACGGACGCCGCGATGCCCCCGGACGAGTCGGCCGTGTACCGGAGCTCCGCGCCGCCGCCCACGGAGGCGGCGATGCCCCCGGACGCCACGACCCACGCGACCGCCCGGCGGCGCGCCGCGTTGCCGGCGTGGCTGCGCCAACATGCGCCGGGCCCGGACGCGATCGAGCTGTCGCTGGTCGGCGGTGTGTTCGTGCCGTCCGCCGCGCACGAGCTCTACGACGGCCGGGTCGGCTTTCGGCCGCTCGCGCGCGCGGCCCCGTCCGTCGGCGCGCGCATCGACTACTTCGCGCTCCCGTGGTTCGGCTTCGAGCTCGAGGGCACCGCGATGCCGACGCGCATCCGCGGTGGCGGTCGGGCCCTGCTCGCGGGGTTCCGCGGGGGCCTCGTCCTGCGCCTGGCCTGGCGGCTCGCGCCATTCGTCGTCGGCGGCGTCGGTGCGCTCGCGGTGTCGTCCGGCGCAGACGCGCTCGGCGACGATCTCGACGAGTCGTTCCACGTCGGCGGCGGCCTGCAGTTCTTCGTCAATCGGTGGTTCGCGATCCGCCTCGACGGCCGCGATCACATCTCGCATCGCCGCGACGTCGGCGGTGGTCCCACCCACCAACCCGAGGTGCTCGCCGCGGTGACGCTGCGACTCGGCGGCGCGGCGACGAGGGACCGCGCGGCGCCGCCGGATGTGCCGGCCGATCACGACGGCGATCGCCTCGCGGACGCGTACGATCACTGTCCGAACCACCCCGGTCCGCTACCCCACGGTTGCCCGCAGAGCGACCGCGACGATGACGGCGTCGTCGACGACGTGGACGCGTGCGCCGACACGGCCGGCGTGGCCCCCTCGGGTTGCCCGACGCCGACCGACGACGACGGCGACGGGCTCGTCGTCCCCGACGATCGGTGCCCGGCCGTCCGCGGCAGCCCGACCGATGGGTGCCCGATCGAGGCGCCGGTCAGGGTCCACGAGGCGATCTCACCCGCGCTCGCCGACCTCGAGGGCGTGCTCGTGGGCGTGGCGTTCGCCACGGGCGAGGACAAGCTCACCGTGCCCGCCCGCGCCACGCTCTCGAGGGTCGCGGACGCGCTGCAGGCCAACCCGGGGGTGCGCGTCGAGATCGTCGGCCACACCGACGATCGCGGCGACGCGATCACCAATCGCCGCCTCTCGGCCCGTCGCGCCGACGCCGTGGTGCGGGCCCTCGTCGAACGCGGCGTCGCGGCCGAGCGCCTGGTCGCGCGCGGGGCGGGCGGCGACGAGCCGATCGCGACGAACGCGACGGCACAGGGCCGCGCCATCAACCGCCGGGTCGAGCTGACGATCCTCCGCGACTGAGCTGCGGAGCAACGCGAAGCGTTCACCCGCGACGAAGGCAAGGAGCGAAGCCCCATCGCTCGATCGCGGGCAGGCGCGCCCGAGCGGCGCGCCACCCGTTCGCGGATCACGAGCGCTGCGAGCGACGCCGCATCACGGCGAGCCCGAACACCCCGAGGACCGCCCACGCGAGGCCACCGCGGCGCGGCGCGGCCGTGCAGCCACAGCCCGCGCCGTCCTCCCCGTCGAGGCCGGCGCTGTCGGTGTCGCCCTCGGTCGCATCCCCGGCGCTCTCACCGGAGCCGATCCCCGGCCAGCCGTTCGCCTCGTTCCACGACGCGAGCACGAGGTTGATCTGGTCGGTGTTGTCGGTGAGGCGCATGGGCGCACCGTTGGCCGGCACCTCCTCGATGATCTGGGAGAACGGCATCGCCCCGGGCACGCCGTCGGGCTCGTCCGGGAAGTCGGGCCACGCACCGCCGGCCGGCAGGTAGATCTCGCGGCCGTCGGGCAGCGTGAAGACCTGGTCCCCGTTGCACAGCGTCCGCAGCACGCCGTTCAGGAGGTTGGGCACCTCGGGCAGCGAGGAGTTCTCCTGGAACTGCGGATCCTCGGTCATCTCGGCCGGCGAGATCGTCGTGAACATGCGCGTGAGGTACGGGTGCTCCGCGACGAGGTCCGCCGCATGCTGACCCGGCTCGATGACGCGGGCAGTGAGCGCGACCCCGAAGGCGGGCCCGTCCCAGGTCGACAGATCGACGTCGGGCCAGTTGGTCTGGTTCGCCCAGTAGTCGGCCGCGGGGACGTCGGCGGGCAGCGTGACGAACTCGGCCAGGATGCCCTCCATCAGCGGGTGGGTGAACGTGCAGCCGTTGCCGAAGTCGAAGTCGCAGAACAGGAGGCCCTGGTTCTGCAGCTCGGTGCCGACCTCCGTCGCCGCGAGCGCGTCGAAGTTCGCCGCGTTCCACGACGGACTGAACACGCCGAACGTCTGCACGACGTCGCTCGGGCCCGCGTACTCGGTGACGAAGGCGCGGCCGTCCGCGTTCTCCTCGTCCACCGCGAGCGTCACCACCTCGCCGTAGTTGGTCGGGGCGCGCCAGTCGATCTTGAGCGGGTTGACCAGCACGTGCCGGTAGTTGCTCGGGACCATGCGCGCATCCCCGAGGAAGAACGACCGCACGCCCATGTCCTCGACCGCGGCGATCCGCGTGAGGCGCAGCGGCACGCAGGGCTCGCTGCCCTGGAAGCGCAGGACGATCGGGTGGATCTCGTCGACGTCCGCACCACCGGTGAGCTTGACGGCGCCGAAGAGGTGTCCCTCGGCGATGTACTCGTCGAGGATCGGCAGGGCCTCCTCGTCTTGCTGGTACCCGTTGAGTTCGAGCCAGTCGAAGACCTCCTGCCCGCTGCCGCCCTGCAACACGGTGATCTCGAACGCGCCGACGGTCTCGGTGAGCAGGATCTGCGGCCCGCCGCCGCCGTCGGTCGGATCGCCGGCGGTGGCGCTGGCGGAACCGCCGTCATCGCCGGCTCCCGTACCGAACCCGTCGCCGTTGGCCCCCTCGTCGCCGAGCGAGCAGTCGTCGAACGTCTGCGTGAAGCCGTAGGTGGGCACCGACGCGGCGAGCAGCGCCTGGAACAGCGGCTCGGAGCCGACCGAGAATTCCGGCACGCTCTGCAGGGGGATCACCCAGCCGAACTGCGCGGCCTCACCCGTGTACTGGATCTGGATGTGGGCCTCGATCGTGTCGCCCTCCCAGACGAAGAGGATGTTCTCGCCGGTCTGATCGACGGGCATCGGCTGCGGGCCGCCGTCGCAGAACATGCCACCGCACGCGGCGGCATCGCGGGGGTGCATCGCCACCGCGGACGCGATGGAGAGCACGGCCAGGGAACCCAGGGCGAGGGAACGCTTGCTGTTCATCATCATGTGCAACTCCAAACGCGATACCAACGTGGCAGTGATAGCACGGCGATGCCCCATTGAAAAGCCACGCGCCCAACCCGGGCCGCCCTGGGGTTTTTCCGGTGGTCTCGTGCGCTGCATCCCGGCGGGTGCGGGCCGCCCGGCCGGGAGGTAAGGTCGGGCCATGTCGAGCGAGCGCGCCTTCGTACCGGTCAGTGTGGCGATCTTGACCGTGTCCGACACCCGCACCGCCGCGGACGACCGCTCGGGCGACGCGATCGAGTCGCGGCTCTGCGCCGCGGGGCATCGCATCGGCGCCCGCGCGATCGTGACCGACGACCGCGACCGCATCACCGCCGCGCTGCGCGCCCACGTGGACGACCCTGCGATCGACGTGGTGATCGCCACGGGGGGCACGGGCGTCACCGCACGGGACGTGACGCCCGAGGCCCTCGCGCCCCTGGTCGACAAGCCCATCCCCGGGTTCGGCGAGCTGTTCCGCATGCTGAGCTTCGAGCAGATCGGGACCTCGACGATCCAGAGCCGAGCCGAGGCCGCGCTGTGCGGCGGCACGTACGTGTTCCTCCTGCCCGGCTCGCCGCGCGCGGTCGAGCTGGCGATGGATCGGATCCTGCTCGCGCAGCTCGACATCCGCCATCGCCCCTGCAACTTCGTCGAGCTGCTGCCGCGCATCCGCGGTCAGTGAGCGGCACTCGCTGAGCCGCGCGTCGGCGGGGCGACGCTACAGGCGGACGCCGCGGACCAGATCGAACGCGTCGCCCGGCAGCGCGACGCGGAAGCCCAGGGCCTCGGCGCGCTCGCGGTGCAGCTCGAGGTCGTCCTCGTGGTGCATGAGCACCATCTTGCGGCGCACCGCCTCGGGCAGCCGCTCGAGCTGCGCGAAGGCCCCGTGGACCTGCCCCGGGTAGTCGACGAACGTGCAGTCGTGGAAGAACACCGACGTGCGTGGTTCGAGGGCGGTGAGGAACGCCGCGTCGACCGTGCTGTCGCCGCTCCACCACGCGACGCGGTCGCCGGCGCGGTCGAGGGCGATCTCGACGGAGGTCGAGGGCTTGCCGGGCACGTGCACCGTCTCGCGCAGCACGACGCGCAGCTGGCCGCTGACGCACGTCTGCGCGTGGTCCCATGGGTTGCCCTGCGGCGCCTCGCGGGCGACGATCGGCACCGGCTCGAAGTAGCTCTCGAGCGTGCCCATGCCGGTCTCCGGCAGGTCGGGCACGTAGCGCAGGCTCGACGCGAGCGACTCCCACACCTCGCGGCGCACGGCGTCGTGCGCCACCAGCAAGATCCGCGGGCCGCCGCTGCGGATCGAGCCGACCGCGTCGAGGTCGTAGAAGTAGCGGGAGAACGCGAACTCCTCGAGGCCGTAGATGTGATCGCCGTGGACGTGCGTGACGATCTGGCCGTGGATGTCGTGCCACCGCACTCCCGCGGCGTGCAGTTGCTCGGGCGCCTGCCGACCGCAGTCGATCAGCCAGCGCGCGCCGTCGGGCAGCCGCAGCTCCGCGCACGTCGTGCCGTAGCGGCGCGAGAACGCACCACCGGCACCGTGCAGGCGCAACGTGAAGGCGGGTTCGGGCGCGGAGTTCAAGCTGCGGCGGCGCGCCCTTGCACGGCGCGATGCCGGAAAACCCTAGCGCATCCGCGGCCGATTCGGCACGTTCCGGCGGTTTTTCGCGGGGGAGGCCCAAGGGGGCGCGCCGCCGAACGGCCTGCGCTGGCGCGGCCGGGGGCTGGCCGGTCCCGCACCACCTGCTAGCGCGCGAGTCGACCGCGGAGGTACGCGCCCAGGCTCACCAGGTTGAGCCCGACCAGGGCCGCGAGCACCAGCCACGCAGCGCCCGCCATCCAGTGCTTGTCCGGCGTGTCACCCACGACGACGAGGTAGCCCTCGCGATCGAGGGCGATCGGCTGCTCGATCCGCACGACCGAGATCCAGTCGCGGGGAACCACGATGCGCCCCTCGACGTCGGGACGCGCCTGCAGCGACGTTCCGACGACGTCGTACAGCGCGGGTCCACTCTCGCCGGTCCGCGGCAGCGAGAGCGCGTCGCCCTCGACCGCGTAGTCGCCGAGCGCCGCAGAGAAGGCCACGGTCCCGGGCAGGACCACCGCGCCGCGCTTGGGATCCGTGTTGGCCGCGGGCACCTCGATCCCCTCGAGCAGCCGCGCGAGGGCGGCGTCGCGCTCGGCCTCGGGGATGCGCACGACGAACGAGTGGAACGCCTTGCCCTTGCCCGCGGAGACCCACGGGTAGCCGAGCGCCGCGACCCTGCGCTCGGCGTCCTCGGCCTTGGGGAACGAGCTCAGGCCGAGCTGCACGCGGGCGTCGGGCGGATGCACGACCACGCGCACGCGCTCGCCGACACCGACCTCGACCTTGCCCTCGGCCGACGCGAAGGGGCGGCGATCGCCGCGACCACCGATCGCGGCGACGAGCGCGGCGACGTCGGCGTCCACCGTGCGCACGATGTTCTCGTCGCGGAGGTACTGCTCGATCCAGTCGGCCCCCGCGTCGCGATCGAGCCGCAGCATGCGGCCCTCGAACGTGCCCTCGAACTCGTCGCGCACCGGCTCGTCCTTGCCGCGGGGGATCGCGGCGAAGAGGCTGCCTCCGCCCTCGGTGATCCGCAGGTAGCCCACGTACCCGGCGCGCGTCGTCATGCGGGCGGCGTGACGGACGTCCGGAGTGCCCGAGATCCGCACGTAGTGATCGTGCAGCCCCGGCGGCATGCGCCCCGCGACGGCGATGTCCGCGGCCTGCCCGAGCTCCTCGGGCTCGCGGCTGCGCAGCCAGTAACGGAAGTCGCTGAACATCGTGGTGAGCAGGTAGATCCCGGCGCCGGCGACGAGCACCGAGAGGAACGGCGTCCGGCCCTTGCGCACGCGGCGGGCCGGCGCATCGACGGGCGCGTCGTCCCCCTTGCGCAGCTCGGCGACCATGCCGTCGACGCCGAGGGCGTCGAGATCGCCGAGGTCCATGGCGTCTTCGTCGACGGGGGGCTTGCCCGCGGCGGGCGGGCGCCCAGGGGCCGGGGCGCTCGGTTCGTCGTGTTCGTCGGCTCCGCTCACGTTGCCTCGCTATACCACGCTGTTCGGGGACTGACCGCAGCCCGGCCCAAAGGTTCCCGCGACCGCGAGCGCGGAGCAACCTCCGTGGCGCCCGTGACGCTCCGGGCCGCCCCGCGGGCGGCCGGATTCGAGCCGGCGCTCAAGCCCGCCGACCACCGCGGCGATGCTCTGACCGAGGTGGAGTCCGCCCGCATCCGTCGTCCGTTCGCCGCGATCGCGGTGCTGATGGCCGGCCTCGCCGCCAACACGCCGCGCGACGTCGCGGCCGCGGACTCGCCGATCTCGAACGCACGCGTGTCGGCGAGCCCCGAGGGGGCGATCGCCACCGAGTCGAGCCAGGTGTTGCCCAAGTGGACACCCGCAGCGTCGCTGACGTTGTCGCACGAGGCCGGCCTCGATCGTCCTGGCGCCGCCGATCTGCGCGCGCGCACCGGGGCCGATCTGGCGATCGCGTTCGGCATGTTCGATTGGATCGAGCTCTCGGGCCAGCTGCCCCTGGTGCTGCGTCAACGGGTCGCCAGCGGCGACGGGCGGACGGCCAACGGCGGCCTGGGCGATGTGCGTGCGGGACTCAAGGGCACGATCCTCCGGTTGCCGCGGCGCGGCGTCGGCCTCGGGCTGATGTTCGACGTCACGGCGCCGACCGGCAGCGCGACGCGACACCTGGGCCTCGGCGCGCCGAGCTACGCACCGCAGGTGCTGTTCGAGGTCCGGGGCGCGCGGGCGATCCGGGCCGCGTTCGCGGTCGGCTACCTCGCGCGCCGCGACGTCACGTGGCAGGGACGCACCGCCGGCGACGCGATCACGGCCCGCAGCGGCGTGCGCGTGCCGTTGTCGCCGACGCGCGCCATCGCGTTGGTCGGCGAGCTCGACGGTCGCATCGCGCTGGTCCGCGGCGCCGAACATGCGCTCGTCGGACGCTTCGGCCTGCGCGGCCAGACGCGCGCCGGCATCGTCATCGGGGCCTACGCGACCGCGGCCACGCCGACCGCGTTCGGCACCGGCGAGGTGGGCGGCGTGTTCTCCTTCGCGTGGAGTCCCCCCGGCCGCGCCGGCACGGAGCGCGCCTTCGATGGCAGCGAGCGACCGCGGGCGACCGCGCTCGCGCTGCGCCACGACGCCTTGGCGCGCCGCACCCCGGCACCGAGCGGACCCGCCGATCCCCGCGATCCCGACGGCGATCGCGTCGTCGCCAACGATGCTTGTCCGTCGGCCGCAGAGGATCGGGACGGCTTCGAGGACGGCGACGGTTGCCCGGAGCTCGACGACGATCACGACGCGATCGCCGACGCCTTCGATCTCTGCCCGCGCGCGCCGGAGGTCGTCAACGGGGCGCTGGACGTCGACGGCTGCCCCGATCGCCGCGACGCGTCGGGCGCCGTCGAGACCCTCACCGCGGTCGACTGGTCGGCGATCACCCCGACGCTGGTGTTCGCGCCCGGCACCAACACGCTCAGCGCCGAGAGCATCGCCTCACTCGACGCGTGGATCGAGCTGGCGCGGCTCAACCCGTGGATCACTCGGCTGGAGATCGGCGTGTACATCCACGTCGGCACGAGCACCGACGCCGACGCCACCCTGCGCGACCGCGGCCGCGCCCAGGCCCGCGCCGACGAGATCGTCGGCCGCGTGCGCGCGGCGGGGCTCGAGCCCTGGCGCGTCGAGATCCGCGAGCTCGGCGCGGTGCCGGCTGCGGTCGACGAGCGCACGCGGGTCGCGGTCATCGGCGCCACGTCGAGCAGCGCGGCGCTTTCCCCCGATCCTGCAGCGCTGCGCCGATGGATCGCGAGCGAGCAGGCCTCCGCGCCCGCGGAGATCGACTACGCCGCGCAGGGTCCTGCCGCCGGTCACTCGCGATAGACCCAGAGATCGCGGCGGTGCATCACCTTCGCCCCATCGCGGGCGAGCACGCTGATGCGGTTGCCGCCGGGCTCGAGCGGGACCTCGGCGCGGAACGCCAGGGCGCGGGCCAGCGCCCCATCGGTGGCGTCGTTGGCCAGGTAGAACACCTTGCGGTCGGTGCGATCGACCCCGGGCGGGCGCACGAGCACGACGACGTCGCGCGCGCGCTCGACGTGGCGGACGGTGCCTTCGATCGCGATGCTCGTCGCCGTGGTCGTCCGCGGCGTCGCCTCGAGCTCGACGGTCGGCGGCAGCACCTGGATGCGCCGCGCCGGCCCGAGCTTGGTGTTGCGTGGACCCGCGACCGCGAGGCCGTCGAGGTCCGCGGGCAGGAACATGCGCCGGCCCAGACCGCCGCCGTCGATGACGTGGAACCCACCCTGCTCGGCGATGACGTCGAGCTGGACACCCGCGGTCGCGGTCGCGACCACCGTGCTCGACGCGTGGGCTCCGGCGTAGAGTCGCGCCGACGTGGCGCCGACCTGCACCCGCTTCTTGGTCGGCGTCGCGGCCGGAGACTCGGCGAGCACGCGGAAGCGCAGGCGATCCTGCGTGCTCGTGCGCAGGTGGGCGTCGCCGAGGACCAGCTCGAGCTCGAGGGGCACGCTGGGGTCGGCCTCCTCGCGCATCGTCAGGCCGAACGCGCCGGCGCGCGACGCCCCCGCGGGGAGGTTGCCCAGGGCGTAGAAGCCCTCCTCGAGCAGCCCCTGGCGCCCGCTCAGGTTGCGCAGCAGGGCCCGGACGTCGGCGCTGTCACCGGGCCCGTCGTTGTGGGCGACGAAGGCGAGGAGCACCGACTCGCCGGGCTGCAGCACGCCGTCGCCGTTGCCCGCGATCGTCATCGGCGTCGGCGGGGCGCCGCCCTCCCCGACCGGTCGCGCCGGCGCGACGGCAGCGAGCGCGGGGTCGTCGATGATCCAGTACTCGTACGAGAGCGCGGGCCGGCGGGTCCCCGCGATCTCGAAGCGCGTCTGCACCGACGCGTCGGGCGCGTCGTCCGGCAGACCCGCGTGCACGCCGACCGTGAGCGCGTCGGTGAAATCGGCGTGCCACGGCATGACGTGGAGCTTGACGGTCTGGGTGACGGTGGCGCCGGCGGGGATCTTCCCGATCATCACCTCGATGCCGTCGAGCTCGTCGTGCACGCAGTCGGTGATCGCGTGCACGCGGTAGGCGGGTGAGCTGCCCGTGTTCTCGACCGCGATCTGCAGGCCGAACGGCGCGCCCGCGGTGACGGGCTGGGCGCCGACGATCGACGCGGTGACCGCCAGCGTCGGCGCCGGAGCGTCCGCGGGGGCCCCCGCCCAGTCGACCCGCTGGGCGCCGAGCGCCGTGGCGATGCGGGCGTCCTCCTCGACCCCGATGCGCGCCGCCGTCGCGGCGAGCGTCGTCCCCCGCCGCGCGGGGTCGGGCTCGGCCGCGAGCGCGCGGCCGACCTCGAACGCGATGCGCACCTCGGGATCGCTGAGGTCGGGGGGCAGCGGCGGGGTGGTGCCCGCGCTCGTCGATGTCGGGATGTCGGGCGTCGCGAGGTACTGCACCCGCGCCGGCTCCCTCGCCGCGGCCGACGGCGCGAGCTCGTGCTTCGCCGACGGCAGGTGGGCCACGCGTGCCCGCTCGCGCGCCCGCTCGAACCGCTCCTCGTCGAAGTAGCGGACCACGCCGGGCACGCCGGACATCTCGACGGGCGCGAGCACGAGGTCGGGCACCACGCCGAGGCTCTGGATGCGGCGGCCACCCGCGACCATCCACTCGGCGAGCGTCAGCTTGAGCGCGAGCTCCTGGCCGTACGGCGCCGCGGCGCGGACCATCTGCACCGTGCCCTTGCCGAAGCTCGTGCGACCGAGGACCACCGCGCGCCCCAGGGCCTGCAGGCCACCACCGACGATCTCCGCGGCGCTCGCCGACTCCTCGTCGACCAGCACGACCACCGGGACCTCGGGGGCGACGGCGACCTCGGGCTCGGCCTCGGCGGTCTCGCTGCCCGCGGCGCTGCGCACGACGACCAGCTCGCCCCGCGACACGAACGCGTCGATCAGGTCACCGGCCTGCGTGAGCACGCCGCCGCTGTTGCCGCGGAGATCGAGGATCACGGCCTTGGGCGGCTGCAGCCCGTCGAGCGCCTTGCGGGCCTCCTGGGCGGTCTGCTCCTGGAACGCCGCGATGTCGAGGTACGCCACGGCGCCGGGGAGCTGCACCGCGCGCACGCTCTCGATGCGGATCGTCTGCCGCTCGACCTCGGCGCGGACCTTCGCGCCCTTGCGCTCGAGCACGAGCACGACCTTCGAGCCCACCGGCCCGCGCAGCTTCTGTTGGGCCTCCTCGGCCGACATGTTCACGGTCGATTCGCCGTCGATCGTCATGATCACGTCGCCGGCGAGGACGCCGGCCTTCTCGGCGGGCATGCCCGGTAGCACGGCGACGATGACGATGCGTCGCGCCTCGGGCCGGATCTGCGCCCCGACGCCGCCGAACTCGCCCTTGGTGCGGACGCCGAGATCGGCGTGTTGCTCGGGGGTCAGCAAGATGGTGTGCGGATCGAGCGGGCCGAACAGCCCGTTGATCGCGGCGTACTCGAGCTCGTGCAGCGGCGCGGGCTCGAGGTCCAGCACCGACTGCGTGAAGGTGAGGACCTCCTCGAGCCTCGTCGCGGCGCCGACGAGCGTCGTGACGTCGGCGAGCGCGAAGCTCTCGGTGGTCGATCGGACGCGCACGCGCAGCGCGTCGCCGACGACCTCCGCGAAGAACTCCGGCGTGTGCTCGCCGAGCGCCTCCGCGGCGGCGACGAGCTGGCCGCGGGGATCGATGCGCGCGGGATCGAAGTAGTCGGTCTGGACCTCGAAGGCCGACCACACCAGCAGGGGGAACGCGTGCTGCGACAGATCCGGCGGCGTCGGGCCCTCGGGCACCGCCTCATCCATGGCGGCCGCATCCTCTTGTGGGCGCGCCTCGGTGGGGTCCGCGTCCTTGCGACACCCGAGGAACACGACGAGCGCCAGCAGTGCGCGACGGAACGGTGAGGTCATTCGAGCTCGGCGGAGCATACCCCGCGGGGAGTGCGGGTCCCGATCGCGGCAAACCCGCTGTCCGATCCAGCCGGCGATCTCCAGGGGGCGGAATCTATGATGCGTCGCATACGTGCTGTCATTCGTCGCACTGACCCGGAGAGATCCCCAGGAAGCCCCCGACATCGCGTCCGGCGCCCCCTGGCACGGGATCTGTAGACGGGGTCGGCTACCGTGCGAGCAACGCGTCCCCTGTTCTCCATGGCCTTCGTGGCTGCCCTGACGACCGGCTGTGCCGACGCGCCCATCACCCCCGATCAGCTCGAGGCCGATGGCGTGCTCCGTGGCGCCCGCGCCCAGGCGAGCTTCTCGGTGGGCCGCGGGGCGATGCAGCAGGCGAACGTGGTGCAGCTCTCGAGCGTGCTCGCCACCCAACAGGAGGGCGCGCTGGAGGACCGTGACGTGTTCTCGGCGAGCGTGGGGACGATTCATCTGCACGTGCGGGCCGACGGCATCGACACGCCCCGACCGGTCTCGTTCCGCTGGATCCACGGCGACCAGGCGATCGTCGTCCCGGGCACGCTGTCGCCCGCCGGCGCCCTGCGACACGGCGCGAGCGTCGACGTGCAGCCGCACCAGGTCGGCCCGTGGCGGGTCGAGGTCGCCACCGAGGGCAGCGCCGGCGAGCCGCCCGAGGTCATCTACACCCGCGAGTTCACCCTCGAGTGACGCGAAGGGCGCGGGTCGGCCCCGCGCAGGCGCGAAGATCGGGTAGGCTCGGTCGCCATGGCGACTGCCGACACGGGTCTGAACCACGACACCATCGAGGCCTTCGCACGCGGCCTCTACTACGTCGCCGCGGTCGACGGGCTCGAGCCCCGCGAGACCGACCTACTGGAGAACCTGCTCCGCGAGACCGAGTCGCCGCTGAAGCTGGCGGACCTCTCGAGCCGTGACTTCGGTCCGCTCGACGTCGCCCAGGCGCTCGAGACCACGTTCCTGCGCCGCGTGTTCATCCGCGCCGCGGTCGCGATGATCAAGGCCGATGGTCGCTTCACCGACGGCGAGCGCCGCGCGCTCGGCGAGATCGCCGACGCCTTCGGGATGAGCAACGCCGAGTTCGGCGAGCTCGAGCAGGACGCCGCGCGCGTCCAGCTGTAGGGAGACGCGGCGCACGCCGGGGCGGCGGGAATGGGCCCGCGCCGCCTCCAGTCTGTCCACGCACCTTCGGGCCCCCCCAGCTCGCGAGTCGTTTCGCGATCGTCAGTTCGTCAGGAGAGCGCATGGGCATCATCAGCTTCATCAAGAGTCAGCTCATCGACATCATCGAGTGGCTCGACGACACGAACTACACGCTCGTCTGGCGGTTCCCCGACGAGGACCACGAGGTCAAGAACGGCGCCAAGCTGATCTGTCGCCCAGGCCAAGCCGCCATCCTCGTCAACGAGGGCAAGGCCGCCGACGTGTTCGGGCCGGGCACGCACACCCTGTCGACGCAGAACGTCCCGATCCTGTCGACGCTGCGCGGGTGGAAGTACGGCTTCGAGAGCCCGTTCAAGGTCGAGATCTACTTCATCAACCTGCGGCAGTACCTCGATCAGAAGTGGGGCACCGCCAACCCGGTCCTCGTGCGCGACCCGGAGTTCGCGATCGCGGGTCGTCCCGGGCGGGTCCGCATCCGCGCCTACGGCTCCTACAACTTCAAGATCACCGAGCCGCGGCTGTTCTTCGACGAGATCGTCGGCACGCAGGGTCTGGTGTCCACCGACGAGATCGAGGCGTACCTCAAGCCGCGCATGGTCTCCGCGTTCTCGCAGGCCGCCGGCAAGAGCGAGCTCTCCGTCGCCGACATGGCCGCGAACTACGACGTCCTCGCGACCGGCGTGCGCGGCACGATCGAGGAGGACTTCAAGAAGCTCGGCATCTCGCTGACGAGCTTCCTCGTCGAGAACATCTCGCTGCCGCCCGAGGTCGAGAAGGCCCTCGACGCCGCGGCTGCGCAATCGGCCCGCGGTGTCGACAACACGATGGCGTGGGAGGGCATGCAGGCGGTCCGTGACGCGGCACGCACGCCCGGCGCCGCGAGCGGGGTGATGCAGGCGGGCATGGGCATGGGCATGGGCGTGGGCATGGGTCAGATCATGGCCGGCACCATGGGCCAGGCGATGCCGTATCCCCCGGGCTATCCGCCGCCGGGGTACCCGCCCCCGGGCTATCCGCCGCCGGGGTACCCGCCCCCGCCCGGCTACCCGCCCCCGCCCGGCGCCCAGCCGGCCGCTGCGCCGCCGGCCGCCGCTGCGCCGACGTCGCTCGAGGACAAGCTCCGCGCCCTCAAGGGCGCGTTCGATGCCGGGCTGCTCACCGAGGACGAGTACAAGAACAAGCGCGCGCAGCTGCTCGGCAGCCTGTGAGTCGCGCGGAGTGCTCGAGCGCGCCGCGAGCCCGCGGCGCGCGACTTCAGCGACGCGCCGACGTCACGCGCCGCGCCCACGCGACGACGTCGGTGATGAACGTCGTGTCGACGCGACGGTCCTCGCGGTAGCGCTCGGGCGTCGAGAGCCCGGACTCGGGCTTGAACAGGTGATCGAGCCCCTCGTAGCGGCGGACCTCGAGCTTCACCCTGGCCTTCTTCGCGGCGCGCACGAGCGGGTCGACGTCGGCGATCGGGTCGACCTCGAAGTCCTTGCCGCCCTGCGCGAGCAGGACGGGCACCCGCAGCCGCGCGAGCAGCTCGGCCGGGCGCACGGCGAAGATCTCGCGCAGCCACTGGGCCTGCGGCTCGAGCTCCGGCGGCACCCTGCGGCCACGCACGAGGTCATCGAGCATCTGCTTCTGCTGCGCCCGCGCCTGCTCGCGGACGTCGGGCGGCAGCTCCTCGAGCCGCGCGGCGGCCTGCGCCCGGAGCACCTGCTCGTAGGGCCGCCCCGGCGCTGCGAGCAGGGCCACCGCGTGCACGTCGGCGGCGCGCTCGCTCGCCAGCACCATCGCCCGCAGCCCGCCCTCGCCGTGACCGATCACCAAGATGCGATCCGGATCGACCTCGGGCTGCACCGAGAGCGTCGCGAGGGCCCGACGCGCGTCGCCGACCTGCGCGAGGAAGCCGACCTCCCCAGGCGCACTCGCACCGCGGCCACGCTCGTCGTAGCGCAGCACGGCGAAGCCGGCCTCGGCGAGGGCGTCCGTGAGTTCGTGGCTGCCGAGATCCACCGGCGGCGGTCCGGCGAAGCCATGGCGATCCTCTTGGCCCGTCGCCGACAGGAACAGCACGCCGGGGACCGGACCCGGGCCCGCCGGCACCAGCAGCTCGCCGGCGAGCGTCGGCTCGTCGGGCTTTCCGGGCAGCTCGAGCTCGCGCACGGTGAAGCGCGCGTTCGCGGGCAGTGTCCACGTCAGCCGGCGTGGCCCTCGGATCTCGAAGGCCGGCCACGCCGGCTCGAGCGACGCCACGATGCTCAGATCATTGGCGGCCACCACCAGGTTCTCGATGCGACCATGGGTCAGGGTCACCGTCTCGCCGAGGCTCGTGTCGAGCTGCAGGCGATCACCGCCGTCGCTGGACTCGACGACGCGACCGGTCCACTCGATCGGCGCGCCGCCCGACAGCGACAGCAGTCGCCACTGCATCGGCTCGGTGCCCAGATCGCGCAGCGCGAACATCAGCTCGGCATGCAGGATCGCGGAGTGGGCCATGAACGCCGTGTCGACGCGATCGGGCTCGTATGCCACCTCGTCGACGCGCTCCCCGTCCGTCATGACGACGACGTCGCCGCGTCGCTCGTAGCGGAGCTCCGCGGCGTCGCTGCGCTCGAAGCCCCGCACGAGGCGACCGCGGCCGTCGAGCACGAGCTCGCCAGCGCTGCGGGCCGGCGCGCGCCCGGTGATGCGCAGCTCGATGCGGGTCTCGAAGCGGTGGTTGCCATCGGCGTCGGGCCCGACGTAGCGCCCCCACGAGGTGCCGATCGACTGCCCGGCCTGACGCAGCTCGAACTGCCGCACCTCGCCGACCGCGTAGATCCGCGCCACGTCGGTGGCGGCGCGCAGGCGTCTCGCCCCGGCCTCGCCGTCCTCGGGCGTCTGCGCGTCGGGCACGGCCGGCGGCGGCGTGATGCAGGCCGCGCCCGCGAGGGCGAGGAGCAGCCCGGGCACGCGCGCGAGGCCAATCAGCGGGCAGAGGGAAGGACGCAGCATCGGCGCCACGCTAGCGCGAATCCTCGAGCACGCACCGCGCTCGGGGATCGCCTCTCCTCCGGCTCGCCCGCGGGAGATCGCCTGCACCGACTCGCGCCCACGGGGACGTGCGCGCCTCCCACGGGCGCGCCGCGGAGATCGAGAACACCTCGTAGATGGCCATGGCGCCACTTCTGGGGCATTTTCGACGGACACGTCGATCAGGGCTTCCCATCCGAGGAAAATCGTCTATAAGTAGCGCCCTCGACGGGCTCGTAGCTCAATTGGTAGAGCAGCGGACTCTTAATCCGCGGGTTGTAGGTTCGATTCCTACCGGGCTCACTTCGACGAGGCGATGGCGGCGGTTCTCGACAGACCCCGCCACCTCCTCGGGCGAAGGGGCGTTCAGAAGTCGGCGTCGAGGCGGAGGATGAAGTTCGCGGCCACGAGCGCCGCGAGCAGGATCCCCGTGATCCAGTACAGGCGCTTGTAGCCCGGCGTGAGCAGCTCGTGCCGCGGTGGCGCGTGCGGGCGATGCGGCCCCATGGGCGGCGGAGCGTCGTCGGGACGCCGGCGGGGCGCGGCCGCGACGTCGGTCACCCGTTCGCCGCGCGACACGGCGCGGAGCTGCCGCTGGGCATCCACGAGGCGAGGATCGAGCTCGAGCGCGCGGCGGAACGCACCCGCGGCCTCGTTCGACTTGCCCAACCAGCCCAGCACGCAGCCGCGGTAGTAGTGCCCCGCTGCGACGTCGGGGTGCACCGCGAGCGTGCGATCGAGCGCCGCCAGGGCGCGGCGCAGCTCCGGCTCCGCGCGGCCTTGCGTCTGCAGCTGTCCCCAGAGCACCGCACACTCGATCTCGGGGCCGGTCGCGCCGAGCGACACCGCCTCCTCGAGCAGGGCGAGGCTGCGCGCGAACTTCCCCTCACCCATGAGGCGCAGCCCGGCGATCTCGGTGAGTGCGAGTCGGCGGCGCCGCGCCGCCGCGCGGACATCGTCGAGGGCCGAAGACACGTCCTGCACGCGCGAGCGGAGGTCGTCGTCGACATCGTCGCCGAGCGCCCGCGGATCGAATCGGGCAGCCAGCTGCAGCCACGCCGAGTCGATCGCGCTCGCCGTCGCGTCGCCGTCGACACCGATGATCGCCGTCGGATCTTGATTGGCGCGCAGGCGGGTCTCCATCGACTCGAGGTCGGCGAGGAAACGCTCGAGATCGTCGACGACGATCTCCGAGGTCGGCTCGAGCATCTGGCAATGCCACAGCACCGCGACGATCTGGGCGGCGCGCGCCTCGGAGGCGTCCGGCATCGCCGCGAGCTCGGCGATGCTGGCCTCGGCGCCGCTGGCGAGGTACCCGAGCAGCGAGCCGTCCTCGGGGCGGAAGCGGAACTGCTCGACGTAGCGTTCGAGCGCCGCGTTTGCCCGAAAGCGTCCGCCCCAGGCCGCGCCGAGATCGCGGCGCAACCGCGTCGCGTCGTAGCGAGAGGTGACGCCACGGTGGATCAGCTCGAGCACATTGACGGGCAACATCCCCGGGTGGTCGTCGGCTTCGGCGACGAGCGTGATCGTGCCGCGCTCGAGCGCGAAGAGGTCGAGCAAGCGACGGCTGCACTGCGCGCGTAGCAACGCGGCGAGCTTGTCGGGCGTCAGCGCGCCGTCCTCGACGAGGATCTGCCCGAGCGGACGACGTCCGTCCAGCTTGGTGAGCGCCGCGTCGATCGCCGCGCGACCGACCTGCGCCTGCGCGACGGCGAGCTCGCCGAGGCGGGATCCGTCCTGCTCCCAGTCCGTCCACATCGGCATGCCGCCGCGGAATCGGACGCAGCGGCGCGCGCCGGTGGCCGTCTGATCGAGCTCGAGTCGCCCGCTGAACCGCTGCGACAGCAGGCCGAAGAACAGCGACGGTGGCGGCACGTTGGCCAGCTCGACGGTGGTTTGGAGCTGTTCGACGTCGTTCACCGCGGGGAGCGAGCGGCAGGATACCAGCTCGGCCGCGGAGGCGAGCACGGACCGCGCGTGCGATCGAATGGCCCACGGTGGGCCGACGGACGTCGCGCGGGGTCGCGCACGCCGGAGAACCCACGGTGCCGCAGGTCGTCACCGGTGCCGTGAAATGTCACCGCGGTCGGAGACGCGACGCACGCGGACGTGCACCCTGATGCAGATCATTGTCGTTTTCACCTGCTTCCGGGCGGCAAGCCCTCTGCACGGCAGCACCCCGCCCCCATGCCTCGTGTGCCCCATTTCCGCCCCTGCGCGCGCCGTCCTGCCGGCGCGCGATCTTCGGTCCGCGGCGCGGCCGGGTTCACCCTCATCGAGCTGATGGTGGTGTCGACGATCATCGGCATCCTCGCCGCGGTCGCGATCCCGGCGGTCTCGGCCTACTTCCGCCGGGCGAAGACCGCGGAGGCGCGGATCCAGCTGGCGAAGATCTTCGACGCCTCGGCCGCGTTCTTCAACGCCGAGCACGTGGACCGCGGCGACGTCACCACGCTGTCGTCAGGCGGAGGCATCTCGGACGCCGCGACCCACCGGTGCCCCTACCCCGCCGGGTCCCCCGCCGGCGGCACCGCCGGGTTCACACCGGCGGTGAACTGCAACGCGGGCCCGGGTGGCCGGTGCGTCCCGGCCGGCGGCGGCGGTGGCGGAGCGGGCTACTACGACATCACCGACTGGACCGACAACGAGGTCTGGAACTCGCTCAATTTCCAGATCGAGCAGGCCCACTTCTTCCACTACGACTTCGCTTCGGCCAACGACCTCGTCGGCTTCGGCAGCTGCCGGTTCACGGCGCAGGCGTTCGGCGATCTCGACGGCGACCTCACCTACTCGACGTTCGAGCGCACTGGCGCCGCTGACCGCAACGGCGTGAACGGGGCGGCCGGCCTCTACATCAACCTCGTGATCGAGTGACGCCGTCGGGCGACCGGGTGACACGGGGGCGGCCGCTGTCGTAGGCTCCCGCCCGCCATGGACCTGTCGTTCTCGCCCGACGATCTCCGCTTCCGCGACGAGGTGCGCTCCTGGCTCGGCGACGCGATGCCCGCGGGCATCCGCGCCAAGGCCGAGGTCGACGCGCACTTCGAGATGGAGGAGGTGATGCAGTGGCATCGCATCCTCTACGGCAAGGGTTGGGTCGCGCCCCACTGGCCGACGAAGTTCGGCGGACCCGGCCTCTCCGCCACGCAGCGCTTCATCCTCACCGAGGAGCTGGAGCTCGCGGGCGCGCCGTCGCTGAGCCCCTTCGGCCTGTCGATGGTCGGCCCCGCGATCATGCAGTTCGGCACGCCCGAGCAGCAGCAGCGCTTCCTGCCCAAGATCCTGAGCGGCGACGAGGTCTGGTGCCAGGGCTACTCCGAGCCGGGCGCCGGCAGCGACCTCGCGTCCCTGCGCACGACCGCGACCGACGACGGCGACGCCTTCGTCCTCAACGGCCAGAAGACGTGGACCACGTACGCGCAGTACGCCGACTGGATCTTCTGCCTCGTGCGCACCGACGGCTCGGTGAAGAAACAAGCCGGCATCTCCTTCGTGCTCGTGGACATGCGCACGCCGGGCGTCGAGGCCCGGCCGATGCTCACCATCGGGCACACGCCGGCGTTCTGCGACACGTTCTTCGAGAACGTGCGCGTCCCCAAGACCCAGGTGGTCGGGCCGCTGCACGGCGGCTGGACGGTCGCCAAGGCGCTGCTCGGGCACGAGCGCACGCTCATCGCCGCGGTCGGGCACTCGCAGCGCGCGATCCGACGGGTCAAGCGCATCGCCGCGGCCCACGGGCTGCTGGACGATCTCGCGTGGCGCAGCCGCATCGCCCGGCTCGAGATCCAGCTCGAGGCGCTGCAGATGGCGAACTACCGCACGCTCGCCGGCGCCGCCCTCGGCCATGCCCCGGGCCCCGAGTCGTCGATCCTCAAGCTGCGCGGCTCCGAGATCTTCCAGCGGGCGTTCGAGCTCGCGATGGACGTGATGGGGCCCGACGCGCTGGCCTGGTTCAACCAACCCGGCGTGGTCTCCGAGCTCGAGCAGTCGGTCGCCTCGACGTACTGCTACAACCGCGCGACCACCATCTACGGCGGTTCGAGCGAGATCCAGAAGAACATCATCGCCAAGCTGATCCTCGGCTTGCCGGGAGCGTAGGACCATGGACTTCCAGCTCAGCGACGAACAGAAGCTCCTGCGCGACTCGGTGCGCACGTTCACCAAGCAGCGCTCGCCCGTGACGCGCTTCCGCAAGCTCCGTGATCACGCGGGCGTCACCGGCGACGGCTGGGACCGCGGGCTCTGGCGCGAGATGGGCGAGCTCGGCTGGCTCTCGCTGCCGTTCCCGGAGGCCGCGGGTGGCTTCGGCGGCACACTCGTCGACGTCGGCCTCCTGCTCGAGGCCTTCGGCGCGGCCCTGGTGCCCGAGCCGTACCTCGCGAGCGTGATCCATGCCGGCCTCGCGCTGCTGCGCGCGGGCTCGGCGGAGCAGCACGCGCGCTGGCTCGCGCCGCTCATCGACGGCCGCTCGAGCCTCGCGCTGGCCCACGCCGAGGCCGGCCACCGCTTTGATCCCCAGCCGCGCTCGACCACCGCGACCCGCGACGGCGCCGCGTGGCGCGTCCGCGGGGCCAAGCAGTTCGTCGCCCACGGGCAGCACGCCGACGTCCTCGTGGTCTCGGCGACCGACGGCGAGCAGACGCAGCTGTTCGCGTTGCCGCGGGACCACGCGGCGCTCCGCATCGACCGCGTGCAGACCATCGACGGCCTCGGCGCGGCGTCGGTCCACATCGACGGCGTCGTCGACGACGAGCACCGCCTCGCCGGGGGCGACGCTGCACTCGCGCTGGACCGGGCCCACGACGCCGCGGCCGCGATGGCGGTCTCCGAGGGTCTCGGGATCTGCCAGGCGGTGCTCGAGCTCACCGTCGGCCACCTTCGCACGCGCGAACAGTTCGGCGTCGCGATCGGATCGTTCCAGGCGCTGCAGCACCGCGCCGTCGAGATGTTCGTCGAGGTCGAGCTCGTGCGCTCGGTCGCCGTGCTCGCGGCCGTGCGCGCCGACGAGGAGAACGACGATCTGCGCCGGCGTGCGGTGAGCGTGGCGAAGGCACAGCTCGCCACCGGCGGTCGCTTCGTGACGCAGCAGGCGATCCAGCTGCACGGCGGCATCGGCATCACCGACGAGCACGACGTCGGTCTGTACTTCAAGCGGATGCACGCGCTCGGCGTGATGTTCGGCGACGAGGAGCACCACGTGCGTCGCTTCGCCGCGAGCCCGAGCTTCGCCCCCGCGCCGTAGCGCGACGGCGCGATTGCGACCCGCGACGGCCGGGATCACCTCCGCGAGATCGTGGCGGCGGTCGCTCGCCGCCGCGCCGCACGACGTGTGGCGTTGCCCACATCCGCGTCCTCGACACGAGCCCCGCCCACGCGATCGGGGCCGCATGCGTGTCGGCTCGACTACAGAACCGACGCGGATCTGCGAGGTGGTGTCCCACATGATCGCAACCCGCGGCACAGGGTCCGACCAGAATGCGCCCGAACCGCCGGCGAACGATGTTTGACGGACCGAATCGTGTAGCGTGGACCCATGGTGTCGCGCATCGCTCGCCCCCCCGCGATCACGATCCTCTCCGGTGTCCGCTCCCGCGTCCGCGGGCTCGGTCTGCTCGGTCTGCTCGGCGTCGCGGCCTGCGAGAAGGACGTCGCGAGCGTCGACCCGTGCAGCAACGGTGCGTGTGCTCCCGTCGCGGACTGCGAGCTCGGCGACTGCGTCGATGGCCTGCCGACGCTCGCGTCGTCGCACAGCCCGATCGCCGGCACCGAGGTCGAGGAGGGCGCGACGTGCCCCTACCTCGACGGCGCGCTGCCGGCGAAGGACACGCTCCTCGACACCAAGGACATCCCCGAGTTCAAGAAGGGTCGCTCGCGCCGCACGAACATGGACACTGGCGAGGGCACGCCGCAGAACATCGACCTGCACGCGCAGCTGATGCCGGTGCAGGGCCGCATCTTCGAGTGCATCGACATCGCAGCCTGCTACTCGAGCAGCATGGACCCGTTCGTCAGCGGCGACCTCGAGTTCCAGTTCGAGCTCGAGTCCGACGGCCGCATCAGCGCGGTGTCGGTGCTGCCGTCGTCGACGCTTTCGGACCCGCTCGTCAGCGCGTGCGCCCGACGTTCGCTGTTCGAGTACAAGCTCCCCGAGTACGACGGCGCCCGCATGACCGTCAGCTACCGCGTCGAGATCGGTGAGGGCTGACGCGAGCCTCGACCGCCCCGTCGAACGTCAGTCCTCGAGCTCGGCCTGGAACGGCCAGCCCATGGGATCGGTGACGAACAGCCGCCCTGGCGCCCGCGCGAACTCCCAGGCGCCGTACCCCTGCACCAGCGCCCCGGCCACGACGAGCAGCTGGAACCGCCGTCGCGAGGCCGCGCCCGCGAAGCCCATCGCGAGCAGCACCATCGGCAACCAGTCGACGGCGAAGCGGTAGCTGAACTGCATCTGTCCGCTGTTCTGGTACGCCAACGATGGCAGCGCCGATCCGAGGACTGCGAGCCAGAGCGCGCCGCGGCCGACGAAGGCCTGGCGATGCAGCGGCGCGAGCAGCAGGTAGGGAGAGCCGATCCACAGCGCCGCGCCGTGGATGGACACGCGCAGGTGCGGCGCCGCGGCGGACCACTGCGGCAGCAGCGTGAGCAGGCACTGCAGGTTGCGCGGCACGTAGCTCGCGCTGAACAGGCCGAGCTCCTGGATGCGCGTCTGCCAGCGGGTCTCGAGGAAGCGATGGCCGAATTCCAACGGATCCTCGAAGCGCACCCAGTTGAACCATGCCAGCGAGAGGCCGATGATCACCAACGGCACGGCGAAGCGGACGAGCGCCCCGCGATCGCGGCCGGCGTGCCACCACCAGAACCCGAACACGATCACCGCCGGTAGGTGGTTGATCGGCCGGCACGCGATGGCCAGGCCCAGCCAGATCGCGGCCCACACCGGCTGGCGCGCGCGCCAGCTCGCGGCGAGGTACAGCGCCGATGCCAGCGCGCCGACGATCTGCCCGGTGAACCACACGCGCCCGTTCGCGGCGAGCAGCGCCGCGGGGCTCGCCAGCGTCCACGCCACCGCGATCCAGACGTGCTCCCGGCCGCGACCGTCGGCACGCGTGCGCTCGCGGTCGAGCATCCGCACGAGCACCACGGGGATCAACGCGCCGAGCAGCAGCGTCAGCAGCACGTCGGGCGTCCGCAACCCGAACGCAGCGACCGCGGGCAGGAACACCACGGCAGGACCGGGCGGGAAGCTGACGTACCACGTCTCCTGTCGCCGGACGATCTCGCCGGGCGCGAAGTCCATCCAGCCGGCGCCGAGGACCCACCACCGCTCGACGCGGGTCTGCCGGCGCGTGTCGGCGCACGCGTGCGTGCGGCACGGGAACCCGCGGACGCTGCTGCCGTCGGCGCGCTCGAGCGTGGTGACGACCGCCCAGTCGTCGAAGCGATGGCCGCTGCATGCCTTCGCCGCGCGGGCTTTGGCGTCACAGTAGCCGGGCGGTCGACCCTCGAGCGCCAGCTCGCCGTGCAGCCACCCCGCTGCCATGTGCACGAAATGGTTGTCCCGGCTGGCGCCCTTCCACTGGGCCCCCGAGAGCACCGCGAGCGCGGCGAACGCCGCGAGATAGACCGCGAGCGAGCGCAGCCAGGGCCAGCGCTCGAACCACGCGAGCACCCGCTCTCGCGGACGCGCCCCCCTGCTCGACGCGGTGCTCACGGTGCCCGCGGAAGTGTACCAAGTCGGGCGCCGGGCCCGGGCTCAGCCGCCGCACGCATCGGCGAGGTTGTTCACGACGCTGACCCCACCACCGACCATCACGTGGACCAGCACCGCGATCGCCTGGCACGTCGGGAGCTGGGGATTGTCATGGACGCGGAAGTCGAGCGAGACGGACCCCAGCGCGCCCAGGCCGGTCAGGGAGGCGAGCACAGGGTTGTCGCGGATGGTCAGGTTGCCGCCGACGGCCAACAGCGACGGCGCCACCGCGATCGACGTCAGCGACGCGTTCTCCGAGAAGTGGAAGTAGTCGCCCACGGTGAGCAGGTTCGGCAGGCCGGTGACGCTGCCGAGCGCCGCGCACTCACGGACCTGGAAGCCGCCCCCGACCGTCACCAACGACGGCATGTCGACGCCGACGAGGCTGTCGTCGTTCTGGATCACCACGTCGGTCCCGACGGTCTGCACGCCGGCGAGCCCGGCGAGGCTGACGAGGCCTTGGTTGTTGCGAACGACGAGCTGCCCGCCGACCGACGTGAGCCCGGCGAGGCCGTCGAGGTCCTGCAGCAGGTCGTTGTCCTCGATCCGCAGATCCGAGGGCACGGCCCCGAGACCGGCCAAGCCGTCGATGTTCTGCAGCGAGTTGTTGGCGAGCACGCGCAGCAGATCGCCGACCTGGTCCAGGTTCGCGAGGCCGTCGATGTTCTGCAGCGACGCATTGCCCGAGATCGACATCACCCCGCCGATGGCCTGCAGGCCGCTCAGCCCGTCGAGCGTCGCGAGCGAGGCGTTGTCGTGGATCCACAGCGAGTTCCCGATCGACTGCACCGACACGAGTCCGTCGATGTCGGTGAGGACCGCGTTGTTCTCGAGCACGAGGAAGTTGCCGATCGCGTCGAGCGAGGCCAGCGCGTCGACGTTCTGGAGGGCGCCGTTGTCGAACACGATCACGTTGCCGCCCACCGCGTCGATGCCCTCGAGTCCGAGGAGCGACGTCAGCAGGAGATTGCTCTGGATCGTGACGGAGCCCGCCACCAGACCAAGCGCGCTCAGGCCGGTCAGGCTGCCCAGCGCCGAGTTGCCTTCGATGCGGACGTCGCCGGTGGCCTCGGTGAGCCCGCTGAGGCCCGCCAGCGACGACATCGCTGCGTTGCGGATCACGAACAGCGTGCGCACGTCGCCCTGCAGGCCGATGAGCCCGAGGATGTCGGTCAGCGCCGGGTTGTCGCTGACGAGGATGTCACCCGTGACGCCGTCGAGCCCGGCGAGCCCGTCGATGTTGTCGAGCGACGCGTTGTCGCCGATCTCGACGCCGCCGACGACCCCACCCACGTTCGCGAGCGGGGCGACGTTCTGGAGGCTGTCGAGGTTCCACAGCCGGATGCGACCAGCGACGCTCGTCAACGACTGCAGGCCGTCGAGGGACGACAAACCGCCGATGTCGGTGACGAACAGGAAGTCGCCGATGCTCGACAGCGACGCCAACGCGCCGATCGACTCGAGCTGGGGGCTGGTGGTGACGTACAGGTAGCCACCGATGCTCTGGAGATCATCGAGCCCGGCGAGGTCGCGCAGGCCCGGGTTGTCGCGGATATCGACCGCGCCCGCCACGGCGCGCAGGCAGTGCAGCTCCGGCAACGACGGTTCGCCGTACGACTGCACGAAGAGGCTGCCGGAAATCTCGTCGAAGCCCTCGAGCGCGGCCGCGTCGTCGGCGTCGCGGATCACCGCGTCGCCCACGAACGTCCCCATGCCGCACAGCGGGTTGCCGGTCGAGCTCGACGACTCCGACGACGAGCTCGAGGATGACTCCGACGACGACGAGTCGACCGCGGTCGACTCGCTGCTCGTGTCGGTGATCGTCACCGTCGGCGTACCGGTGGTGTCGACACTCGTCGGATCGCCCGAACTCGACGACGAGTCCTCGACCGACGCTCCGCTCGACGAGCTCCCGTCGGTACCGACACCATCGAGCCCGAAGTCGCTGCGACCGCAGCCGAGCGTCGTCGCGAGCGTCGCTGCGGCGACACTGCGGATGGCGACAGGACCCCAGACGAACCGCGTGGCGGACGGCAGCACGGGGGGCAGTGTGGGACGTCGGTGGGAAAACTGTCAAACCCAACGGGACGGCGTCGTGCCCGCCCCCACGGCCCGGCGCGGCCGGTGGCGACGGCGCCGAGCTTTGCGATATCGTGGTGCGCCCCGAGGTCCGCCGTTCGCATGGAATTCGCGTTCCGCTCGAAGCTCCCCGAGCCCCGCCAGCGGTTCCTCGCCCAGGTCGTGGAGCACGGCCTCGCGACCGGGCTGCGCACGCCGGCCGAGTTCCTCCGCCACTTCTCGCCGCTGACGATCATGCACGCGCTGGCCGAGGAGCCGGCGCGCCGCGCCCGGATCCTCGAGGCCACCGTGGGCACCCGGCCCCGCATCGCCCTGAAGAAGAGCCCGGAGAGCTCCGGCGAGGATCTCGTCATCGCCCTCGAGGAGGGCGAGACCGACGCCGCCACCGTCGTCGCGACCTTCGAGCCCGACGATCGGATCCGCTTCCTCGATCCGCAGTACCTGTGGGCGTTCGTCGTCGAGCCCCGGTTCTGGCTGCACACGGCGACATCGACCGAGCGCGTGCTCGCGATCCGAGCGCACACCACCTACGTGGTCGAGTGCGCGATGGAGGAGGGGCTGGTCAACCACCGCGACGTGGTGCGCGCCCTCAGCGTGCCGACCCTCGTCGAGTTCCTCCCCCGCGACGAGATCACGAACATCCTCGAGCGCGCCCTGCTCGACGGTCGCGATCGCATGCCGTTCTCCGAGAAGACCATGCTCGAGGTCGTCGGCCTGCGCGCGCTGTTCGACCACATCCCGCTGTCGACCGTGTGGGAGTGGGTGATCGGGGCGAAGATCGCCGCGCCGCTCGGGCTGATGCCCGACACCGAGCCGCTGTTCGACGAGCGCGAGGCCCACCCCGACGCGCCCCACGAGGAGACGGTGATCGTCGGCGGCATGCCCGAGCCCTCCGCGCCGGTCCTCACGGCGAAGCGGGCGTGACTCACCGGTCGTCGCGCGCCCACGCCCGCCGCCACCGCGCCAGCTGGGCGTCGATCTCGGCGACCTCTTCGGCGCGGTAGGGACCGAGCTCCGCGTAGAGCGCTCGGGCCTGACGCGCGAGGCCCAGCACCAGCGCGGGCGCGGCGTCGTCCTCGGCGAGGGCGCGGGCGAGGGCGAAGCGCGGCTCGGCCCGCAGCTCGTCGGGCGCCCCGCCGCGGTCCGCCAGCGCCACCGCGTGCCGCAGGACCACCGATGCGTCGACCGCCCCGCCCATCGCCAGCAACGCGCGCCCGATGCCGGTCATCGCGTTGGTGACGTAGGGGTGCCCGAGCTCGAGCGTGCGCCGGAGCTGGGCATACGAGCGGCGATACGCGGACAGGGCCGCGGCCGGATCGCCGCGCGACAGGTCGCCCTGCGCCAGGTTGGCCAGGGCGACCGCGGCCATGGGGTCCTCGCCCTCGAGCCCGCGCCACAGCTCGAGCGCGCGCCGCGAGTACTCGCGGGCCTCCGCGTTGCGCCCCAGCTCGAGCAGGATCACCGCGATGTTGTTGAGCACCACACGCGCGCTCGGGTCGTCGCGGCCGCGCGCGCCCTCGAGGATCGCCAGCGCTCGGCGGTTGTGATCGAGCGCGAGCTCGGCGTGACCGAGGTGGAGCAGCACGTTCCCCCAGTTGATGAGCACGTCCGCGACCGCGGGGTGCTCGGGGCCCGCCAGGGACACGCGCAAGAGGTAGCCGTGGAGGAACCACACCGCGGCCTCGCCGTACTCGCCGCGCGACAGGTGGAGGCTGCCGATGTTGTTGAACAGCACGGCGAGCGTGTCGTCGATGACGAGCTCGCCTCGATTCCACGCCGCGAGGGCGCCGCGGTAGGTGGCGAGCGACTCGTCGTAGCGCCCCTCGTCCGCGAACACGACCGCCTCGTTGAGCAGCAGGACCGTCGCCCGTGAGGGTGGCTCGCCGAGCCGCACGAGGAGCGCGCGGGCGAGGTTCGCGAACCAGTGGGCGCGCTTCGGATCGCCCCCGACGTGCCCCGCGACGTAGACGAGATCGGTGAGCCCGGCGACGCGCTCGTCGTCGGCCCCCGCGGCATCGGCGGTGCGGACCCCGAGCTCGAGGAGCGCCTGCGCGTCCTTGGCCCGACCCAAGCGCCCCGCCGCGTGACCCCCGAGCAGGTAGGCGCGGGCCTCGACGACGGGCAACGCGGCGCGCTTGGCCTCCTCGGCGACCTGGGCCGCGACCTCCATCGCAGCCTCGAAGCGCGACGCCTCGCCCAACGCCCACGCCTCGGCGAGCTGGCGGCCGAGCTCGTCGGTGAGCTCGAGATCACCGACGCCAGCCCCCGCGATCTCGGCGTCGTCCAGGCAGCGCCCCGAGGCCGGGAGCGCCCGTGCGGCCGAGGCGGCGCTCTCGACGATGCTGGCGTCGGCGCGCTCGAACAGGCCGAGCAGCGCCGCGACCTCGTCGCGCCGGGCGGCGAGGCACGATCGCGAGCGCTCGAACGCGGCGACCGGTCGTGCGCCCTGCTCGTGCGTCGCGACGCAGTTCTCGTGATCCGTCCCGCGCCACTCGGCCACCCGGCGTTCGAGCTCGTGTTCCGCGGACGTCCACGCCGCGTCGGCGTAGGGCAGCCCGGTCGCCGCGAACGCCTCGGCGATCGCGTGCGCGCGCGCGTCGTTCCACGTCTCGGCGATCGCGTCGCCGGCACGTGCGCACGGCGAGGCATCACGCCCCGTGCCCCACGCGAGCGCAGCGGCCACGGCCGCGCTCACCCCCACGCCGAGGGCGAGCTTGCGCGCGGGCGTCCACGGGGACGCCGCGGCGGCGAGCGCCCGCAGGAGCGCCTCCATGTCGGCGAGGCGCGATGCGGGGCGCCGCGACAGTCCGACGCGCAACACGGCGAGCACGCGCGGAGAGACCGGCCTCCCCTCGCCGAGCGTCGGCACCTCGTCGAGCACGGCGCGCTCGTACTCGCGGCGCGTCCGCCCGGCGAAGGGCCGCACCCCCGTGAGGGCCTCCCATGCCGTCACGCAGAAGCTGAACTGATCGGTGCGCGCGTCGGGCGGGTGACCGAGGAACTGCTCGGGTGCGATGTACCCGAGCGTGCCGACCACGCGCGCGCGGGCCCCCTCTGCGCTCGACGTCGTGAGCTCCGCCGAGGTCGCCCCGGAGGCCGCCCGCGCGAGGCCGAAGTCCACCACCCGGACCACCCCGTCGTCACCGATGAGGATGTTCGACGGCTTGATGTCGAGGTGGACCATCTGCGCGCGATGGGCCGCCGCGACGCCGCGCCCGGCGTCGACGAGGACCTCGAGGATCTCCCGGGGCGTTCGCGTGGTCGCGCGCAGCCACGCGTCGAGCGTGCGCCCCTCGACGTACTCGAGCGCGACGTACACCCGGTCGCCCCAGCGGCCGACGTCGTAGACCTGGATGACGTTCGGGTGCGAGAGCTTCGCGAGCGCGCGCGCCTCGGCGACCAACGCGTCGGGTTCGTCGGCCCGCGCGCGGCGCCGCGGCAGCACGAGCTTCAGCGCCACGTTGCGATCGAGCTCGGGATCGAACGCGAGGTACACCACGCCCATCCCCCCGGTGGCCAGCGGCCGCAGCAGCACGTAGCGGCCGATCTCCGCGCCGGAGACGAGGCCGCCGTCCTCCTGCGCTGCCTCGACGCTCGGTGCGGCGGGCGGGTCCGCGTCGGATGGACTCGTCGACGACTCGGAATCCGACACGCCGATCCGAGGATATCAGCCGCCGCGCTCAGCCGCGCTCGCGGACACAGATGACGCGCCCACCGTCCCAGCCCGCCGGGATCGGGCTGATGCGCTCGCGCTTCACCACCAGCACGAGACGAAGGTCGCCGAACGTGTCGCCCTTGGTCGAGCTCCAATACGAGCCCTTGCGCAGCATCTTCGCCCGCGACATCGAGATCAACTCGCCGATCTCGGGGAGACGCCATTGGTCGATGCCGGCGACCTTCAGCCCGGCGCACAGCGCCGAGGCGCGGGCGAAGTCGGCGGGCTTCTTGGACTCGGGGGCCACGACGAAGACGTCGAGCGCCCGGATCTCCCGCTTGCGCAGGGCGTCGACGATCACGTCGGAGTCCTCGATTGCCGGCGCAGCGGCGGGCTCGGCCGCCGGCGCGGCCACGGCCGGGGACGGAGACGCCGCGGCGGTGCGGCTCGGAGCCGGGACCGCCGAGGCATCGGCGACCGGGGGTGCGGCATCGATCGGCGCGACGGCGGGGGTCGACGACGGCAGCGCCCACCACAGCAGCACCGCCACCGAGGCGAGCGCCGTGGCGACGAGCGCGACGCGACGCCGGGGCGCAACGGCGGGGTTCCCCGCGTCCACCGCGAGCGCCGCGGAGTGCAGGATGCCAGGTGCCGTCGGGCTCCCGGCGCGACCATCCGCGTCGAACGACGGGGGCACCGCCGCGTAGGTCATCGGGGCGGTGGCGCTGATCTCGGCGGCCCGCTCGGGGGCAGGCGCGGTCCGGATCGCCGCGTCGCTGGGCGTCGGAGTGGCCGCCGCCCGCGGCGCTGGCGGCGGGAGCATGCGGCCCGTCTCGGTCCCCGACGTGATCCGACGCAGCACGTTGACGACGCGGTCGACGAACGACGCGGCCCCCGTGGCGTCGAGGGCGAGCACCAGGGAGCGCGACATCGGCACCCCGAGGTCGCGGAGGACCGCGCGCAGCGACTCCGCGCGGCTGGCCGCGAAGCCGCCGCCGCGGGCGATGACGAACAACCCGCGGCCCCCGAGCTTGGCGCACGCCTCGAGCAGCGGCGCGTCGGAGTCGACGATCGCCACGGGGAGCACCGCCTGCCTCCGCCGGGCGAACTCGTCCACCAACGCCGCGGCCGCCGCCGCATCCGCCGGGCCGTAGGCCAGCACCACCGTGAACTCCCGTGAACCCTCGGCCATGATCGTGCGCCGACGTCGGCGCCCTCCGATCCAATTCTGTGCATCGTTATGGGGCGCGACGCAACAACACGTACCGTCCGATGCCCCCGCGCACCACCCGGACCCGGACGCCGCGTGCGTAGTCGGCCTTGTCGAGCAGCTTCTTGGCCTGCGCAGCGGATTGCACTGGCGCGTCGCCGACCTCGCTGAGGACGTCGCCGGGCTGCACCTCCCGCTCGGCGACGGACCGGGGCGCAACATCCGTCACCACTGCTCCCTTGCGCACGTCGATGCGCCAGCGCGCACGCACCTCGTCGGTGGGCTCCGCGAGTTGGAGTCCATGCGCGCTCGCGGCGGCAGGGACCGGCTTGGCCTTCCCCGCGCCGGGTCTGCGGCCCTTGGCCTCACCCTGCCCTGGGAGCGCGCCGAGCTGGAGGTCGATCGTGCGCGTCGACCCATCACGGAACACCTGGACCTCGACCTTGGTGCCTGGCCGCCGCTGGGCCACCCCGTTGCGCAGGGCGACCATGTCGCGCAGGGCCTTGCCGTCGAGGTGGGTCACGATGTCGCCCGCGCGGACGCCCGCCGCGGCCGCCGGACCCTTGGGATCGACGTCATCGACCAGCACGCCGTCGCCCCCCGCGTAGCCGAAGCTCTGCGCGAGCGCGGGCGTCAGCCGGCCCATGACGATGCCGAGCCAGCCGCGCTCGACCGAGCCGTGCGCGATGAGCTGCGCCATCACGACCCGCGCGATGTCGGACGGGATCGCGAAGCCGACGCCGTTGCTGCCGCCGGTCTGCGACGCGATGGCCGTGTTGATCCCGATCACGCGGCCGCGCAGATCGATGAGCGGACCACCCGAGTTCCCCTGGTTGATCGCGGCGTCGGTCTGGATGAAGTCACCGTAGTCGGCGATGCCCATGCCGCCGCGCCCGAGCGCGCTGACGATGCCCGCGCTCACGCTCTTCGACAGCCCGAACGGGCTGCCGGCGGCCATCACCCACTGCCCGACGCGCACCGCGTCGGAGCTCGCGGTCTGGGCCGGGACGAGGCCATCGGCGTCGATGCGCACGACCGCGAGATCGGTCTTCGGGTCGGTGCCGACGACATCGGCCTCGAACTCGCGCTCGTCGAACAGGCGAACCCGGAGCACGCTCGCGCCGTCGACCACGTGGTTGTTGGTGAGGATGTACCCCTTGGCGTCGAGGATGACGCCGCTGCCGAGCCCGCGGACGGTGCCGTCGGGCGGCCCGAAGGGGCGCAGGAACGCGGGGATCTCTGCTTGATCGACGGCGCGCTCGCTGATGATCGAGACCACCGACGGCGCGATCATCTGCGCCGCGCCCTCGAACGCACGCTCGAGTTCGTGGACGCCGACGACGTCGGGCGGCGCCTCGGCCCGCGCGGGCGCGACCACGCCGGGTGCGACGGTCACCTGTGACGGCGTGCGGACCGCGACGACGCCGGGCTCGCCGGGCTTGCATCCGCCGCCGAGCATCGCGGCGAGCAGGAGCGGCGCAGCCACCCGAAGAGGTGCCACCGCCGCACGATCGCGGTTCCGGAGCCGAAGCCTCACGCGTGTCGATTCGTTCTGCATGACGCCCGGCGGAGTATAGCCGCAGGACCCCTGGGAGCCACGCGCCCCACCCGTCGGGACGCGAGCGGGCCGCGTCGAATCGACACGACCCGCGGGATCCAGCGACCGCGACGTTCAGGCCTCGGGCGCCTTGTTCACGGCCTTCACCGCGATCGTGCGCGGGCGATCGCTCGCGCGCTTGGGCAGGCGCACCGAGAGCACCCCGGCGTCGAGCTTGGCCTCGACCTCGGTCACGTCGATGCCGCGCGGCAGCTGCAACACGCGCTCGAACGAGTACTCGGTCCGCTCGCGACGCAGCGTGCCGTTGTCCTTGGCCGCCTTGCGGGAGCCCTTGATCGTCAGGCGCTCGGGCGTCGCGACGATCTCGAGATCCTCGGGGAGCAACCCCGGGACGTCCGCCTCGACCATGAAGTGGTCCTCCTCTTCACGGACGTCGATCGGGACGCGCACCGGCGTGGGACGGGCGTCGGGCTGACCGAACAGCCGACGGCTGAGTTGGTTGAGCTCGTTGTACGGATCGTAGTGGAGAAGATGGGCGATCATGACGGCGTTCCTTTGCTTCGCCACCGCGGCCCGTGGACCTCCACGGACACGCGACGCGTCGACGACTGGGTTGGATCACCGCCCCCTGGTGTTGGTCTTGCCGCCGCGTCGCTCGCGGCGTCATGGGGGCGGCCGGTTGTTCGCCAGATTGGCTACGGCCCGATGCCCGTCAAGGGGGCTCGCCGATCACGACGCGATCGACGACGTCGCCGGTGACCTCCCCGCCCCAGACGACGGCGCGCTCGACCCGGGCGCCCGCGCGCACGTGCGTCCCTGCGCCGAGCTGGGCGTGGGGTCCCACGCGCGCCCCGGCGTCGACGCGCGCGCCGTCGCCGATCCACACCGGCTCGGTCACGATCGCCCCGGGCTCGACGATCGCGTCCTTCGCCACGCCGCGCACGGGCCCCGGCGCGTACGGCAACGGCACGCGACCGTCGAGCGCGTTGCAGACCCCCTGCAGGTAGCGCTCGGCCGTCGAGTGCTCCCACCAGTACGCGCGCGTGACGAAGCCGTGCAGGCCGCGGCCCTCGTCGAAGAGCGATCGGTACGCGGTTCGGATCACGCACTGCTCGCCCTCGGGTGGGATCCGATCGAGGAAGCGCGGCGTGACCAGGTGGATGCCGGTGAACATCATCGGCTCCGACACGGGCTCGGGTGCCTGTGCAGCCGGCTCGCGACCGAGCAACCGCACGATGCGGCCGTCCGCAGCGAGCTGCTGGCTGCCCCAGCGCGCGGCGTCGGCGTCGGGACGCACGACCATCGTCGCCTCGGCATCCGCCGCGCGATGACTCGCGAGCACCGCCTCGAGATCGAGATCGACGAGGAGCTTGGCGTTCATCACGACCAGCGGCACGTCGGCGCCATCGTCGAAGAGGTGACGCGCGTGGCGGAGCCCACCGCCCGTGCCGAGGATGTGCCCGTGCTCGCGCGAGTAGACGATCGAGACGCCGTCTCGCGTGCCGTCGCCGAGCTCGTCCTCGATCTGCTCGCCGAGGTGATGCAGGTTGATCACGATCTCGCGGATGCCGTGGTGCCGCAGGTAGCGGACCGCCCAGCGCACCAGCGGCACGCCGAGGACCGGCAGCATCGGCTTGGGGCGCGCGCGGCCCAGATCACCCAGGCGGGACCCGAAACCAGCGGCGAGGATCATGGCCCGAACGGCGCGTGGCATCGCCCCGAGATGTAGCAGGTCGGGCTCAGAAGACCCAAACGATGCGCTCGAGGATGAACATCGTCAGGGCGATGCCGCCCACCATGATGCCGATCACCGCGAAGCCGCGCAGGATGCCCGCGCGCGCGGCCTGCCGGACCTGCGCCTCGAGCTTGGCCTGCACCGCCGGATCGCCGTCGACCTCGCGACGAAGCTCCTCGAGCGTCACCGCGGCCGCGCGATGATGGCTGCGGATCATTCCGACTGCCATCGCGCCGAGGAACAGCGCGCCGCCCCCGAGGAGGAAGACGCGCATGGCGATGCGCGCCCGGCCCTGGGTCTGCGCGAGCTCCTCCTCGAGCCGCGGCCGGGTCACCAGGGCGACCGGCGGACCGTACACCGTGGCGGGCAGCGTCCCGAGCAGCAGCCGTCGCGCGCCCTCGACCTCGAGCGGCGTCAGCGAGGCGCGCTCCAACCAGTCGAGGTACGCCCGCTCGAGCGCGTCGTCGTAGTCGCGCTCGATTCGGGGCGCGTCGACGACCTCGCGGTGCGCCGCCACGAGGGGGCGCAGGCTCGTCGCCGTCGTCGCGTCCATCGCAGTGACCTGGACGCGGGCGATCGCGGTCGACTCGCCCGGCGCCGTCACGTGGTTGTGGGCCTCGATCTGCAGCAGGCCCTCCGCGGCGTTCGTCGGCACCGACCACGGCCGCGGCGGCTCGCGCCCGACGACCGGGGGGAACATCACGTCGGCCAGCGCACCGTCTGCGCCGTGGATGTCCACGTGGATCGGCACCTTGTCCGAGAGGCCCCACGCCTTGACCTCCAACGCGTCGCCCGGCGCCACGGCGGCGGGCGACGCCACCACGTCGACCGCGCCCGCGAAGCTCACCATGCGAAGCCGGCGCGTGCGGGGCTTGCCGTCGGCTCCGGTGGCGCGGACCTCGATGCGCACCACGTCGCTCGCGAGCGGCCCGTAGAGGCGCACGACCCCGAGGGCGTCGGGGCTCCCCGAGAACAGGACCGGCGGACGATCGCCATCGCCGGCGTGGCCCATGAACTCACCGTCGACGAGCACGACGTCGACGGACGAGCGCACCGGCGCGCCGGCGGGGTCGGTGACGCGGACGAAGATCTCGTTGTCGAACCCCGCGAGCAGCCGTCCCGCGGGGCGCATGACGATCCGCAGGCCCTCGGGCTGCGCGTCGCTGTCGTCACCGTACTGCAACGTCGAGCCCGATACGACCCGCTGACCGACCACGGGCGAGCGGGCCGTCGCGACCTCGATCGCGATGGGCTCGTCGATCGGGTCGACGCCGACGCCGCTCACCCGCACCCGCAGCGTCGCGGCCCCCGGCTCGAGCGGCGGCACCTCGAACGCGACCTCCGCGATCGACCCATTCGCGGTGATCCCGGCGGCGGGCAACGGGTGGGGCGCCCGACCCGCCTGCTGGATCTCGGCCTCGACGACGGCGTCCTCAATTGGGCCCGGTCTCGTGGCCACGACCGCGACCCGCATGCCGAGGCGCTCCCCCGCGATCCAGGTGCGCTCGACCTGGACGAGGACGCTATGGCGCACGTGCATCGTGGAGACCCAGAGGCTGGCCACGAGGGCGATGGCGAGCCCGATGGGCCCCGCGAGCACGAACCCTCGACCGAACCGCACGCGTCGCAGGGGCGACGACAGCAGGTCGAACTCGTCGTCCCCGTCACGCCCCGTGGCCTCGCCCTTGGAATCGTCCGCGTCGCTCATGCCGGCCCCGCTGGCACCCCCAAGTCGATTGTCGTATGCTCGCCGCCCTCCATGAAGGTCAGTGTCATTGGCACAGGGTACGTGGGTCTCGTCGCCGCCGCAGGTTTCGCGGAGCACGGCAACGATGTGATCTGCGCCGACATCGACGAAGAGAAGATCGCACGGCTGCGCCGCGGCGAGATTCCGATCTTCGAGCCGGGTCTGGACGTCCTCGTGGAGCGCAATGCGGCGGCGGGCCGGCTGCGGTTCACCACCAGCAACGCCGAGGCTGCGGCCCACGGCGAGGTCATCATCATGGCCGTCGGCACGCCGTCGGCACCGGATGGCTCGGCCAACCTCGCGTACCTGTTCGAGGCGGCGCGGGACATCGCGCGGCACCTCACGCACAGCGTCGTGGTGGTCAACAAGAGCACGGTGCCGGTGGGCACCGCCGAACGCGTCGCCCGGATCATGTCCGAGCTCACCACGCACCCGATCGTGGTCGCGTCGAACCCGGAGTTCCTCAAGGAGGGCACCGCGGTCGACGACTTCCTGTACCCCGATCGCGTCGTGATCGGCACCGACGACGAGGCGGCCCGCGACCTGCTCACGCGGCTGTACCGGCCGTTCCTGCGCCAGAGCGAGCGCATCGTGTACATGGACGCGCGCTCCGCCGAGGTCACCAAGTACGCCTGCAACGCGTACCTCGCCACGCGCGTGTCGTTCGTGAACGACATCGCGAACCTCTGCGATCTGGTCGGCGCCGACGTCGAGAAGGTCCGCACGGGCATGGGCACTGACCCCCGGATCGGCAACAAGTTCCTGTACCCCGGCGTCGGCTACGGCGGCTCGTGCTTCCCCAAAGACACCCGCGCCCTGCTCGACACGGCGCGGGCCCACGGCCTCTCCCTGAGCCTGGTGGCCGCGGCCGAGCGCATCAACGAGGCGCAGAAGCTACTGCTGGTCCGCAAGGCCCGACAGATGTGCGGCGACTTCGCCGGCAAGACGTTCACGCTGTGGGGCCTCGCGTTCAAGCCCAACACCGACGACGTCCGCGAGGCGCCGGCGCTCCGCATCGCGCGGGCGTTGCTCACCGACGGCGCGCAGCTCCGCGTCCACGACCCCGAGGGCGGCCCGAACTTCCTGGCCGAGCTCGGCACGACGGACGGCATCACCCTCGTCGACGACATGTACGAGGCCGCCCGGGGCGCCCACGCGCTCCTGCTCGTCACCGAGTGGCGGCAGTTCCGGTCGCCCGACTTCGATCGACTCCGCGAGCTGATGGCGGAGCCCGTGCTCCTCGACGGGCGCAATCAATGGGATCGCGCCCAGGTCGAGGCCGCCGGCTTCCGTTACACCGGCGTCGGCCGCTAGGAGCGTGACCCCGTGAGGGGTCTCGCTCCTCCGTGCCCGTGCCCGCCGGAGCCCTTCAGCTCTCTTCCCACTCCGACCCGGCGTCGAGCTCCGTCGAGAAGTCGACGATGCGCGGCGCCCCGTCGTAGGTGGGGAACGGCGCCTTGTCGACCGCCTGCTTGAGGCACGTCTTCAGCTCGTCGTCCTTGTCGTGCTTGCCCGAGATCGAGGCGTTGATCCCGAGGGGCTGCGAGTCCTTCGGGTTCAGCTTCACGCTGATCGAGATCTCGCCGTCGAGCTGCTTCTCCGCCGACATGCCCTTGCGCTCCTTGTACGAGGCGACGCAGGCGTCCATGCCCTCGAACGAGTTGTTGAACGCCATGCGGATCGCGTAGTCGTCGGGCATCTCGCCGCCCCCACCACCGTCCCCGAAGTCGAAGCCGATGTCGGCGTTCGGGTCGAAGGCCTGGATGCTCGCCTTCACGGTGCGGTCGCTCTTGCGCCCCTTCTCCACGCCCTTGCAGCCGACCGCGGCGGTCGCCACCAGCATGCCGAGGGTCATCGCACCGAGGGTTCGAAGGGTCTTGCGCGGGTTCATCGTGGGGGTCGCCTCTCGCCAGTTTCGAATGGTAGCGTACCGCTGGGGCCGCGGTGGTTTCCTCGGACGACGCCCGTCCGGTGATTATTCCGTGGGGTCCGTCCTCCGGATATGATCGGGGCCACCTTGTCCGACCTGCACCCCGAACTCTCGGCCCAGTGCCCGACCTGCCGGCTCCACGAGCTCGTCGTGGTCCCGCTCCGCAAGGGCGCCGACGGGAACTGGGTGCAGACCGACCAGAAGCGGTGGTTCCGGCGCCCTGCGCCGGAGGATACGGAGGCGCAGCGGGTCCAGATCGACGCCTGTCCCGTGTGCTTCGGGGCCTGGTTCGACCCGGGCGAGCTCGACACCCTGGCCGGCGCCCTCGAGGGGGTCGAGAAGGTGCTCGAACCCGCCCGGGGCGTGAGCGCCCGGGGCTGCGTCCACGGCCACGGGCCGATGAACGAGCACGAGCTGCCCGGCGTGATCTCGACCCCGGTCGAGCGGTGCGCGACCTGCGGCGGGCTCTGGCTCGACGGCAACGAGCGCCGCAAGCTCGCGGCCGCCTCGACGAGCGAGGGTCAGGGCACGAAGACCGAGCGGTGGTTCAAGCGCGGCGCGATCTGGGCGGCCCAGGTCCTCACGCACCTCCCCGTCGAGGTCGACAACCCCGCGCGCGGCACCCCGTGGATGGTGTTCCTCGCCCTCGCCGTGTTCGTCGGCATCTTCGCCGGTCAGCAGCTCGAGCTCATCGACACCGAGTACTACGGGATCATCCCCGGTCGGCTGAAGATCGAGCACGACTACTGGACCCTGGCGACGTACATGTTCCTGCACGGCAGCTGGGCGCACCTGCTGGGCAACGCGTACTTCCTCTACACGTTCGGCGACAACATCGAGCACCTGTTCGGTCGCGTCCGCTTCGCGATCTTCTTCGTCGTCACCGGCATCATCGCCGGGGCCGTCCACGTGTGGCTGACCAAGAAGACCGCGACGCCGATCGTCGGCGCGTCGGGCTCGATCGCCGGCGTGCTCGCGGCGTACCTGTGGGCGTTCCCGAGGCAGCGGCTCTTCCAGGTCATCCTTTGGATCCAGCTCAAGATCCCGGTGTGGGCCTACCTCATCGTCTGGGTCGGCTTCCACATCCTGATGGGGTTCTGGGGCAAGGGCACCGGGGCGGAGGGGGTCGCGTGGTTCGCCCACCTCGGTGGGTTCCTCGTCGGCATCGCCGTCGCGCCGCTGATGCTGAAGCTGCGGCGACGCGAGGTCGCTCGCAGCGTCCGCGTGCCCGCCCTGCCCTGAAGACGACAGCGGGCGGCGTCAGCCGTTCTCGTTCGAGTCGGTCGGCTTGGGCTCGGTCGGGCGCCACGCCGTCGACGCGAGCTCGCCCTCGTCGAAGCCGAAGTACACCCGCATCTGCGCGCGCAGGAACTCGCGGCCCTTCTCGGTCTGCAGATCGACGGCGTACGTGTTGATGTACCGCGGCGATTCCTTCAGCCACATCTGCCAGGCCTGGAGGCTCACGTTGTCGTAGAGTTCCTGGCCGAACGCGTCGGTGAAGGGACGAAACGGCAGGCCCGGCAGCTCCTGCTTGAGCTTCTTGCAGAACACCGTGCGCGACTGGTTCATGGGTTCACCCGGGCGCGAGGATACGCCCGGCCCCGGGGCCTGGCAACGCTCACGCGTCGGCGAGGGCCTGCCGGACGACGTCGAGCGCGGTGCTGATGGGGATGCGCACCTGGCTGCGGTCGTCGCGGTTGCGCAGCGTGACCGTGCGGTCCTCGAGCGTCTGCGTGTCGACGGTGATGGCGTACGGCGTGCCGATCTCGTCGTGCCGCGCGTAGCGCTTCCCGATCGCGTGCTGCTCGTCGTACTTGGCGTTCACGCCGGCGGCGAGGAAGGTCTTCACGATCTCGCGGGCGAGCTCGGGCATGCCGTCCTTCTTCACCAGCGGCAAGATGGCGGCCTTGATCGGCGCCAGCCGCGGGTGCAGCCGCAGCACGGTGCGCGCGCCCTTGCCCTCGGCGTCGGCGGGCTCCTCGTCGTAGGCGTCGCACAGCACCGCGAGCAGACCCCGCGTCGCGCCCGCGGCGGGCTCGATCACGTGCGGCATCATGTGCCAGCCGGTCTTGCCGGTCGCGGGGTCGGTCGCCTCCTGATCGAAGAAGGTGAGCTTCTTGCCCGACTCGCGGCTGTGCGCGTTCAGGTCGTAGTCGGTGCGGCTGGCGATGCCCTCGAGCTCGTCCCAGCCCCACGGGAACAGGTACTCGACGTCGTAGCAGCCGTCGCTGTAGTGGGCGAGCTCGTCGGGCCCGTGCGCGCGCAGCCGCAGGTTCTCTGGGCGAAGGCCGAGCGACGTCCACCAGCGCATGCGCTCGTTCTTCCAGTACTCGAGCCACTTGGGGCCCTCGCCGGGGACGACGAAGTACTCCATCTCCATCTGCTCGAACTCGCAGGAGCGGAAGATGAACTTCTCGACCTTGACCTCGTTGCGGAAGCTCTTGCCCATCTGGGCGATGCCGAACGGCGGCTTCATGCCCATGCTCTGCTGCACGTTCAGGAAGTTCACGAACATCGCCTGCGCGGTCTCGGGGCGCAGGTACACCGCGCTGTCGGCGATCGAGGCCTCGACGCGCGCGCGGATCGCCGCGTCGTCTTCGCCCTCGGCGAGGGCCTTGCGGACGACGTCGACGACGTCGCCCACCGGATCGACCGGGCCGAGGTTGGTGCGGAACATCAGGTTGAACTGGCGCTCCTCGCTCATGAACGGCGAGCCGCAGTTGGGGCACACGTAGCCGCGGTCGCCTGCGGTCGCGCCGAGCAGCGACTTGCCATCGCGGGTGAGCGTGACACCGAGGGACTTCTCGGCGCGCTCGAGGGCGGCCTTGGCCCGCTCCTTGTCGGCCAGTGTGATCGGGGCGGGTTCGCCGGCCGCGAGGCGCGGGGCCTTGTCGGCACGGAACCGATCGCCGCACAGCTTGCAGTCGACCAGCGGGTCCGCGAAGTTGGCGAGGTGGCCGCTGGCCTGCCACACGCGCGGGTGCATGATGATCGACGCGTCGATGCCGACGATGTCCTCGCGCGCGTGGACCATCGTGCGCCACCACTCGGCCATCAGATTGCGCTTGAGCTCGGCGCCCATCGGGCCGTAGTCGTAGGCGCTGCGCAGCCCGCCGTAGATCTCCGAGCTCTGGAACACGAAGCCGCGGCGCTTGCACAGCGACACGACCTTCTGCAGCTTGTCGGGGGATTCGGCGGCCTGCGACATGCCGCGGGGGATAGCACGGATGCGCCCGGTGGGTCGAGGCGTCAGCGCGTCGCGGTCCGCAGGGCCGGCGCGACGGCATCGGCCGGCGCGGTCGGATCGACCGGCGTGGCCGGGTCCGCCGGCGCCAGAGCGTCGGCGAGGACCGCCGCCGTGAGCACGTGGCCCTGCACCTGCCGCGCGACGAGTCGCGCGTAGGCCCCGCCCGCCGCCATCAGCTCGTCGTGGCTCCCCTGCTCGACGACGCGACCGCCGTCGAGTACGACGATGCGATCGCAATTGCGGATGGTGCTCAGGCGGTGCGCGACGATGAGTGTGGTCCGGCCGCGCTGCAGCTTCTCGAGCGCGGCCTGCACGAGGCCCTCGCTCTCGGCATCGAGGGCGCTGGTCGCCTCGTCGAGCACGAGCACGCGTGGGTCGCGGAGCACCGCACGGGCGATGGCGATGCGCTGGCGCTGACCGCCGCTCAGCTGCACACCGCGCTCACCCACAGGCGTGTCGTAGCCCTGGGGGAACTCGCGGATGAAGCCGTCGGCGTTGGCCTGCACCGCGGCCTGCTCGACCTCCGCGTCGGTCGCTTCGAGCCGACCGTAGCGGATGTTGTCGCGGATCGATCCGGTGAACAGCACCGGCTCCTGCGCGACGATGGCCATGTGCCCGCGGAGGCTCGCGAGCTGGACCTCGCGCACGTCGTGGCCGTCGAGCAGCACGCGGCCGGCGAGCGGATCGTAGAACCGCGCGACGAGCCGCACGATCGTGGTCTTGCCCGATCCGCTGGACCCCACGAGCGCCACCGACTCGCCCGGCGCGATCGCCAGATCGATGCCGTGGAGCACGCGGCTGTCGCGGTCTCCGTAGGAGAACTCGACGCCCTCGAGCCGGACCTCCCCCCGCACCGCGGTGAGCACCTTGGCGTCGGGGGCATCGGCGATGTCCGGCGGCGTGTCGAGGATCTCGAAGATGCGCGCCGTCGCCCCGAGGGTCGACTGGATCGACGCCCAGAGCTCCGTCATCGCGCTGATCGAGCCGGCGACGAGCATCGTGTAGAGCATGAACTCGGTCAGGTCACCGGCCGTGATCTCGCCCGACACGACCATGCGACCGCCGAGCCAGAAGATCGCGGCGATGCCCGAGAACGCGATGAAGCTCGAGACCGACCAGAACCAGCTGCGCGCGAGGGCCTGGCGCACGAACAGCCCGAAGGTGACGCCGATGCCGCCGGCGTAGCTGTCGATCTCGTGGGGCTCGCGCGTGAAGCCCTGCACGGTGTCGATGGCGCCGATGCGCTCCTGCGCCTCGCCGCTGACCTTCGCGAGCTGGTCCTGGGTCTGCCGGGCGAGCGCCCGGATCTTGCGGCCCCAGAACCGCGCCGCGATCGACATCGGCGGGACGACGGCGAGCATCACCAGCGTGAGCCACGGGTTGGTGAACGCGAGGATCGCCACGCCACCGATCAGCGTGAGGCCATTGCGCAGGGCCATGCTCAGATCGGTGCCGACCGTGTTCTGCACCCGCGCGACGTCGTCCGAGAGGCGGGAGAGCAGCTCGCCCGTGCGCTTGCGATGGAAGAACGCCTGCGGCATTCCGAGCAGGTGGCGGTACACTCGGACGCGCATGTCGGCGACGACGCGCTCGCCGACCCAGCTCATCAGGTAGTGGCGGAAGAACACCGCGACCGCCTGCGCGGCGAACACCGCGACGAGCACGAGGCTCGAGCGATCGAGATCGGCGAGGTCGCGATCCGAGAACGCCGCGTCGATGACGTCCCCGAAGTACGCCGGATACAGCAGGCCGAGGCCGCTGGCCGCGAACAGGAACACGAGCGCGAGCAGGAGCCGCCCGCGGTAGGGCTTGGCGTAGCCGAACACCCGGCGGATCCGCGCGCCCGCGTCGATGCGCGCTTCGATCGGGGCTGGTTCGGCGTCGGACATGCTCGATTGCGGACGGTAGCACGCCGGGGCGAGTTACCTGTCGCATCGCCCCGGCGCGCGGCTGCAGGCGTCGCCCTTGGCGCGCCGCGCCTCCGGGGCAGGTAGCCACGTCCGGCGGGCTTTGCTATGGTCCGCGCCGTGCAGCGGAGCGCTCCTGGGTTCGAAGCCAGCTATCGTCGTCACCTCGCCGCCGAGCAGCGACGCGCCGTGCTCGAGGCCCTCGCGCGGAGCTTCGAACCAGGCGCCACCGTCGGTGAGATCGTCGACGCGGCCGCGGCGCTCGGCTGGACCGACCTCGGCGAGCTCTCGCTGGCCGACCTCGCCGATGCGCTCCTGACCGACGCCACCGTTGCGGCCGCGACCGAGATCGCCCGCCCGGCCGAGCCCGACACCGCCGACGACGACGCCGAGCAGGACGAGGCGGACGACGAGGACGAAGGCGAGGACGAGGACGAGGACGAGGACGAAGGCGAAGACGAGGCGGAGGACGAGGACGAGGAACCGGTGAAGCCGGCGAAGGCTGCGGCCACCCGCGGACGTCGCGTCGCGGCCGCGCCCGCCAAGGCGACGAAGGCCACCAAGGCCGCGGCCAAGCCCGCCAAGGCGGTCGCGACCAAGCCCGCGGCCAAGCCCGCGAAGGCGGGGGGCAAGCCCCCGAAGGTCTCGCTCGACGATCGCATGAGCCTCGACGAGGCCGCCGCCGTGCTGCTCCCGCTGGTGCGCACGCTGGGCGAGGCGACGATGCAGCAGCTCGAGCAGTCGACCGCGGGCGCCGGCCGACGCAAGCTCCGCTTCCACATCGGTCAGCTCGTGAAGAACGGCCGACTCGAGCGCCACGGCATGGGCCGCGGCACCTTCTACACCTTGACCTGAGCTCGCCGCGGTCGCGCATCGCCGCCCTCGCCCCCGACGCGGGCGAGCAGCTTGCGGGTCAGCGTCGGCACGCCGCCGGTCGGTCGCTGCGACGGAGCGAGCCACACCGTCGCCGCGTCATCGCCCCGCGGGAGCACCGTCGCACCGGCAGCGGCGACCACGACCTGCAGCTCCCAGCGTCGGTGCGTGAAGATGTGCACCACGGGCTCGCCCACCGTGCGCAGCCCGCCGACTCGTCCCCGAACGATCGGCCGCAGCGCGCTGGCGGTCGGCGCGGTGTCTCCGTCGTCGCGGGGCAGGAGCGGCAGGCACCACATGCGCGCGAGCAACCCCTCGTCGGGCCGACGCTCGAGCAGGATCGCGTCGTCACGCAGCAGCGCGACGGCCCACCACCGCTCGAGCTTCGACGCCGCCCGCTCCCGGACTGCCGGGATGATGTCGGTCAGCCCTCGCTGCCGCGCGCGGCACGAGGCCGCCAGCGGACACGCCTCGCACCGGGGCGCCCGCGGCGTGCACACGGTCGCGCCGAGCTCCATCAACGCCTGGCCCAGCACACGGGGCGTCCCGCTGCGCAGGATCTGCTCGCACGCCGACCACAGCCACTTCGCCGTCGCGTCCTGCTGCTTCGGATCCGACACCGCCTCGACCCGCGAGAGCACACGGGCGACGTTGCCGTCGACGAGCGGCTCCGGCCGATCGTAGGCGATCGAGGCGATGGCGCCCGCGGTGTACGGCCCGATGCCGGGGATGCGCCGGAGCCCCGCGGCGTCCTCGGGCAGGCGCGCGCCGAGCTCGGCGGCGACGACCTTCGCGCCCGCGTGCAGCAGGCGCGCGCGCCGGTAGTAGCCGAGGCCGCTCCACGCCGACAGCACCTCGTCGCCGTCGGCGGCGGCGAGCGTCGCGACGTCGGGGAACCGCGCGAGGAAGCCCGCCCAGTGGCGCTCGACGGTCTCGACGCGCGTCTGCTGCAGCATGATCTCGGACACCCAGATCGCGTAGGGATCCCGCGTGCGCCGCCAGCTCAGGTCGCGGTGATGGGCGAGGAACCAAGGCTCCAGCCGCGCGCCGATCTCCTGCGCCTGCGCGCTGGCGAGGCCAGCGGGCGCATCGGCCCTCGGAGTGCGAGACCGGCTCGCGCGTGGCGTCGCGGTGGGCTTGGTCGGCACGGGTGATCCGAGCGACGCGCTCTGGCGTCGCGACCGGACCGTAGCCCGCGTCCGCCCGTCCGTCGAGCGCCCCGCGATCGAGGCGCGCGGCCCTTGTGCGCTATGCTGGTGCGCGAGTCCGCGGCCCGATGTTCGACGACGAAGTCCGCCTGTCCGGGGCCGCGATGCTCCACAACGTCCGCGCGTTCGGCGAGCTGGTCGGCACCAACGCCGTGAACCGGGCCATCGCGCGCCTGCCCGAGGATCGGCGCGCCGAGTACGAGGCGCTGGTGCCCGTGGCTTGGATCCGAGCGTCGACCGCCGATCTCCTCTACTCGACGATCGCCGAGGAGGCGGGCGTCGAGCTCCACGAGGTCTACCCGCAGATCGTCCGCATCGGGATGGGCTACTCGCTGGCGAAGGCGTGGCGCTGGCTGCTCGTGATGGCGACCGACGCGACGCTGCTGCGACGCGCACCTCAGCTGTACGCCAAGGGGCACGATCGCGGGTCGCTCGACGCCGAGCTGGTCGCGCCCGGATCGGCCCGCCTCGTGCTCACGCAGTGGCCCGACGCGAGCGAGCTGCGGCTGCTCGGGATCGGCTGCGCGGTCGCGGCGGTGCTCGAGGGGGCCGGCCGCCGCGAGGTCGTCGTCACCCGCACGCGCACGCCCGACGGCGCCACGTTCGTCGTTCGCTGGCGATCGTGACGGGCCCCGGCCGTCGCGGCCGCGACCGGGCTGCATCGACGGCCGGGATGGTCTAGCCTGGGAAGCGCATGCGTGGCCTCCTCCCTGCGCTGACCGCCGCGTGCGTGCTCGGCTGCACCGCACCGAACCCGGAGTTCGGGGACACGGGCACGGCCGAGACGACGGCGTCGACGGGCGCAGGGAGCACCGTTGGGTCGACGACCGGTCCCAGCACCGATCCCACCACCGACCCCGCCACCGCGACGGGCACGGTCACCGGCACGTCGGAGACGAGCACCGGGGGCGTCGACACCGAGGGTTCGTCGACCACCGGCGGGCCAGCGAACCACTGCTGCGGCGTGGACGACTGCGACGACCCGATCCGCGCCTGCATGTGCGAACTGGACCAGGAGAACTGCTGCAACCCGGACGAGTGGGGCCCGACGTGCCCGGGAATCGCGATCGCGTGCGGCGGCTCGTGCAACGGCGAGGTCCTCCCGTGCTGCGTCCCGCACCCCGATCCCGCCTGCACCGGCGTCGCCCTGGTTCCCGGCTTCTGCCTCGCGCACGCCGAGTGCTGCCTCGTCGAGTGGACGCCGACCTGCGTCCACGACTACAACCTCGAGACCGCCGAGTGCGGCCTCGAGACCTGCGCCGCACCGCACATCAGCCCCGGCTGCGACGACCCCGACCTCATGGAGTGCGTCTGCGCCGAGGAGGGGCAGGTCCAGTGCTGCACCGAGGCGTGGGACGCCGCGTGCGTCGAGCTGGCCGCGGCGTGCTAGTTCAGGCCCGCGGTCGCACGCGGCCGTCGGGCGCGACTTCCCCGGGCAGATCGATGTCCTGGGCCATGCCGGTCACCGCGTCGCACAGCTTCGCCCGCTCGACCCGCAGGCGGGCGACCGCGACCCAGCGCGCGCGGCGGGTGAGACGGACCCGGACGCTGCGCGCCAGCTCGCTGGCGACCCGGAAGTAGCGCACCGCGAACGCGCCGCCGACCCCGGCGAGCACCCCGGTCAGCGCGCCGGCGAGCATCGGTCGATCGGGGATCGACGGGTAGATCGCGTGGAGCTGCTCGTGCAACGCGGCGGCGAGGAACCCCGCGCCCACCCACGTCGCCGGGAACAGCACGAGGCCGGCCAGCAGCTTGATGGTGGCCTCGTCCTTCTCGAGCTTGGCGCCGAGCGCCGCGAACCCCCGCAGCAGCAGCGCGGTCGGGAGGTTCACCACGTAGCCGAGCACGATGAGCGGCGGCAGCAGCAGGAACACCGCGATCGCCTGCGCCACCAACAGCACCGCCAGCCACGGCGGCAGCAGCGGCGGCGCGCGGTCGAGGTCGTAGTCCTCCAGCGCGAGCGCCCGCAGGTCGCGATCGTAGGCGGCGACGCGGGCGCGCAGCTCGTGGACCTTCTCGGTCTCGCGCTCCAGCAGCTCGTAGTAGCCCTGGCGCACGCGCGCGAAGCCGAGGACGCGCTCGCCGATCGTCGTGCGGCCCGGATCGGCGTCGACCCGCGACGCCCGCTCCGCGCGGACCAATCGACGCGTGCGCTGCATGAGGTCGTGCAGCGCCCAGTCGTCGGTGGCGTGCACCACCTCGCGCAGCGTCGTCTCGATCACGGCCGTCAGCTTGCGTGCCCGCTCGGACTCGACGACATCCGCATCGTCGTCGCGCGGCGTGACGTCGAGCTCGGCCGGCAGCTCGAGCGGCGGGTGGAACGCGACCAACGCGTTGCTGCGGAACATCTGCTTGCGGTCGTAGTGCAGTCCGACCGGGATGATGACCGGCGGCGCCCGATCGCCCCGCAGCGCGCGGGCGCGGTAGTACAGCCGCGCGGCGCCGGTCTTGAGTTCGGCGAGGTGCGGCGCGTCGTGGCTGACCCCCTCGGGGAACAGCGCCGCGAACGATCCGTCGGCGATCGCCTGGGCCAGCGCGTCGAGGCTGCGGCGGTTCGCAGCGCGGCGCGCCGCGTCGGGCGCGTCGGCAGACGGTGCCGCGCCGATCGCCGGTCGGGCGTCGACGGCCCGATAGATCGGCACGGTGCCCAACCGCCGCAGCACGAACCCGAGGCCCGGCACACCGAAGAGCCCGTGCCGCGCCCCGAAGACCACGCGCCTCGGGAATCGCGTGAGGATGAGACCCGGATCGACCAGGCCGTTGGGATGCCACGACACCAGCAAGCCGCATCGATCGACCGGCAGGTTGTCGAGGCCGATCACCTCGACGCGGCGGAAGAATGCCCACGTCGCGCCGCGCAGCAGCCCGACGATTGCGCGGTACAGCATGCCCCGCTGGCCCTCGGCGACGCGTGCGACAACCGACGAGGTGTCGGCACCGCCACTCGTGCCGCGATCGCTCACCGAGCCTCGGCCTCGTCCACGGCCTGCGGGACGAACATGCGCACCGCTGCCATGTTGAGCGGGCCGCCGCGGTCTGGCAAGCTGCGCGGATGCTGCGTCGGGATCGCGTGCCGTGCCGCGAACGCCTCGCGCATGGGCGAGGGGGACGATGCGTCGGGCGGGGCCTCGCGCTGGCGGCCGCGGTGCTCGTCTCCACCGCCGCGGGCGACTCGCTCGCAACGCCCAAGCGCACCGGCCAGGGCGGCGACCTCGGGCTCGGCGGCACGGTGGGCGATCCCACCGGCGTGACCTTCAAGGTGTTCCTGCACCGTCGCCACGCCCTGGAATCGGGCGCCGGCTTCGGGCCGTTCCATCGGGGCAGTGGCCGCATCCACCTCGCCTATCTCTTCCACAGCCGGCCCTGGGCGGGCGACGACGGCTTCGTGGTCCACGGCTACGTCGGGCTTGGCGTGGGCGGGGCTTTTTGGCACAAGCGCTACTTCGGTCCGGGCCTCCCCTCGGACTTCCGCCGCGCCGCCCTCTTCGTCCGCGCCCCAGTCCTGGGCATCGCGTTCCACATGCTGGAGATCCCGCTCGACGTGTTCATCGAGACCGCCTACTCCCCGATCGTGACGCCCCCGGCGAGCTTCTGGAACGTCGATTTCACCCTCGGTGCCCGCTACTGGTTCTGACGCCATGTTCCGCAAGAGCGACACGCACATCCACTTCGTCGGCACCGGCGGCATCGGCATGAGCGGCATCGCCGAGGTCCTGCTCGACCTCGGCTACCGGGTCACCGGCACCGACCTCGCCGAGTCCGACACGACCCGGCGCCTCGCCCAGCGCGGGGCCACGGTGCACATCGGACACGCGGCCGTGCACCTCGGCGACGCGGACGTCGTGGTGGTCTCGAGCGCCGTCGGCCGCGACAACCCCGAGATCATCGCCGCGCGCCAGCGCAAGATCCCGGTCATCCAGCGCGCCGAGATGCTCGCCGAGCTGATGCGCCTCAAGCAGGGCGTCGCGATCGCCGGCAGCCACGGCAAGACCACGACGACGTCGCTCATCGCGTCGATCCTACGAGCCGCCGATCTCGACCCGACGGTCGTCATCGGCGGCAAGGTCAACGCGCTGGGCTCGAACGCCAAGCTCGGCCAGGGCGACCTGCTCGTCGCCGAGGCCGACGAGAGCGACGGCTCGTTCCTGATGCTGACCCCGACGTTCGCAGTGGTGACCAACATCGACAGCGAGCACCTCGATCACTACGGCACGCTCGACGACGTTGCGCGCGCCTTCGTGGGCTTCGCCAACCGGGTGCCGTTCTACGGCATGGCGGTGGTGTGCATCGACGATCCCAACGTCGCCCGGATCCTGCCGCAGCTGACCAAGCGGATCATCACGTACGGCGTCCAGCGCACCGACGCCGACTACGTGGCCGCCGCGATCCGCCACGACGGGCTGCACACCCACTTCCACACGCTCGTGCGCGGCACCGACCACGGCGAGTTCACGCTGCACATGCCGGGCATCCACAACGTGGCCAACGCCCTGGCCGCGATCGCGATCGCGGACGAGCTCGAGGTCCCGATCGAGATCACGCGCGCCGCGCTCGCGGGGTTCGAGGGCGTGCAGCGCCGCTTCACCATCCGCGGCGAGGCCCGCGGCGTGATGGTGGTCGACGACTACGGCCACCACCCCACCGAGGTCCGCGCGACGCTGGCCGGTGCGCGCACCAGCTTCCCGACCCGCCGCATCGTCGCGGCGCTGCAGCCCCACCGCTACAGCCGCCTGCGCGACAACCTCGAGGGGTTCGCCGCGTGCCTCGACCTCGCCGACGTCGTCGTCGTGACCGACGTCTACCCGGCCGGCGAGGCGCCGATCCCCGGCATCGACGCCGCGCGCCTGGTCGAGCTCGTCACCGCGCGGGTCGCCGATCGCCCCGTGCTCCACGAGCCCGACGTCACCGCCCTTCCCGCCCGACTCGCCGCGCTCGCCGAGCCCGGCGACCTGGTGCTGACCCTCGGCGCCGGCAACATCACCCGCTGCGGTCCGCAGCTGGTCTCGCTGCTGTCTGCCCCCCTGCCCGCCACCGGAACCGAACGATGAGCCACCACGAGACCGACTTCCAGGGCGACATCCACGACGCGATCCGCACCGCGATCGAGGCCGCGATCCCCGACGCGACCGTGATGGTCGGCGGCGGCGGCGGCCACTTCACGATCGACGTCACCGCGGCGGTGTTCGCCGGCAAGTCGATGCTGCAGAGCCAGCGGCTGGTCTATGCCGCGATCGCCCACCTGATGAAGGGCGACCGCGCGCCGGTGCACGCGGTCGACACGCTGCGCACCCACGCGAGCTGAGCCCAACCCGCTTCGGGTCCTTGCGACCGCCGCGAACGTCAGAGGTGCGCGGCGATCCACTCGCGGATCATCGCGACCACGGGCGCCCGGAGGTCCGGCGGCTCGTTGTGCAGCTCGTGGTAGTAACCGGCGAACTCGCGCAGCGTCTGGTCGCGGGCAGCCGCCTTGGGTAGCGAGCGGAACACCCGCTGGGTGGCCCCGTGATCGCAGATGCGATCGCCGGTGCCGACGTACCAGAGCGACGGCAGCTCGATGCGCGAGGCCTCCTGCTCGACCCGGGCGATCGCGGCGTTCATCGCCCCGAACCACCCCGCCGTGACGACGTCGACCCGCAGCGGATCCGCGACGTAGCGCTTCACCACGTCGGCGTCGCGGGAGACCGCGTCCGCCGGGATCCCGGAGGGCAACGCCAGCCGCGGCGCGAGCCGGGCGGCGAGCTTGCCGACTGCGAGCTTGAGCGGGTTGACCTTCATCGTCAGGCCCAGCAGCGGGCTCGAGATGATCGCGCCGCGCAGCTTCACGTCGTGCTGGTGCTCGATGAGGTAGACGAGGCTGATGAGGCCGCCCATCGAGTGGCCGAAGAGGAACCAAGGAATCGACTCGGGACGCTCGCTCGCCGGCCCGCGGGCGGCCTGCTCGAGCATCACCTGGCGCAGGTCGAGGGCGTAGTCCTCGAAGCGCGCGACGTGGCCGCGGGGCCCGCCGGAGCGGCCGAGGCCGCGGTGATCGGGCCCGAACACCAACGCGCCCTGCTCGACCCACTCGCCCGCGACCTGGGCGTAGCGCCCGGCGTGCTCGGCACCGCCGTGCGCGACGACGACGACGAACTTCGGCGGCCCCTCGGGGCGCCACACATCGACGTGGAGCGACGTGCCGTCGGGGGCGGTCGCGGTGTGCTCGGAGTGGGCCATCGGCGGCAAGCCTCGCGCACCGCCGTGCCGGTCGCAAGCCCGGTACAGTTCGGGCGACGATGGCAGCCGCCCCCTGCGACGTGTGCTCGGCCGCACCGCCCGTGCTGCTCGGGTGGGTCGACCACCTGCCGGCCGCGCTGCTCGCCGGACTGCCTGCGCTGCTCGTGCTCGTCCTGGTCGATCGCCTCGACGCGCGCGGCGACGAGCCGCGGTGGATGCTGCGGCGCGCGGCGGCGATGGGCGCGGCCGCGGTGCTGCCGGCCCTCGCGCTCGAGCTGGCGCTCGCCCTCGCAGGGCTGCCGGTGCGGGGCGTCGACGCGTGGACGATCGCCATCTCGAGCCTCGTCGTCGTCGCGCTCTGCGAAGAGTCGTGCAAGGCGGGCGCGCTGGCGTGGCTGCTCGCCCGGCGCCTCGCGTTCGAGAACCGCCGCGACGGCGCCCGCTACGGCGCCCGCATCGGGCTGGGCTTCGCGCTGGTCGAGAACGTCTACTACGGCCTGCTGCTCGACGACGCCGCGCCGCTGCTGCTCACGATCGCGGCGCGCACGGTCCTGACGGTCCCGATGCACGCGGTGTGGGCCGCGATCGTCGGCGACGACGCGGCGCGCCGCCACGTCGAGGGTCGACCGGCGTGGCCGTGGCAAGGGCTCGCGATCGCGATCCTCGGCCACGGGCTCTTCGATTTCGGGCTGGCGATCGCCCAGCTCGCCTCGGCGCGGGGCGACACGCCGGGGTTCGCGGCCGCGGTCGCGCTGGTGCTCGCGGTCGCCGCGGCCAGCGTGATGGTGCTGCGCCAGCGGGTGCGCGCGGCGCTGCTGCAGGACGCCGAGGCGCAGGCCTGATCAGAACATCTCGCGGACCCACGCGCCGAAGCGACGCGCGATGCCCGGGCCCTCGTCCTTCACGCGGCGCGGCGCCTCGTGGTGGCGCACCGGCTCGTGGCCCGCGCCGTAGAGCACCAGGCCCAGGCCGGTGGCGTACTTCGGGTCGGCGATGACGCCGGCGAAGCCGCCCTCGGCGAGGCGGACGTGGGGCTGAGCGCGGCTGCCCGCGGTCGCCGTCGGCACGCCGCGGCGCACCGGCATCTGGAAGATGTCCTCGGCGATCTCGAGCATGCCGTCCATCATCGCGGCGCCGCCGGTGAGCACCAGGCCGCTCGCGGCCAGATCCGCCGCTCCGCTGGCGAGCAGCTCCTGCTGCGCCATCAAGAAGATCTCCTCGACGCGCGGCTCGATCACCTCGGCGAGGAAGCGGCGCTTGAACGATCGCGGCGGCCGCGGGCCCACGCCGGGCACCTCGATCTCCTCGTCGTCCTGGACCATGCTGATGAGCGCGCAGCCGTGCTTGCGCTTGATCGCCTCGGCCTCCGGCACGCTGGTGCGCAGCCCGTGGGCGACGTCCTGGGTGATGCGGTGGCCGCCCAACACGATCACCGAGGTGAAGACGTTGCTGCCCTCGTGGTAGACGGCGATGTCGGTGGTGCCGCCGCCGATGTCGATCATCACGACGCCGAGGTCCCGCTCGTCCTCGTGCAGGACGGCCAGCGCGCTGGCGATCGGCTCGATCACCACCTCGACGACCTCGAGCGAGGCGCGGTTGCAGCACTTGATGATGTTCTGGACGCTGGTCACCGCGGCGGTGATGACGTGGGCGCGGACCTCCATGCGCACGCCGTTCATGCCGATCGGATCGCGGATCTGCCCCTGGCCGTCGATGATGTACTCGAGCGGCACGGTGTGGATGATCTGCCGGTCGAGCGGGATGTTGACCGCCTTGGCCTGTTCGATCACGCGGGCGACGTCGACGTCCTCGACCTCGCGCGAGCGCATGCTGACCTGGCCGTTGCTGTTGAAGCCGCGGATGTGGCCGCCGGCGATGCCGACGTAGACCGACTGCACGTCGGCCGCCGCCATCTGCTCGGCCTCCTGGATCGCGGCCTGGATGCTCGCGGTGGTCGCCTCGATGTTCACGACCACGCCCTGGCGCAGGCCGTCCGACGGGCTCGTGCCGACGCCGAGCACCTCGACGCCGCTGGGGGTGACCTCACCGATGATCGCCGCGACCTTGGTCGTGCCGATGTCGAGGCCGCAAATGACTTCTCCTACCTCAGCCATAGTAGTCGCTCGCTTCTTCAGTGATGTCGGGGGATCCGCGGCGCGCGGTGCTTCGCGGGTGCCGGCGGTGCTTCGGGGGATGCTTCGGCGCTCGCCGCCTCGCGCACGGCGGCACCGTTGGCGGCGCGCTCGTGGGCATCGACGACCAGCTGGGGGACGTCCTTGGCCGGAAAGAAGCTCGCAACCACACGATCGGCTCGATCGGGCACGGTCGCGCCGTCGAGGTGGGCGACCGCGAGCTTGTCCGATTCCTCGCCGAGCGCGGCCCGCAGCGCGTCGAAGCGCGCCAGCGCGACGCGGGGATCACCGCGGCCGATACGGAGCTGCGAGCCGACGTTCGCGGTGTACAGCGTGACGCCGCCGGCGGTGTCGATGTGGACCTCGGACAACAGCGGCCGACGCTTCTCGGCGTAGGCGGCGACGACGTCGAGGGCACGCGTGATGCGGACCTTGCTGCCCTCGGGGTCGGCGACCAGCGCGGTGCCGTCGACTCCGGTGATGACCGGGAGCTGACCTCGCTCGCCGGACTCGAGCCGCTTGAACGGCTCGCCCTGGGCGTCGACGAGCAGCATCACGCCCGCGGCGAGCACGGCCGTCGCCTGGTGCTCCTCGATCTCGACGCGCAGCGCGTCCGGCAGCTCGCGGTTGACGACGGCGCGCGCAACCCACGGCTCGGCGGCCACGCGCTCGGCGAGCTCGTCGAGCTGCAGCGACAGGATGTTGGTGCCGGGCGCCAGCGCCAGGAGCTCGCGCAGTCGGGCCTCGTCGACGTGGGCCGTGGCGCGGAACTCGAGCGCGCGGACCTCGAAGCGGGGCGACGTGGTCGCGTAGGCATAGCCCTCGCGCACGCCGACCAGGACGCCATAGGCGAGGCCGGCGCACAGACCGACGCGCACTGCGATGCGCAGGCCCGTGCGGGCGACGCGACCGAGCCGCGTGCCGCCAGCGCTGCCACTGCCGGAGGTCGCAGCGACCGGCCGCGCGCCGTCGCTCGACGGCTCACGGCGCGGACGCGGCCCACGACGGGCGTTGCCGGTCTTGGTGCGCTTGGGCGCGGCGGTGACGATGCGGGGCTTCATGGCGAAGGGGCTCCGCGAATGCGCGGCGATCTTCGCAATACCCTGCGTTCGTCGAGCTACGCAAAAAACCGGGGATGCGTGGACATGCCGGCGGCTTCGGTTTCGGGCGCACGGCGGCGCGAACGAACCAAAGACGAAGGGCGGCCTTTGCAAGCCGCCCTCCGCCCCCGTTGGTCAACCGTCTCGAAGGAACGCCGAAGAAGAAACCAAGTCGAATCGAAGGGTCCGCGTCAGCGGACGAAGCCGTTGTTCTCGTCACGTCGGCGAAGGAACGCGGGGATCTCGGAGGGATCCGACGACAGCTCGGCGCGGGCGTCGGGCCGGAGCTCTGGACGGATCTCGGGCCGCATGTCCGTGCGCATGTCGGCGCGCGTGACATCGGGGCGCGTGTCGCCGCGACCGCGACCGCTGGTCGCCGTCGATCCGTGGCTGTGGCTCGCCGGCGGGCCCGAGGGTCCGCGGAGCATCGACGGCGGCAGCGTGGCCTGCTGCGGGCGCGCGGGCGCCTGCAGCTGCGCGCTCGAGAACAGGCCCGGCTGACGACCGGTGGCCAGCGGCCCCTGCGTCACGACGTCCTTGCGGTTGCCCGGGCCGACCGTGCCGACCGCGACCATCTGCGACTGGCGACGACGCGCGCCGCTGTGGCTGCGGATCGCCTCCTCGAGGTCCTCGTGCGCGGGGACGTGCTGATCGAAGCCCGTCGCGATGACGGTGATCCGCAGCGCATCGCCCATGTGCTCGTCGATGACCGCGCCGAAGATGATGTTGCAGTCCTCGTGCGCCGCCTCTTGGATGAGCGACGCGGCCTCCTCGACCTCGTGGAGCTTGAGGTCGGGACCGGCGGTGATGTTGATGAGGATGCCCTTGGCGCCCTGGATCGTGACGTCCTCGAGCAGCGGGCTGTTGATCGCCTGCTGGGCGGCCGCGAGCGCGCGGCCCTCCTCGGTGGCGAAGCCCATGCCCATCAGCGCGCGGCCCTGGCCGGACATGATGGTGCGGACGTCGGCGAAGTCGACGTTGATGATGCCCGGGATCGTGATGAGGTCCGAGACGCCCTGGGTGGCGTGCTGCAGGACCTCGTCGCACAGCTTGAAGCTGTCGAGCAGGCTCGTCGACGTGCTGGTGACGTCGAGCAGGCGATCGTTCGGGATCGTGATGAGCGTGTCGACGGCGCGCTCGAGGGCGGCGATGCCCTCCTCGCCGACGCGGAGTCGACGACGGCCCTCGAAGCGGAACGGCTTGGTCACGACGCCGACGCACAGCGCCCCGCACTCGCGGGCGACCTGCGCGACGATCGGCGCGGCGCCGGTGCCGGTGCCGCCGCCCATGCCCGCGGTGACGAAGACCATGTCGGCCCCACGCAGCACCTCGGTGAGCTCGGCGATGCTCTCGAGCGCCGCCTCGCGGCCGCGCTCGGGGTTCGCGCCCGCCCCCAGGCCGCGGGTGATCGCCCCGCCGAGCTGGATGCGGATCGGCGCGCGGCTCTTCTCGAGCGCCTGCACGTCGGTGTTCGCGGCGATGAACTCGACGCCTTCGACCCCGTGGCCGATCATCGTGTTGATCGCGTTGCCACCGGCGCCACCGACACCGATGACCTTGATCTTCGCGTGGTCCGGGAACGCTTCCTCGAGTTCGAAGTACGCCATGGCGGGTTCAAGCCTTCTCCCCGATCGGACCGCCCGAGCGCTCCGCCGCGAGGTTCGCTTCGACCCCCCTTACATGGCGTGATCAGGGGCAGCAAGAAAACGGCGACGGGAGGGTCACCGCGGCGTTCGCGCAGGCCGAACGGCGCGAATTCCTCAGTCCTGGGCCGCCCGGGCCCAGGCCGCGGTGACCTCGTCCACGGGGTAGTAGGTCTCGATCCGCAGCTCGTGGGCGGTCACGTCGATGGGGGTGCCCAGGGTCGCGATCGTGGTGAAGAACCGCAGCTCGAGGTCGCCGCGGCGCAGGTGCACGGGGATCAACAGGCGCGGCTCGCCGACAATCACGTCGCGCACCGGGGGCAGCGGGCCGTAGCGCCCGAGCTCGTCCAGCAGCCGCACGGTCGCGCCGGTCGGATCTGACAGCGCCTCATGGCGCAGGCGCTCGATCGTGACGCGGACGATCTCGGCGAAGTTGACCAGGTGCGGCCGGATCCCCCGCGGGTGGAAGATGAGGTGCATCGCGTTGCCGCCGAGCTCGACCAGGACCTGCGGATCCGCGACGAAGTGGCCCATCACCCGCTGGGCTCCCCGGTTCGAGGCCATCACCTGCCAGTGCGGATCGACGACGACCGCCGGGAACGGATCGTGGTGCGCGAGGATCAGATCGAGCACGCGACGCAGCTCGCCCATCGCCGGCGCGGCCAGGGGCTCGTCGCGGTAGACCGGCGCGAACCCAGCCGCGAGCAGCCAGCGGTTGCGCTCGCGCAGGGGCACATCCAGCGCCGAGGCGAGCACGAGCACCATGTCGCGGCTCGGCGCCGACTTGCCGGTCTCGACGAAGCTGAGGTGCCGCGTCGACACCTCGGCGCGCTCGGCCAGCGCCAGCTGCGAGAGCCCCCGGCTCACCCGCCAGTGGCGGACCAGGCGGCCCACCGGTTCGACGTCGCGTCCCATGCCCGAACGCTACGCCATGCGGGTGTCGCCCGACATGACCTCCGACGTCATGGCGAGCCCCCGGGGCCGCGGCCACGCTGGGCCCACGAACCCGCCATGAACAACCGTCTCGCCGCCACCGCCGTCCTCGTCCCCTTCCTCGCCTACTCGCTCTGGGTCGCGGCCACCTGCGGCCCGCTCGGCTTCCTCGACCTCGCGGGCCGCGAGCCGTGGGCGATGCAGCTGCTGCTCGACCTCGCGATCACCTCGGCGTTCTCGATCCACTGGATGATCCGCGACGCCCGCGTCGCCGGGCGGAACCCGTGGCCGTTCGTGATCGCGACGATCGCGGTGGGATCGATCGCGGCGCTGGTGTACATCGCGACGGGTCGCCGGCGCGGGGCGTAGCGCAAACCGGATGCTCGCGCGCGTTCGACTGGCGAGGCCGCGCACGCGCGGGCATGCTCGCATCGTCGCGCGCCGATGCACGTTCCCCCCTCGCTCCTGTTGGGTTGGATGCTCCAGGCGGCGGCGCCGGACGATCCGCTCGACGCGACCTGGACGCTGGACTGGACCGCGCCGCCGGGCTGCCCCAGCGCCGCGGAGGTCGAGCAGATCGTGGTGCGGTGGCGACGATCGGCGCCGACGTCGTTGCCCCCGCTGCACGTCGGGGCGCGCGGGCGGGTCGTCGCGGTGCCCACCGGGGGCTTCGCGCTCGCGCTCGATCTGACGACCGAAGGCACGCTCACGCACCACGACGAGCACGCCGAGGACTGCGACGTGCTCGCCGAGGCGACGGCGCTGCAGGTCGCGATGGCGCTGGGATTCCTGCCCGACGGCCCCGCCTCGACGGATGCCTCCACCGTGCCGGTCCCTGCGCCGCCCGCCACGATCGATCTCCCCGCTCCGCTGCCATCCGTCGATCCGTCGGCGACGGCGCGTCCAACGGCCGGGCCCGCCGATCCGAGTCCGCGCGCGGCGCCTGCGTCCGCACCGCGACGACGCCGGCCGCTCGGGCTCCGTGGCGCCGTCCGCCTCCAAGGCAGCGCGGGCACCGGTCGGGTGCCGAGGATCGACGCGGGGCTCGGGCTGGCCGGCGCCCTGTTGTGGCCGCGCGCGCGGCTCGACGTCGTCGTCGCGCACACGTTCCTGCAACGGCAGCCGCACCCCGATCGCGCGGGCCTCTCGCTGCGCGTGTGGCAGTGGACCGGCCGCGTGCGGGGCTGTTGGGTGCCGCGGGTCGGCGTGCTCGAGTTGCCACTGTGCGGCGGGCTCGAGGTCGGCGCGAGTCGAGCGACGTCGCGCGGCGTGCTCCGGACCCGCGTCGCCGAAAGCCCGTTCGTCGCGAGCGTCCTCGCGGGTGCGCTGGTGTGGCCGTTCACGCGGAGGCTCGCACTCTGGGTCGAGCTCGACGGCTGGGTGGCGTGGACCCAGCCGGCGTTCACCGTGCAGGATCTCGCGCCGTGGTTCACGACGCGCCGCGTGGGGGTCGACGGGGTCGTCGGCCTCGAGCTGCGATGGCCGTAGGGCCCCCGTCACGGGGCGTCTGCGGGGTTCGGGCCCGGGCGATCACGAGTCCGGAGCGAGGTGGCCATAATGAGCGAACGGTGTCCCCCGTGCCCTCGACCGCCCTCGACGTCGCCGCGGTGTATCGCGAGCACTTCGACTACGTGGTCACGAACTTGCGTCGGCTCGGGGTCCCGACGCCCGCGCTCGAGGACGCGTGCCACGACGTGTTCCTGGTCGTGCACCGACGGGCGCGCAGCGGCGGCGTCGGGCGGGACGCGATGCGTCCGTGGCTGTACGGGGTGGCGCGCCGCGTGGCGGCGGACGTCCGTCGCAGCGGCGCCCGGCACCGTCGTCGCATGCTGGCGCTGCAATCGGTCGCGCGCCACGAGCCCGGGACCGACGAGGTCGTCGGCGATCGTCGGCTGGTACAGACGTTCCTCGACGCGCTCGACGCCGACAAGCGCGACGTGTTCATCCTCGTCGAGCTCGAGGAGATGACGGGCCTCGAGGTCGCGCGCGTCCTGGGCATCAACGCGAACACGGCCGCGGCGCGCCTGCGGGCCGCACGGAAGATCTTCGCCGACCACCTCGAGGCGACCGCCGGTGCGGAGCACGAGGCGCGCATCCTCGCGGCTGCGCGGCGCCGCGACGAGCTCGACGCGTCGACGCGGGCCCGGGTGTGGGTCGGGCTGGCGCCGGTGCTCCATGGCAAGGGCCTGTCGACGCTGCTCTTCGGGGCCGCCGCGGGCGCGGTGCTCGTCGCGACGACGGCCATCGTGGCCGGCCGCGGGCCGCAAGTCACCACGGCGACGTCGTCGATCGGGTCACGGGAAGGGGTCGATCGCGCGGACGCAGGCGGCCGGCCGCACGACGTGGAGCCTGCGTTGATCCCCGCGTCGCTCGTGCCGGCGACTCTGCCCCGCCCCATCGCGCCCGCGCTCGCGTCCGCCAAGCCCTCGATCCGCGAGACCTCCGAGGCACCGGCCGCGACGTCGGCGAGGCCGCCGAGCACGATCGGCACGGACGCGGCGCCGGGCGATCTGCAGGCGCAGACCGAGCTCGCCGGGCGTGTGCTGCGGGCCAGCGAGCCCGCGATCATCCTCGGGCTCGTCGACGAGTACCGCGCGCGGTTCAGCGACGGGTTCTTCGCCGACCGTGTGAGCGCGCGCCGGATCGAGGCCCTGTGCGACCGCCAGCAGCGCGAGCTCGCCTCCCGCGAACATGCGGCGCTGGCCAGACGGCAGCCGGCCCTCGCCGATCGAGCGTTCGACCGCTGTGCCGAGTCGAGCGATCACGAAACCGACGCGGTCCGGCCAAGCGAGGGGTGATGTTCCGCAGCGTCCTCCTGTTCCTCGCCGTGATCGTCGTTGGTTGCGGACCGAACGTCGAGTCGACCAGCGAGACGCTCGAGACCGGGGCCAGCGGCGGCCAGGACGGCGACGCGGGCGAGGCCGGCGGCACGGGGAACGACCCGTGCGGCGGCGAGACGCCACCGGCCATCCTCGCGTACTTCGACGCGTTCGAACGCATGGAGGTCGCGTTCGACGAGATGGACGCGGATCTCGACGCGGTGCGACAGGACCTCGCGATGTTGCTGGGCCTCCCCGCGGACGCCTCCACCGACGAGGTGGCCGCCGCGATCGAGGCCACCTACGCGGCGAACGTGGGGCCTGGCAGCGCGATGGTGATCGCGTCGGTCCAGTGCTCGGGGGTCCTCGACGCGGAGCGCGAGAACCTCGCCATCTGCGGCCCCGAGCTCGTCCTCGCGGAGATCGGGTTCGCGTGCGAGGGCGAGTGCACGATCGCGGCGCCCGAGGACTGCCCGTCGCCGCGCTGCCGCGGCATCAGCCCGGTGTGCCAAGGGGCGTGCACGGGCGCCTGCACGATCGACGTGTCGGCGAGCTGCGAGGGGATCTGCACCGGGACGTGCGAGGGCGAGTGCGGTTGCCCCGTCGACGGTGGCCTGTGCGCCGGCCCGTGCGACGGCATGTGCACCGGTGCGTGTGAGATCGTCGAGGCGAACTGCGAGGGCGAGTGCGAGGACGCGTGCACCGGCTCCACGTTCGCGACCTGTGACGGTACGTGGTGGTGCGACGCCCCGGGCTATGCGTGTGGTGTCGACTGCGCGGGCTGGGCCGAGCCGATCGGCGTCGACGCGGACTGCCGCACGTTCGCCGCGGCCGCGGGCGCCGCGTCCGGGGTCTGTCCCCCACCCTTCGCATCCCTGGTCTATGCCTCGATCGCGTGCTCCGAGTTCACCGGGACCGCCACCTCCCTCGAGGACGCCGCGGCGCGGCTGCACCGCGACCTGTACCGGTTCCAAGCGATCGTCGAGCGGTCGTCGCCGCTCGTGAACTCGCTCGTCGCGTCGATCTTCGAGGAGATCGACCTGCCCCCGTGCGTGGCGCAGCTCGTGCTCGAGCACATCAGTGGATTCGGCGTGATCCTCAGCGAGGCGCAGCAGACCGCCGTCGAGATCCAGACCCTCGCGGCCGCCCTCGACCCCGCGTGACGCCGGCGCGCCCCCGCGTGACGCCGCGGCCGCAACGGCGCTATCGTTCCCCCGCCGTGTCCGCGCTGCCCCCCGCCATCGCCGCGATCGAGCGTCCGCACCGCAACCTGTGGACGCTGTATCTCATCCGCGCGCTCTTCACCGGCCCCGCGTTCCCCGTCGTCGCGGTGGTGCTGTACTTCCGCTACCACACGATGCGGTATCGGTTCGACGCCCAGGGCGTGCACATGCGCTGGGGCGTGTTCTTCCGCCGCGAGATCAACCTGACGTATCGGCGGATCCAGGACATCCACCTGCGCTCGGGGCTGTTCCAGCGGTGGCTCGGGCTCGCCGACGTCCTCGTGCAGACCGCCGCGGGCTCGGCGTCGGCCGAGATGACGATCGAGGGCCTGCAGGAGTTCGAGGTCGTGCGCGAGTTCCTCTACGCCAAGATGCGCGGCCACGACGACGGAGCGTCGACCGACGCGGCGTCGCCGGTCGCCGCGGCGCTGCACGAGGTCGCGCGCGAACTGGTCGCGGTGCGCGAGGCCCTCGATCGCGTGGGGACGCGCTGACGCCATGTGGTCGCGCTTCGTCGCCCTGGTCGCCGAGTTCTGCGCCACGCCGGCACCGCCCGTCGCGGCCCGCGGCGCGCGGGTTTTCCACGCCTCGCCCGCGTTCTTCCACTACCGCATCGCGCTGTGGCTCGCGGTGCGGGCGTCGACGCTGCTGTTCATCGTCGGGCCGATGGTCGCGCTCGAGCTCGCGGTGCGCGAGGCGTCGAACCTGCCGTGGGCCCTGCGCGCGCTCTTGTACGTCATCGAGGGCGGCGCCCTGGTGGGCTGGGTGATCTCGCTGCCGGTCGGCTACGCGCTGGCGCGCCTCGACTACGAGCAGCGCTGGTACGTCGTCACGGATCGGAGCCTGCGGATCCGCGAGGGCGTCGTCATCGTGAAGGACATGACGCTGACCTTCGCCAACGTGCAGAACGTGACCGTCGAGCAGGGACCGCTGCAGCGGGCCTTCGGCATCGCGGATCTGCGGGTGCAGACCGCCGGTGGCGGCGGCGGCGAGCAGCCCGGCCAGCCGTCGATGCACACCGGGTTCCTGCGCGGCCTCGACGACGCGCCGGCACTGCGCGAGCTGATCATGGCGCGGCTGCGCGTCGGCCAGGACGCGGGGCTCGGGGATCCGGACGATCGCGGCACGGCGCCCGAGGGCGCGACGCAGGCCGCGATCGGCGAGGTGCTCGCGGCCGCGCGGGCCCTCGGCGACGCCGCGCGGCGGCTCGCGGGGAACTAAACGTCGTCAGACCGCGCAGCTCTGCTCGTCCCCATCGCAGCAGTCGCAATACACGCCCGGCGATCGATCGACGCACACGCCACTGGCGTAGACGACCCCCGCGTCGTCGCCGGCCGTGCTGCAGATCGTCGCGCAGCTGTCCCTGGTCGTCTTGCCCCACCGGCAGTAGTCGATCGCGTCGGCGTCGACGCACTCGCCCTCGCCGTCTTCGTCGCACGGGGCGCCCGGGCCGTTGCCGCAGAACGCCCGAACCGCCCGGTCCTCGGTGGTGCCCTCCGCAACGCAGCCGTACGCGAAGTCGAAGCCGTCGGACGCGCACGAGGCCTGCAACGCGGCGGGGTTCTCCGTCCACGCGCCGTCGGTGCACGTGAAGTAGCGGCTGCCCGCCGGACCCGACTCCACGCTTCCGCTGCAGAAGACGAGGTCGGGCGTCGCGACGGAGCACTCCGCCGGGTCGGGCACCTCACCGGACTCGCCGGCCGTGTCACCCGAGGCCCCGCCGTCGGCCATGTCGGTCCCGTCGCCCTCCGTGACCGTGTCGCTGATCGCGTCTTGGGCCTCGTCCACGCAGCACGACAGGTCGAGGATGTCGTCCTCGTCGCACCAGTTGAAGCCGCCCTCGCACCGGCACGACGCATCGACGAGGACGTTGTGCGGCCCCGTGCACGCGGAGGCGTCAGGCTTGCCGACGATCGGCCGGCAGACGCCGCTCGAGGTGTCCTCGGGATCCTCCCAGGTGTAGCCAGCGTCGCACTTGCAGACGCCACCCATGCCCGGGGGATACACGTGACTGTGCGCGAGGAGGTGCCCGCAGCCGATCGGGCTGTCGTCGTCGGGCGTGCCGCACCCGACGCCCACGGCGGCAGAGGCGGCCGACGCGACGGTGACGGCGATGGAGAGGAATGCGGCCGGGGAACGTCGCGGGGAGGGCGTCATGACGGAGCCTGCCCCCACGAGTGTCCGGCGAAGGGCGATCGGATCGCCCCGCGGGCAGCTAGCGATCCCGCACGCGGATCGGCACCCCGCCGCCGGGCGCCATCGTGACGTTGCGGCGCACCGGCGTCGCGGGCCCGTCGTCGAGCAGCGTCAGGCGGTGTCGCGACAGCGCCACGCCGAGCACGATCTTCATCTCGAAGCTGGCGAACGCGGCCCCGATGCAGCGGCGGTGACCGCCGCCGAACGGCAGGTACTCGAAGGGCGAGAACCGCCGCTCGAGGAAGCGCTCGGGCCGGAAGGTCTCGGCGTCGGGGTAGAGCTCCTCGCGGCGATGGGCCAACATCACGCTCGCGGACACGCCGACCCCCGCGGGCACCTCGACGGGCCCCAGGCGCAACGGCGCGTGGAGCACCCGCAGCACCTCGGTCACGACCGGGTACAGGCGCATCGCCTCCTTGCAGACCGCGTCGAGGTATTCGAGCCGCGCGATCGCCTCGGGATCGGGGTCGGGCCCGAGCGCCTCGAGCTCCGCGTGGACCCGCGCCAGCGCGTCGGGGTGCCGGTGCAGCAGCTCGATCGCCCACGCGATCGTGATCGCGGTGGTCTCGTGGCCGGCGAACAGCATGGTGCGCAGCTCGTCGCGGATCGCCGCGTCGGGCATCGATTCGCCGTCCTCGTAGGTCGCCTGCGCCAACAGGCTGCACACGTCGACGCCCGGGCTGCGTCGCGCGCGATCGATCTGCTGCTGCAGCAACGCGTCGAGCGCGACGAACCGGCGGCGGAAGCGGGCCCACGGCCCGAGCCCCGCGAACTCGCGCTGCAGGAACGGCATGAAGAACATCAGCGGCGACGACGCCTCGACGAGATCGATCACCGCGGCCTGCAGCGCGCGGGCGCTCTCGTCGTCGCGTGCGCCGAAGATCGCCCGCGTGATGACCTCGAGCGAGATGCCCTGCGCGAGCTCGAGGGTGAGGACGCGCGAGGACTCGACGCGCTCCGCGAAGCGGCGCCGGGCGACCTTGGCGATGACGTCCGCGTAGGCGCGCATGCGATCGCCGTGCAGCGGTGGGGCGAGCAGCTTGCGCTCGCGGGTGTGCGGCGCCCCCTCGAGCATGAAGATCGAGCGCTGGCCGAGGGTCGGGCCGAGCGCGTTCACGGCCCACGGCCCGTAGATCTCGGGGTCGGCGGAGAAGATCACCTTGATCAACTCGGGATCTCCGGTGATGACGACCGTGCCGTTGACCGTCGGGATCGTGAAGGGGTCGCCGTAGCGCGCCGCCCACCGCGGGAAGTCGCGGAACGGCGAGCGCAGGACGCGATAGGTGCTGCGGAGCACCCCGGAAGGACCAGCGGGGAGAACGGCGTTCACGTCGGGACCAGCTTCAACGGGAGCCGAGGGAGAGTCCACCGGTCGGACGGAGTTTGCCCGCGGGGGCGGTCACGACCGGCGTGAGGCGGTGCGCGACGTACTTGCCGCACGCGTCGCACTCCCCCGGGGCCCACGCGCGGCGTCCGGTCTCGGCGATGAGGCAGGCGCCGCCGAACAGCAGCGGGACGCTGAGGCCGACGATGAACGGGCCGATGAGCGAGGCGCCGAGGACCGAGCCGAAGGCGTACAACCACGCGAGCGCGTGGGCGGCGGTCCAGAGCCGGCTGGGGTGGCGGACGGCGAGCTCGCGGCAGTGGGGGCAGCGGGTCATGGTGCTTCCTATCGTTCGATAGTCTGATGACCTATCGAGTGATAGTCGTCGAGTCGTTCCCGCGGGCCGCGAAAATTTAGGCTGTGATTTCAGATACCTTGGAGGGGCTTGCCGCGCCGACCCGCCAAGGCCCCGCCGACACGCGCTGCCCCCGCCGTTCGCCACCGCGAGGTCCTCGAGGCCGCGCTCCAGCTCATGGCGGAGCAGGGCTACGCGGGCGCGTCGCTCCGCAAGCTCGCCGCGCGCCTCGGCATGCAGCAGCCGAGCCTCTATCACTACTTCCGCAGCAAGGAGGACCTCGTCGAGCAGCTCATCGCGACCTTCGCGGGCGACATGCTCGCGGCGAGCAGCGAGGCGCTGCCCGAGCGGGTCGAGGACGCGCCGGCGTGGATCCGCGACACCGTCATCGCGCTGTACCAACGCCCGACGCACCCGGCGTTCGTGCGCGTGATGTTCTCGATCTCGCGGCTCGACCCACGCTACGGCAAGCTCCTGCGCGGCATCTTCGTCGACCAGGTGGAGATCGCGATGCGCCTGTTCGCCAAGCCCTTCGTCGATCGCGGCGAGATCGACGAGCAGGTCGCGGTGTACACCGCGAGGATGACGGTGAACGCGATCGGCTTGAAGCTCATGGAGGAGATGGTGCTGTTCGACGAGCGGCCGCTCGGGGCGGATGTGATCGCGTACGCGGACTATGTGGTCACAGCGATGCGGGAGCACTTGATCCGCAACCGGCTGCGGTGAGGCGCGGCCGACATCACGGCTCGCAACCGACGCCGTCGCCGTCCGCATCGAGCCCGTACACATCCTCGCCCACGACCATGACCGGCGCGAGCCCGAGGGCCACGACGTCGGGGCAGTCGAGGTCGTCGACCAGCGGCAGGCACGGCGTGTACGACGGGTGGCACGTCGGCGACACCGCGGTCGTGCTCGACTCGTCACCGTCGTCGCTGCTCGTGCCGCCCTCCGGCGCGCCCGTGCTGCTGTCCTCACCCTCCCCGCCGGCGTCGTCGAGCTCCGGCCCGAGCAGCGGCCGCGCGCAGCCGAGCGTCGCGGCCACCGCGATCACCCCGCCGCCACGCGCCGCGATCATCGATACAGCGCCCGACGCATCGTCGCCACCACCGCCGCCGGCAACGCGATCCCGAGCCACAGCTCGAGGCCGCGCACGCCCTGCCACAGCAGCGTCGCCAGGCCGTCCTGGGTCCGCGCGCCGCGACGCGCGGCCTCGTCGAGCCAACCGCCGGGCGCCCGCGGATAGACCATGTCGACCACCCGCGCACCGTCGACCAGGCGATCGATCGGCAGCGGCGTCACGAAGTGCTCCGGCCCGCCCTTCATGCCGACCGTCGTGGCGTTGACCAGCAGCTCGCACGCCGCCACGGCGTCCGACAGATCGCCGTAACCGCAGCGCGCGACGCCGTCGAGCGCGGGCAGGCGGTTGGGCTCGCGGCTGACCCAGACCACGTCGCAGGCGACCTCACCGTGGCGCAGCGCGTCGATGACCGATCGCGCCGCACCGCCGCCGCCCAGCACCACAGCCCGCTTGGGTGGCGCGCCGCCGAGCTCCGCGAGCGCGTCGAGGAACCCCGCGCCGTCGGTGTTGTGCCCAACGAGCTCGCCGCGGCGGATGAGCACCGTGTTGATCGCCCCGGTGCGCGCGGCCTCGGGCGAGAGACGATCCATGTGCGCCACCGCGGCGCGCTTGTGCGGCACGGTGAGGTTGAGCCCGCCCAGGCCCATGCCCCGCGCGCCCGTCAGCGCGTTGGCCAGGGCGTGCGGCCGCACGTGGAAGGCGAAGTAGCGGTGCGGCAGGCCCAGCGCCGCGAACGCAGCGTTGTGCATGTCCGGCGAGCGCGAGTGCCCGACCGGATCGCCGAACACCCCGAAACATCGACCGGCCTCGGCGCTGACGTCGTTCATGTCTGCTCCTTGCGGGCGCGCGCGTCCAGGCGGAGGTTGAGGATCTGCACGAACAGCGAGAAGCCCATGGCGGAGTAGACGTATCCCTTCGAGACGTGCGCGCCGGTGCCCTCGGCCATCAACATGACGCCGATCAACACCAGAAATGCGAGGGCGAGGACGCGCACCGACGGGTGGCGCTCGATGAAGTCGCCGACCGGGCCGGCGAAGACCATCATGACGATGACCGCGATGATCATCGCGATGATCATGATCGGGATGTGCTTGGCCATGCCGACGGCGGTGATGACCGAGTCGAGCGAGAACACGATGTCGAGCAGCATCACCTGCAGGATGATGCCGGCATACAGGCCCCGGCCCGCGGCCTGGACCCGCTCGGCGTCGTGGACGACCTCGTCCTTGTTCTGGCCGGGGTGCTCGACGTTGACGAAGATCTCGTGGGTCGCCTTGTAGAGCAGGAACAGGCCGCCGCCGACGAGGATGAGGTCCTTGCCCGAGAACGGCCGCACCAACGTGAACAGCGTCTCGTCGAGCCGCATCACCCAGCTGATGACGGACAGCAGGCCGAGCCGGGAGATCAACGCGACGGCGAGGCCGAGCCGGCGCGCGCCGAGCTGCTGCGCCTTGGGCAGTCGACCGCAGAGGATCGTGATGAAGACGATGTTGTCGATGCCCAGCACGATCTCCATCACGGAGAGCACGAGCAGCGACACGTAGGTCTCGGGGTCGGAGAGCAGCTCGATCATGGCCCGGCCGGGTCCTCGGGATCGTGGGCACGTTCGGCCACGACCGCCGCGAGCGTACCCCGTCGCAGCCGCACGTGGATCGTCTCGCCGATGTCGGCCCCGTGGGCGTCGGTGACGACCGAGCCCGACGCCGTCGTCACCACCGCGTAACCACGCTCGAGGACCGCGAGCGGCGAGAGGGCGTGCAGGGCCGCGGCCGCGCGGGCGAGGCGGAGGCGCGGCGGCTGGACGAGGTAGTGGCCCCGGGCGAGCAAGCGCTCGGTCAGCGCGCGCAGCCGGGCACGACGGCGGGGCACGAGCTCGGCGATCACCTCGCGCAGGCGCGCAGACGCGGCGGCGAGGCGGGCCGCCCCGGCGTGCGCGCGCGCCCGGCCCAGCGCGACCAGGCGCGCGAGGGCGACCGCGAGTCGACGGCGGTCACGGGCAATGCGGGCCCGCGGATGCGCGTTCGACAGCGCCCGCTCGGCGCGCACGAGGGCCGCGCGCGCCCCCGCGGCCCGCGCCCGCGTCGCGGCGCCGAGGCGGAAGCTCGCGTGCTCGAGGCGGCTGCGGCGATCGAGCGCGTGCCGCAGCACCGCGGGCCCGAGTCGACGGGCCAGGGCATCGAGCCGACGCGCCGCGGTGTGGCGATCCGGCACGACCAGCTCGGCGGCCTGCGACGGCGTCGATGCGCGCACGTCCGCGACGAGATCGCAGATCGTGACGTCGACCTCGTGCCCCACCGCGCTGACCACCGGCACCGGGCACGCCGCGATCGCGTGGGCGAGGCGCTCGTCGTTGAACGCCCAGAGGTCCTCGGTGGAGCCGCCGCCGCGACCGATGATGATCACCTCGATGCCCGGCCACGCCCCGAGCCGCGTGAGCGCGCGCCACAGCGATCGCGGCGCGTCGTCGCCCTGGACCACCGCCGCGGCCAGCACGAAGTGGGTCGGGCACCGCCGAAGGGCGACGCGCAGGATGTCGTGCAGCGCCGCGCCGTGGGCCGAGGTGACGAGCCCGATCGTCCGCGGCCACGGCGGCAGCGGTCGCTTGCGGGCGGCCTCGAACAGGCCCATCGCCGCGAGCTTGGCCTTGCGCTGCTCGAGCTCGAGCATGCGCGCGCCGAGGCCCGCCGGCTCGGCCCGGTCCGCGTACATCTGGAAGCGGCCCTGCTTCGCGAACACGCCGACGCGGCCGGCGACGCGCAGCGACTGCCCGTCCTGGATCCGGAAGCGCAGCCGCTCGAGCGTCGAGCGCCACATCGCGACCGGCAACATCGCCTCGTCGTCCTTGAGCGTGAAGAAGGCGTGCCCCGCGGCGCCGACGCGGAGGTTCGACACCTCGCCCTCGACCCAGACCATCCCGATCTTCGCGTCGAGCGTCTGATGGGCGAGCCGGACCAGGTCGCCCACGCTCAGCACCGTGGGGCCGCTGCGCGCCGGCGCACCCGGGCGGAACGAGAGCTCGCCCTGGCCCGATCCCTGGCGCGGCGCCGACATCGTCGGGGATGCTAGTCCCCGCCGATCCCGATCCCCTAGCGAAAAATCGAGGCACGGTGACGGGCGCCACGCGGGCGCCGCGGGCAAACTGCGCGGGTTTCTGGCCCGGCGCCGCGAACCGGGCTCTACTCTCGCCCATGCCGCCCCGCCGCCTGGTCCTCGCCGTCGCGCTGCTCGCGGGCTGCTCGTTCTTCAAGGAGCTGCAGTCCGCCGACTCGGCGGAGGACAGCGGCTCCGACTCGGGGACCGACGACGACGGCAACGGCTCGGACGGCAGCGGCTCGACCACCGCGGCCGACGGTCCGTGCACGATCGCCCGCGACGATCGCTGCGTCGATCAGGACACGCTGCGCAGCTGCGACGAGTCCACCGGCGAGGTCACCGAGTCGTCGTGCAACGACCTCTGCACGGGCACGCTGAACTTCAGCTGCGTCATCGCCACGGCCGAGACGCAGCACGGCTGCTGGTGCGTGGTGCCGGGCGACCTGAAGCAGCTCACGTGCACGGAGCTCGAGGGCTGCCTGCTCGACTGCAGCCAGGCGACCACGACCGCGTGCGCCGACGCGTGCTTCGACCGGACCACCGCGGGGACGATCCGCACCTACGGCGCGCTGGTCTCGTGCGCGCACAGCGGGTGCGACGACACCTGCCGTGACGAGCCCGAGGGCTGCGCGGCGTGCATCGCCTCGGCCATCGGGGCCGGGACCGGTGACTGCGCGCTCGAGCGCTCGGTCTGCGACGCCGACGCGCCGTCGGATCCGTGGTGGCCCGACTAGCGGGCCGCCGGACTAGACTACGCACGATGCCCGACTGGATCGAGATCCCCGACGCCGCCGCGGGCGGCACGACCGGCCGCGTGCGCATCGATCGACGGCCACCCGAGGACGGCCCCGGCCGAACGCCGCTGCTGGTCGTCGGCGGGATGACGCAGACCCTCGCGAGCTGGGGCGGGCAGCTCCGCGGGCTGTCCGAGCGCCGCGAGATCGTCGCGTACGAGGCCCGCGGCCAGGGCAGCACGGCGCTGTCGCTCGCCGATTGCTCGCTGGCGCGGCAGGTCGACGACTTCGCCGCGCTGCACGACGCGCTCGGCTACGCGGGGCCGGTCGATCTGTGCGGCTTCTCGTTCGGCGGTCGGCTCGCGCTCGCCGTCGCGGCGCGTCGGCCCGAGCTCATCCGTCGCCTCGTCGTCAGCGGGGTCGCCCTCGATCGCGGCATCGTCGGTCGACTCATCGTGCGCGGCTGGATCGCCGCGCTCGGCACCGGTGATCTCGAGGCGCTCGCGCGCGTCACCCTCGCCGACATCCTCGGGCCGGCGTACCTCGCCAAGCACGAGGCGATGATCGAGTCGATGGTGCGCGCCTCGGTCGATCGCAACCGCTACGAGGGCGTGCTGGCCCTGATGCGGGCGACGCTCGATCTCCCCGAGGGCTCGCCCTGGGCCACCGCGGCGCTCGCGAGCGACGTGCGCGCCGCGAGCATCCCGGCGCTGTGCATCGGCGGCGCGCTCGATCGACTCGCGGCCCCCGACGATGTCGCCGCGCTCGCGGCCGAGCTCGGCGGCGCGGTCCACATCCTCGCCGACGTCGGTCACACCGTCGCGATCGAAGCGCCCGTGCCGTGGCGCGAGCACGTGCTCGCGTTCCTCGACGGCGCGGACGCCTGATACACTCGGCGCCGTGGCGGGCAATGCCCTCGGCGAGCGCTTCCGCGTGACCAGCTTCGGCGAGTCGCACGGCGGCGCCGTGGGCGTCGTCGTCGACGGCTGCCCCGCGGGACACCCCTTCCCCCACGCCCGCATCGCCGCGCAGCTGGCCCGCCGCCGCCCCGGCCAGCCGCTCACGTCGGCGCGCCGCGAGGCCGACGCGATCGAGGTCCTGAGCGGCGTGGACCCCGAAACCGATCGCACCCTCGGCACGCCGATCGCGATGATGGTCCGCAACACCGACGCGAAGTCCGGCGACTACGAGGCGCTGCGCGGGGTCTATCGGCCGTCCCACGCCGACTTCACCTACGACGCGCGCTTCGGCCTGCGCTTCGTCGCCGGCGGCGGTCGGGCCTCGGCGCGCGAGACGCGCGTCGCCGCGGGCGCGCTGGCCGAGGATCTTCTCGCCCGCTGGCGCGGGATCGAGATCGTCGCGTGGGTCGATCGCGTGCACGACGTCGGCGCGCCGCTGGTCGACGGCGCCTGCGTCACCCGCGAGGCGGTCGACGCCCACGACGTGCGCTGCCCCGACCCCGAGGCCGCCGCGGCGATGACCGCGGTCATCGAGGACGCGCGGCGCCACGGCGACACCGTCGGCGGCATCCTCCGCGCCGTCGTGCGCGGCGTGCCGGCGGGCCTCGGCGAGCCGGTGTTCGACAAGCTCACCGCGGCCCTCGCCCACGCGATGATGAGCCTGCCGGCGGCGCGCGGCTTCGAGATCGGCGAGGGCTTCGCCGCGGCGCGCATGCGGGGCACGGCGCACAACGACGCGTTCATCCCCGCGCCCGAGCGCGCGCCCGATCCCCCGGTCGCGACGCGCACCAACCACAGCGGCGGCATCCAGGGCGGCATCAGCAACGGCGAAACCATCGCGTTCGCGGTGGCGTTCAAGCCCGTGGCCACCGTGTTCGTCCCGCAGGACACCGTCACCCGCGACGGCGAGGCGACGACGTACCGCGCCCGCGGCCGCCACGATCCCTGCGTGCTGCCGCGCGCGGTGCCGATGGTCGAGGCGATGGCCGCGTTGGTCGTCGCCGATCACATGCTGCGCCGCTTCGGCGCCCGCGCCGAGGAGCTCGATCGATGAGCCTGCAGGTCCTGCCCGGCGGCAAGCCCCAGCACGAGCCCGATCGGCGGATCCTCGCCGCCGGCGCGCCGCCGTCGCCCAGCGCCGCGCCGCTGGATCTCGCGCGCCACCTGGAGTTCGGCGAGGCGCTCGCGTGGTGGGGCGACAAGTCGCACATCGAGCGAACGCCGGTGATCCTCGCCGCGACGCTGCTGGTCGTCGCGCTCGTGGGCGTCACCGTGTTCGTGCCGGAATTCTGGCTGCAGCCGCTCGATCAGCTGTGGCAGCCGCTGCTCGCGGTGAGCCTACCGCTCCTGTTCACCCTGCTGCGCGAGCGACTCAGCCGCCGCGCGGTCCTCGTCACCGACACGTCGATCGTCGAGGTCGACATGGCCGGCCGCAGCGCGCGGCTCGGCTTCGACAACGTCCGCAGCGTGCGTCGCGATCTGCTGCGCGGCGGGCTCCGGCTCGAGGGCGCCCGCGCGACCGTCCGGATCCCGAGCGCCCTGGTCGACGACGCGCGCCAGGCGATCGCGAGCCAGCGGCGCGGTCGGGTGCAGACCCGCGAGGGCCTCGACGATCCGCTGCGATGGATGCCATGACCCTGCACGATCGTTCGTCCCTCAGCGAAGCCCGCCGCATCGTCGTCAAGTTCGGCACCCGCGTCGTCACCCACGACGGTGTGGAGCTCGCGGCCGGCCGCGTGCACGCGCTGGTGGAGGAGCTCGCGCGGCTGCGCAAGCGCGGCTTCGAGGTCATCCTCGTGTCCTCCGGCGCGGTCGGCATGGGCATGCGTGCGCTGGCCCTGCCCGAGCGCCCGCGATCGCTGGGCCTGCGCCAGGCGTGCGCCGCCGTCGGCCAGGGCCACCTCATGGGGCTGTACACGCAGGCGTTCGCGCAGCTCGGGGTGATCGCCGCGCAGGTCCTGCTCACGCAGGACGATCTGGCCGATCGCGATCGGGCGCTGTGCGTGCGCACCACGCTGATGCGGCTGCTCGAGCTCGGCGCGCTGCCGATCCTCAACGAGAACGACAGCGTCAGCGTGCGCGAGCTCGTCCTCGTCCGCATCGCCGACGGGGGCCAAGCGCCCGAGGTCGCGTTCGGCGACAACGACGGGCTCTCGGCCCTGGTCGCCCGCGCGATCGATGCGGACCTGCTCGTGCTGCTCACCGACGTCGATGGCCTCTACACCGCCAACCCGACCGTCGATCCGACCGCGACGCGGATCGCCGCGAAGGTCGGCGTCGACGCCGAGGATCTCGCGCTCACCGGCGGCACCAGCACCGGTGGCACCGGCGGCATGACCAGCAAGCTCGAGGCGGCGCGGCTCGTCACCGACGTCGGCATCCCCGCGGTCATCTGCAACGGCGACGGTCCGCACGTGCTCGAGCGCGTCCTCGCCGGCGCCGACGTCGGCACGATCGTCTGGCCCGCGGTGCCGCGCCCCGCACGGCGGCGGACGATCGCCCAGGCCGCGCGCGCCGGCGCGCTGGTCGTCAACGACGGCGCGCTCGCGGCCCTGGTCGATCGCAAGGCGTCGCTGCTGCCCATCGGCGTGCTCACGGTCGAGGGCAGCTTCGAGCGCGGCGACGTCGTCGAGATCCGCGATCGCTCGGGCCGCGTGTTCGGCCGCGGCCTGGTCAACTACGACGCCGACGCGGCGCGGGCCCTGGCCGGCCACCACAGCACCGAGATCGACGCCATCCTCGGCTATCGCGGCTACGATGCGCTGGTCACCCGGGACAACCTCGTCCTGACGACCGGCGATCCCAAGGGCGCGTAGCGCCCGAGCGCCGCGCCCGCCCGCGAAAGGAACCCTTGGCGATGGACGACAGGCAGCAAGCGATTGCGGCGGCAGCCCGCGGGGCCCGGCGCGCGGGCTGGGTGCTGGGTCAGATCAGCGGACCCGAGCGTCGGCAGATCCTGCTCGCGATGGCCGACGCCCTCGAGCGCGCCGACCTGCGCGCGGCCGTGCTGCGGGCCAACGCCGCCGACGTCGCCGACGCCCAGGCCGCCCGCGATCGCGGGGAGCTCGCGGCGGCCCTCGTGGATCGGCTCGTCCTCGACGACCGCAAGCTGGTCGGCGTCGTCGACGGCCTGCGTCAGCTCGCCGGCCAGGCCGATCCGCTCGGCAAGGTGTCGGTCGATCGCGACCTCGACGACGGCCTGCACCTGCGCCGCGTCGCGTGCCCGCTGGGCGTGATCGCGGTGGTGTTCGAGGCCCGGCCCGACGCGGTGCCGCAGATCGCCGGCCTCGCGGTGCGCAGCGGCAACGCGGTCGTGCTCAAGGGCGGACGCGAGGCAGCGCGGACCAACGCCGCGCTCGTCGACGTGCTGCGCCGCGCGCTCGCCGATCAGGGCTTCGATCCCGGCGCGCTCGTGCTGCTCGAGGATCGCGCCGACGTCGACACCGTGCTCACGTTGGACCGCGACATCGACCTCGTGGTCGCGCGCGGCTCGGCGGCGTTCGTCCGCCACGTGCAGCAGGCCAGCCGGATCCCGGTGCTCGCCCACGCCGAGGGCATCTGTCACCTGGTGCTGCACGCGAGCGCGGAGCCCGAGATGGCCGCGCGCATCGCCGTCGACGCGAAGTGCGGCTACCCCTCGGCGTGCAACGCGATCGAGACCCTGCTGTGGATGCCCGGCGCCGAGGCGGCCCTCGATCGCTGCGTGGCGGAGCTGGCGTCCCGTGGCGTCGAGATGCGGGCCTGCGAGGCCACGCGCGCGCGGCACCCGGGGTTGGTCGCAGCCACCGCCGCCGACTTCGGCCACGAGTTCGGCGCGCTCGTCCTCGCGGTCCGCCGCGTCGACGACCTCACCGCCGCCCTCGCCCACATCGAGCAGCACGGCTCGGGCCACACCGAGTCGATCGTCGCCGAGGACGAGGGCGCCGCCGCCGAGTTCCTCGCCCACGTCGACGCCGCCTGCGTCTTCCACAACGCGAGCACGCGCTTCGCCGACGGCTACCGCTTCGGGCTCGGGGCCGAGGTCGGCATCAGCACCAGCAAGCTGCACGCCCGCGGCCCGGTCGGCGCCGAGGGGCTGGTCACGTATCGATGGTTGTTGCGCGGCAGCGGCCAGATCGCCGGCGACTACGGCCCCGGCAAGCGACGCTTCCGACACCGCGACCGTTGAGGGCGACGGGGACGCGGAGATGGACGGGGTGCGGAGGCCCAACGCCCCGCACCCCAGCCCCGTTCATCCGCCGGGGCGCGTCGCTACGACGGCAGGACCTCGGTGATCCGCATGTTCGAACCCGACGTGCTCGGGTTGTGCTTCTCCACGTACGCCTGCAGCTGCCGCTGGGCCGCGCTGAACGCGTCCCGCAGCGCCACACCCATGTCCTCGTGCTCCCCCGTCTGGGGATCGCGCGTCACGACGATCTCGTCGCCGGGAACCGAGAGTTCGATGCGGACGTGGTAGGTGTTGCCCTTGTTGTGGTGTTTGTGGGGGGACTCGACGACGACCCGACAACCGGTGATCTTGTCGAAGAACTTGTCGAGCTTCGCGGCCTTGGCGCGGATGCGTTCTTCGATTTCGTCCGTGCGGACAACGTTGCGGAACGTGATCTCGAGTGGCAGCTTCATGGGCGCTCCTTTCACGTCGAGTGCTCGCGCCCGCGGTGCGAATGCACCCCGTCGCGTCGAGCCTCGGCCTGGTTCCACGGCACAGGCAACCAAGGTTCATCATGACCCAACTTGTCACCCACCTGCCACCGGAAAGGCGCGCAGGGTTGGCGGCCGGTGGGCCCAACGCGGACGCCCATCGGGCCCCCGCGCCGGGGCCGTGGCCGGGACGACGTTCCCAGCGGACTCCGGCTCGCCGCGGGCGCTGAACAGGCGCGCCCTCGGGTTCCGCCTGCCGGGGCGAGCGGGGGTGCGCGCGCCGCTTCGCACCCCGCGCGTCAGAGCACGCCGCGGGCCATGAGATCGGCGCGCAGGGTGTCGGCGTCGACGAAGTGCACCGCGTCCATGCCAGTCGCGCGCGCGCCCTCGCAGTTGAGCTCGCGATCGTCGACGAACAGGCACGCGCCGGGCGCGAGGCCGAGCCGCCGGGCGGCGAGCTCGTAGGCCGCCGGCGAGGGCTTGCGCTCGCCCATCTCGCACGACACGAAGGTCCACGGCACCCACCGAGAGACCGCCAGCTTGGCCTCGATGAGCCGGTACCACTGCGGGTAGTTCGACAGCGTGTGCATGGCGACGCCGCGGGCGTGCAGCGCCTCGAGCAACGCCTCGATGCCGGGCAGGAAGCGGTACGCCTCGACCATCGCGGCCTTGAGCCCCGCGACGTCGAGCCGGCGTCCATCGGCGAAGAACTGCGCCGCGAGTCCCTCCTCGTCGATGTGCCCGAGCTCGAACGACTCCCACGCGCTCGGGTGCTTGCGAGCGACCAGCGTCCGCAGGTCGGTGCCGAAGAACCGCGGCACCTCGACGAAGAACGGGTCGTGGACCAGCGTCCCCATCACGTCGAACAGTACGGCCTGGATCGCGCTCACGGGGGAACGTCATCTTCGTCGAGCAGCTGGCGCTCGGTCAACTCGGGCGCCGCGCGGCCGTGCTCGTAGGCCAAGAGGCCCAGGCGCTCGTAGTGCTTGCGCACTCGGTCGCTCAGCAGGTGGATCCGCCGCAGGTTGGGGATCAGCCGGCGGAACATCGTGTGCCGGAATCGCCGCATGAACCCCGAGCCCAGCACGATCTCGTCCCACGCCCGCTTCGACATCACGTGGCCGTAGTACTCGTCGTAGAACTCGTGGCCGAGGAAGCGGTTGCGCATGAGCACCGCGATCTCGTAGGCCCAGTCCTCCCGCTCGCGTCGCTCCGGCTCGGGGAGCTGACTGTAGTAGTCGCGCAGCGCGACCACGCCGAAGGTCACGTGCCGGGCCTCGTCGGTGATGACGTACTCGAGCAGCTTGTGCAGCAACGGCTCGCGCGTCGCCTGCCGCAGCGTCCCGAACGCGCCCAGCGCGAGCCCCTCGACCATGACCTGCATGCCGAGGAACTTGAGGTCCCAGCGGCCGTCGGTCATCAGCGCGTCGAGGATCGTGTAGAGGTTGTCGTCGATGCGATAGAGCTTGCCGAGCTTCTCGTCGAGGTAGCGGTGGAACACCTCGATGTGGCGGCCCTCGTCGACCACCTGGGTCGAGCCGTAGAGCTTGCCGTCCATCCAGCCGATGGCCTCGGTGACCTGACACGCGGCGTACAGCGCCCCCTGCTCGCCGTGGAGGAACTGCGACAGGATCCACGACACGAGGGCCCAGCGATGGACCTCCTGCTCGTGGCGCGGCAGGGTGCGGTACTGCGGCACGTCGGCGAGCGGGAGCCACGAGTCCGGCACGAGCTCGCGACCCGGCCGGTGCGGATCGACGTCGATGCTCCAGTCGAGATCCGTGCTCCCGTTCCACTGCGAGCGCTTGGCCGCCTCGTAGAGCTTCGCGAGATCCGCCCGGTTGCGCTCGTAGTCCCAGACGAACTGCGCGTCGTTGCGCGTCGGCACCGTGGTGGTCGGCCCCTGCTTGCCCCGCTCGAGCACGAGGCCGCGGACGGCCGGCCCCACGAGGTCGAGGAACACACGGGGGTTGCGCGTGCGGCCGATCGCCGCGGTGGCGGTGGTGTCGTGGGCGCTCATCTGCGGTCCTCCTTGCGGTCGGGTTCGGGCGGCGTGAGGTCGGGGGGCGCCTCCAGCAGCAGGCGCTCGGCGAGGGCGCGGGCGTGATCGCCGGGCCCCCACAGCGGCACGCGCAGCTCACCGGCGGCGGCGCGGACCATGCCATCGGTGGCGATCTGCAGGATCGCGGCGCGCACGGGCAGCGCGGCGCGGACGATGCCCTCGCCCTGTGCCCGCACGAAGCGCTCGACGAGGTCCACGAGCGGCGCGACCTGGTGGAGCAGGATCTCGGCCCCGGGCCCTGCGCCGTCGACGAGCTCGCGCAGGACGATGCGCGCGACGTCGGGCTCGGCCTCGACGAACTCGAGGTAGCGATCGAGGGTCGCCCGAAGCCGATCGACGAAGGGCGCGGGCTGCGAGATCGTCCGCGACAGCGCGTCGGCGAGGCTCGCGAAGCACCGCTCCACCGCGCGGGCGTAGAGCTCCTCCTTGGTCGCGAAGTGGTAGAGAAGCGACGGGCGGGTGATGCCGGCCCGCGCCGCGATGTCGGCCAGCTTGGCCTGGGCGAAGCCGACGGCGGCGAACTCCGCCCGCGCCGCGTCGAGGATCCGCTCGGGCGTCGCCGTCGTGTTCGCGCTCGCAGGGGGTCGTCCCACCGTCCCAGCCTAATCGACCCTTGGGTAGATTAGCAAGGGGCGCTAGAGTTCCCGCCAGGTGGCCGGGATTCGACAGGGTCTGCGATCGCTGCTCACGCTCGAGGGCACGCCCCGCGGGATCGCGGGTGGCGTCAGCCTCGGGCTGTCGATGTCGCTGGTGCCGGTCCCGTTCGCGGGGATGTTCCTCGCGCTGCTCCTCGCGCCGTGGCTGCGCCTCAACCTCGCGGCGACCTACGTCGGCACGGCGATCGTCAACCCGTTCTCGGGCGTGTTCTTCTACGCCGCCGAGCTGTGGATCGGCATGGGGCTCCTCGGACGGCCCGCGCCCGCGTGGGCCACCCTTCGGGCGCTCGACGGCGCGGGGTGGTTCGCGTTGCTCGGCGAGATGCTCGGCCCGTTCCTGCTGGGCGCTGCGGTGTCGGCCCTCGGCACGACGCTCGTCGCCTATCCGCTCGTCTACCTCGCCGTCGCGCGCTGGCGGAACCCCGCGGTGCCGTCGACGCCCACCCCACCGGAGCACGAACCATGACCGTCCTCGATCGCGCGGTGCGACTCGGCCTGCGATTCACCGGCGTGCGCAGCAGGGCGGTGCACACGTCGCAGGCGTCGCACCACGTCTACGACGCGCGCGGCCGCGGGGCCCTGCCGCCGGTGGTGTTCCTCCCGGGCCTGTCGGACAACGCGACCTCGCAGGTGCCGGTGTTCCTGCGCGTGCGGGCGGGGACGCGGCGCGTCGTCGTCGTCGAGGCGGGCGGGCACGGCCTGTCGGGCCCCGCGGCGCCGGGCTACACCGTCGCGCGCCACCTCGCGTCGATGACCGAGGCGCTCGACGCCGTGCTCGACGAGCCCGCGGTCCTCGTCGGCAACTCGATGGGCGGGGCGACCGCGCTGCACTACGCGCGCGAGCGACCGGATCGCGTGCGCGGCCTGTTCCTCACCTCGCCCGCCGCGACGCCGTTCGACGACGACGCCCGCGCGGACGTGCGCCGCGCATTCACCATGCGCACGGCCGCAGACGCCGAGGCGTTCATCTCTCGGGTGTTCCACCGACGGCCCGCGCTCACCCGCCTGCTCGCTCGCGTGATGATCGGACGCGCCGGTTCGTCGGCGGTCGCGGACATCCTGGCGTCCATGGGCGATGACCACGCCAGCCCCGACGAGCTCGCCGCAATCGCGATCCCCACGACCATCGTCTGGGGCCGCTCGGAGCGGTTGCTGCCGGCGTCCGGCATCGACTACCTCCGCGCCCACGCATCCGAGCACGTGTCGTTCGTCGAGCCCGAGGGCTTCGGCCACTGCCCGCACCTCGACGACCCTGCCCGGCTCGCCCGCGACATCGTCGCGTTCCTCGAGTCGCTCGGCCCGGGCTGACGTCGGCGCGCTCGCGGGCCTCAGTGGGCCGCGAGCCAACCATCGATCGTCGCGAGCAGCCCGGCTTGGTCCGGGCGATCCAAGATCAGGGCGCGAGCCTCCCGGGCCAGCCGCTTGGCCACGCGCGCGTCGCCGCGGCGCCACCGCGACTCGGCGCGGGTGAAGACGATCGCCGACCGGTGTGCAGCCGAAGGCGCGATCGCCTCGGCGCGATCGAGCGCCGCATCCGTCGACACCCAGTCCTCGGCCTCGATGTGGACCTTCGCCTGCGCGAGCCAGTTGTTCGCCAGCGAGGGATCGTCGGGACCCACGCGCCGCCGCCGGATCGCCATCGCCTCCTCGAGCACCGGCATCGCCTCCGCGGGCGCCTCCCCGGTCGCGAGCGTGTTGCCGAGATCCTCGAGCAGCGCCGCGAGCTCGAGGTGCTCGGGGCCATAGCGGGCCCGGGCGAGCTGCGCGGCGCGGTCCAGGTGGCGCCGCGCGCTCGACCGGTCTCCGGTGATCCGCGCGATCTGGGCGAGGTTCCGGATGATCGGGAGCAGCGCGGGGTGGTCCGCCCCGAGCGCCCGCTCCTTGATCGCGAGCGCCTGCTCGAACGCCGCGCGCGCGCCCGCGAAGTCCCCGGCGATTGCCCGCAGATTGGCCCGGCCCGAGATCACGTTGGCAACGTTCGGGTGCTCGACGCCGTAGGCGTCCGCGATCAACCGCTCGGCGGCGTCGAGCTCGGCGGCCGCAGCGTCGTACTCGCCGAGTCGCGTCAGCGCGATCGCGAGGTTGTTCGCGACGCGGCCGAGCAGCGGGCCGTCGCGGGCATCGAGCAGCGCCTTGGCCTGCGCGAGGCTCTCGCGCGCCTGATCGACATGTCCGGCCTCGCCCTGTGCGTTGCTCAGCGCGAGCAGGACCCGCGCCCGCTCGACGCGGTGTTGTCCGGCGTCGAGCCGCGCGAGCGCCTGCCGATGCAGCGCGAGCGCCTCGTCGATCTGCCCGAGGTGCGCCAGCGCTGCGCCGAGGTGCGACCGCGCGGTGGCGGTCCGCGGATCCTCGGGCCCGTGCACCGCGATCGATCGCTCGAGCCCCTCGGCGAACAGGGCCCGCGCCCGCTCGAACTCCCCCGCGGCGAGCACCACCGCGCCGAGCGCATCGACGAGCTCCGCCGTGCGGGTCGCGTCGTCGCCGTAGCGGCGCAGCGCGGCCTCGGCGTGCCGATGCCAGCGCAGGGCGTCGTCGAGGTCCTCGGCCTGCACCCCGACCACGCGCACCAGCGAGGTCGCGGCGTCGGCGGCCGTGCCCCACGCGTCCTCGGCGACGGCCGCGTCGTAGGCGGCCTCGAGCGTCGTCATCGCCGCCACGAACTCGCCGGCGTCCGCCTCGGACCGCCCCTGCGCGAACAGGCCCGCGCTCGTCCCCGGTTCGGCGGGCGCGGGCATCTCCGCGGGCGGCTCGCGGAGCCCGACGGCGGGCGACGGCTGCATCACCGCGACCGCAACGACCGACAGCGCGCCGAGGCCCGCCACGAACGCGGCGACGCGCCGACGCCGACCGACCGGCGCGAGCCCGGCGACCACCTCGTGCATGCCGAGGTAGCGACGCGCCGGGTCGGGCTCGAGGCCCCGCAACACCAGCGCCCGCAGGCCCCGCGGCAGCGAGTCGATCGCGGGATCGATCGCGCGGGCTCGGATCGCGCGCAGCAGCTCGTCGGTGGAGGCGCCCGCGAACGCCGACCGACCGGTGAGCGCCTCGAACAGCACCATGCAGAACGCGAACTGATCCGCCCGCGGCCCGACCTCGTCACCGACGAGCTGTTCCGGCGCCATGTAGCGCGGCGTGCCGATGCGTTGCCCGGTCTGCGTGAGCGCGGAGTCGTTCGCCGGCCCGCGCCCCGCGTCGGTCGCGAGCGGCGTCGGTAGGGCGGCCGAGATCCCGAGCGCGACCAGCCCGAAGTCGGTGACCAGCGCGCGGCCACCCGCGTCGATCAGCACGTTGTCCGGCTTGAGGTCGCGATGCACCAGGCCCGCCGCATGCACCGCGGCCAGCCCGGCCGCGACCCCGCGCATCGCCCCGAGGATGGCTTCGCGGCTGCGCGGCGCCGCGTCGAGCCACGCGCGCAGCGTCGTGCCCTCGACCCGCGCCATCGCCAGGAATGCGTGCCCCTCGTGGATGCCCGCGTCGTAGACCGCGACGACGTTGGGGTGGGACAGCCGCGCGAGCGAGCGGGCCTCGCGGAGCAGCCGAGCCTGCCGCGCCGGGTCATCGGCCGTCGCCGCGCGCAGGCGCTTGATCGCCACCGCACGCCGCAGCGCCGGATCGATGGCGTCGTAGACCACGCCCATCGCCCCCGCGCCGATGCGGCCCTGCACCACGTAGCGGCCGATGCGAACGCCCGCGGGCAGGAAGTCGCTCGCCCACGCGGCGGTCCCCCCGAGCGAGGTGGCGCCCGACGACGAGGACGACGAGGGTGGTCCGCGATCGACGAGCGAGGTGCGGGCGAGCGCGGCGACCACGGCCCGACAGCTCGCGCAGCCGTCGAAGTGTTCCTCGAGCGCCGCGGCGTCCGGCCCGGGCCCCGCGGGTCCCAGGTAGCGCAGCAGCGCGTCCTCGTCGGGGCACCGCATCGATCGACGCCCACGCTAGCACGCGCGCCGGCGACGGCCCCATGAACGAAGGCGCCGACCCGCACGTGCGAGTCGACGCCCCCCTTGGATCCTCGGTCGCCGAGGCCCCGAACGCGACGGACCTAGCGACGCGCGCGGCGGCGCGACAGGCCGAGGCCGACCAGGCCGAGCAGCATGAACGCCGCACCGCGGCTGTCGCCGGTGCTGTTGCAGGCGCAGCCGCCCTCGTCGTCGGTGCCACCGGTGGCGCCGCTGTCCTCGCTGCCGCCCCCACCGCTGGACGACGACTCGTCGCCGTTGGTGTCGTTCGTGTCGTTCGTGTCGTTCGTGTCGCTGGTGTCGGCCGAGCCGCCGCTGGTGTCGGCCGCGCCGCCCTCGACGGTGATCGTCACGATGATCGGCTCGATCGCGTTGCCGGCGAGGTCGGCCGCCTCGAAGGTGACCGTGAAGTCGCCGCCGAGCTGACCGGCCGGGGCGAGCTCGGGCGCGCCGTAGTCACCGTCCGCGTCCTGGAAGTACGGGACGCCGTTGCCCTGGAACTCGACCTCGCAGACGGAGTTGTGCGACTTGCACACCACGCCGTCCTCGTTGACGTCGTTCATCAGGAACGTCTCGTTGGTGCTCTCGATGGTCCAGCGCACGAACACGAAGCCGCCGTCGTCGGTGACCGTCGCGGTGAGCGGGAGCTCGGAGCCCGCCGGCAGCACCATGCCGTCCTCGATGCCGATCGCGTCGACGGTGGGCGGGGTGACGTCCTCCGGGGCGGGGCCGGGGCCGTACACGCCCTCGAGCTCGAGGTGGCTGTTGATCTGCCCCTCCATGCTGTCGCAGTGGACCTCGTGGTAGAGGCCGACGCAGACCGGCAGGTTCGCCATGCCCTTCTCGTCGAGCGTCGGCACCAGCGTCGAGCACTCGTCGGCGAAGGTGACCGCCGGGTTGGCGAAGTCGGGCGGGTAGAACATCGGATCCGCCGGGTTGTCGTTGTTCTCGAGCCCGGACATGTAGCCGAACGCGATCAACGCGGTCTGGACAGCGTCGGGCTCCATGCAGTTCATGGTGCCGCCGTTGGTCAGGCCGATGTCGTTGCGCTGCGGGCCGTCGCAGTCGATGCCGGCGCCGACGCACGTGCGCGAGGTGGCCTCTTCGTTGGCCGTGTCACCGGGGAGCAACATCATGTACGGCACGTAGGCCGGCGGGCGCGTCGTCGTGACGCGGACGTTGTACGGCATGAGCGCGGCGCGGACGCCCTCGAGCACGGTCTCGGCGTTCGCCGGCGGGGCGTAGTCACCCGCCGCGGCGAGGCCAGCGACACATCCGAGGCCGGCGTTGTCGCCACCGCCCTGCGGGTACGAGCACATCTCGGCGGGCGTCAGCGGGATCGCCTCCTGCGGGATGAACACGGTCGCCGGAGCGGCTTCGTAGTCGAACGCGCCGACCGGGTCGGGCTGGCTCTGGAGGTCGCCGGCCTGCGCGACGGTGGAGAGCGAGACGATGGAACACGCGAAAAGGAAGGCGATGGAACGCTTCATGACAACTCCTCGGGAATGCGAGGACGCTGCCGCGATCGCGGCGGTGCTGTCAACCGCCGCGGGCCGGTGTGGCCGGCCCCGCGTGCCGGCCGGCGAGGGTGCCTTGTTCGCGTGCGTTCACTCTCGACGCAACCCGTGCCGCGTCGGCCCACGCGGGCGACGGCGCACGCCTAGGACGCGCGCAGCCGCGGGATCTCCAGCGTCGGGCCGCGCTCGATCCGGAGCTCCACGAACCCGCGGAACATCTCGCCGTCGATCACCGGGTCCAGGCACTCGCCCGGCTCGGCCCGCACGCGCATCGTCGACGCGGCCCCATCGAACACCTCGCGGCCCCAGATGGGGGTCCCGAGCACGAGGTTGGGCAGATTGGCCACGACGCCCAGGGCCTCGCCACCCACCGCCTGTGCGTGGAGGATCCCAGGCGCGTGCGCGAGCCGGAAGGTCCGGACCACCCCGCCGAGGTTGATGTCGATCGAGCCGACCTGGAGCGACACGAAGCGATCGAAGTCGAGGAGCCGACCGTCGATCTCGACCTTGGCCCGGGCGGGCGCGAACATCTCGTCGGCGTAGTCGCGCAGCTCGTCGGGGACGAGGTGGGCCAGGCCCGGCGTGTGGCCGGCCAGCGCGCCGATGGTCGACTTGCCGAGCACGCGCGCGATCGACCACGCGTCGACGGGGCGCCGCTCGTACAGCTTGCCGAACACCCGCTGCGCGATGCCGCCGATCGCCGACGCGAACCCGAGGTGATCGAAGCTCTCGCCGTCCTGCGTCTCGCCGCGCACGCGCATCGTGTCGAGGAGCACGGTCTCGAGGGGCGCGCCGCCGACGACGCGATCGACGAGGGCGCGGGCGACACCCGCTGCGTCGCCGCGGATGCCGGCGCGGTGGGCGACGAAGTCGATGCTGCCGCCGTTGCCGGGCACCACTGACGGCCACACGACGTCGTCGCCGCGCTCGCGGCGGGCCCGCAGGCGCTCGTCGCCGACCGACAGCATCCAGTGCAGCGTGCCGTCGCCGCCGTCGCAGACCCAGTGGGTGCAGCCGGCGTCGATGAACTCGTCGAGCACCGCCCCGAGCTCGTCGGTGTCGCCGGTCTCGCGCACGATGCCGTGGCGACCGACGGCGCGCTCGAGCGCGCGGCGACGTTCGGGGTGCTTGCGGTTCTTCCCCGAGTGGGGATTGGTCAACACGCCGAGGGCGGGCATTCGGGTGGACGGAGTATGACCCCGACGTGTCGGGTCGTCACCGTGCGCAAACGAGTTCACGGGACCCCGCGAACGTCGGTGCGCACCGACGCGGTCCCCTGCCCCGCCGACGTCAGCGGGCGTGCCGCGACCGCGAGACGCTCATGAGCACGCCGAGGGCGATCATCATCGTCAGCACGTTGCTGCCGCCGGCGCTGATGAACGGCAGTGTGATGCCCGACACCGGCAAGAGTTGCAGGACCATCCCGACGTTGATCGCCACCTGCCAGAAGAACAGCGCCGCGACACCGACGCACAGCAGCGCGCCGAAGCGGTCGCGGGCCTGCGAGGCGATGTTGATCGCCCACAGCACCAAGCTGGCGTACAGCGTCAACAACATCGCGCCGCCGACGAAGCCCCACTCCTCGGCGTAGACGGCGAACGGGAAGTCGGTGAACGGCTCGGGCAGGAACCCCAGGGCGTTCTGCGTGCCCTTGTCGACGCCGCGGCCGAAGAAGCCGCCGTCGCCCACGGCGATCATCGCCTGGATGGTCTGATAGCCCTCGTCGTCGGCGTACAGCTCGGGGTTGAGCCAGACATCGATGCGCTTGCGCTGGTAGCTGAGCATGTAGCTCCAGCCGAGCGCGAACGCGATGACGCCGACCGACATGAGCGCGAGGAAGCTGCGCAGCGTGAGGCCGGTGATCGCCAGCAGCGAGATCGCGATGATGCCGATCATCAGGCTCGTCGACAGATCGGGCTGGTAGACGATGAGCGCCATCGGGATCAGCACCATCACCGCGGGCCTGCCGAGGTCCCGCAGGCCGCGCTTGATCCGCTGCGCCGACCGGTCGTGCAGGTAGCGCGCGAGCACCAACACGATGAGGATCTTCATCAGCTCGGACGGCTGGAGCCGCCAGTCGTCGGTGCCGAGCCAGCGCCGGGCGTTGTTGACCTTGATGCCGAACAGCGGCACGAGCCCGAGCAGCAGCACGCCGAAGCCGTAGGCGGCGTACGCCCCGCGATAGATCACGCGGTAGTCGATCGCCGTGACGACGAACATCGCGATGGTCCCGAGGCCGACCCAGCGCAGCTGGGTCGCGACGCGGCCGGTCCAGTCGCCCTTGCCCGCGCTGTTGAGGTTGACGACGGCGAGCGTGATGACCGAGAAGACGACGATCACCACGACCCAGTCGACCGAGCGCCGCAGCCGACTGAAGAGGTCCTGGGGACGATCGAGCGTGGGTCGCATCAGCGGCCGCCCTTGCTGCCCGCCGGCTTGCCCGGCAGGGCGGGTGGGACCCCGGCGGGGCGGCCCGCGGGCCCCGGGTCGCGGGTCTTGCCCCGATCACCGTCGGCGACCGGAGGCGTCGGCTCGTCGTGGCCGGGCAGCGGCGGCGGCACGCCCGCGGCGCGCGGCGCCACACCCGACGGCGAGGTCGTGCTGCCGAGGTAGTGGTCGATCACCTTCATCACGATCGGCGCCGCCGCGTCGGCACCGGTGCCGCCGTGCTCGACGACGGCGACGACCACGATCCGCGGGGCCTCGGCCGGGGCGTAGCCGGCGAACCACGCGTGGTCCTGCGTGGTGTCCCAGCCCTCGAGCTCGATGCCCGCCGTGCTGGTGTCGCGGCCGACCTGGGCGGTCCCCGTCTTGCCGGCGACCACGACGTTCGAGAGGCGCTCGCTGTACGCGGTGCCGGCCTCGTCGTTGACCACGCCGACGAGGCCCGCGTGGATGCGGGCGCGATCAACCGCGTCGATCACCGGCTTCTCGTTGCGCGGCTGCGGCTGGGTCGACAGCACCAGCTTGCCCTCGTTGGTCTCGATGCGATCGACCAGGTACGGCGTGAGCACGAAGCCGCCGTTCGCGATCGCGGCGTAGAGCACCGCGAGCTGCATGACCGTCACCTTGACGTTGCCCTGGCCGATCGCGCTGTTGAGCCGCACGCCGCCCTGGTAGGTGCCTTCGCGGGCCTCGAACTCCTCGGTCGGGATCGTGCCCTTCACCTCGCCGTTGATGCCGAGGCCCGAGCGCTCGCCCAGGCCGAGCGCACGGGCGATGGGCGCGACGCGCTCGAGGCTCAGGGTGCTCTGCACCGCGAGGTTGTAGAAGTAGGTGTTGCACGACTCGACGATCGCGCGCTCGAGGTCGACACGGCCGTGGACGTGCGTGTCCTTGAAGCGACGGCCGCCGAACACGATCGATCCGCTGCACTCGAACTCTGCGTCGGGATCGAACTCGGGATCGGCGAGCGCAACGAGGGCCGACACGACCTTGTAGGTCGAGCCGGGGAAGAAGTGCTCCTGCACCGTCTTGTCGATGAACGGCTTGAGCGGGCTCTCGGACCACTCGCGCCACAGCTCGCTCGGAATCGGCTGCTCGTAGCGATTCGGATCCACGGCGGGCACCGACACCATCGCGAGCACGCGCCCGGTGTCGGCCTCGAGC